>Ga0209181_10006780_pt1 | contig 15935 bp, 15 predicted proteins | sample MAT05_FD_187208 | JGI IMG/M metagenome (GOLD analysis project Ga0209181, IMG submission 187208) | Freshwater microbial communities from Lake Fryxell liftoff mats and glacier meltwater in Antarctica - MAT-05 (SPAdes) (version 2) | ecosystem: Environmental > Aquatic > Freshwater > Ice > Liftoff... | reverse complement strand
CGTTCTAAATTGAGCCAATTCAATCACTTGCCAGCCCTACACCCTAGAATTAAGCAATTGCAACACACCAAAATTATCTTATAGGAGGAGTGCGCGGTGAAACATCATTTAGTTTGGTCAGCGGCGATCGCTTGTTTAATCGCCACACCCATCAGTCAGCCAGACGCTCATGCTCAAGATGAGGCTTGCTACATGGTCAACTCTGCCGGACGGCGCATTAACCTGGGGAAACTCTGTGGTGCTGGTAATGCCCAGCCCAATGCTCGTTCTACTAAAGGGCTATATTCGGTTCCGATTAAACGCCGCGACGGAGGCACCCCGGTGATTGATGTTACTTTTAATGGCAATCAAAAATTTGAGATGCTGTTAGATACGGGAGCTAGCGGCACCTTGATTACTCAATCCATGGCACGCGCCTTGCAAATTCCTATTGTTGGAGCGGGGCAGTTTACCCTAGCAGATGGCAGAACTATTGTGATGCCTTTAGGTCGGCTCAAGTCCATTTCAATTGAAGGGGCGCGGGTGAATAATGTGAATGTGGCGATCGCCATTAATGCCGCAGATGGCTTACTAGGTCATGATTTTCTCGGTAACTACGACATCAAGATTAAGCGCGATGTTGTAGAACTCTACCCTCGATAGTATGCAACAGCGCATTTTAGGAATCGACCCTGGATTGGCGACCTTAGGCTTTGGTGCAATCCAATGTTCGGCTCCAGATGTGAGCAACCCTGGTGCCGTTGAGCAGGTGATTACCTTAGATTTTGGTGTAATCCAAACTCCAGCAGGAACCAACATGGGCGATCGCCTCCAGATGATTTACGACGATCTGCATACGGTTTTAAATCAGGTGCAACCCGATCTGATTTCCCTTGAAAAACTGTTCTTTTATCGCATGGGCAACACGATCGCCATTGCCCAAGCACGGGGCGTGATCATGCTCGTTCTCGCCCAGCACAAAATGCCTTTAATCGAGTTTACTCCCGCTCAAATTAAGCAAGCTTTAACAGGATATGGCAATGCAGAAAAATATCAGGTTCAAGAAGCGGTTGCCCGTGAACTGAACTTAGATAGAATTCCGAAACCAGACGATGCCGCAGATGCGCTTGCTGTGGCGCTTACTGCCTGGTATCAAAATTAATGATTATCGAACACAGGCTAACGCTAGGGCGACTTGCTGCGCGGATAAATGCAGCAAACCCAGTTCATCTTCTCGCAGGGTGCAGGGCTGCTTCCATTGCAATGAGAGAACTGCATTCACTTCAGTGCGGAAAACGGTCGGCACAATCAAATGAGCCTGGATGCCAGAACTGGCATAATGTTCAGCCGTAGCCAGGTTGCTGTCAGCCGGGATATTCAGGGCAACTTGCATCTTGTGGCTGACGATCGCCTCTTTTGTCAAAGCATCCTTGTCCAGCCAGTTCTCTAGGCGATCGCCGTCACCGCTATAGATGCCATTCATTGCAGCCAATGCTCCATCTTGAACCCGTTGCAAAATGCAGCCATCCGCATGAAAGGTTCTGCCAAAAGCGTCGGCAATCGGCGTTAAACATGATTCCAGATCGGCAGCGTCCTGAACAGTACGAACAATGGCTGACAGCAAACCAGTTTGAGATTGCGATCGCTGTAATTCTTCGGTGCGTTGCTTCAGCAACTCATAGGTTTCAGCAGCCCGTTGCACCACTGCTTTCAACTCATCCGGGTTCCAAGGCTTGGTGATGTACTTGTAGACCTGCCCAGAGTTGATCGCCTCCACCAAATCTTCCACATCGGTGAAACCCGTTAAAATAATCCGCATTGTGTCGGGAAACTGAGGCACCGTGCGGCTCAAAAACTCAGTTCCTTTCATTTCTGGCATTCGCTGATCCGAAATGATGACTGCAACCTCGCCTTCCGCTGCCAGCACTTGAAGCGCATGAATGCCGCTTTCTGCTCTCAGCACAGTAAAGTCTCGCCGAAAAGTTCGGTAGAGTAAGTCCAAGTTATCTGGCTCATCATCAACCACGAGCATTTTTGCTTTTTTTGGTCGCTCTAGGCTCATCAACTGGCGACTCATCATATCTAGCTCAGGAATGGTATAGGTCATGGGTGTAAGAACTCTCTAGGAAAACCAAAAGACAGCGTTCACCAAAGGGTCAAATGAAGCATAGTCTTAGTCTTACCAAATTGCATCCGTTTGTAACGCAAGCTAGAGCGAATCTGAAAGGTTTGGGTAGAAGAAAGTTTTCTTTTTAAGGATGCAACTTGCCAGGTTGAGTCGAAACGACAAGCTGAGCATCGTAAGCCGAAAAATCGTATACGGGCTGATGGGCGATTTGGGTTACATAACCTATGTAATTATTCATCAAGAAATAAACTCCAACCAAAGCCGCAGCAGAAAACGCAACGAGGGTTCCTGCCATCATTAACGAAAACTCTTGGCGATCGAGCGCTTCTTGCATCAAATGCAGGGACCAGGCAACTAGCGCGATCGCAATAATAAGAAGAATAGTTAGCATATGTTACACATCGTAACAGCTACTCAGGAAATGGGGCAGGCGATCGTATAGGAATATTACGTTCTGTCAAATAAGACTTAATTTGTTCGACGCTCAGTTGCCCATAGTGCAGCAGGGAGGCAAGTAACGCGGCTTCGGCTTTGCCCTCAGTGAGTGCTTCAAAAATATGTTGACAGTTGCCTGCGCCTCCAGAAGCAATCACCGGAATTTCTACTTGATCTGCAATGGCACGAGTGAGTTCTAAGTCATAGCCAGCTTGGGTTCCATCCGCATCCATGCTAGTCACCAACAGTTCACCTGCGCCCCGTTTTGCTAATTCCACTGCCCAAGCGATCGCGTCTAACCCGGTGTTTTCTCGCCCACCGCGTACAAATACATCCCAGCCTGGATGAGTGGAATCGTCGCGTCGTCGGGCATCGATCGCGACCACAATACATTGATTGCCAAAGCGATCGCTGGCACGGTCGATTAATCCTGGATCTCGCACGGCAGCAGAGTTGATGCTGATTTTATCGGCACCGGCTCTCAACAATTGTTTAATGGTTTCTAAGCTTTGGATGCCACCCCCCACCGTCAGCGGAATGAAAACCTGCTCGGCGGTGCGATAGACCACATCAAAAATAATGTTTCGGTCTTCGTGGGTGGCGGTAATGTCCAAAAAAACTAGCTCATCGGCTCCCGCTTGATTGTAGATCTGAGCAAGTTCCACGGGGTCGCCTGCATCTCGCAAATTTACAAAGTTTACTCCTTTGACCACGCGCCCTGCTTTCACATCTAAACAGGGCAGAATCCGTTTTGCCAGCATGACCGCACTCGTAGAAATTAAGTCCCCTGAATTTTAGCGGTAATTGGTGATTTGGCTGGCTAAATCGAATGCAAGACGCTGATAGACTGGTGTTTGGTTTATCTTTCGGAGTTGAAATGGAAGTTGGTCAGAAGGTTCGTGTGCGTCGCTTGCGCGATCGCGTCAATGGCGAAATTATTAATAAACTAGGTCAAACTGGCGTTATTCAAGATTACAAAATGACAGATGGTAGTGGCGTTGGCTGGCTAGTTCGATTTGATGACAAGTTTTCTACCTGGTTCTTTGAAGATGAAATTGAGCTAGCCTAGGGGTTGCTTGATCGTTTGTGAGCTAAAGAATCGATGGCTTTGATTTTGACGTTTTTTGGGAAGGGTGGTGTTGGGCGGACGACGATCGCGATCGCAGCAGCAAAGCGATTGGCTGGGCAGGGTAAGCGCGTCTTGTTTGCGACCCAAGATGCTGGACCTGCCGCCGGACTTTTAGTGGGTTCGACGTTAGAACCAGAGCCAACGATGCTGGAACCCAATTTAGACGCAGTGCAGCTTCAGGCAGCGGTTTTGCTAGAGCGCAGTTGGGAAGAACTCAAAAAGCTGGAAACTCAATACTTGCGGACTCCGTTCTTTAAAGAAGTCTATGGGCAAGAACTCAGCGTTTTGCCAGGAATGGACGGGGCTTTGGTGCTGAACGCCATCCGGGAATACGATGCGAGTGGCAACTACGACGTGATTGTGTTTGATGGCGCGGGTGATCAAGCGACTTTGCGTCTGTTGGGGATGCCCGAAAGCTTGAGTTGGTATATGCGACGCTTTCGGCAGGTGTTTGCCAACTCTGATTTGGGTCGGACGGTGTCGCCCTTTTTGCAGCCGATCGCCGCTGCCGTGCTGAATGTGAGTTGGACAGGAGATTTGTTTGATCAACCCGCAACTCAGCAAATGAATAACTTGTTTGACCAAGGAAAGGCTGCCCTAGCCGATCCAAATCGGATAGCAGCCTATCTCGTCACCACCCCGGATGAAGCCGCTGTTGTCACGGCAAAGTATCTATGGGGAGCTGCCCAGCAAGCAGGAGTGACTGTAGGCGGTGTGATTATCAACCGGGCGGAAGACCCCGGCGTGATTCCCGGAGGGAGTCCTGTGGAAAGCTTCGCTAACGGTTCCCGAATCGCCGCCCAGTTTGAGCCACTGTCCGTCACTTCTGTTTCTAACCAGCCTATTCAGAGTTGGCAGCCCTTAATGGATGCCCTGCCTGATTTTGATCAAGCTGCCCAAGCTCCGCGCCCGATCGCTATCAATGTTGCAGAACGAAAAGTGAGCCTGTTTTTGCCGGGATTCGATCGCAAGCAGGTTAAGCTAACTCAGTATGGACCTGAAATTACGATTGAAGCGGGAGATCAGCGGCGCAATATATTTTTGCCGCCTGAACTCAGCGGCAAGCCGGTCGCAGGTGCTAAGTTTCAAGATGGCTTTTTAATTATTTCGTTTTAGCCCGTTCTTTTACTTGTCCCACCTTTAGTACATCCTGAATTAGTATGGCTGACTCGAATCCTCCTCAACTTCCTTTGAAACCCTCAGATTCTGTTGTCGATAGTGAAGCTGCTTCGGGTGGCGACCGCAACAGCAAAGCTCGTCAGCTTTTGGGCATGAAAGGCGCTCAGGCGGGAGAAACCTCTATTTGGAAGATCCGCCTCCAACTGATGAAGCCCATCACTTGGATTCCCTTGATTTGGGGTGTCGTTTGTGGGGCCGCTTCTTCAGGTAATTACTACTGGTCGCTAGAAAATGTTTTGATTGCTGCCGCCTGTATGTTGATGTCGGGTCCGCTGCTGGCTGGCTACACCCAAACCATGAACGATTTTTACGATCGCGATTTGGATGCCATTAACGAACCCTATCGCCCCATTCCCTCTGGTGCAATTTCCCTGCCCCAAGTGGTTGCCCAAATCGTAGTCCTATTAGCGGCAGGAATTGGAGTTGCTTATGCCCTAGATCGATGGGCACAGCATGATTTCCCAGTCATGACAATCTTGGCTATAGGCGGCTCTTTTGTGTCCTATATCTACTCGGCTCCACCGCTGAAGCTGAAGAAAAATGGTTGGTTGGGTAACTATGCTTTGGGGGCTAGCTATATCGCGTTACCCTGGTGGGCGGGGCACGCTCTGTTTGGTCAATTGACCCCAACGATTATGATATTGACCCTGTTCTATAGCTTGGCAGGCTTAGGAATTGCTATTGTCAATGATTTCAAAAGCGTGGAGGGCGATCGCCAGCTTGGCTTAAACTCGCTACCCGTCATGTTTGGGATTGAAACCGCCGCTTGGATTTGTGTATTGATGATTGATCTATTTCAAGCAGGCATTGCCGTTTACCTGATTTACATTCATCAAAATTTGTACGCTGCCATTCTGCTGCTGCTGATCATTCCCCAAATAACCTTCCAGGATATGTATTTTCTTCGTAATCCTTTAGAAAACGATGTTAAATATCAAGCGAGCGCCCAGCCGTTTCTCGTTTTAGGAATGCTGGTGGCTGCGATCGCTTTGGGTCATTCAATTGGTTTAAATGCTTAGTTTTTGGTATCATCGAATCCGTTGAATAAGCGACATTCGAGTAGCCGTTCCGTGGGGTGAGGTTTTAGTGAGCAATTTCATCTCGAAGCTGAAAAGCTTGTCCGACAAGAACGGCAACACTCAAGCGCAAAAAAAGGACGTTTCAGATATTTCAACGGATGGCATACCGCCTTCCTCCGATGGCAGGCAGCAGGAGCCTGATCCCCTAGAATCGGCTCCACCTCCTGCAACCCGTTCGCCCTTACAAAAACTTTCATTAGCACTTAAACTGCCGCTGATTGCTGAAAAAGCAACAGCAGTGACCCGACCTTCCTATCAAGGTCGTTCAATTTATCGCCACAAACGCCTTTGGTTGGGTCTTTTAGGATTGGCGGCTGGTGGCGGCTTGGCATGGGGCTATTGGTCTTTAGAACGCACTTTACCCAGTACGGATGATATTCCAAAGTTCGTGCGGCGCGGTACTTTGACGATTAAAGCGGCAGACGGGACTATCTTGCAGCAACAGGGCCCTGCAACCCGCGAAAAGCTGACTTATCAGCAATTGCCCGAACAATTGGTACAGGCTTTTATAGCAGCAGAGGATCGTCGTTTTTACCAGCACAGCGGTATTGATTTTCTATCCATCGGACGGGCGATCGCCAGAAATGTGGCGGCACGAGATGTGGTAGAAGGGGCTAGCACGATCACGCAGCAGTTAGCTCGGATTGTTTACTTAAATCAAGAGCAGAGCCTCAAGCGCAAACTGCAAGAAGCCATGATGGCTCAAAAAATCAACCGGGAACTCCCAAAAGAAATGATCCTGGAGCGTTATCTTAACCTGGTTTACTTAGGGTCGGGTGCCTATGGTGTAGGCGATGCTGCCTGGGTATTTTTTGGCAAGTCGGTGGATCAATTAACCCTATCTGAAACGGCCACGATCGCCGGATTGCCTCCTGCGCCGAGTGCATATTCGCCTCTGGTCAATCTGCAAGCCGCCCAAGAACGCCGCGACATTGTGCTAGCCCGCATGGTCGAAGCGGGTTATGTTAGCGAAGCCGAAGCCAGTGCCGCTAAAGCCGAAACGCTGACGATTAAGCCCAGTACACCCAAAAAGATTTATAGTGACACGCCCTACTTCACGACCTATGTACAGCAGCAGTTACCAAAATATGTTTCTAAAGAAGTTTTAGAGGAAGGGGGCTTAACGGTAGACACGACCCTCAATCTACCGTGGCAAAAAAAAGCGGATAGCGTGATTTTGGGCGCAATCAAAAATATTGGTCCTTATGAGGGCTTTGGGCAGGCGGCAATGGTGGTCATCGACCCCAAGAACGGGGAAATCCGAGCCATGGTGGGCGGTGATGACTACAAAAAAAGTCAGTTTAACCGGGCAACTCAGGCGCAACGTCAACCTGGCTCTTCATTCAAAACCATTGTTTACACGACTGCTTTAGCGGCAGGCTTTTCACCCTACAATTCGTACTTAGATGCCACCTACATGGTGGATGGCTACAAGCCTAAAAACTCCAACCGTAAACACTCTGGTCGGATGTCAATGCGAGATGCGATCGCCCAATCAGTCAACGTTGTTGCGGTGAAGGTGCTAGTTGATGTGGGATTTGAACCCACCATCAAAATGGCAAAGGCAATGGGGATTAAATCCAAGCTGTTACCCGCCTATTCCCTAGCATTAGGTTCCTCGGAAGTGAATTTGCTAGAACTCACCAACGCCTATGCGACCCTGGCAAACAAAGGGAAATTTATTGAAGCTCATGGGATTCGCCGCATCTTCGATCGCAAAGGTCGAGTCATTTATGATGCTCGCTTCAAGCCAAAACAAGTGGTTGATCCAGGCAGTGTCGCCATCATTACCTGGATGCTGCGCGGCGTGATTAGCGGTGGTACCGGGCGACCCGCTGCATTGGATCGTCCAGTTGCCGGGAAAACCGGAACTTCTGAGAATGCTCGTGACCTCTGGTTCGTTGGGTTTATTCCCCAGATCGTTGCAGGCATCTGGCTAGGGAATGACGATAACCAGCCTACAGGAAGCGCAAGTGCGACAGCCGCAGAACTTTGGCACAACTTTATGGTGTCTGCAACGAAAGGAATGGGGGTTGAAAAATTTCCAGAGTTGCCAAAGCTGGAAGGTAGAAAGGGCAGCATTAAAGCGAAACCTATTCGCCCTAACTCGATAAAATCAGGGTTTTACGATCCAGAGGATGGCTCTGGTAGTTCATCCGGTTATGATGGCTCCAACCCTAATAGCTCTGGCACTTCATCGGGTTCCTCTAGTTCCGGCTCCTATTCAAGCGACGATTCTGGATCTTCCAGATCTTATGAACCCGCTGCTCCCGCCCCAAACTATGAGGCTCCAGTGGCACCAGCACCCGCCCCAAACTATGAGGCACCAGCACCGCCTCCGGCTGTAGAACCCGCTCCAGCCCCAGCAGAGCCACCGCCGTCACCGTCCACGTCTCCCGTTGCACCTCCTGTCAACTAGGCAAACTCTTACTACCGTAAATAGGCAACGGTCACACCTGCCCCACCCTCTTCACGGCTAGCAATTTCATAGCGATCGACCAAGGGATGCTGCTGTAAAAAAGTATGAACTCCCTGGCGAAGTTTTCCAGTGCCGTGACCATGAATGATCCACAGGGTCGCTTGAGCCTCACCCAAAGCTTTGTCGATCGCAGGTTCCGCATCGGCAACTCGGCTACCGCGAATATCAAGTGTGTTATGAGAGGTGCGAATGAGTAGAGGTGGGGAAGTATCAGGTGTTGGGTGTTGGGTGTCAGGTTTATTTCTACCTGCTGCCTCCTGATTTTTAGCAGATGCTTTCTCTGGCTGGACGGGTTTTTCGCCATCTAAGGATTCAATGTCAGGCAAAGAAACCGTCATTTTCATCAGCCCAAAGCGAACCGTTAGCTCATTCGCGTCGTTTGGAGCCGTCAGCACTTCTGCGGTTTGCCCCAAGCGCGGAATCCGAATGCGATCGCCCACTTTTGGCTGAAAACCTGCTTTTGGCTTAGGTTGTGTAGGTCGTGGTAAATGCTGCTCACCCAATTGATTGAGTGAATCGGTTGCCTGCTGAGCCGCTTGCGCCGTGGGTCCTTTTTGCAGATGACGAATCACCTGGGCAACCTCGCGTTTTGCTGCGGCGATCGTCGCTTGCACCGCTTGTTCTTGGGCAACTTGCAGCGATCGCTCCCGATCCTGTAACAACGCCGCCTTCTGAGAAACTTCTCCGTAGAGCCGTTCCGCCTGTTTCAATAACTCTTCCGCTTCTTGAGATTTCGTTTCCTGCCGTCGCCGCTGAGCTTCTAACCCAGCAATCACATCGTTAATTTCTTGAGAAGCTCCACCTACATAGGTTTTTGCCTGCTGAATAATTTCGCTGCTCAATCCCAGTCGTTGGGCAATCGTCAAGGCATTCGATCGCCCTGGAATGCCCCATAGCAAACGATAGGTAGGTGACAGGGAGACATCATCAAACTCCACCGACGCATTTTCAAACCGCTCATCTTGGTACTTAAGCGCCTTCAATTCTCCAAAGTGAGTCGTCGCGATCGTCAACGCCGCATAATCCGCCAAATATTTAAGCAACGCGATCGCCAAAGCACTCCCCTCAGATGGATCGGTTCCAGCACCCACTTCATCCAGTAAGACAAGAGAAAGTGGCGAGTGGCGTTCGCGTAGCGTCTCCGTAGGAGATATGGCGAGTGGCGAGTGAAGTTGTTGTTGATTCTTTTGTTCCTCTTCCCCTGTTTCCTGTTCCCTGCTCCCTGCCCCCTCTTCCTCTTCCTCTTCCCTTCTTCCTCTTTCCCTGTTCCCTGTTTCCTGTTCCCTGTTTCCTGTTCCCTCTTCTTTCAACGCTGCCAAAATGCGACTAATGCGGCGAATGTGACCTGAAAAAGTGGACAGGCTTTGCTGCAAGGATTGTTCGTCGCCAATGTCTGCCAGAATTTGGTCAAACCAGGGGAGTTCCACGGGTTCGCGGGCAGGCACAAACAGCCCCACTTTTGCCATCAGCATAGCCATGCCAATCGTTTTGAGCGTCACGGTTTTGCCACCGGTATTCGGTCCAGTAATGGCAATCACCCGCAGATGGGGCTGCATGACGAGATCGATTGGCACCACGGGGTTACCTTGCTCGTGTTGCTGTTGCCAAATCAGTAAGGGATGGCGGAGCTTGCGGAGAGTGATGGATTCAGAGGGTGCAATAAAGCGGGGTGGATTGGCACCTAGCCAGAGGCTATATCGGGCACGAGCCGCCGCTAAATCAAGAGTGGTCGCGATCGCCAGTAGCCTCTCCAAATCTGGCTTCACAGCCGCCACTTTTTCGGTCAGCGATCGCCGAATGGCTTCGGCTTCGGTTTCTTCTTGGCGCTGAAGCTGACGCAATTGGTTATTTAAATTCACCGTTTGGTGCGGCTCAATGTAAAGCGTCGCGCCACTGGTAGAAGCATCGTGGACAATCCCAGGAATGGCATCTTTTTGAGGCGCTTTCACCGGAATCACAAAGCGTCCGGCTCGTTGGGTAATCACCGATTCCTGAACCGCCCCTGCTTTTCGTTGCAAAAGGTTGTGCAACAGACTGTAAACGCGATCGCGCACCTGACGCAGTTGCTCTCGAATGCCTGCTAGCTTCTGGCTTGCCCGATCCATCACTTCGCCATGATCATCAATGCAGTGATGAATGTCTTGCTCGATTTCAGGATAGGTGCGTAAATCTTGCACCAGCGCATTCAAAACCTCCAGTTCGGGGTAATTGTCAATCACCCGACGCAGGTTTCGCGCTCCCGATAGGGTTGTAGCGATCGCCAACAGTTCTTTGCCTGCCAAACTTCCTTGCAGGGCTGCCCGTTCTAACGCATCCCCAATATCCCCGATCCCTTCAAAATTCAGTCCGCTAGTTTTGCTTTCCAGGTCGTAGACTTCTCGCGTTTGTGCCTGTAACGTCAGCGCTTCCTCTAACTGGGCAGGGATCTTTAACTGTCGTGCCGCGATCGCGCCCAGTTTTGTTGCAGCAAACGTTGCAAGGTGCTGGCAAAGCCGCGACCATTCCAACAACTCAAGCGTCTCTGTTTGAATCAATTTTCCAGGGTGTGGAGTGCCTCTTCATTGTAAAGCTACAACGGCAAGAGAGGGGTGCAGAGTGCTTTTCTAGCTGTGAACTTACGAAATAACCACCTAGCCTTGTACTTCCACTAGCGACACTTGCAGCCACTCCTGAATATATTCCTGCAACTGCCGCGCAAATTCTGGACGCTGATCAAATTTTTCAGTGCGGATAGGCTTCCGTTCTCCATCTAATACCCAGCCGTAATCGCTGCTAATCCGCACATTACCCTGCCAGTCTGCAATCGTCACAATTAAGCCAGAATTTGGGCTATTATCGATGTCCTTCACCTTAAACACGTAGCTATAGGTGTTTTGGGTCGCCGCAGCAACCGTAGAGGACTGTCCATATTTTTGTTTTAGGCAACTGCCGACGGTTTCGGCTAAACCTGGAGTAGTCAATTCTTCTAAGGTTTTGACTGCCAAAGTAAGGGCAAAATAAAACTCCTCAACTGGAACAAACTCAAACTGCATGGGTCAAGTCATATTTTTTAGCGTATAGACTTAGTATCGGGTGAATTGTCACTCTGCGATCGCCCGCTTCTAAATGCTTGTCTCCCTAGGTCGGGTAAACTGGCTTCAGCCATGTGACCAGCCATGACCATTCCCCTTCAAAAAGTTTTGTGATAGTGATTTTGCGTTGGTATCATCTTTGTGGAGCGATCGCCTTACTTCTTTGTGGAGCGATCGCCCAACCTGTGGCTGCACGTGAGCGATCGCCAATCGCCCCACCCCAAACTCAGACTCCACCCATTCGTCCGCTCACTGCCTGCCCAACGGAACTAGAACCGCTAACCAAAGCACTCCTACGCGATTTGCCAAGCTATATCAACCGTCTCAGCCACCAGCGGAGCAACCAGTTTCCTACCTACGCGATCGCGGCGACTCAGCCCAATATTGCTCCTCTGCCTGTGGTAAGTGGTAGTGCGATCGATCCAAACCAGGGTGGATTACATCAAGTGTTCTTCACCGTTTTAGAACGGGAATATGATAGTAAAAAGTCCACCCCATACCAGCATTACCACTGGTTGTTTTTAGCCCACACCGAAACATCCGGCTGGCAAGTCGCTACCCTGTATTCCCGTAGAGGCTTTTATCCTACCAATGAGCAATCCGCCAGTCCATTACGAGATACGACTCAAGAACTGACCGCACAAGTGATTCGACGATGGCTGCGGGATTGTTTAGCGGGAGCCGTGCAAAGTTCTAACTAAAATTGTGTTAGAAGTCAACTTAAGCAGAGGCATTTGCATCATCGCTTTTGGTAGGAGCTTCAAACTTGTATCCAACGCCCCGAACCGTTTGAATCAGCGTAGGTTGACTTGTATCAATTTCAATTTTCCTACGGATTTGCCCAATGTGGACATCAACCACCCGCTGATCACCCACATACTCATAATCCCAAACTTCCTGAATCAGTTCAGCCCGTCGCCACACCCGTCCTGGATTTTTTGCCAAAAAATAAAGCAGATCAAACTCTAACGCTGTAAGTGGAACAAATTCTTCAGATAGCTTAACTTCGCGCCGTACTGGGTCAATCACCAGCTTTTCAAAGGTGAGTAGTTGCTGTTCACCCGTAGTCACCGTGCGTTGTCGCCTTAAAATTGCTCCGACTCGAACGCCTAATTCACCCAAACTAAACGGTTTCGTGATGTAATCATCGGCACCTTGATCAAACCCTCGGATGACATCTCCTTCATCAGTTCGGCTGGTTAGCAACAGCACAAACACGCTAGTTCGCCCTTGCATTTCCTTACATAGGGCATAACCGTTTGCATCTGGCAGGTTAATATCCAAAATTACCAGATCTGGATTGAACTGTTCAAACGCTATCATCGCGCTTTTACCGTCCTCTGCGGACTCCATTTGGTAGTCTTGCCTCGTCAAAAAGCGGTGAATTAAATTCCGAATTGCAGGATCATCATCAACTACGAGAATTTTGGCGGGGGCCATATCCATAACCTTGCGTTCATAAGGACGATAAAAAATCAACTTCTGATGCTTGAGGCAGACATCAGCAAGGGCAACAGCACTAGCTTTAAAGCTGAGCATTAGACAGATGAAAAAAGCGATTTAGCTTTAAGCAAACCTTTCTTGGGGTTTAACCCAGCACACCACTGATTTTGATGGGATTGTTCATTGAGAGATATTTACTCCAGCATTAGTATGCCCCACCTTTACATAAGGTGCCCAACAATTCCTCTTTTTCCGGAAAATCTAACTATTTTGCTGAAATTGCAGTGTCGATAAATTATTTAACCTGACGGGCAACTAAAGTCAGCCCACCCTGCGGGAAGCGGGCTACATCCCCCAGCCCCTGCTTCGCACGCCCTACGGTCTACTCTCAAGAATGAAGCAGAAGGGGAGCAAGAATAAGTCAAAGTCTCTCTTCCGCTCTGGGAAAGGGATTTAGGGTGAGGGCGATCGGGAAAGTCGCCCATCGCATTATTTATCAATAATGCAGATTGTAAGTATCCTCGTTTTTCGGATAGGCTCTAAGGTAGCCGGAGAAGGATGTGGAGTAATGGTATGACTGAGCAAAACCCGTACGAACAGCTTAGGGTTACGGAAGGCTCTAGCTTTGAGGATATTCAGGCTGCCAAAAGCAGTTTGCGCGCTGAATGTGAGGGGAATGAAGAGCAAATGCGGAAAATTGATGCTGCTTATGATGCGGTATTAATGGATCGCCTCCGTCTGCGCCAAGAAGGAAAAATCAAGGTGCCCGATCGCATCCGTTTTCCTGAGAAGTTGGCTGAACCGCCTGCTATTTCAGCGATCGATCTGTCTAAAAACTCTCCAGCATGGATACAGAGCTTAGTTGACACTCCGTCACGGGCAGATATTTTACGACCCTTGGGAGTTGCGGCTGGGCTAAGTGCGTTAGTCATTTTTGTGCCTACAGCCGTTCAAATTGCGCTAATTGGGGGAGTTGGCTCTACCTTTTATTTTCTTTACCGCAAAGAGCGTAAGTTGGGTCGTGCCGTTTTGTTAACTTTTGTCGGCTTACTGCTTGGCTTACTGTTGGGCAGTTTTGTTTTTGGGTTGGTTGCTGGCTTATTTGCTAATCTGCCTATTGAAATTGGGATCAACACCTTCGCTAGTGTGCTGACATTTTTAATTTTGTGGTTAGTGAGCAGTTTTTTACGTTGAAGTCAGGTTGCCGCGTTTGATCTGTTCTCGTTCAATTGCCTCAAACAACGCTTGAAAGTTGCCTTCGCCGAAACCTTGAGCGCGTTGGAGTTTTTCAGGAACTAAATAGGGTTGACGCTCGATCAACTCAAAGAAAAAGGTGGGCTGAGTGAAAATTGGCTGAGTGAATATTTGTAGAAGGGCGGTTGGGTTTTCTGCGTTGGACTGCCAATCTACTAAGATTTGCTGGCTGGCAAGCCGGTTTAAAACGGTTTCTGGCAAGGGACATTCTGGCTGTGCCTGGATCTGAGTATAGTAGCTTGCGGGGATTGAAATTAGGGGTAAACCTGCCTGTCGTAAATGGGCGATCGCGTCGATTAAATTCACTGTTTCGAGGGCGATATGCTGAATGCCAGCGCCCCGATTAATGGTTAAAAATTCCTGAATTTGTGAATTGGCAGAAGAGGGTTCGTTAATCGGAATCTGCACATTACCTGAAGGATGGCGCATCACTTGACTGCACAATCCTGAGTATTCTGTTTGAATTGCAAACTTTTGATTGGGCTGCAATCCTAAGACCTTTTCATACCAACGAACAGCGCTATCTAATTCACCTTTGGCAACATTGAGGACGATGTGATCAATTCCCAAAAACTGGATTGGGTCTGTTGGTTTTTTGACAGTAGATTGTTTGCCAGATTCGATTTGAATAGAGTGCAGGTTGTCTGAACTGGTGAATTGCGGCAGCAGCGACGTGATTCCACGACGTTCGACAAAGGTATGGGTCAGGTTACCCCACGCCGGAATTTCTGCCCACTTCAGTAGTCCTGCTGGTTGCTGCTCGGTGTGGAGCGGTTGCAGGAGTTGGACACCCTGACTCGCTGCTTGGGCGATCGCCGATTCAATCTTTGGTACGCTAAAAGCAATATTGGAAACTCCAGGCGGATGTTTATCTAAAAATCGGGCAGCGGCACTGTCATCGGTTAAGGGCGAACACAACACGAAGTAAATGGAGCCAGAGTTTAATACTTCGATCGCGGTATCTTGCCAAATTCCACTCGCGATCGCCTGAAACTTTAAATGATTTACGAACCAAGCCGATAAAGCCTTAGCATCCTCTACACAAAAACACACATGGTCAACATTCATAACATTCCCGCAACTGGGCAATTCGCGTTTCCAAGTGTTCATTTTGCCCTTATATCGGACTTTTGGGGTGTCTCCACCGGACTAATTTAGGTAGATTTCGGGGTTCAGGAGCTAAATTTCAGGTTTCGGGTAGTAAGTTTCGGGTTTTGGGTTTCAGAATAGCAGGTCATTCTTTTTCCTTTTATCTGCTCCTATTGACTAATTCGGCTCATGTAAGTGCCCCAAAGTTGGGCAGCTTGGGCGCTGCTGCCATTGGTGGGGGTGTTGTCGTCATTGCCGAGCCACACGCCCGTTACTAAGCCTTGAGTGGGCAGGAAGCCAATAAACCACAGATCTACGTTGTCGTTAGTGGTGCCTGTCTTTCCGGCGGCTCCTTGCCCGATCGCGGCATTGCTTCCGGTGCCGCCTTGCACCGCACCTTGCAATAAGGTCATCATGGTGTCAGCCACTTCAGGTTTAATCACCGGCTGGTTTTGCTCCGAGTCTTGGTTAAAGGCATAAATCACGCGACAGGTTTTAAGATTTTTGCGATTAGGACAGTCTCCGGCATCCAAAACCCGGCGAATGGTGCGGGGATAGTTGCGAATGCCGCGATCTGCAAAAACGCTAAACGCGCCAGTCATTTCAATCACGCTAACTTCGCTTTGTCCTAGCACCAAACCTGGAACTGACTTCAAAGTGGATTGAATGC
>Ga0209181_10006777_pt1 | contig 15937 bp, 15 predicted proteins | sample MAT05_FD_187208 | JGI IMG/M metagenome (GOLD analysis project Ga0209181, IMG submission 187208) | Freshwater microbial communities from Lake Fryxell liftoff mats and glacier meltwater in Antarctica - MAT-05 (SPAdes) (version 2) | ecosystem: Environmental > Aquatic > Freshwater > Ice > Liftoff... | reverse complement strand
CCGTCCTCGATCAGCAGCAACGAACCGAACCCTTGACTCACGTCCGCAAGCGGCCCGCGCGCGCCGCAAAGATGGGGGCAATTTCGCGAACAGCGACAGTGTAACCCCTCACGTGCGCCTGCATGGTCGTACCTCGAACCGACCGAGATCGGGCTGCCCATCGGCTGCGCCTGGACCGAGCACGGTTGTGTCGACACCTATGGCCACGAGCAGGGCGCGAAGCTCGCTTGGCGGGTGGAGGAGGAGCTCGACGGCTTGCAGCAGCGGATCACCGAGCTTCTTCGAGTGGGGTTTCGGAAGGTCCACGTGATCACCGACCACGGCTGGCTCCTGGTTCCCGGCGGCCTACCCAAGGTCGAGTTGCCCCAGCACCTGACCGCGTCCTGCTGGAGCCGGTGCGCGGTCCTGGGGCCAGGCGCGCAAACTGGCTATCCCACGTCGGGACAGCGGCCTTCCTGGTCGTGCTCGATCGTACCGGCGCGTGCATCTTCAAGCAACCCGTCGTCATTGGAGAGAATTAGTATGCAGCTCGACACGCTCGACGAGATCGCCGCCAAGGCTTATGAGGGCTTTCTGGTACGGAAGGATCTCGTTCGCCAGTTCAAGGGGCAATACGCGGTCCCGACCTACGTCGCGGAGTTTCTGCTTGGACGATACTGCGCCAGCGTCAACGAGGACGAGATCAAGGAGGGGCTCGCCATCGTGCAGCGCCAGCTCTCGACCCGCACGGTGCGCGCCGGAGAAGAGGAGCTGTTCAAGGCACGAGCCAAGGAGCAAGGCCGCGTGAAGTTGATCGACCTCGTCAAGGCGCGGCTCGACGCGAAGAACGATTGCTTCCTCGCCGAGCTGCCCAGCGTGCGGATCAACGACGCTCGTATCCCCGACGAGCTGGTTCACGCCCACGACCGCATGCTGACGGGAGGCTTTTACGCCGAGGTGGATCTCGCCTACGATGCGAGCATCGCCGCCGAGAAAAACGGGCGGCCTTTCGGCGTCGAATCGCTGCGCGAGATTCAACTCTCGAAGAGCGACGTGCTGGAGTCGCTCTGCCAGGGGAGGCCGCTCTTTTCCTTCACGGAATGGAGGGACCTGCTCTTGCGCAGCGTGGGACTCGAGCCCTCGACGCTCAGCGAGCGGACGCGCGACGTCATGCTCCTGCGGATCTCGCAAGCAGCTCTTCGATCTACCCGACGATCTGGCCACGAAGCTCACGGTCGTTTATTACGCCGACGCGCGAGACGCGCTGCTCAAGGCGTTGATCGAGTAGGCCAGATGTCAACGATAGAGCCCGCCGAGCGGCGTCCGTGGCCCAGGGCAGGACACCGATGTCATGCCCAATCGAGCGAATGACCTGGACGCGCGGACCAGGCTGGAGGGGTACGGGGCTTGCTGTGCCGGGGTTCATGACAACACCGCGTGTCCTCCGTCTTCGTGCATTGTTCTCTGCTCTCGTCGGCACCCTCGGTGCGACGGCGAGCGCGACGCTGTTGCCGGCGTGCGGCTCGGTCATCGACGCTTCGACCTTCGAAACCACCGCTTGTGGCGACGAGCTCGACGGCGTGACGCCGAGCTCGCCTGTCGACTATCTCGAGGTTCGATCCGAGTTCAACCCTTCCGGTACGACGCCGACGATGAGCCCGGGCGTCGTCGCGAAGCGCGGCACCCCCTGCGCCACAGCGCTGGACAAGTCAGCTTGTGAGAACAAGCTCGCAGCGCTCCGGCCCGCGAAGCTGCAATCGCCGAAGGCCATCGATCACTTCGATGGCCGCTACCTCGTCTTCACGCGGGGCGACGAGGTCTCTGCCGTCACCACGCGTGAAGAGCTTCAAACCTTCCTCGCCCCGTTCGAGAACCCCAAGGATGGTGCGCTGCTCCTCCTGGAGTTCACCGAGCACAGCTTTGACTGCGAGGGTGCCAACGTCCGCCCGGCGGGGAGCGGATTCGAGTTCCGAACGCAAACCGGGTTCGCGTGCGGAGAGGGCACCCACCGCGATGCCAACATCGTCTCGATCAGCTCGGAAGGCGAGCTCGCGGTGATCGAGACCGAGCGCCTCGAAGACGGTGATCCCGGCTGCGCGGTTGGACGGCGACCGGAGGGGTATTCGGCGAGCTCGCAAGGGACATCCCTGGGCGACTACCTGGCCATGTCCGCCGAGCTCGAGGCGGCGTCGGTGCCCGCCTTCCGGCGCCTCGCGCGGGAGCTACGCGCCCACGGCGCGCCGCGCGAGCTCGTGAGCCGCGCCGAGAAGGCGGCTCGCGACGAGGTCCAGCACGCGCGCATGACCCAGCGGCTCGCCGAGCGCTTCGGCGGCGCGCCGAAGCTGCCGCGCATCGGCAAGCTCCCCGTGCGCTCGCTCGAAGCCATCGCCGAAGAGAACGCTCGGGAAGGATGCGTGCGCGAGACGTTCGGCGCGCTCGTCGCTTCGGTCCAGGCGCTTCGCGCGACCGACGAGGGGATCCGCGCGGCCATGCAAACCATCGCCGTCGACGAGACCGAGCACGCGGCGCTCGCCTGGGACGTGGCCGCGTGGCTCGATCCGCAGATCGACAGCGCGGGCCGAGACGCGGCGCGACGCGCGAAGCGAGCCGCTTACGCCTCGCTCCTCGACTCCGTTTGCGCCGGTGCTTCGACCGAGCGCGCGCGCCTGGGTCTCCCTTCGCCCGCGGAAGAGCTCCGCCTGCTCCATGAGCTCGCCTCCACGCTCTTCATGGCGGACACCGACGTCTTCGCCGAAGCCGCCTGAGTCGCCGCTACACGGCGCGCATCGATCGTCGCAGCAGCACCAGGAAGGCGGGGCCGCCGAGCAGCGCGGTGACGGCGCCCACCGGCGGCTCGGTACCGGCCCAGCGAAAGACGAGGCGCGCCGCGAGGTCGCAGAGCACGAGCGCGCTCGCGCCGAGCAGGATCGAGAGCGGCAGGAGGCGCCGGTGATCCGGCCCGGCGAAGCGGCGCACCACGTGCGGCACGACGAGGCCGACGAAGCCGATCAGCCCGGTGACGCTGACGATCGCGCCGACCACGCACGACGCCGCGAGGAAGATGCGGCGCTCGAGCGCGCGGACGTCGACGCCCAGCGTCTGCGCTGTCTCGTCGCCGAGCGCGAGGAGGTTGAGGCGCCCCGCGTCGGCGAGGAGAACAGAGGCGCCGACGCCGACGTAGATGGCCACGAGGAGCAACGCGAGCGGGCTCGGGAGATCGATGAAGCCGGTGAGCCAGCGGAGGAGCTGCTGCGCGCGCGACGGCGAGACCAGCGTCTTCTGCGCGGTGATCAAGGCCGAGGCGATGGCGTTGACCATGACCCCCGCGAGCAGGATCGACGTGCCGCCCGAGCCGGGGCGAGCGTCACGAGCGACGGCGTAGACGACCAGCGTGGCGCCGAGGCCGCCGAGGAATGCCGCCAGAGGGATCAGCGCCGCGCCGAGCAGCGTGCTCGCGCCGAGGCCGAGGGCGATCGCCGTGGTCGCGCCGAGCGCCGCGCCGCCGGACACGCCGAGCACGTAGGGCTCCGCGAGCGGGTTGCGCAGCAGGGCCTGAAACGCCGCGCCGACGGCCGCGAGCCCGCCGCCGGCGATCGCCGCGAGCGCGACGCGCGGCAGGCGCACGTCGACGAGGATCGCGCGATCGAGGCTCGTCGGATCGGCGATCGCGCGCGTGACCGACACCGGCTCGGCCCCGAAGCGCACGGCGAAGATCACCGCCGCGGCGAGGAGCCCGGCGAGCGGAATCGCGGCGCCGGCGGGGCTTCGCGCGGCCGTGCTCATGCTTGGCTTCGCTCAGGCTTCGGAGGAAGGCTTGAGCGCGCCCGGCTCGTTGAGCTCGAAGATCTGGCGCAGTCCGGTGAGCGTGAGGTTGTCGTCGACCTCTTCGATCGCCTCGGTCTGCGGGGCGATCAGGCGAGCGAGGCCGCCGGTGGCGATGACGCGGCAGGGGTGGCCGAGCTCGCGCTTGATCCGCGCGCAGAGCCCGTCCACCAGGCCGGCGTAGCCGTAGACGATCCCCGACTGCATCGAGTGCACGGGGTTGCGGCCGACGACGCGCGGCGGCAGCGCGAACTCGACCCGGTGCAGGCGCGCGGCCCGAGAAAACAAGGCCTCGGCGCTGATCTGCACGCCGGGCGTGATCACCCCGCCGAGGTACTCGCCCTTGGGGGTGACGCAGTCGAACGTCGTCGCCGTCCCGAAGTCGACGACGATCACGCCGCTCTTCGCCCACTCGAACGCGGCGACGGCGTTGACGATCCGATCGGCCCCGACCTCGCGAGGGTTCTCGTAGAGGATCGCCATCCCCGTCTTGATCCCGGGGCCGACGACGATCGCCTCGCGGCGGAAGGCGCGGCGGACGAGCTCGACCATCGTGTCGGTGAGCGTGGGGACGACGCTGGCGATGATGGCGTGATCGATCTTGTCGGGGTTGACGCCGCGGAGCACGAGCATCTGCGTGACCAGCACGGCGAACTCGTCAGCGGTGCGCGAGCGGGCGCTCTCGCACCGGACGTGCTGGAGGAGCGTCGGGCCTTCGAAGACGCCGAAGCTGATATTGGTGTTGCCTACATCGACGACGAGGAGCATGGCGGCGCGGACCATACCATCAGTCGAGGGGCGGGATCTCGCCGCAGCGCTCTGTCGCTGGATCGAAGCGGCCGATCGGCGCGCCCGACCTGCTCGCTCTCTCGCGTCAGAAGAAGCTCTCGAGATGGATCTCGCCGCCGGGCGGGATCTCGTACACGCGCATCGCGGAGAGCTTGTCGTAGGTATGGGGGTAATCGATCTTGCCGGGTCGCATCGATCCCTTCGGCCGCAGGCTCACCGGAAACTGGGGGCTGACGATCAACCCGCAGGGGTAAACTTTGGGCACCTCCGCCCGACCAAGCTGATACGCCGCGAGGCGCACCAGATACTCGGCCAGCAGCTTGCCGAGCTGCACTTGCCGCGTGGCGGCGGCGGCTCCCGCCTCGCCCGACTTGAGCTCGCAGATCATCACCCGCAGAGCCACGTCGGTCGGACGCGTGGGCTCCACCTCGGGCTCGCCGAAGATCAGGTAATCAGGCAGCTTGCGCACGCTCCGATCCGAGGAAAGCTCGGCCAGGATCGGCAGGAAGTGCTGATCTTCGAGGCGCACGGCCCAGAACGACGTCTGGCCCAGGAGCCGAACGGGCGCGCCGCGGCCCCGCTCGCTGGCTTCGGACAGCTCGATTGGTCCCTGATGGCAGATCCGATCCAGCAGCACGCTGCGCAGGGCCTCGCAGAGGCTGGTCACGATTCCCGGCCGTGGAAGAGCGAAAAGTAGATATCCTGCGACGAGGCGTTGAGGCGGTTGATCTCGCGCTCGATCGTCTCGACCTCGATCCCGGTCGGCTTGACCTCGATCGGGTTCGCCCGCTTGGCGTCGAAGAGATAAGCGCCGACGCGATCGGGGGAGATCGTGTCTTCTTCCTCATAGCCATATTTCTTGCGCAGCTCCCCGCCTTCATCGGCGCTGAGCATGATGGCGTTGTTGATCTCGCGGATGATGTAGTCACTGTGGGTGCTGATCATCACCTTGATGCCCGAGCGGGCGATCCGGACGAGGAGCTTGGCGACGCGGCGCTGGTTGTCGGGGTGGAGGTTGAGCTCGGGCTCGTCGATGATGAGAAAGTCGCCGACTTGCGCGAGGTGGCGCAGGTAAAACGAGAGGCTGGAGAGCGCCTTCACGGAGGAGGAGGCGAGGGACATACTGATTCCGGAGCTGCTGCCTTCGGGATGGAAGCCCATATCTCCGTCTTCCGTGATCTGGATGGCCCCCTGCATGACGTCTTGCCCCAGGCGATCTGCGAGCGGAGCGAGAAGCGACGTGTTCTTTCTCAGGACGGCGAGGTCGTCCACCACGCGGAGGCTGTCGCGGATTGGCATGGAATAGCGACGAGCCCGTTGTCCGAGCAGTGTGAGCGCGTCATCTGCCTTTCCACCCCTGGCGGTCCTCGCGAGGAGAGAGTCGACGAGCTCGGTACGGCGAATCGACAGCTCGCGACCAAAGAGCTGAATCGCCGAGCGCTCCGCCGTGAGAACGTGAGGAGCGTGAGGGAAGAGCATATCGCTGATCGCAAGCGACATGAGCTCATTGATCATGTGGCCGTGGGCGTTGGAACCGCCGGCTTGCGGTGGGAAGGTGAAGATCAATCCGCCCGCAGGCTCGTCCCATACGATTTGCAGGGGGAGCCTGGACGCCGTCATTCGCACCTCGTTTTCGCGAAGACGCGCCTCGTCGATTTCAAGGGTCACTGAGGCCCTGGACACGAATTCAGGGTCCGCCGCGAAGACATCTACAAGATCGCTCGCATAGTGCTCGCTCAGTTGCTTCAATATGAGCGGCAAGTGATCTCGCAGGAGCCCCGAGATATCGACAGTGCTGGAATCGCTCGCGTGGCGATGCCCGGGGTTCAAGTGGCCGACGATCTTGTCTCGTACTATCTGAGGAGCCAAATTGATGAGACCATAAATCGCGTAAGCGACATACGTCTTCGAGGTGTTGTTGGGCCCCGTCAGCGCGATGAGATCGCGGCTCAGATCGATCGTCGCCTCTTCCAGCCGTCCCAGGTTCTTCAGCGTAAATCGCATCGCTCGTGCCTCGCGGCGGACCCTATCACGCGGCCCCGGCGCCCTCCAAACGCCCCGCAGGAGGGTCGCCGCTCGTCGGCGTCGCCCCGCGCTCCCGCCCCGAACCCCCGTCCGCACCCCCACCGCGGGCGCCGCGCCCGCCCTTCCGCACCGTCGGAGGGGGGTCGCGGCCTCCGCAAGCACCCCCCCGACGCGTCTCCGCCCCGCTTTCTCCGCCCGCGACCCCCTTTCCACCGCGTCGGGCCCCCCCTTGCGGCCTCCGCACCCCCCGCCCCCGCGCACCGGATCGGCCCTTGCGGCCTCCGCAACGGGGTCCCCGACGATTTTCCTTGGCAACCCCCGCGCGCTCCGCCGAAACTCCCCCTGGGAGCGCCGCATCCCGCCGCGCCGGAGAGGAAGACGCCGATGGGCTTGACCCTGTTCACGGACAAAACACCCTGGGAGAACGCGCGCAAAGACGTGCGGCACTCCGCCGCGACGCTCACCGCGAGCGAGATCCACCTCGCCGCGGCAAAGCCGGTGAAGGAGCTGCTCCTTCGCTGGAACGAGACTGATCAAGAGCGCCGCGACGCCGACGACAGGGTCGTTGATGCCAATGCGCTCGTCGCCTGGATCGATGTGAGGGTGCTCGACCCGCTGGTGACCGAGCTCGCCTCTTTGCTGCTCCACGAAGCCAAGCAGGATCGGTCGGATCCGAAGTTCAGGCGGTTCTTCCCCGAGCCCCCGAACGAGGTCGTGCGGATGGGGCTGGAGAGCGAGATCAAGCGAACGAAGGCGTTCTTCGGCGCGGCCGAGGAGGTCCCGATCTCGCAAGAGGGCGAGGCGATCCTCGCGAAGATCGCCGACGCGCACAAGCGGGGGGACGCCGCGCTCAAGGCGCGTGAGGAGGCGACTCTCCACATCGCCCGGATCTCGCTCCGGATCCAGACGTGGAAGGAGGATGCCAACGGCGTTCGTCGCAGCGTGAAGACCAACCTCGACGCCTATGCCAACGAGAACGGGCTCCCGCGCGACTACAGCGATCCGTTCTTCCCCGCGGCGCGCGCGGCGAAGAGCGAGAAGGCGAAGGCGCCGGCTACGCCGACCGGCGAATGAGAGCGCTTCAGCGGAGCGTCAACACCTCGACCCCCGCCGCCCCGCCCCCGACCGCCTTCGGCGCCGCTCCCCTCCCCCGCACCCAGTAGCTCGCCCGGAACACCTCCGTCCCCGGCCGCTTCCGGATCGCCACTGGATCGCTGTAAAGAAACCCTTTCTTCCACCGCTGCGGCGCTAACCCCATCGGAATCCCCACCTCCCGCTCCGTCGGATCCGCGATCGTCAACGACAGCGCCGCTCTCGTCTCTACCCGTGAGCGCACCGTCAACTGCACATCAGCCACGCTCGGCCCGCCGGCCCGCACATAGAGTGTCAGCAACGATCTCGCCCCCTCGTGGAACGTGGTCCCGACAAGCTCGCTCCCATCATCGAAGCTCGCATGCACCGGCGACAGCGCTCTCCCGATCTCCTCCAGCAGCGCGCTCGCCCGCGCCCCGTCGCCCGCGGCGACAGCCATGTTGTGGGCAATCCGCTTCTGCTCCAGCGTCACCGGCGCTTCCTTCGGCAGCTCCGCCGCTTGCCCGAAGTGAGTCCGCAGCTCCCACGTCGCGAACGGATCCGCCACGATCTCCCGGTGCGGCTCTGTCCCTGACACGAAGTACCACTCCCACCACGACGGCTCGCGCTCGAGGAAGGAGAAGGCGTCGATCGGGGCGCCAGGCTCGTTCGGCAGAACTTTCCAGAAGGGGCCGACTGCGGTGACGTGGAAGTTTTTCGCCAGCTCGCCCTGGAGGCCGTCGAGGAGGAAGCGGGTGTCGGCGAGGTAGGCGCTCGGGCCGGCCCGGTCGCGGCTCGGGAGGGGGCGGCCCTGGGCGACGACGTGATCGCCGATCGTCCAGAGCTGCGACCAGGTGGTCTTCATCCCCTCGTGCATCTCCACCGTGCCGGTGCGCGGCAGCGCTGGCGTGACGAAATTCAGGAAGGCTGTCTTTGCACCGTCAGAGTGGATCAGTAGGCCCTTCTCGTTGAAGCGGCCGCCGGTCTCGCGGGCGTAGCGCAGCGCGGGGAGGCCGTCGCGGGCGATCGCGGCGATCGGGATCAGCGCGAGGCCGAGCGTGATCATCGCGGCGCGTGACGGCTGCGGCGCAGACGTGGTGCGACGGAGCGGCGCGAGGCGGGCGCCGATCCAGCTCACCGCAGGCGTGAGCGTGGCGGTGAGGGCGCCCATCGCGAGCGCGAAGTAGGCGCCGAAGCAGTGGGGCCAGAACACGTGGACGTCGGCGCCCTGCTTGAAGATCACGTACTGGATCGTCGCCATCGTCAGGTACGCGAGCGGCAGGAACTCGTGCTCGCGGCGGAGCACGACGAGGCGAATGAGCGCGACGATCGCCCCGAGTTTGCCGAGCGCGATGGCGATCGGCGTGAACGAGAGCTCGATCCAGTAGCGGCGCTGGGCGAGCACCTGCATCAGCGGGACGGCGTCGCCCGAGCTGCGCTGGCCGTAGCTGCCGAAGAGGTCGGCGACCTTGCCGCTGTTCTGGAAGAGCGCGAGGTAGAGCAGGAACGTGAGCACCGCGAGGCTCGAGGTCAGCACCCACCACTGCGCGTAGCGACGCTCGCTCTGGAGCGGGCCGAAGAGCGGGCGGAGCAGGTAGGCGCGCGCGGCGCCGAAGCCGAGGAGCGTGCCCGCGAGCATGAACCCGGGCCAGTCGCCGTGGAGCGAGAGGAGCGTGCCCAGCAGCGCCGCGGCGAGGTGCCGTCGCTTCCCCGTCTGCGTCATCCGCACGAAGCCCCAGAGGCCGAGCAAGCTCCAGGTGATCACCGGGACTTCGAGGGCGTTGAAGTTGGCGAACGCGAGCGTGATCGGGAGCACGACGAACGAGAGCGCGGCGACGGCGCCGGCGACGGGACGCCAGACGCTGCGGCCGATCGCGTAGAGCAGCGGCGGCGTCGCGGCGCTGAGGAGCACCGGCGCGAGGCGGCAGATGTAGTCGTGGCGGCCGAAGAATTTCAGCAGCGCGGCCGTCGCCCAGAAGATGCCCCAGGGGTGATGGCAGTAGTAGAGCCCCGGCCCCGGCTTCGTCGCGGTGTACTCCCAGACCGGCCCGGGGATGCGCCAGCGGAGCATGTTGTCGGCGATGATCCCCACGCTCGCCGAGGACGCGTAATGCCCCGCGAGCAGCGGTCCGAAGAGCTCCCAGCCGGCGGCCAGGGTGAACCACAGCGTCGCCGCGATCATCACGGCGCGGGCGACGCGCTCTTCGCGCGCATCGGCGACGGGGAGGCCGTCGAGGCCTCGCGGCGGGGCAGGAGGCGGGGAGCGCATCGCGGGCGAAACGTAGCGGAATGAGGCGGGGAAGTGGTGCTAACTTGCCGCCACTTTGCCGAGAGCTCTCCTCCGGATCCAGCGCGCCGTCACGCGCTCCCCGCTCGAAGTCGCGCTGGCGATCGCCGCGATCGTCGCCGCCGTTTACGCGATCGTCACGCCCTTCACCGCCGCTCGCTACCCGGCGATGACCGACTTCCCGTTCCACGCCGCGCAGACCAGCACGATCCGCCACTGGCTCGATCCGTCGTTTCATCCGCAGGATCAGTTCGAGATCCACCCGCTCGCGGTGCCGTACTTCTCGATGTACGCGATCGGCGCCGCGCTGATGTTCGTCTTCCCCGTGATCGTCGCGGTGAAGATCGCCGCGGCCGTGATGCTCGCGCTCCTCCCCGCGGGCCTCGCGGTGATGTTCCACGGCATGAAGAAGAGCCCGCTCCTCGGCCTGCTCGGGCTCGGCGCGGTGTGGACGAGCCTCACGCACTGGGGCTTCCTCAATTTCATGGGCGCGCTCGGCCTCTTCGCCATGGCCGTCGGCTTCACGTTTCTCCTCGTCGATAAGCCCACGCCCGGCCGGCAGCTCGCGCTCGGGCTCACCCTCGTCGCGCTCTTCTTCACGCACATCTTCCGCTACCCGTTCGCCCTCTGCGCCGTCGTCGGCACGGCGATCGTGATGTACCCGGTGACGCGGCGAATCCGCCCGATCGCGCTCCCGCTGATCCCGGCGATCGCGCTCTTTCTCATGTGGCTACGCATCCGCCCGGCGACGCTCGCCACGGGCATTGGGCCGCTCCGCGTTCACAAGGAGCGCCTCGGTGAGCTTGTCCCCGATCTGATGGGCGCCTTCGTCGATCCGGCAGAGAAGCTCGCGTTCGAACGCTTCTTCTCGATCGCTGTCGTGGTCGCGTCGCTCTGCCTCGCCCTTCGCCTCTGGGCGCATCTCGCCGAGCGCGAGCGACCGAGCGCGCGCGGTGGCTTCACATGGGACGCCCTCGCGCTGATCGTGCCGCTCGGGTGCGCGGCGGTGTTCCTCGGCCTCTTCCTCGTCCTGCCGATGGAGATTGGCCTCTGGTGGTATGTCTACCCGCGCGAGGCGACCGCGGCCGTGTTCCTGCTGCTCGGCGCGTTCCCCGATCTACCGCGATCGATCCTGCTCCGCGCGCCGCTCGCGTCTGCCCTCGCCAGCGCCGGGCTCGGGGTGAGCGCGGTGGTGACGAAGAACTACGCCGTCTTCGGCAAGGCGACCGACGACTTCGCGGCGATCACCCAGCAGATCCCGCGCGCGCCGCGCCTGCTCTACCTGGTCTTCGATCACGGCGGATCGACGCGGACGACGACGCCCTTCATTCACCTGCCGGCGTACGTGCAGGCGGAGAAGGGCGGCTGGCTCAGCTTCCATTTCGCTACCTGGGGCACGTTGCCGATCCAGTATCGGCCGCGCGATCAGCCGGGCGCCGTCGTCCCGCCGTCCGTCCCGCTGCGCTGGGAGTGGACGCCGCAGGCCTTCAACGTGGCCCAGCGTGGGGCCTTCTTCGACTGGTTTCTGGTGCGGCGCGGGGCCTCACCGGACGCTATTTTTCAAGCCGATCCGAGCATCGAGCGCGTCGACCACGTGGGCACGTGGTGGCTCTATCGCCGCCGCCCGAAGCCGTGATCAGCCGCCGGTCTTGGTCTTGTCCCGCGGCAGGATCTTCGGCCCGACCGTCGCCGGCTGGACCTGCTTGATCTCGTCCCCGGTCGGCACGAACGCCTTGAGCTGCACGACCTCTCGCGGCCGATTGGCGAGCTCGCGCTCGCGCTTGCGCTCATCGGCGCTCTTCACGAGGAGCACGTAGCCGCCGGCCGTCGGATCCTTCGTCACCTTCATGAAGGGGCGCCCGTTGACCTCTTGCACGTGGAACTCGGTCCGCCGGTTCTCCTGGCGCCCGTCGGCGCGCTCGTTCGGCGCGATCGGCCGGCTCTCGCCGAAGCCGACGGCGAGGAGGCGCGTGTTGTCGACGCCGTGATCGACGAGCCAATCGCACACCGCAAGCGCGCGGTTGGCGCTGAGCTCCTGGTTGTGCTCATCGCTCGCCATGGCGTCGGTGTGGCCCTCGACGCGGAGGAGCGTGACGTCGGCGTGCTCGTTGGCGAACTTGAGCAGCGTGTTCAACACCTTCTCGCTGCCGACGCGGATCGTCGATTTGTTGGTGTCGAAGATAATCTTCCCCTCGATGAAGATCCGGCTCTGCCCGCCGCTCGCCGTCCACGGCGCCTCCGGATACCAGCGCGGGAGCGCGGCCTGCTCATCCGACGTCGGCACAGCTACCTTGGGCAGCCGGTTGTTGCTGCAGCCGGCGAGGGCCGGCGAGGCGGCGACGACCACGAGCGCTGCTGCAGCAGCAGCACGAGCCACGAAACTGCGGGCGGAGGACTTCAGCTGCGTCATCAGCGCCGATCGTGCCTAGCCTCCACCGGAACTGCAAGTTCTGCGATGGGTCGGCCCAAGGACGCGCCTCCTCCCCTGTGGTAAGAGCGCCGGCTATGCCCATCGAGGAAAAGCTTGCCGCCCTCCGCAGCCGGATCCGCGCGCTCGGATCGGTCCTGGTTTGTTACTCGGGTGGCGTCGACAGCGCCCTCGTCCTCGCCGTGGCTCATCAAGAGCTCGGGTCCAGCGCGGTGGGGATGACGGCGGTCTCCCCCAGCCTGGCGCCGGCCGAGCGGGAAGACGCCGAAGCCGTGGCCCGGCTGATCGGGGTAGATCACTACCTCGTCGACTCGAACGAAATCGAGGATCCGAGCTACGTCGCCAACAACCCTGACCGCTGCTTTCACTGCAAGAGCGAGCTCTACCGGATCGCCCTGGAAAAGCGCACCGAGTGGGCCCTCGCGGCCATCGTCAACGGCACCAACCTCGACGACCTGCGGGACTATCGCCCCGGGCTCGAGGCCGCGAAGCAGGCCGGCGTCATCAGCCCCCTGGTCGAGCTCGGCTTCACCAAGGCTGACGTTCGCGCCGGCGCCGCGATCGTCGGCCTCCCGATCTGGGACAAGCCCGCCGCGGCCTGCCTCTCGAGCCGGATCCCCTTCGGGACCTCGGTCACGCGCGAGCGCCTCACCCAGATCAGCGGCTTCGAGGCCGCGCTGCGGGCCCTCGGCTTCCGCCAGGTGCGCGTGCGCTACCACAACGAGCTGGCGCGGATCGAGCTTGCCCTGGAAGAGCTCCCGCGCGCCGCCGATCCGGCCGTGCGTGACGCGATGGTGGAGTCCGGAAAGAAGCACGGCTTCCGCTACGTGACGCTGGATCTCGGCGGCTACCGCATGGGCAGCCACAACGAGATCCTCGCGGGCAAGCAGCTGCGGATCGTCAGTTGATCGAGGGGCGCTGATGGGACGGTTCGACGATCGCGCGACGCAGCCCCGCCGCGGGCCGAAGGACATCTTCCGCTGGAAGGTCCTCGACGCCCTCGCCGGCCGCAATCAGCGAGAGCCCGGCGGCTTCGTCACCCCGCGCCGCGATCCCGATCGCGCCTTGATCGACGGGGCCGAGGCGCAGCTCACCTGGATCGGCCACGCGTCGTTCCTCTTCACCCTCGGCGGCAAGCGCGTCCTCGTCGATCCGATCTTCGCCCCACGCATCGGCCCGGTCTCGCGCCTCACCCCGCCTGGCCTCTCCATCGAAGCGCTGCCGCCGATCGACGTCGTGCTGGTGACGCACAACCACCGTGATCACCTCGATCCATGGACGCTGTCGCGCCTCGGCAGCGGCCCCGCCTACGTCACGCCGATCGGCAACGGCGCGCTCCTCACGAAGCTCGGCGCCTCCAAGGTGACGGAGCTCGACTGGTGGCAGAGCGTCACGCTGGGCCCGCTCGAGATCACGCTCGTCCCCGCGCGCCACTGGTCGATGCGCTTCCCCTGGGATCGCAACGACGCGCTCTGGGGCGGCTTCGTGATCCGCGGCCCCGAGGGCACGGCGTATCACTCGGGCGACACCGCGTTCTTCGACGGATTCACCGAGATCGGAAGGCGCTGCGGGCCGATCGACTGGGCAATGCTGCCGATCGGCGCGTACGAGCCGCGCTGGTTCATGGAGGCGCAGCACATGGGCCCGGAAGACGCCGTGGAGGCCGCGCGCCTCCTCGCCGCCCGGCGCCTCGTAGCGATGCACTGGGGCACCTTCCGCCTCACCGACGAGCCCACCGCCGAGCCCCCGATCCGGACCCGCGCCGCCTGGAGCGATCGAGGCCAAGACGAAAAAGACCTGTGGATCCTTGATGTTGGCGAGACCCGTCGCCTCATCCGTTGAAATTACCAAAGGGCCAAGAATTTACTTAAATTCTGATCTTGACGTCGTCGATGAACTCGTTAATCTGGGCTCTCTTCTCGAAAGAGAAATCCGAGACAGCGAGTCATCTGCCAGCGCGCAAAAGGGCGTAGACTGAGCCCAGGCGGCAAGCGGCTTCGGAAAGAAAGCGTATCGAATCATGGCTCTCAATGCATACCTCAAGCTCAAGGGTCAGCGGCAGGGTGAGATCAAGGGCTCGGTGACCCAGAAGGGTCGCGAGAACAAGATCATGGTCATTGCGGTCTCGCACGAGATCATCAGCCCCCGCGACGCCGCGAGCGGCCTGCCCACCGGCAAGCGCATGCACAAGCCCTTCGTGATCACGAAGGAGCTCGATAAGTCCTCGCCCCTCCTCTACAACGTGCTCGTCAACAACGAGAACATCACGGAGTGGGAGCTTCAGCACTGGACCCCGCAGATCAGCGCGGCCGGCGGCACGGGCGCGGAGAAGAACCACTACACGGTGAAGCTCACCAACGCGAACGTCGCGTCGATCGCCTTCCGCATGGCGAACAACAAGCACCCCGACCTGATGAAGTTCGCCGAGTACGAGGAGATTGCCTTCACGTACCAGAAGATCGAATGGTGCTGGATCGACGGCGGCATCACGGCCCTCGACGACTGGGAGTCGCCGGTCGTCTGAGCCACCCTGCAGCGCCGCGGTCAAACGCGGAGCCGCATGAGTAGAAGAGCCCGGGAGAAACCTCCCGGGCTTTTCGCATTTCAGCGTCAGCGCGCCTTCCACTCTCTGTTGAGCCACTCTCGATCGAGTATCGCGTAGATCAGCGAGTCGACCCACTGCCCCTTGAGCCAGGCGTTCTCCACGAAGTGCGCCTCTCGCCGCATCCCGAGCTTCTCGGCGACGCGCGCGGAGGCCACGTTGCCAGGATCGCAGTCGGCGAAGATACGGTGTAATCCGAGCTCGCCAAAGCCGAGATCGACGAGCGCGCGCATCGCCTCGGGGATGTAGCCTTTGCCCCACTGGGCCGGGTGGAGCACGTACCAGATCGTCCCCTCGCGGATCTCCGCGTCCGTCACGTGGATGCCGGCCCGGCCGATCAACCGATCTTCCCCGGGGAGCACCACCGCGAAATCGAAGGTTTGTCGGGGCGAGGCGAGGAGGCTCTCGCGGCTCTTGCGGATGTACTCGAGGCTCTCTTCGAGGGTCCGCACTCCAGCCGACTGATAGCGCACCACCTCGGGATCGCTCTCGTACTCGTTGCAGGCGGCGGCGTCGGATTCCTCGAGCTCGCGGAGGAGGAGGCGTTCGGTGCGGAGGTCCATGGCGCCTCTTTATCATGGTCCAGGTCGTGTGGCGGTATCCGCTTCTGGTAGTCTCGCCTGATGTCGACTCCCACCGGGCGCAGAGCCCTCCTCCTCGGCGCCACCGGCGCGGTCGGAGGCCACGTCCTCGCCGAGCTCCTCCGCTCTCCGACGTTCGTCGCCGTGACGACAATAGGCCGCCGCCCCGCCTCTCTCCCCACGCCGCCCGCCAAGCTCACCCAGCACACCGTCAACCTCGAAGAGCGTAGAGTTTCAGCAACGCACTGCGTTGCGCGACTCCGTGGCCACGTAGTCTCCAGAGCTGGTAAGATGTTTGACGTCAAGCGCGCACTCTCCCCCTTCCCCCACGGGGCCATCGTTGCGTGAAACGG
>Ga0209181_10006776_pt1 | contig 15938 bp, 16 predicted proteins | sample MAT05_FD_187208 | JGI IMG/M metagenome (GOLD analysis project Ga0209181, IMG submission 187208) | Freshwater microbial communities from Lake Fryxell liftoff mats and glacier meltwater in Antarctica - MAT-05 (SPAdes) (version 2) | ecosystem: Environmental > Aquatic > Freshwater > Ice > Liftoff... | reverse complement strand
AGTGGCAAACGCTTTTACGGTTTTGATGTTGGTAATAATTTCAGAAGTCCGGCTTTCCGTATCCTCCATATACTTGTCTAGTTTTTCTTCTTGATCTGCCAGACCTTTTAAGCCCAACGCACTAAAACTGATGATCCCAACAAAGGAAATCAGTAGTAGTAACGCAATTTTCCAGTCGATCAGCCAAATCACTACAAAAATACCTATCACGCGGAATAGTTTGGGGATCAACTGTCCTGTGATTTCTGGATAAGTCCAGGTGTGATTGGCTAAGCCTTTTGCCACCCGTGAAGCAATTCGCCCTGGATTGTTTTCATCATAAAATTCTAGGGGTAGCGTCAAAACTTTCTCCAGAGATTTTCGGGCATAATCTCGCCGCGCCCGAAATGCAGTATCCCAGTTAAACCAAGCCCCTAGCCACGGCTGAATGGGTGCGCGACCCACCGACACAACCCCAATCAGCACCACCAAAATGATTAACGACAACGTCTGACTCTGAGGTTGACCCGTCAGATTTGCCGCGATCGCCACGATTCCTTGCACCGGGCGATCGAGTTCCTGATTCGACAACACATTCAAAATTTGCCCGATCGCATAGGGCACAAACAAATCAATAATCTCAAAAACACTAATTGCCACAACACTGAAAAGCGAAATCAGCCAGTAGTTGCGGTAATAAAGAATGACATCTCTAAACTTCGCCATAACGCCTCTCTAACAAACCCTGACCCCATTTAGTCAGTCTTCCCCCACAGAATTGCCACCTCACACTGTTCAAGCGATCGCATCTTTGACCCAATCACCAGCACAGCAATGGCTCATCAAGCATCATAAAACTGCTCGTTGAGTTGCCCGATTTATAGGCAAAACTACTTTTAAAATTTTGAGCAACCTTATAGTCAAGTTGCCAAAAAAGTCGCACTACAGAAGTAGTATTGTAATACAAATACATTGGGAAAAGTAAAATTTCGGAAATGCATCACTTAAATTTCAGAAAAGATAAAAACTGCTAAACTTTCTGTGGGCAAAGAGGAAATTTTTATGAAGTCTTAATAAAGTCTCAGTAGGATTACTGGGCACTCACCTTGTGGCTCGGCTAGGCTGCATTAGGAACCGCGTAGAAAAACAAATCATCACTAGAAACAAACTTTATGGGATGTGCGTCTACCTTGTTAAATTCAGCCTTTAAGGCTTTGTGCGATTTGAAAGCTGATTAAGGGTCTTACAAAGTTTTCAACTTTTTTCTCAAAGTTAATTTTCTGCGAGACGTTTATGTTAGAACCCGTAGCTGTCGTTTTGAAAACTGTGTCCGCGATCGCGGCAGGAGCCATTTCCCTTGGGTATCTGACCTCTAAACCCGCTCAAGCATTCACATTAACCTATGAGATGACTGTCGATGTGACTCAAGGAAGTTATCAGGGAACCTATCAAGGCAGCTTTAGCTACGATAATTCAAACCCACTGCAACCCTGTCAAGATAGCGCCGCTTTCACTTGTGCAACGGTCAAGCAAAACAAACTATCGGTTCTATTCAACTTCCTGGGCAAAACTTACTCAGAAAAACAAGATCTAGATTACGGGTTAGGCTTTCCAGCGGTTTACTTTCAAAATAACGCTCTTGCAGGCTTAAGTTTCGTCGTCATTCCGCCTACTTCAAATATCAGTTTCTCGATTTTGGGAAAAAGCTTTTATGTGGGGTTTGAGACCTATCCAGATACTTTGACTAAGCAAGGATTGGTTGGCACAGTATCTTACAAATTGAAGCAATTACCACCCGGTCCTGCGCCCGGTCCTGCACCCGGTCCTGTCCCTCCAACTGATCCTGTCCCTCCGACTGATCCTGTCCCTCCACCTTGTCCTGGAAATTGTGAGGGCATACCAGAACCATCCGAAATGGCAGGGAGTGCTTTAGCGATCGCGCTCCTAGGGTTGGCACTAAAACTACGACGAAAGTAGTAAACCTATTACCGTTTGAAATAACTCGAATATGATGAAAATAGGTTGTTTAAGATTCATGGCTTCTGACGATGCACCGTCTGTCTAAACTCATCGGCGATATCGCAACAATCGGCATTGTGGGTTTAGTGTCGCTGCCTCAAGTCGCTTTTGCAGCCCTTGCCCCCGCTCAACCCAATGATGCTGCGATCGTCCTTCCCAACTCACCCTCGGTTACGCCTTCGCTAGTTCCGCTACCCAATCTAGAGCTTGAGTTACCTCCTGCCAACACAGAACTGAAACCGCTATACAGTCCAGAGCCGTTTCAGCCACCCAAGCAAGAGCAACCGTTGCGTTTGGAGATCAAACTAAGTCGCCGTCAGGTCAGCCTATATCGAGGTAGCACCGTTGTCAAAAGCTACGCGATCGCGGTGGGTCGTGCTGGCTGGGAGACTCCTAGAGGCACCTTTCAGGTAAAGCAGATGTTTCGCAATCCTACTTGGATTCATCCCCTCAAAAAAGGAATTGTGATACCGGGTGGCGATCCAGAAAATCCTTTGGGGCGCTATTGGATCGGGTTCTGGAGCAATGGAAAAAACTGGATTGGCTTCCACGGCACCGATAACCCCAAATCCGTTGGCAAAGCCGTATCCCACGGCTGCATCCGAATGTATAACGCAGACATAGAAGAGCTTTTCAAGAAGGTCAGCTTGGGAACTGAGGTGAAAGTTGTGAAATGAGAGTTGTACTGCATAGCCTCCAGGGAAAGTTCTGATTCTGCTATGCTTCGAGAAGCTTTTAATTAGAGAAACATGGATATGTCGCGGACTCGTCCATACCAGCCTGTTTTACTACGAATATTGCATGGTGTTGCCGCCGTATTACTCGTTTTAGCCTTGATTTCAGGTTTTTTGATTTACAACACTTATGACAAGCGTTGGGGTAGTTTTGCTTTACCCACCATGGGAGATATTCAAGGTACTCATGGCACGATTGCCCTAACCTTCCTATTGTTTCTGCCAGTTTTTGCTCTGTACAGCTTTCATATTGGCTATCGTCGTCTAGTACAAGAGCAATCTTTCAGTCAATTAAAACAGTTTGGCAAGCCAGTTTGGTGGATATCAGTACACCGCTTTGCAAATACATTGATTTTGCTTGCGGCAACGTTTGCTGTGGTAACTGGTCGAATGATGAAAGAAGAATGGCTTCCCAATGGAGAAATTCATCGTCAATGGTATCTAGCACATTTGGCGGCGTGGGTATGTGTGCTCGTGAGTTTTGCATTACATCTACTGATGGGAGCTAAGGTCGGTGGAGTGCCCTTACTAGTATCAATGTTTAATTGGAAAACGCGAGGCGAGGATACTCCACTTTCCTGGTTTCAAGGGGGCAAAATAAGACACTCTAGTTTGGTCTTGAAAGTTCTTGAAGGTATTGTGATTGGAGGCATTATTATGGCATTTCTTCTGCCAGTCTTTAACTCCTAAAATGTAACCGTATAACAATGCCGTTGTACACTGACCGTATAAAGTTGCTTGGTTGAGTCCGAGAAATAATATGCGGCGGGTGAACCGGGTCGATATTCGGGTTTCAGGTTTCGGGTTGCAGATATCGGGTGTCGAAAACTCAAAACTCAAAACTCAAAACTCAAAACTAATTCTCCTTTCCTCCTGTCCAATCATTGATCCAGTTCAAAATTTCTTGGTTGACGATCTCAGGGCATTCATCATGGGGGCAATGTCCTGCGTTTTCAATTTCTATCAGTTTTAAGTTTGGGTTATATTTCACAAACAGTTTTGCCAGTTGAGGCGGCACCATCACATCTTTCAGTCCCCAAAACAACAACATGGGGATCGTTAGGGTTGGGAGTACTGCTTTCGCGGTGTAATCTCGCGTGGGTTTGGCGGTCGATCGCACCATTGCTCTTAGGGCGTTTACCGCATTGCGATCGTAGGCAGGAGTCGAAAACATATCCACTAGTTCATCCGTCACTGCTGACTTTCCGGCGTAGGCTTGGCGTGCCCAAAACAGACGAATAGCTTGCGGATGACGTGCCAGCCAAAATACTCCGTCAAAGATCAATGGAGAAGTCACGATCCACTTGGTTAAGGCAAGGGCAGGACGAGAAAGCGGTTTAATTAAAGCGATCGCCCGACTCACTAGCGCAGGCAGTTCCAACACCGATGCATCCGGTAAGTTCAGCATCACGATTCCACTCACCATTTCTGGATGTGCTGCTGCTGCTGCCAACGCCACTAAAGAGCCAATAGAATTTCCAACTAAAATGACAGGCTGCTTCACAAACATGCGCCAGAAATCATACACTTGCTCCACCCATAGCTCAATGCCAAAGGAAGCGATCGCCTTCTCAGAAGCACCAAACCCTAATAAATCCACGGCATAAACAGTATGCTGCTGTCCTAGTTCAGGTAAGTTATGCCTCCAGTGCCCAATTGAGCCGCCAAAACCATGCAGCAAGAGCAACGGCGTTGAGCTAGGACAAGCAGAGCGCACACAGGTATAGCGCGTTTGCCACCCTCGCCACATCCAATCTCGCTGATTACCCAATCGTTGCTGCCAAAGCTGAGTTATCGCCATTGCTTTCTACTTACTGTGTAACTAAATCATAACAATCAGTGAATTTGTCTGCATCATAAAACCGTCCCTAGAGTTCAAGAAAACGCGCAAATAATGTTTCAGATAATCATCTGATTGAAAATTTTATAAACAATCCCCAGAAAACAAAGCGGAGTGGGTAGAATGTCAGATACAATCATGTGTTCAAGGATCTAAACAATAACCTTGATTCTTTAATGGATCACTGTTCTCTTAAGATCCCTGCTAAAAGCCAGGTTGCAACCATAATACGGATTCGTTTGTTGTTGCGATCGCCTCCCCATTATTCTCTTTAAAACTGCCTGTGACTGGAAATAGACCGACACGCGACCTCCCAACTATCAATGAACGAATTCGATTTCCTCAAATTCGAGTAATTGGTGCTGACAACTCTCAATTGGGAATCATGACCCCTCGCGAAGCGTTAGAGCTTGCCGAGGAAAAGGAAATGGATTTGGTTTTGGTGACTGATAAGTCAGATCCTCCCGTTTGCCGAATTATTGACTATGGCAAATTTAAGTTTGAACAAGAGAAGAAAGCGAAAGAGGCTAAGAAAAAACAGCATAATGTTGAAGTCAAAGAAGTGAAGATGCGTTACAAGATTGAGAAGCATGACTATGATGTGCGAATCAATCAAGCAAAGCGCTTTTTGCAAGATGGCGACAAGGTTAAGGCAACGGTGATGTTTCGGGGTCGTGAAATTCAGCACAGCGACATGGCAAGAGATTTGCTTTCTCGCCTAGCCAACGATCTGCAAGAATTTGCCGAAGTCCAACAGTTTCCTAAGCAGGAAGGGCGCAACATGATGATGTTGTTGGCTCCTAAAAAGTAGTCGATGATTGCGGCGATCGCAGTTTGGTAACTAAAATTTCTGCAACGAAACGGGTTTGCATCTCTACAATGAAACCCATTCAGGGCACTCTAGTTAAAGTGATGCTCGACTGTTGGCATGGTGAATGGGACTAATTGATCAATGGTTTTCTAAAGACGGCTGGAGGCAAACTCTTCTACAGGGGTTTAACCTCCGTGCGGAAGAGGCTGAACGAACATTTCTAATGTTTGCTTTCTACGCCACTACGTCTGTTGGTTTGGTTTGGTTAGAAGCAATTACAGCCGACCTGTTTCTAAATGCGTATAAGGCAGAGGGACTCCCCTGGATTTATATTGCCAGCGCGGGAATTGGTTCAGGGCTAAGTTTTGTCTATTCGCAGTTGCAAAAAGTTTTGCCACTGCGCCGTGTAATTGTGATTATTGCGCTGCTGATGGCGGCTCCGCTGCTGCTGTTTTGGGTGGGATTAAGTGCCCAGGCGATTTACCCATTTGAGTTTTGGAAGGTGAGTACGGTCGGGATCACCATTTTTCTGATGCGGCTGTGGGTAGAGGCGCTGAATGTTCTCAATGATCTAAATACGGCAATTACTGCCAATCAGTTATTTAATATTCGAGAAATTAAGCGCACTTATCCCTTAATCAGCAGCGGGATCTTAGTGGCAGATGTCATTAGTGGCTTTTCTCTGGGTTTCATGATCAGGCTGGTGGGCAACCTGGAAAATATGGTGCTGTTGTCTTGTGGGATGATGGCGATCGGGGCAGGCATTCTTTTTTACCTGAGTAATGCTTATCAGCAGGCGTTTCCAGATTTTTTGCGGCGCAGATCGGGATCAGAGGAGCAAGCCTCGGAGTTTTCAACTAATCGCTCCATGCAAGGCTCGTTGCGTCGCTACGTCGTTCTGTTATTTTTGTTTTTCATCTTGTCCCAAGTGCTGTTCTTGCTGATTGATTTCCGCTTCTTAGGCGCGTTACAGGAGTTTTCGACCTCGGAAGGGCAAATTGCTGCATTTCTAGGCGTTTTTAACGGCATCTTGGGCATTTTTGAAGTGACCATGCAGTGGTTAGCTTCCAGCCGCCTGATTGAACGGGTTGGGGTGTTTTTTGCTTCGCTGTTATTGCCGGGTGGAATCGGCATTTTAAGTGCTTTGGCGATTTCTAGTTTGGCATGGCAAACTCCATTAGTCAGCGAATGGGAGTGGACAGTACCGCTGTTTCTGATTCTGCTTGCCCTGAAGTTTTATGATGAACTGCTGCATTACACGCTGTTTGCTAGTGTGGGTCCGGTGTTGTTCCAACCCGTTCCAGATGGGGTTCGGAGCCATGTGCAGGCAATGGTGCGGGGTGTGGCGGAGCCAATTTCTACAGGCGTGACGGGGGTTGCCTTGTTGGCGTTGGGTTGGGTTATGGGCGATCGCCAGCTTGATATTTTGTTTCCCGTCATGCTGGTTTTGTCATTGGTTTGGATTTTAGTGATTTTGCTGCTGCGAGCAAAATATGTCAATCTTCTAGTGATTAGTGCAGACCGTGGACAACTGACGCGAGATGTAGATGAGCTAGAACTGCGGCGAAAACTGCTGGAAACCCTAGAAAAACCAGGACCGGAAAAACGCAAGGAATCCTGTATTGATTTTCTAAGTAAGGTATATCCCAAAAGTGCCTGTGAATTACTAGCCCCTCGTTTGATAAATTTTTCACCGACGTTACAGCGAAAAAGCCTGGAAGCAATGCTGCTTTATCCAAGCGCAGCGACTCTTAATCAAGTAAAAGAACTGATTGATCAAGATCCATCTGCTACAGTGCTTGCTCTGGCATTGCGGTTTGTTTGGATTACGGAAGAAGACCCAGATATCCGCCGACTGCGAGTCTATTTGAAATCAGAAGTTGATCCAGTGGTACGGGGAACGGCTGCTTCATTAATGATGCGCCAAGGTGATCCCACTCAAAAGGCAGAGGCAACCAACACGCTCAGACAAATGTTAACTCATAAGTCTGAGAAGGAGCGGGTGATGGGCTGTCGGGCTTTAGGAGAGGCGGTCTATTTGCAAGCACTGCGAATTCACATTCCTAAATTGTTGCAGGATGAATCACTGCGGGTCAGGTGGGCAATTTTGGACGCGATCGCGGCGACCCATTTAGAAGAGTTTTATCCCTCGTTGCTGCGCGGTTTGCAGTATAAATCCACGCGAGAGGCTGCTCTAAAGGCGTTGGTACGGTTGCATAATGAAGCATTGCCCATGCTAATTAATCTGGCAGAAGATGTGCAAAAGCCAGATATTGTTCGGCTTCACGCATGGCAAGCGATCGGGTTGATTGGCACTCCAGAAGCACTAGATGCACTGATTTCTCATCTAGTGGTGGCATGGGGAAATAACCGCCGCAATATCCTCAGAATTCTGCTAGAAATGCCTGGAGAAATTGGCATTGAAAGTACCTTGAAGCAAATGGGGCGAAGTGGTGTAGAACAACTGATTGACCAAGAACTTATGTTTATCGGTCAGACATATGCTGCATTGTTAGATTTGTCGCCTCAAGCAATGTGGATGAGGGAGGCAGATCTACTGAAACGGGCACTGGAGGGTTTGCTATTAGATGCTCAAGAACGACTATTTTTGTTGATGCAGTTTCTCTATCCCATTGGGGCAATTAAGGCAGCGGCGTTTAATCTCCAGTCTGCGTCTCGTAGTAATATGGCGCGCGGCTTAGAAATTTTGGATAACACCTTAGATATTCCGAATAAACGAGCAGTGCTGAGTGTATTGGATCGCAATTCTGAGCAGGAAAAGCTGAGGAATTTATCAGAAATTTTTGATGATCAGCGATTGTCGCCTAGCGATCGCCTGCGCCAATTGCTAGACCTGCGTCATTTTTTATCAGATTGGGCGATCGCCTGTTGCTTTCATCTGGCAAAACAAGCTCACTGGAGCTTGACCAGTGAGCAATCAGTCGCGTGCTTGCGTCATCCCAAAGGGTTTGTTCGAGAAGCGGTGCTATCCTACCTATGGATGGCATCTCCAAGGGCAATGCAGACGTTGCTACCGCTCTTACAAAAAGACCCTGATCGCTTAGTAACCGCCCAAGTTAAAAAAATGCTTGGAGAGCTTGATCTCATCAGAGAGCGTGACTTAAAAAGAAAAAATTCTGCTGAGATTACCGGAAATCCCTCAACAAATTTATTAAATATTCCAAATCAGCCCGGATTTGAAACAATTTAGTAATGCACACTCTGCATTTTGGGAATTCTGCTAATAATGGCTCTATCGCATCGATTATTTCTATTAAAACCAAGCAATTGCTCGCCTCATTTGCACCGCCGCTATGCTTTCTAGTTTTGAAAGAGTTTTATTTATTCGAGAAGTCCCAATCTTTAAAGAACTGCGGGAAGAGTTTTTGGTGCGCCTAGCCTCTGTGATGGATGAGCTTGCCTTTCCGAGTAGCCATACTATTTTTACTCAAGGGCAGGAAGGGAGATCGCTCTATATTGTGGTATCGGGCAAAGTGCGCGTTCACATCGAAAGCCAAGAACTCGTGCAGCTTGAGCAAGGAGCTTGTTTTGGAGAAATGTCTTTGTTTGATGCCGAACCGCGCTCTGCCTCAGTCACAACGCTAGCGCCCTCGGAGTGCCTCGTCCTCACTCAGCAGCAGTTATATGAGGCGATCGAAGAAACTCCAGGAATTGCTGTGAATATTATTCGATTGCTATCCCGGCGGATTCGCGAACTCAATCAAAAAATGAATGCCATGCAAAGTTCGATTGGCGCGCCACCCCCACCAACGCGACTTTATAAACCGGCTCAAATGGGTTAAGCCGTTTCCATCCAATCAAAAATTCGGTCTAAGTCTTCTAGAGTAACCAATCCGTATTGCCACAAAATCATTGGCAGTAGGCTTGGGGTAAATTCTTGGTGACGTTGCGCGATCTCGATCGCGCTATCAGAAATTGCCAACTCTTCTTTCAAAAATTGGATCAACAGTGCATTCACAACTCCTCCCTTCTTTAATTCCATCTTAATTAAAACAACAATTTCGTAAACTTATGTAACAGGTTCTCATGTTTCTTTTTAGTTTAACTAGCTTACTCGAAGGTTAACTCTAAGAAAAGCAGAATTCTGTGAAATTTTCTCAAATTCTTACAAGCTACATCAATCCTTCTTATTACTTTTACGCAATTGATTGATTGAGACAGCGGGGTGATTGCCGTACTAGGATAGACGCAAATATGCAAAACGCCCCAGATTTTCATTGAGATGAGAATCTAGGGCGCAGGGGATGAGAATTTAAGGCTGGGTTTTGAGAAGACCCGCTTATCCAGTTGTTCGTCGAGCATGATCCATAATTTTCTGCTTGCGATCAGAAGTATTGCCCGTTGAGCGCTTGATAAAGTCTCCCGTGCTGCGGGATAGATGTTCCATGATGCGCTTTTTGCGATCGCCGTCATTTGCCATAAAAAAGAACTCTACCTGTTGCTTTGGTTAGTCTTCTTTATTTTAGAAATCTTTACATTAGTGTGCCATTCCATCCTAAAAAGCTCTAAAGTTTTGATCCCTCTTTTGGCGCAGATACATTCATAGCAGTCAAGATTGCCTGCTGGCTGACGCTTTGGTAGATTGCCTTTAAGTGCTGCATTGCAGTTTGAGCCGCCTTTGTAGCCACCGTCGCATCGCCACCGCTTATTTTTAATGGAATCGTGCCCAACACATCTAAAACCGTTTCGCTGCTGGGTGGCGGTGCAATCACCACCAAAGATGGCTCCAATTCATCGGCATAATCCCAAAACTGCTCCGGCTTGAAAAAATCGGCAGAGATGACAGCAGATGGCAGAAATGAAGTAGTTTCTGGGATGTTTGAATTTCCATCTCCGCCTTGGCTACGAGTTTGGCGTAAGGCTTCGATAAGTTGCTCCTTGCTGCGCCCCCGTAATTGAAAAAGAACGAAGGGATCTTCACCAAAGCGATCGCCCAACAGATAATACACTGCCCCAATATGCTTACAAGGATTGGCAGGATCAGGACAAGAACACCGACTTTGAATATCAAACTTAGTAAACGGAAACAGGCTCAACCCGTTCCCAGTGAATACTTCCTCAATCGTTTGCGGCATTTCTCCAGCGAGCAACTTAGCAGAAAAAATCGCTCGCTGCGACATGGATTCAATCACATAATTCCACTGCTCATCCGTGAAAGGATCAAGCGATAGCGTCACTTTGTAGGGTTCTGGAGCCGTTCCCTGAACAAGGGCTGCTACTTTTTCGCCGTTAAACTCAATGCTCAACACGTTTCCTTCTCGCGCATAAATTCGCGCTCGTGCCAATCGCCGCGTCCAACCGAAAGATTCTAGGACATCAATCCAGCGCTGTGCCCACCATTCACGAATGGGTTGAGAATAAGCATCGGTCATGGCAGCAAGGAGTGAAAGGAAGTACGAAATGCAAAGTGCGAGAAGAGTCCCAAAACTGTCTTATTAAAATCTACCGCGTTTCTGGGAGATATTTTCTGTGGGAGCTGGTTCTGACGCAGTATGCTGAGGGCGATGTTGATTCAGGGCTTAGGAGGAATGCTTGGCGCGTAAACGATTGATTATTGAAATGGGGATGGGAGTAGACCAGCATGGGCAAGAGCCAACGGTTGCCGCTGCCCGCGCGGTTCGTAATGCGATCGCCCATAATGCGTTACCGGGAGTATGGGAAGTCGCAGGGCTAACCCATCCGAATGAAATGATTGTGGAGGTGCAGGTTGGGGTGCCCTATCCCGATCAGGTGAAGCAAGAAGAGGTGTTGGCGGTCTTGCCCTTTGGTCGCAAATCACTGACCGTGGAACTGGGGGGCATGGTAGTGCAGGGGAGGGCGATCGCTGAATTAGAGGACAAAAATGATGAAATGCTAATTGCCGTTGCCTCTGTAACTGTTTGGGTAGATGTCTAACATCTAAATGTTTCAATAGCCCTTAGAGACGTTGGAGTAGGCTAAGCCCGTGGGTATCGCTGCCGCAAGTATTCAGCAAGCCATAGGTTGAGCTTAAGCGCTGCACTTGTCCGGTTTGACGAGGGCTGGTGCGCCAAGGCGAGGGGTTGTCATAGGCGTAGTAAGCTTCTACGCCGTTAATTCCCAGGGTGGCGGCGGCAGCGATCAGATCTTCGGGCGATCGCCGATAGCGAACCGGATGCGCTAACACTGCCAGCCCGCCCGCTGTTTGAATGCTAGCAATGACTTGAGCCGCAGAGGCGATCGCACCTTGGGGGGCGTGCTTTTGCAGGTAAGGCTTCATGGCTGGGTGGTTTACATCAAAGGCATAGCCCAAGATGTGTACTTCTGTGTCCAACAATCTAGAAGTGACTTCAATCCCCGTCCATAAGTGGGGCAAACTGCTAACCCGATTAGGATTCGCTTGGGTATAGTCAGCTAGCCAGCGTTGTGCCCGTTGGTATCCGTCAACGGTGTGATGATCGGTGATGGCAAATCCTTGCAGCCCGATCGCGATCGCTTGCTCCATTAATCTCTCTGGCTGCAACTTTCCATCTGAGCAAACAGTATGCATGTGAAAGTTGAACAATGTGGGGCAGCTTTCAGCGTGAATAGCCTCAAATACGCCCCTTAGCGCCAGGGCATCCTGGGCAGTGGGCGTAGAGGAAACAGAATCCTCAACCAAGTTTACGACAGCCATAGTTGCCTCAGAAGGGGTATGTGGATATGTCTTATCTTTGGCAAGACTTCAACATTCCAATCCTATCTTAACCTTCTGTTACTTGCTGTTGTCCTTACTGTGTTGTTGAATGCTTGTCAATCCTGCACAGTGCAATAGTTTCTAGTCTTTATCATCTACTGATCAAACTTTTAAGGCTGCTTCATAAAGAAGGCTAATCATTGCAGTACAAAATGGATAAAAATTCTGGATTGAGGAATTTGTCGCTCAAGTCTGAAAATCAAAAAAGCCAGCGATCGCCTATCTCTGCCGACTTACCCTAGCTTGTTGAGCAATATGGTAATCCACTTGGCGATATAGGGCTTCTGGAGTCGAGGAGTTATCTAACACAATATCTGCTTGAACCTTTTTTTTCGTAATTTCCATTTGGCTATTGATGCGGACTTGCGCTTGTTCAAGGGTTATGCGATCGCGGGTGATCAACCGTTCAATTTGCTGCTCTTCCGAACAAGTGACTACCCACGTTTCAGTGACTAGATCAGTCATGCGCGCCTCAAACAACAGCGGCACCACCATTACTACAGTGGAATGCTGCTGAGAATCATTTAAGGATAATTTGTTAACCGCTTGCACAAAGCGATCTCGCACGTAGGGGTGAATGCATTGCTCGACCCAGAGACGCTCTGCTGGACTGCTAAAGATAATTTCTCCTAACCGCTGCCGGTTTAAGCTGCGATCGGGCAAAAGCACACCAGAACCATATCGATCCACTATGCCTTGCAGCACTAAGCTATTGGGCAGTACTGCTTCCCTAGCATAGATATCAGCGTCCCAAATCGGTAATTTATGTACAGTGGCTAAATACTCGGAAACCAGAGTTTTCCCCATCGCGATTCCTCCAGTTAGACCAATGATACGTAAAGAGGAATGGGTTTGATCGGTAAGATTGGTCATTGTAATTTCAAAGCACTGCGTATGCTTAGGGAGGTTGATACAGGTCTACTGAGATCATCCTGCATAACGATTGAGCATCCTTTATTCTTTCTACAGAAATACACAATGTTGCAGTGGAGCTAAACACGACGAAATTACTCCTACAATAAAGGCGTAATCCTAGAGCGTTTGTCTGAGTCTGCCAATGCTGTTAAAGTCTACAACCCGCCATATCCATATTTTCACCGCTACGGTTGAAAATAATGAACTAGTTCCTAGCGAAAATGTATTAACTCTAGATGTTGATCCAGACAACGAATTTAACTGGAGCGAAGACGCTTTACAGCAGGTCTATCGTAAATTTGATGAAGGCGTAGAAGCTTACAGTGGTGCAGATCTAACAGACTATAACATCCGCCGTATTGGCTCAGATCTAGAACATTTTGTGCGATCGCTGCTGCAAAAGGGCGAAATTTCCTACAACTTAGAATCTCGCGTAATGAACTACAGCATGGGATTACCCCAAGTTGTCTCCAACGAAAAATAGCAGACAAAAAAACTTTTGCAAATTGTGAAGCCTAACTGAGCGCCGTGTATCGCTAGATAACGCAGGGTTTAGTCTTTCGGTTAAAGCCTACGCCCTGCACCTAGCCTTTCCACTGGTGGATTAAGCTTGTAGATCAGTCTCTTGACTTCAGAATTTTTAATAAAAAGCCTGCTCAAATCGGTCTAACCTAACAAATTAGGTGGCTTTTCAGCGTTTTAGAACACATCGGCACCTGAAAACTAACAATAGGCTAGACAATTTAACATGAGTAATAATTTAGCAATCAAACTGCGTGAAGGCACTAAAAAGTCGCACTCCATGGCAGAAAGCACGGGGTTTGTGGCATGTTTTTTAAAAGGAACTGTTGAAAAAACGTCTTACCGTAAACTTGTTGCCAATCTGTATTTCGTTTACTCTGCGATGGAGGAAGAGCTTGAGCGCCATCAACATCATCCCATCCTTTCTCAAATTTATTTTCCAGAGTTAAATCGTAAAGCTCCATTAGAGAAAGATCTCAGCTTCTATTACGGTGCGACTTGGCGAGAACAGATAGCCCCCTCTGCCGCGACTCAAGCGTATGTGGCGAGGATTCGAGAAGTGTCTAATACTCAACCTGAGCTACTGGTCGCCCATTCCTACACGCGCTATCTAGGCGATTTGTCAGGCGGGCAAATTCTTAAAGGCGTTGCTCAGCGGGGCATGAACTTGGTGGATGGAGAGGGCACGCACTTTTATGAATTTCCTACCATTTCTGATGAGAAAGCCTTTAAAAACACCTATCGTCAGGCAATGAACGACCTGCCAGTTGACGAAGTGACGGCAGATCAGATTGTGGATGAAGCAAATCACGCTTTTGAATTGAACATGACAATGTTTAAGGAATTGGAAGGTAACTTGATTAAGGCGATCGGCATTATGCTGTTTAACTCTTTGACCCGCCGCCGCAATCGTGGTAGCAGTGAGTTAGCGACTGCTGAGTAAGTTCAAGCTACTTTTAATAAGTTAACTTCCCGAATCCTGGGAACTTGGTTATGGGGCGATCGCTGCTTTATCAAGTTCTCAGGATTCATAGTATTTACCCAATCCGCAATTGCCGCAGTTGAAATTACATAGAAAATTTACAATTCTGTGGGCGATCTCCGAGTTTCTGGCTTAGTAGTTTCATCAATGTAATCTAGCTTGAGATTCAACTACCCTGTTTAGCATTAGTCATTTCAACAATAGGGCTTTGACGGATAGACGGCGCGTAAAAGAAATTAGTTTTACTCTTTAAAGCCAGCTTTCTGATTCATAGAATTACACTCTAGAGCGCATTCTGGCTAATTAGATATGAAGCAAGTAAGCATCTCGAATAGTACCCTTGAGCAAACGGTTCTTAAGATTACCTCTTCTGGACGGATTACCCGTGTGGATCAGCAGCAATTTATGGCAACGCTGCTTTCTCGAAATACACTCGATCCTACAGAAGAAGCGCTGGTTAATCGTGTATTTGAACTGCTACGCGCCGGACGGCTGCGGGTAGTCGATTGAGCCTCGCAGTGAGCCAACTATTTCACTGAACCTATAAACCGAGATCAACCCCGACTCGATGGGCACAGGCAAACCCAGAAAAGGCAACAGCGTTGAGTCCTTGCCCTGGAAATGTGCTGTCTCCCACACAGTAAAGCCCTGGAATTGCCGTCCGGTTAAAGGGCATTCCCAATAAGCCGGGTAGCTTGCGGGTGGGAATTGGACCGTAGGTGCCATCGTCTCGTCCTAAAAAGCGACGATGGGTACGGGGCGTTCCCACTTCTTGATAGTCTAAATGGGCAGAAAGATTAGGAAAAATTGCTTCTAATCGATCAATAATGCGAGCCGCTGCTGCTTCCTTCTGCGCTTCGTAGTCCTTAGGTGAAAGTCCCTGCCACGTTTCTAGCCAACTGGGAGTAAACGCATGAATAATATGGCATCCGCTGGGAGCAAGACTGGGGTCAAGCAGGCTAGGAAGTGATACAAAAATAGTGCCTTCTTCTGACTCTATTTTGTTCCAGTCTTCTAGCAAAATATGGTGGCATTCTGTGGCTAAAGGTAATGCCTCCGCCTTAACGCCCAAGTGGAGACTCAGAAAGCTCGGAGATTTGCGATAGCGCTGCTGCCATTTTTTCTCAGCCCTAGGCATATTTTCGGATGGCAGTAATTTTTCAAAGGTGTCCCAGCGGGTGGCATTAGAAACAATCCGCTTTGCTCGAACCGTTTCACCGGATGCCAGCTTTACACCGATCGCACGACCATTCTCTTCAATGATTTGCGTGACTCTGGCTTTATATTGAATCCGTCCACCGTGCTTTTCTAAACCTGCCACGAGCGCTTGGGCAATTTTGCCAACGCCACCTTTGGGATAGTTGATGCCGCCATAATGGCGATCGCTAAACACCATACCTGCATTAATCATCGGCGTGAGA
>Ga0209181_10006774_pt1 | contig 15944 bp, 10 predicted proteins | sample MAT05_FD_187208 | JGI IMG/M metagenome (GOLD analysis project Ga0209181, IMG submission 187208) | Freshwater microbial communities from Lake Fryxell liftoff mats and glacier meltwater in Antarctica - MAT-05 (SPAdes) (version 2) | ecosystem: Environmental > Aquatic > Freshwater > Ice > Liftoff... | reverse complement strand
CTTGGAGGTGTTCTAGGAACAGCTCAAAGAAGACGACAAGCGGCTTGGGATGATTCTTGGACACTGAGGCTTTTGTCAAGAATTTTCGACATAGAACTGTAAAGTATTTTTAATCAAAAGACCCTGAGTTTTGAGAGATTTTTTAATTAAATTCAAAAAATATAAAAACATTAAATGCCTTTGTATTAACTTTTTTATATATTTCTAAATGCAATTGAAAAAGATCCAAAAGACCGCCTTTTCGAATTACCGAATTGGCTCTAAATCCTATACTACATATTTTAACCGAATCAATTACGTGTTTAAGAATTTCGTTAATAATTGGCACATGTCCAACTGATCTTGCGTAGCTGCAAGCTCACGACATGAATGCATCGAGAGTTGTGCTACGCCAATATCAATCGTCTCAATTCCTGTTTGACTTGCATTAAGGGGGCCGATTGTCGAGCCGCAAGGCATGTCATTTCGGGAGACAAAAAATTGATAGGGGATTTTATTTTTTTGGCAAAGTTCAACGATGTGAGCTGTCGAATAGCCATTAGATGCATAACGAAGATTAGCATTTTGTTTGATGACAATGCCTTTATTTAAAAGCGGTTGATGATGCGGTTCATGCTTCTCTTTATAATTTGGATGCATTGCGTGCGCTAAATCAACAGAGATTAAAAGGGAATTTGCAATCATCTTAAAATAATCTTCTTTACCAAAATGTAAGCTCAAAAAAATTCTTTCAAGTGTTTGAGATAGGAAAGGTGAGTTTGCACCTTGAGTACTTGTCGATCCCACTTCTTCATGATCAAAAAATACGAAAGCTTTTAATTTTTTTAAGGATGGTTTTTTTACATTTAATAAAGCTTTTAGACAGGCATGGACAGATAATAAACTGTCAATTCGGTAAGAGGCAATCATTTGCTTTTCATAGCCAATCAAGGATGCTTTTTCTGTTGGAACTAGAAATAAATCAAAGCTAAGCAATGTTTTAGCGTTCAATTCTGCTTTAAGTATTTTTTCAAGATAAGGAGTTTTTACATCCAAAGCTGCAACTGCTGCAAGATGTTCTTGATGTTTTAAGAGTGGACCATTTTCGTTTGCCTTGCGATCAAGGTGGATTGCAAGTTGAGGGATCACAACAGGAAAATCATCTAAGGCTACAAGGCTTGATTGTTTTTTATTATGCTTATCGAGATAAAATACACGACCTGCAATTTTTAAATCGCGATTAAGCCATGATGTAAGAAGAGGGCTGCCATACACTTCGACACCTAGCATTAGCATATTCTCTACCAAGTACTCAGGATTACTTTTTAATTTAAAGGATGGGCTGTCAGTATGAGAAGCTACTATTTTTAGATGCGTTGGCTCATCAGTTGGCGTTTGAAAAGCCACAATGGATGATCCATTTCTAATGACAAAATATTTGCCTCCAAATGCAATGGACCAAGATTCCTCTTCTTTGAGCTCCTGAAAACCTGCCTCTATAAGCTTGGTTTTTACATGTTCTACAGCATGCCATGAGGTTGGAGAGTCATTGATAAATGTGATAAGTTCATCTATTATTTTATCTTTTGCCATAAGAACTTCCTATAATGTTTAAATCCCGATTTTTTTTTATATTAAGGAAAATTGTAATATTTTAAAACAACTTCTGTTTTTAGAAAAAATATAATTTAAAAATTAATTTAAATAACTTGTTTGACAAGTAATTTTATGAATGTTATGGTTGATGTAATTAATTAAATTTAAATAGGGGTTTTAAGTATGAATAGTTTATCAAACTCTCTTCAACACTTCAAGAGTGAAATTGATATGTATATAGGAGATGATGAACAATATCAGCAGATTCAATTTCTATGTAATAATTTTTTTAATGATCTCTACTTTTTGAGCAGATCAGGGTTAAATATTAATGGTTGGGAAACTTTACAAAAAGATTCTCATTTTATTTTACAGAACAGTGATTATACAACAAAAATTAACTCTATAGTTGATAAAACTTTAGAACTTATAAAACATCAATCCTCTAAGAGAGATATTGCTGATCAAATAAACTTTTTTATGGTAAGTATTTAAAATTTAATTGACCAATTTTTAAACTAGCATTGATAGGGGTAGTTTGAATATGAGTAGGAAACAATGAATTTACTTTAAATGCAACAAAGTTTAAGTTTTCAATTCTTACAGTTAAATTATCTCTAATCATTTCATTATTTAAATCTGCAAGAGTTGTCGCAAGACTTTTTCTTTCTTCCGCTGTTGTCTTATCGAAATTAGGTAAGTAACCTACTGTTATCGCGGCCATATTCCCAAGGTTTCCTTTGGAAATCCCCCCAAGCTCAACTAACCCTTCTTTTAGATGGGTAAGATCATTATTTGGGGCAAGTTGAATGACTATAGATCCATTGTTCGTGATCTTTAAATCAATAGCATTAAAAACAGCGCCACCGCCTTCTAAAAAACTTGCTAACTTAGGACTTGCTTCTATTTGTTCAGAATGCATAAGTTCCATTATAAGATCGCCTTGAGGAATTTGTTCCTTTATAAATTTGATAGGATCATCACTTTTTGCTATTTCTTCAAGGAGAGCGTCTCGAGTTTTCTCGGCTGCTTTATCCCCTAAACCTACAGTTATTTTATCTATTTGTTTATTTTGATCGAAAAACTTATAAAGAGCGCGGTAAGCCACATTATTATCAAGTTGTTTATTAAAAGAATCTTCATCTTTAGCGTCCACAACTCCCATGGCAAGAGCTGTCATATGAACATTTGCAATAGGGATAATGGTTGTTCCGGAAAAGCCACCAGGAGTTTCAATATATTCAGCCTCTGTTGTTGTACCAAAAGTGTTAGCTAGTACTTGCTGTGTTTTTTTGGAAAATTCATTAATTTTCTTATTATTAGCGCCTTCATCTAAAAATTGGACTGATGTTCCGCCTCTTGTGGGTTGAAATATTTTTGCCTTAACATTGTTTAGTACATTTGCTGCACTTGGTTCCATGACTCCAATCGAACGCTCTGGAACAATATCACCAAATGTAAATAGAACCTGAGCAGTAACAGCTTTCATTTTTTTGACGTGTTCTGCAAGATCTGAAGGTTCTCCCCCAACACCTATGGCTCGCTCTTTTTGATAGGCCTCTTGCTCATTTTTTAAAGGGTCATTTATAGAAGTATCTTGAGTATAAGAATTTTTTATTTGATGAAATCCATACCCTTGTCCTCTAAATTCATTTTGTGGGAGCATAATTAACACCTATAATTAATAGCTGTAAAGACAATTAAGTAACTAATTTTATTATATAATAATAATTAATTAACTGTCTTTATTCAATTATAGATTGTTAAATGTACTTTTTAATGTTAGTTGACATATTTAAGTTTTTTGAGTACACCTAAATATTTTTGTAACACTATAGGAATTTCACTTGAGCTAACAGCATTTTGATTATTTTCAAGGATTGCCACAATCATGAAAGCTCCAGGAGGTGTTTTGCAAATTTTAAATCAATCTCATCATCCCTTAAATTTCTTAAATCAAGGCCGATTTTTTTTACTGCTGCAGTTTTTTTTTCCATTCCGTAAAGGTAAGTGGAATCATAATATTTGAGAACAATTTCTATTGCCGATTTTAAAAAACCTTGTTCAATGAGCTGAATCACCTCTTTTGCAAGAGAGGATCCAAGATGTTTTGAAATGCGCTTTGTAGCATCAATAAGCTCAATCTTTTTTTGAGAACCATAGCTTTTAAGAAGCTTCTCGACCCTGTTTTCAAATGGTTTATCGATAAAAAGATGAGTAGAAGATGACATTTTTGCAAATAGTTCGCTATTTATTCGGCAAGCACCGATCATTCGGCTTTCATCTTCGATGTAAATGGATTTGGATTTGTCAAAATTAAACCAGGCATGAGCAATTTCATTTTCAAATTGTTCGATGGAAGGCTGATTAACACCTTGTAACATCCCAAAACTACTTCCACGGTGGGATGCAAGACCCTCCAAGTCTAATACTTGAGCGCCAAGGGTTTTTAGCGCGTGCAAAATGTCAGTCTTAGAACTTCCTGAGAACCCGCCAATCACAATCAGGTTAGCAGATTCAAAATCCAATGTAAGAGCAAAATGGCGAAAAGCTTTATAGCCATTATTTAAAAGCAGAGGATTTAGACCGGCAGTCTCTAAAACTAAAGCAACTGATGAGCTGCGCATTCCGCCTCGGGCGCAATAAACTTTGGCAGGTTTATCTTTTAAAATCTCTTTTGCCTGTACAATGAAATTTTTAAGTTTTGGACCCACAATCTCAAAGCCTTTAAGAACTGCTGTATCATGGCCTAATTGCTTGTAGAGAGTGCCAACAACAGCGCGTTCATCATCTGTAAAAAGAGGTAAATTGATGGCTCCCGGGATTCTTGCATGTTCAAACTCTTTAGGACTTCGAACATCCAAAATAATTCCTTGAGCTTTTAAAAACTCTTGAACGTTTAATTTATGCATTTAAGTTGTGTCATTCCGCCTAAATATTTTTGTAGCGCTTGCGGTATCTCAACAGATCCGTCCGCATTTTGATTATTTTCAAGGATAGCCACCATTAGCCTCGATGTTGCAAGACCTGAACCATTCAATGTATGGACGAATTCTAATTTACCATCTTTTGCTTTGTAACGAACATTAGAGCGTCTTGCTTGATAATCTGTACAATTTGAAACAGAGGATACTTCGTAGTAGCGATTTTGACCCGGCAGCCATACTTCAATATCAATTGTGCGAGCTGCTGCAAAAGATGTGTCACCTGTGACAAGCAACATATTGCGGTAATGCACATTTAACCCCTTAAGCACATCTTCTGCACTATTTACAAGGATATCAAACATCTTGCCTGATTCCTCAGGTGTTGAAAAGCAAAATAGCTCAACTTTATTAAACTGATGCATGCGGATTAATCCACGCTCCTGTGCGCCAGCAGCTCCAGCTTCCCGTCTAAAACATGGAGAATAGGCTACATATTTTAAAGGCAAATCTGTTGCCGGAATCACTTCATCTGAATGAAGAGCGTTTAGGGGCACTTCTGCTGTAGGAATTAAGAAAAGATCGTAGTCTTCATCGGTGATTTTAAATTGCTGGTTTTCAAATTTAGGTAACTGTCCTGAGCCAAATACTGCGTCTCTACGAACAAGAAGAGGCGGAATCCATTGCATAAAGCCATTTTTAATTTGGACTTCAAGCATGTATTGAATGAGAGCCCACTCAAGGCGTGCACCTAAATTTTTATAAACAGGCCAGCCGGAGCCAGAAATTTTAGCGCCCCTTTTAAAATCGAAAAGATCTAATTTTTCGTTCAGTTCAACATGGTTTTTAAAAGGAAAATCAAATGTTCTTTTTTCACCTACTGTCTTAAGCAACTGATTTTCTTTTGGATCCATAGCAACTTTAATATCATCCATTGGAATATTAGGTAAGGAGGAGAGCTCAAATGTAACTTTAGTCTCTAATTCGGTTATTTGTGTGTCTAAATTACGAATATTATCACCCATTTCAGTCACTTTTACCATCAGTTCATCTGAATTTTCACCTTTGCGCTTCAACTCGCCAATTTTTTGTGAGAGATCATTTCTTACACTTTTTAAGCTGTCTACTTCTGTTTTAAGTTCTCTTAATTTCCTATCCATCTCAACGACTCGGACTAAAGTAATCTCGGGGTCTTTTGTTTTGAGTTTATCCTCAACGGCTTTTATATCCTTTCGGATCAGTTTAATGTCCAGCATATGTAAACTTCCCTTTATCTGTTTTAAGATAGCGGATTATACAGCAAAGAAAAAAGCTTTAAAAGAAAAAGATAATATTTTTTTTCAGAAAAGTGTCAGTATAGGGGCTAATTTTTGAATTGATTTATAAAAATAATCTTGATATGATTATATTGTATATAAAGTTATTTATTAAATAATGAGTAAAAGGTTAATAAGATGCATCCGATTTCAGAAATAATTGAATATCTTGAAAAAAATCTTAATTTAAAGTTGGTAATAGTCCAAGTGACTGATTCCATGATGAAATTTTCAGCAGATGTAACCTCTATTCTAGAAAAACATTTTTCTCCTTTTAACTCTGAAATTTTAAATTCAAAACAAGTAAAAAAATTAGAATACATAGATCTAAACCCTTTTAGTACCTCCTACGAAGAAAAATTACCCTTTTCTCTTAAATATGTAGCTAGACCTCTAAAAAAAGCTGAACACGTCGATTTTGGGGATCACGAAATTTTCTATGCCTCGGGGGGCATTGATCTTGGCACCAAATATCTCTTTAATTTACCGAATCATGAAAACTATAAGCTATACAAAACAACCGGTATAAAGAATATAAACGATTTGCAAAAAATTTATCCTTTTAAACCGATGCAAGAATTTTTTGATGTTGAGTATTTGGCAGCTGAGCTCGAGAATAAATCGGTTGATAAACAGGATAAAAAGCTAATTTTGGCTCAACTCTTAGTCTTGCACTCAGAGTATCGAGCTCGCATGCTAAACGTACTTAAGTTATCGGTAGATGTTGCAACTTGCACAAGTAAAACAGGTCAATGGCAGATTCGTCCAAATTTACCACGTATTCCTATAGCAAAGCTAGAATGTGAATCTCTTCATACAGACACAATTAACATTATTGCAAACGATATAAAAAAATATTTTCATCTTGAAAAAATCTATGGACTAAATTTGCTTGGGGAGACACCGGATCTATTTGATAAGGCGGCTATTATTCAATTATTTGATTATTTCAATGGTCATGCTGTGATTCAAGAAAATGCTGAGCATTTAGATTTTTTATCGGAGGATATCGGTATGCGTCATCAACTCTTTAAAGATTTAATGAACAGAAATTACCCTAAACAAGTGATGATTAAAGTTTGGGCTGATGATGAATTAGAACTTATTGAAGGCAAATCTCTTAAGCTAAAAAGAGAGACCCTTGAAAAAATTATACAAGAGCAAAAAGAAGGCTTATTATCCTTTGAAAATAGTGATTTGGTTATTTTAAAGATTCTGACAAGTTATGATGAGTGTCTTAAGGCAGCAAAAGAATTCAATATCTTCTCAGCTAATCAAACAATGCCTCTTGAAAACTTTGCAGGTTTTTGCTGGCTAAAATCAAAAGCCTGCTCTTCTGCACTTTTTACTCCCAAACATGATCTTGAAGTTGAAATATATGAACTTGTTAAAGAGCTGTTAAATCATGTGCCCACAAAAGAAAAAAAGGAAGATGATTTTGAAAATCTTGTCGACATGCACTTCCAAGTAAAAGAAAAATTAAATTCTAAAATATCTGCATATCTAATCTTGCAAGAAAATGGCGATGATTTTTATGAAAAAGCAGCAGACTTGATCAAAGAAATAATTTCTAAACTTGAAGCTGAAAAAATTGAAACGCAAAATGATCCTTGGAGCAAAGGAGATCATTTTTGGAAAACATTTGCTGAAGGGTTTTTAGAAGAACTAGAAGAATATTTAACCAATTTAAATACCATGCCTTCAGGTGAAAAGCTTTTGGAAAATCAGCTTGTTTTACTTAAAACTAAACTTAAATTTAAGACGGAAGTTTCTAAATCAAGCGTCATTGAAGCCTTCCACATACACCTCAAATAATATCTAGCGAGAAGTCCGCGCAGAATAAGAGGCTTAAGTGGGTGTAGAATAAGTTTGACATTTTTTGAAGCTTAAGAGAGCAACAAGAGATAGTCTCAAAAGGCTTAACCTTGATTAGACGATCTCTTGTTGATCTTCTAAATAACAAAATTCCATTTCACAATAATTTAAATTTTTTACTACGACAGAGCCCAAAGAGAACAGAGAGATTTTTAGTTAAAAAAAAATCTCTCTGTTCTCTTTGGGCTCTGTCGTAGTAAAAAAAACTTGGTTATTTCCTGTTATGGGTACCCAAAAGACTCTCTCGCTCTTAAGTTTCAAAAAAGTGCGTTCCTTAAAGACTATAAATTTTTTCCTTTTTAATATTTTAGTGAATGCATTACTCTTGTAATCTTTTCAAACGGAGAACATTTACCTATGACTTTGAAAACTATTGAAGCTAAGAAATACGCAAAAAGCACAAATACCCCTGAATTAGTGCGCTTAAAAAAAATTGAAATTTTTGGATTTAAGTCTTTTGCAGACAAAACAGAATTGGAATTTAATCCCGGTGTGACAGCGGTTGTAGGTCCTAATGGGTGCGGCAAGTCAAATATAGCAGATGCTTTTCGCTGGGTGCTAGGTGAGCAATCTGCAAAATCCATGCGCGGAAGTAAAATGCCGGATGTTATTTTTGCAGGGACAACACATCGAAAACCGCTAAATTTTGCAGAGGTTACAATCACATTGTGTAATGAATGTGGGCTTTTACCGATCGAATTTTCAGAGGTTGCCGTCACAAGACGTCTTCATCGAAATGGGGAGTCAGATTATTTTATTAATCGCAACCAAGTACGCATGAAGGATATTCAGAGCCTTTTTCTTGATTCAGGAATGGGAAAAAATACGTTTTCTATATTTGAACAGGGCAAAATTGATCAAGTCATTAATTTTAATGCACTCGAAAGACGCTATATTTTTGAAGAGGCTGCTGGCATTTTACGATTTTTACAAAGAAAAAGAGAAGCCCTTCGAAAGTTAGAAGAGTCTCAGCACAATACAGCAAGAGTTAAAGATATCCATAAAGAAGAAGAAAAGCAGATCGCTGTTTTACAGCAACAAGCTGAAAAAGCACGTATCTATAAGGAAAATAAGCAAAGTCTTGAAGTTCTTGAAAAAAGCGTTTATATCCATAAATGGGAGCATCTATCTAAAAGAAGTCATGAGACAAAAGAGAAAGAAACTCATAAAATAAGAGATAGTGATGAAGTTAAAATTACACTTGAAAATGATTCAAAGCAGTTAAATTTAGCAAAATCTGATCTCATCGCAAGTGAAAAAATTCTAAAATCTACAAATGAGGAATTTTTTAATACAAAAAGTGAAAAAGAAATTAAATCACTTGAAAAAAAAACAAACCATGAAAGATTAAAAGAAGTAAAGACCAAGCAAAAAAGCTTAAAAGTAGAGCTCGAGGACATGCATAAGGTACGAAAAACGCGTGAATCTGAATTTAAACAGACAGTCAGCAGAAAGAAGTTAATAGAAGCTGAATTTGCTAACGAAGAGCAAAAACTAAAAAGCAAAAAAGCAAGCCTTATTCTCTTAGAGACTGAAGTCACTAAGTTAAGAGATAGCCAACAAAGAGCACAAGCTGAAGTTTTGAAATTGATGAGCCAGGAAAACCATGTTGAGAGCGACTTGAAGCAGCATACAGTTAGATTAGAAAATATGGAAGAGAGGGAATCTGCTGCACAAATAAGAAAAGTGAAACTTAATGAATTGATTGAAGAATTTAGCGCGCTTGTTAAAGAGAAAAAACAAGAGCTTGATAAGAGCTCAGATACAATTGATGGTAAAAAAAATGTCCTGTTTGATTTTGAAGATCGTTTGGTTCTTTTATCTAATTTGATACAACAATTAAAAAGCCAAGGGGAAGCATCTCTTACAGAAATTGCAGAATTGAGGGCACGTCAAAAAGCAATTTATCGTTTAAAAGAAGACATGGAAGGTTTTTCCTCATCAAGTAAGCGACTTTTGCAAGAATCTAAAAAATCTTCAAGCCCTCTTTTTCAAAAGATAGTGCCTTTATATGAGTTAATTAAGCCAAAAAATGGTGGAGAGCTTGGCCTAGCTGCAGCCTTAAAAGCCTATGCACAAACATTGTGTGTGAACAAAAAAATTGATTTTAATGAGGTTACAGCGTTTGCAGCAAAAGAAAAGCTCGAAAGCTTTTCCATGATATGCCTTGAAAGCTTGGCAGTCATAAAATCAAATGAAGAAATACTTGAAAAGGATTTTAAGTTCGATATTCAACCCTTACTTGAATGTGTAACAAAAACAGACCTTGCGGATCATTTTCTAAAAAATGTGTATCTAGTTAAAAATCATGAAACTGCATTTGAGCTTATGACGTATTCTAAAAGTCAAAGCCTTCAAACCTTTAGTCTTGAAGGGATGTTTATCGACCATAAGCGAGTCGCTTTTTATGGCTCGGAGAGCGAAAATAATATGTTTTTGAGGGAGTCTGAGCTTGAAACTCTTGAAGCTAAGTTGTTAATGGTTGAAAATAGTCGTGAAGAGCTTGAAAAACAGTTAAAATCAGAAGAATTGCAAAAATCGCAAATCCAGACAGAAAGAATAGAACTTGATAAGATTATTCGTAAAGAAGAGATGAGGCTTGTAGAAATTAATTTTGGTTTACAGCGTTTGCAAGGAGATAAAGAGCGTTACCAAACTGAAAAAGATCAAATTGAAGCAGAACTCAAAAGTCTAACAGTTAACAAACAAGCTTTACAAGATTTGCTTAGCCAAACAAAGCAACTTTTGAGCAGAGCGAAACTTAAAAATTCTGAAATTCAAAAATCCAGTTCTTTAATCTCCGAAGAATTGCTAAAAAAATCAACCATTTATAAACAGGAATCAGCAGATGCCCAAGTGATGGAAGTCTCTTTTCAAAAAGTTTTAGATGAAAACCGCAAACTCATTCATGCACTAAATGTTTTTGAAATAAAAGATATTGAAAGTAAGACTCAAGAAACGCGCATGGTTGAAGAAATAGATTCTCAAGAAAAAATTGAAAGCTTTATTCTTTCAAAAGGTGATGATTTTGATGGTAGCTTAGAGATACTTGGAAAAGCCTTACAAGAATCATCAATTCTTTGCTCTAAATTTGAACTTGAAGTGACAAATAAAAAAAATAAAATTTTAGAAATTGAAAAACAAATTACAACCTCTGAAATAAAATTGAAAAAAATTGAGAATGAAAAGCATCAAACAGGGCTTATGCTTGTTGAAACAAGCTCATTCTTAAAGTCTCTTGAATCGGAATTGTTAGATCGTTATCAATTAACAATCGAGAACCTAAAAGCAGTTAATTTGCCGCTCGATAAGCCTGTTGATGAGCTGGAAAAGCAAATTCGCATTTTTAAGCAGGAAATTGAGAGGGCCGGCGATATTAATATGACATCAATTGAACAACTTACCAAACATGAAAGTCGCTATAATTTTTTAAACGAACAGCTTGATGATTTAAATCATTCAAGCCACGAACTTATCCAAATCATTACAGAACTTGATAAGGAAAGTCGTAAAATTTTTAAGGAAACTTTTGAAGTGATTCGCTTGAATTTTCAAAAGAACTTTAAGATTCTATTTAATGGTGGAGAAGCTGATTTAGAATTTACAGAGTCAGGTGATATTTTAGAAGCCGGCATTGAGATAGTAGCAAAACCACCAGGTAAGCAGATGCGTTCGATAAGTTTGCTCTCAGGTGGTGAAAAATGTCTAACGGCAATGGCACTTCTTTTTGCTATTTTTGAAGTAAGACCTGCTCCCTTTTGTATTTTAGATGAAATTGACGCTCCACTTGATGATTCCAACGTGGAACGTTTTGTAAATGTTGTGAAACAGTTTATTGACCGTTGCCAATTTATTATCATCACACATAATAAACGCACAATGGCTATTGCCGATGTTTTATTCGGAGTTTCGATGGAAGAAAAAGGCGTTTCAAAACTTCTTTCAATTGAATTTAATAAAAATTAAAAGTTAGGATAAGCATGATTATAGGCATTCCAAAAGAAATTAAAAACCATGAATATCGTGTGGGAGCAACCCCTGCTATGGTAAGGGCACTTGTAGAAGCAGGACACAATGTCCATGTGGAAACAAATGCCGGCACTCAAATTGGTTTTACAGATGAAATGTTTCAAAAAGCTGGCGCTATCATTTCAAAATCTGCAAAAGATGTTTATGAATGCGAGATGATCATTAAAGTAAAAGAGTTACAAGAAACTGAATTTCATCATTTAAAAAAAGGTCAAATTCTATTTTGTTATTTGCACTTAGCACCAGACCCATTACAAACCAAACAGTTGATTGAAAGCGGAATTGTGGCAATAGCTTATGAGACGGTTACTGATACGATGGGAAGATTACCCCTTTTAATACCGATGAGCGAAATTGCAGGACGCATTGCAATTCAGGTGGGCGCTACAACATTGCAAATGAATCACGGTGGAAAGGGCTTACTTTTGGGCGGCGTACCTGGAGTATTACCTGCGAATGTTCTTGTAATCGGTGGTGGTGTTGTCGGGACAGAATCAGCACGCATGGCTATCGGTCTTGGTGCAAATGTTACAATTGTCGACAGAGATTTAAATCGTCTTCGTACACTCGATGCTTTATTTGGCCCAAATCTTAAAACATTGTATTCAGTATCATCATCAATTGAAGAACAAATAAAGTTAGCAGATCTTGTCATTGGAGCCGTTTTAATACCTGGTAAAACAGCCCCGAAACTTATTACGCGTAACATGATTAAGGAGATGCATCCAGGATCTGTGATTGTCGATGTTGCAATCGATCAGGGGGGCTGCGCTGAAACATCCAAACCTACAAGTCATGCAGATCCAACATATGTTGTAGATGATGTGGTTCATTATTGTGTGACTAACATGCCTGGTGCATGCGCCAGAACATCAACACTTGCATTAACAAATGCAACAATGGATTATGCTTTATTGATTGCAAATAAAGGTTATAAAAAAGCTTTAATTGAAAATCGAGGTTTAATGGATGGCTTAAATGTATATCTTGGATTTGTGACTAATAAATCGGTCGCAGAAGATTTAGGATATGAATTTGTTAACCCTGAAAAGTTGTTAAATTAAATGCGCTATATTATTGGAATTGATCTTGGGACTACTAATTGCTCACTAAGTTATGTGGATACAGAAAGCTCTAATCTTTTGATCCATCCATTTCTTATACCGCAATTAGAAGATATTGGGTACGTGGAAACGTTAGCCTCTCTTCCCTCATTTTGTTATCTTTCAATTCAGAATGAGTTTCCAGAAGGCAGCATGAAGCTGCCTTGGGGAAAAATGGAAGATTTGATTGTAGGATCCTTTGCCAAAAAATATGGGGCTAAAATCCCGACACGTTTGGTTCAATCTGCTAAAAGCTGGCTATGTCACCCATCAGCTAATAGAAGAGATCCTATTTTACCTATTTGTGAAGATGCTGATAAGCGTATAAGTCCGGTCCAGGCAACGACAGCCTACCTTAAAAGCATTAAAGATGCTTGGAATCATAAAATGGGAAAGGGCTTACCCGAATTACAAATTGAAGCCCAGGAAGTGATTTTAACAGTCCCTGCCTCATTTGATGAAATTGCACGTCTTTTGACGATCGAGGCTGCAAAGGCTGCAGGTTTTACAAATATGGCACTTCTTGAAGAGCCTCAAAGTGCTTTTTATAGCTTTATTGCTGAAAATGAAAAAAGCAAACAGGTTGTATTTAAAGATGGTGAAATTATCCTTGTTCTTGATGTTGGGGGAGGTACCACAGATTTTAGCTTGATAGATGTAAACCTATCAGGTGAAAAACCAAACTTTCAACGCATGTCAGTTGGTGATCATTTATTGCTTGGCGGCGATAATATGGATGCTTTAATAGCCCATAATTTCTCTCAAAAATTTGATAGCTTAACGACAATGCAGCGTTTACAGCTCCTACAAGAGGCGAGAAATGCAAAGGAGGAATTACTAGGGAATGCAAAAGATACATACAAAGTTTTGATCCAAGGACAAGGCTCATCTGTAATCAAGGGAAGTGTCTCATTTGATGTGACAAAAGAAGAAATTCAGAGCAGTTTGCTTTCCGGTTTTTTTAAAGTTTGTAATTTTGATGATACAAAAGTTTTAAGTAAAACAGCAGGTATCAAACTTTTTGGATTACCCTATGTAGATGAGCCATCGATTGTAAAGCAACTGGGACATTTTTTGCATAGTGCCGGAATAAAAAAACCTGACTATATCCTCTTTAATGGGGGTACGATGAAGCCAGCGCTATTTCAAGAGGCAATCCTCAATACTTTAAATACCTGGTTTCCTGAAAAACAAATTAAAGTCCTTAAATCGGTAAATTTGGATTTGGCTGTTTCTTTGGGTGCTGCCTACTATGGAAAAGTTAGGCGCGGAATTGGAAGCCGAATTTCAGGTGGCTCTGCAAGAAGCTATTATTTAGGCTTAAACGTTAAAGAAAATGGTGAGCTCGTAAAAAAAGTAATTTGCTGCCTACCAAGAGGCTCTGAGGATGATTCTTCATATGAGCCTGATCAAACATTTTTTGTGAACCCAAATACGGCCGTCTCATTTCAGCTCTACACATCTCACGTGAGGCTTTTTGATACTTCAGGAGAACTTATAGATGTCAAACCAGAAGAGATGCAACTTCTTCCCCCCATTCATACGATTCTTCGTTTTGGCAAAAATCAATTAAATACCTTGAAATTAGATGAAATAAGGGTACATTTAAAAGTCTGCCTAACATCAATCGGAACATTGGAAATTTCTTTATTAAGCCAGATTTCAGATCATAAATGGGCTCTTGAATTTCAGCTAAAAAATGCAAGCTTTCAGGATAATAGTCTTGAAATATTACAAAAGACAAGGGTAGATGAAACTTTTGATTCAAAAGAGCTAAACCTTGCTAAAACAATTTTAAAAAATGCTTTTTCAAAAGAGAGTACCATTAAATTAGAATCTTTGATGGAGCAGTTGGAAAGCTTGACTTATACCCCAAAAAAAGACTTTCCACCGAGTTTCTTAAGAGCTTTTTTTGATACGTTATTAACAAAATCGGAAGGGCGTTTTTTAAGTAAACAACATGAAATGAGATTTTTTAATTTGGCAGGTTTCTTTTTGCGTCCAGGTTTTGGATACCCCTTGGATGATTTTCGTATGAAAGAATTATGGAAAATTATTTTAAGCGATTTTAAAATAATCAGAAACCTTGATAGTCAACTTCAACTCATCATTTGCTACAGAAGAATTGCCGGCGGATTAAATAGGGGCCAACAATTACAACTTGCTAAAGAGATAACTCCTGAACTAAAAAATGGTAAGATTGAAATTAAATCAACAGCTGATCTCTACCATTATTCAGAAAAAATCAGAGCTTTTGCATCATTTGAATTTATCGACGTACATCTCAAAATAAAAATTGCACAAGCAATTTTAGAAAGATTCGATAAAAAAATTGAAACAGATGCCGATTATTTTGCCCTTGGCAGGATTGGAAGTCGTCATCTTGTCTATGCAACTTATATCTGTCTTGTTCCTTTAAAGACAGCTATCCATTGGATAGAAAAACTGCTACTTTTTAAAAATTTGGACGCGTCAAAACTTGCATTTTTACTAGGCCAGCTCGGACGAAAAACAGATTTTGCCGAATTTAATATACCGTCAGACCTTGTAGAGAAAATCTTAAAGCGTTTTTGTGGATCAGATGAGCTTGAAATGTTAACGAAGCGGTTAACGACGCTTAATTCTCTTTCAGAGATTGAGCAATCTCATATTTTTGGTGAAAGTCTACCCTTTGGCCTCAAACTCGAAATTTAATTAGCCACTTCAAATATTTAAGCAGACTATAGGGCCCCTAGCTTGACACGAATAGCTTAAAAACCCGCGCATCTCTCTGTAATATTCCAGAAGATTTCTCACCCCATTTTTTTAAGGAAATTGCTTTGGGGTCTGGATTGACAGAATGACAGTTTCTCATCCTTTAGCTCTAGATATCTACAGAAACTGTAATTCTGTAAAGACTGACCCCGATGTTAGGGAATCGGGGTCAGTCTTTACAAAATTACAGTTTCCGTTTGTGATCTAGTCTCCATTTAAGTGAAACTGTCATTTTGTCAATCCAGAGAAAGCGCCGATTAAAATCGGCATAGAGTTGTAGATGAAAGAGCTATACGTTGAAGTTTTAGCAAAACACAACGGCCACGAGTCATGCGCGGACAGTCGAGAGGTTGTACGCGAAGCGTTCG
>Ga0209181_10006770_pt1 | contig 15947 bp, 13 predicted proteins | sample MAT05_FD_187208 | JGI IMG/M metagenome (GOLD analysis project Ga0209181, IMG submission 187208) | Freshwater microbial communities from Lake Fryxell liftoff mats and glacier meltwater in Antarctica - MAT-05 (SPAdes) (version 2) | ecosystem: Environmental > Aquatic > Freshwater > Ice > Liftoff... | reverse complement strand
CCGCGCTCCGTCGTGGTGGCTTCGTTGATTGCCGTCTGGGCGCTGCGCCTGGCTGCCCACATCACCTGGCGGAGCTGGGGCGAGCCTGAAGACCGCCGTTACAAGGCCATGCGCGCTCGCAACGAGCAGCACTATCGGTGCAAGAGCTTGGTGCTGGTGTGGTGGGGCATCTACCTGATCGCCCCATCGACGCCAGCTTGGTGGGCGATTGCCTCGCCCCTGATGATGACGGTCCGGCTGCTGAAGGGCTTCGGCGTGGCGCTGCTGGAGCAAGACATGACCGAGCGGCGTCCCGGTTACCGCGAGTACTTCGCGCGCACCAACGCCTTCTTCCCTGAACGGGCGAGGCAAACCCAGCATGGACGCCTGCGACGGGGATTGCCTCTTAAAGGAGCGCCGCACCCAGACCTGTGCTGCGCCGCATAGACAGCCAATGTGCGAGGCAGGTCGGCCCATGAGAAGCCCGGTGCCACGCAGTCAGGAGTTCACGATGTCGATCTTCAGCGCGTTCCGCAACCCAAGCTCGGAGACAGGCCCTTGGTGGGCGCTGTGGCCGCGGGAGCCACACGAGGCGGGTGACAGAGTCGGCGTTGGTTGTGGGTGCCTTTGCCGGCGGGCGGATTGCTTGGCGGACTACTCGACATGCGGCGGTGTTGCCACTGGAACCGAGGTGGCCGAGCGTCTGCGGATCACGGTCAGGCAGCCCCTGTCTGTGCTGGCGCGCTGGATCGTGGATCGGCATGTGATCAACTTCACGTGCGCTGCAGGGCCGATGCTGCCCCTCTTTCAGTTCGACTTCGACCAGGGGTGCGTGCGCGGCGGTGCAGCAGTGGCTCTATCTGAACTGACAGCCGTGATGAGCGACGACGCAGTTGCGCGTTGGTTCTCGCTACCGAACACATGGTTGAACGGCGCCGTTCCAGCCCAGACGCTGTCCATCGACGTCCCAGCGGTGCTGGCCGCAGCGCGAGCAGACCGCTTGGTGTCCAAGGGCCGAGGGCCATAGACCGCCCGATGCCGACCTGCATCGACAGTCACCTTCTATCAACCGATCAAAGCAGGATCGAAACAACATGCTCAACTACCTTGCCGCCTATGGTGCCACTGCGGTGGTGATGCTGGCCCTGGATGTCGTCTGGCTCGGTTTTATCGCCAAGTCCTTCTATCGCGACGGCATCGGTCATTTGATGGCAGATCCACCCAACCTGGTGGCAGGCGGTGTCTTTTACCTGCTGTATCCACTTGGCGTTTTGCTCTTTGCCATTGCACCCTCGGCCTGGTCCGGGGGCCTGGCAGTGCCTACCGAAGTGTCCTGCTCGCGCGCGGTGCTAGCCGGCGCGTTTTTCGGCTTTTTTGCCTACGCCACCTACGACCTCAGCAACCTGGCCACGCTGCGGTCCTGGCCAGTGCGCCTGGTCCTGGTTGATATTGCCTGGGGCACAGCACTCACCGCCGCCGCAGCCGCAGCAGGACGCCGGGCGCTGGGGCGCATGGCATGAGCCGCGCCAAGGCTGCAGCCTGAGCCGGCCGAGGTGCCCACCACAGCAGGCTTGGTACCGCCGCTGCCAGCGCCGGGACAAGCATTGGTTTCGATGCAGTTCGGTGGGCCAGCGCACAGACGCCAAAGCGCTAAACGCGAATCATATGATTGCCGATTGCACACGCTTGCAGCGGAAACCTCGCGGCCTGCCTACCCACCTACCTGGCGCACTGCCATCAGCTAAGCACCTTGGGGGCGGGTCAGGTGATGTGCAGGACACCACCGCTGGGGATGCGCTTGTCTTCTGATCGGCCAGAACGCCTTTTCACAGCAAATTCGGAAGGGAACTTCATGTTCGACATCAAAGCCGACAAGACCAACACGCAATCCTTTCAGATGACCGGCCAATGCCCGTTCGGCGGCGACCGCATCGGCGGTGTGTCCGGCATGCCACCCGCCCTTTCTGACTGGTATCCGGATCGACTCAAGGTGGAACAGCTTCACCACAACGGGCCGCAGGCCAACGCCTTGGGCAACGACTTCAACTACGCCGAGGCTTTCAAGAAGATCGACTTTGCAGCGCTGAAAGGCGATGTCAAGGCCTTCCTGACCTCGTCTGTCGCGTGGTGGCCGTCCGACTATGGCCACTACGGCCCACAAATGATTCGCATGGCCTGGCACGCTGCCGGCACTTATCGCATCGCCGATGGCCGCGGAGGTGCGGGCGAGGCGCTGCAACGGTTCGCACCGATCAGCAGCTGGTGGGACAACGGCAATACCGACAAGTCGCGCCGCTTGCTCTGGCCGATCAAGCAAAAATACGGGAACGCGTTGTCGTGGGCCGACCTGATGGTTTTGACCGGCAATTGCGCGCTAGAGAGCATGGGATTCCCAACCTACGGTTTCGGTGGTGGTCGGCGTGATGCCTGGGAGGCCGACGCCAGCACTTACTGGGGCCCGGAAGTGTGGGACCCGAAGCATGTGTCGTCCCCTGACAGCATGGTCACGCGCGACAAGCGCTGGCGCGGTCAAAACGGCGACGCCGACTATGACCTCGAAAATCCCCTGTCCGCATCGCATCAGTCGCTGATCTACGTGAACCCGGAAGGGCCGTACGCGAACGGCGACCCGCTGGGATCGGCACGCGACATTCGCATCACCTTCACCCGCATGGCGATGAACGATGAGGAAACGGTGGCGCTGATTGCGGGCGGCCATGCCTTCGGCAAGAGCCATGGGATGGTGTCGGCCAAGGAGGTCGGACCGCCGCCAGAGATCGCTCCGATCGAGGCGATGGGTCTCGGCTGGCAAAACCGGGAAGGCACCGGGTTCGCGCAATACACGATGACCAATGGCATCGAGGGCAGCTGGACGCCCAACCCGACCCAATGGGACAACAGCTATCTGGAGAACCTCTTCAAGTTCGAGTGGCAGCAAACGAAGAGCCCTGCCGGCGCGTTGCAATGGACCCCCAGTGACCCGAATGCGCCCAAGACCCCGGATGCGCATATTGCAGGGCGGATGAATCCGCTGATGATGATGACCAGCGACATCGCCCTGAAGGTCGACCCGGCCTATCGCGCTGTCTGCGAGAAATTCCTCAATGATTTCGACGCTTTCACGCAGGCGTTTTCCAAGGCCTGGTACAAGCTCACCCACCGTGACATGGGCCCGCGCGAGCGCTATCTCGGCCCGGAAAAGCGCAACGAAAACGACCTGCTATGGCAGGATCCGATTCCGCCCCGCGACCACGACGCGATCAGCGAAGAGGACGTCGCTGAACTCAAGCGGTCCATCATGGCTGCGGGCGTTTCGGTATCTGATCTGGTCTTCACTGCCTTTTCAGCCGCTACCACCTACCGTAACAGCGATAAGCGCGGTGGCGCCAACGGGGGCCGCCTGGCGCTCGCGCCGCAGAAAAATTGGGCCGTCAATCGGCGCACCGTCCCGATGATCGCGGCATTGGGCGCCGTCATGGATAGCTTCAACGGCAAGCAGATCGGCAACACCAGGGTCACGCTTGCCGATCTCATTGTGCTGGGCGGTTGTGCTGCGATCGACAAAGCGGCGGCCGATGCGGGTGTGCAGGTTTCGGCACCGTTCACGCCGGGTCGGCGCGACACGACGCAGGCCCTGACCGATATAGAGATGTTCGAATGGTTGAGGCCGGTGGCCGACGGTTTCCGCAACTACGTCGACGACCGGTTCGAGCAAATCGCCCCGAACGTTGCCCCTGAGGAAATATTCCTCGACAAGGCCCAGCTGCTCGCACTCACCGTGCCCGAATGGGTCGCGCTGGTCGGCGGCCTGAGGGTCTTGGGCGCGAACCACGATGGCTCGGCTGATGGCGTTTTTACCGATCGGGTCGGCGTGCTGTCCAACGACTTCTTCACCGTGCTGACGAGCATGGACTATGAATGGAAGAAGTCCGACGAAAAAGGCATGACGTTTTTGCTCAACGACCGTGCCACCGGCCAACCGCGGTTCAAGGCGACGCGATGCGACCTGATCTTCGGTGCCAACAGCCAACTGCGCGCCGTGGCCGAGGTGTATGCCGCAAGCGACGGTCACGCCCGGTTCGTGAACGACTTCGTGAAGGTCTGGAACAAGGTCATGATGCTCGATCGCTTCGACGTTCGGTTCCAAGACGCGTGACAACGACAACGTGGAGCCAGCGCCAAGGTCGACGTCAACGCTCCCACACTCACAACCCAATGGAACTCTGACCATGCGCCATCACGCACTCGGACGCACCGGCACCACCGGCCGCGACGACGGTCATCTGCATTCGCGGCCGACCCTGGCTCCTGGCCGGCGATGCGCAGCGAGGATGTCCGATTTCGCCCGCCCGATCGCCTGCCGAAGCAGTCCCCGCCCGCCAGCGAAGGTTGCTGCGGTTTACGCTGATCCGCGCGAGAAGGCCGAAACCGAACTCAAGGAAGAAGGTTGGCACTTTCCGGGGGCCTACGACATGAGCCTGCCGCAAATGCGGGAACTCGGCCTCTACATCTCCGATCCGCGGTCGCCGCGGGAGACCGACCGGCCTTTCGCCGAACCCGCGACCTTCGCGATCAATCCCGACGGCAACGTGCAGGTCGTTGATATCTCAAATGCGCCGTTTTTGCGGACGGATCTCGCCTCACTGTGGTCCGGGTTGAAGTTCGTCCAGGAGAAGCAATACCCGGTCAGAGGCACCAAGGCCTGGCGCCACGATATGCCCGGAGCTCGCGGCAGCAAGAGCATCGCATGAGCAACCGCGAGCCCGTCATCGAGTTCGATGTCGCCGTGATCGGCGCCGGCCAGGCCGGACCGGCCCTGGCCATGACGCTGGCTGGACGCGGTGACACGGTTGCCCTGATCGAAGGGGGGCTGGTCGGCGGATGCTGCGTCAATCACGGTTGCACGCCGACCAAGACCCTGCGCAAAAGCGCGCGGGTCGCGTATCTGGCGCGCCGTGCGGGTGACTTCGGCATCCAGGTCGGGAAGATCGAAATCGACTTCGCGGCGGCGATGGGGCGGATGCAGCAGCGGGTCGACGCGTCGCGCGCGGGGCTGGAAGAATCGATCACTGGGCAGGACGGCCTGACCTTGCTGCGGGGCTGGGGTGCCTTTGTGGGCCGAGCCGGTGACCGGTTCGAGCTGAGTCTCGGCGACCAGACGCTGCGAGCCACGCGGGTCTTCCTCAACACGGGCACCCGCGCTTTCATCCCGCCGCTGCCGGGTATCGATGACGTGCCGCACCTGGACAACGTCAGCCTGCTCCAGCTGCGCGAGCGTCCGCGCCATCTGATCATCATCGGCGGCAGCTACATCGGCCTCGAGATGGGGCAGATCTTTCGTCGTCTCGGCAGCGAAGTCACCGTGATCGAGGCCGGCCAACGCATCACCGGCCGTGAAAACGAGGCGGTCTCGAAAGCACTCACCGAGATGCTGCAGGCAGAGGGCATCCGTTTTCACACCGGCAACAAGATCGAGCGGGTGCAGGGTCTCGGGCAAAAGCGTTCCGATGCCGGGATCGCCGTGACGGTGGGTGGCCAGCGGGTCGAAGGCTCGCACCTGCTGGTCGCCACCGGGCGCAGCCCGAACACCGAGCGACTGAACCTGGCTGTGGTCGGGGTCGAGACCGACGAGCGCGGTTTCATACCGACCAATGGCAGGCTGGAAACCAATGTGCCGGGCATCTGGGCGGTCGGCGACATCAACAAGCGCGGTGCCTTCACCCACACGAGCTACCAGGACGGCCAGATCGTGCTGGCCAATCTCAGTGGCGGCGCACGTTCCGCCGACGTCCGGGTATCGACCTACGCGATGTACACCGACCCGCCGCTGGGCCGGGTCGGCCTGTCGGAGGCGCAGGCTCGCGAGTCGGGCCGCGTCACTCTGGTAGCCAATTTTCGGATGTCGGACGTCAGCCGGGCCAAGGAAGAGAGCGAGACTGCGGGCCTGATGCAGATCCTGGTCGACCAGCAAAGCGAAGAGATTGTTGGTGCGTCTTTTCTCGGGTTCGGGTGCGACGAGGTAATCCAGGTGATCAGCAATTTCATGGCGACAGGCGCCCGCTACCAAGTGCTGCGCGATGCCTTGCCGATCCATCCCACGGTCGCCGAATTCCTGCCCTTCTTGCTGGACAGGCTCGAGCCGCTGAAGTAGCGCTGCCCGCAATTGCTGAGCTCAAAAGCTGTGCGGCCTGCAGCAGGCGCGCCGGTCTGGACAGTGCCAGTCCATTCGAGTAAGTGCTCCCCTCCCCAGGGCGCAGCGGCAGCCTTCAGGGCGCGACGACCTCGATGGTGTTCCGATAGGAATTGCCGCCGAGCAGTGCCATCGTCGGCTGGTGCAGCCCCGGCTTGTCGCCGGCCTTGAACTGGATCGTCAGCAGACCGCTGTGGGGCTTGCCCCCCTGGGCTGAGGCAGGAAAGCTGGCATCGCGCAGCACCATTCCCGACAGGACCGGCGACCCGGGACACCGTCACCGGATAGGGCCCCGCGACCGGATTGACGAAGGTCTGGCCGCGCAAATGGACCGCCTTGATACTGGGCCGGTTAACGCCGCTGGCGGCGACGTCCTGAAGGGCAGTGACGGTGATCGCATGGGCCTTGTCGTCGAAGCCCGCGCGGTACCGACCGGCAAGCTGGACGGACCCCTGCGGCCAACCCTTCGTCAGGACGAGGCCAGAGGCCGTTCGATCCGCAGCGTTTCCGCCGCTGCGAGCGAGACCCCCGGCGTGGCCGGGTTTGCGTCAGCCACCAGGACGAACACCTGATCGGTTGCCTGACCTGCGACATTGCCGTCGAAGCTGGCAGGCGCTGACGCTGTCATCCAGGTGCGCGATGTCGGCGCAGCGGCTGTCGCGCAGGCTGCGAGCGCTGCGGTTAGCGTAGCAAGGGTTGGAAGACTCGGTTTCATCGGATCGACTTTCTTCGCGCTGAAGGTGTTCGAAAAATGGATGCTTGCGCTGCGCGATGCGTGCGACGCGCGACCGAATGCCTGACAGGGACTCAGGAAGGCCGCGCCCAACTGAACAAGCCCTGTCCGGGACTGCTGCTTTGCTGGCGCTGAATCCGAAATGAGCCAAGCGCTGACTGACCGCTGAGCCGCATTTGAAGTCCAAGGTGCAAGAACATTCGCCCTTCAATTCAGCGAACGAACAACTCGCCGCGTTGTCATCGCGTAGCGACATTTCATGGCATCAGGAGGTCTGCTCACGGAACCATCGCAAGGCAGGCGTCTTCACAGCGCTTGCACGCCTCGGCACAACGCTTGCAGTGATCCATGCTGTGCTTGCTGCACTCCGTTGCGCAGCTGCGGCACACCTTCGCGCACAGCGCGCAGATGGCCTGCATGTGTTCACCGCCCCTGGCGATCGACGCAGCGGCAAGCCGGCAAACATCAGCGCATTCCAAATCCAGAGCGATACAGCGTGCCATCGGTTTTGGGTCGGCTTCCTGTAGGCACGCCGCCGCGCATTCCAAGCATGCGGCGGCGCAACTGTTACATGCCTGCAGGCATGCTTCCTGGATTTGGTTGAGCATGGGGACTCCTTGAAGTGACTGCACGATTCGGGCGGATTGAGCATCGCAGCCCAGGAGCTTTCTGACTGTTCGTCAGCGCACGCAGTGATCACGCGAGCCCGAATCCGCGCAAACAGGCTGGACCAGCTCCAGCCCGCCTCAAGGACTGCCTACTCGATGGTCGCTAGTTGGCGCGGCCATCGGTGCCAACGTCCCGATCTCCATCACAAAGGCACGGTTGCGGGCATCACTGGGCCCGACATCGCCAGCTTGAGCCAATGGGCGACGGCCACAGGGACGTCGTCCGACGGCGATGGGTGCGGGGTTTCGTCGAACGGCTGCTGCGCAGACGTCGTCTCCGAGGGCCAACGTTTGCCAATGTCAGCGTTACCTTGAGACCGGTCGTCGCGGGCAAGGGATTCGCGGCAATCGAAAGACGGGAAGTGGCCGACAGCATGAGTACGGTTGCTCCAGGAAGCTGACCTCCATCGAAAACTGTTGACCATCATGGCTCCAGGCCTGTACTTCTGTCCCGTCGAAGCGCATCGTTGTTGCCCCTGAACTTGATGGAGTCCATCATGGAAACCGTAGCCACCGTTGCTCATCGCGAGTCATGGAACAAGGGCAAGATCGTCGGCCAGAAGGCCCTATTCAACCCATTTTCCGTCAGGCATTCAAGGCGCGTGATTTGCCGAGCATTTGACGCGTAAATCGAACTGCTTTGCTTGATCCCACAAGCCCTGCAGCCACTGCTTTTTTTGCATCGCCATGGCCAAGTTCAGGATGGGCTTGCCCCCTGTGCGGCTAGTTCAAGGTGACGTGCCCGGCCTTTCTCGAACTACCTGTCCTTTGGTGAATCACACCGGATTGCAACGATGACAATTGGTTTTGGTCGAGTCGTGACCGTTGCCAGTGTCGTGATGCAATGAGTGTCTGCTCTTCGTCGCTTCGGGGGTCCGCTTTGGGCACGTTGCTGACCTCCTCATGTGGGATTGTGGGTTTTTTGCGCAATCATCTACCACCTGGCGACGCCCGACCTGGCTGCAGGTGTCCGCATGGTGGAGATCTACAAGGACCAGAAGTTCTCGGACCATGCGCCGGCCACAGTCGGGTATGACCTGTCGTGATTATTACCCTTCACGGGCGCACAAGGCCCGAGGATCTTTCGGCAGCTTCCTGGAGTCTGCACCCCGTTGAAAGGTGACCTGAAAGGGCATTGGGCGCTGGCCGTCAATAGAACCTGGCACGCCGACCTCAGTACCGGCTGGACCAGCAAGACACCGGTCGTCAATGCGCGTGATCGCATTGGCACAGGTTCTTGGTTCTCGAGCTGCTTACCCGTCGCGCGGGTGACACTTGATCCGCCCGATGGCAGCTCGAACAGCGACCCTGCCCGGGATCCGACCGCCAACCTCTCTTGCCCTTACCGAGATAGCGTCGCACAATTCGCCCATGCATCGTCGTTGCTGGATCGCCAGCGCTGTCCTGATGGTCGGCGCGCCTCGGGCCTGGGCCTCAGCCCCATGGCATGCGGCGTTGGTGCGCGCCAGGACCATGCGCGACATGGCGGTGCGCCGCGGCGACCAGGCCTATGGCGCCGTGGTGGCCGATGCGCAGGGCCGCATCGTGGCCGAAGCGCCCAGCCGGGTCGTCACGTTGGAGGACAACGATGCCCATGCCGAGCGACAGGCACTGTTGGCCGCGCAGCATGCGCTGCGGCGCGAAGACCTCGGCGGGCTGGTACTGGTGGGTAGCTCGCGCGCCTGCGCGCTGTGTGAGCGCGCGGCGGCGCGTGCGGGCGTGGCACGCCTGGTCTGGCCCGATGGCGAGGCGGAGCCAGCGTTGATCGACGCGGCCGAGCGCGGCGATGCGTTGGCGCTTGGACGCGCGCTCGACGATGGCGCACGCATCGACACGCGCGACCTGAGGCGGCGCACGCCGCTGCTGGTGGCCGTGCAGCGCGGGCATGACGCCGCGGCCCAACTGCTGATTCGACGCGGCGCTGACGTCAACGCGCAGGACGAAATCGACGACAGCCCATTCCTGTTGGCTGGCGCACGCGGCCGCACCGCGATGCTGAACGAGATGCTGGGACCACCCACAGGCAGCCCCACCCGGCCCGACAGCCAACGGCTGAACCGCTTCGGCGGCACGGCGCTGATTCCCGCCTGCCACTACGGCCATGTGGACACTGTGCGGCTGCTGCTGCGGTCCAGCCGCATCGACGTCGACCACGTCAATCGCCTGGGCTGGACCGCCCTGCTTGAAGCCGTGATCCTGGGCCACGGCGGTCCCGCGCACACCGAGATTGTGCAGTTGCTGCTGGCGCATGGCGCGTCCTTGCAACGAGCCGATGCGCAGGGCATGACGCCGCTGGCGCATGCCCTGGCGCGTGGCCAGTGGACCATCGTCGAAATCCTGCGCCGGGCCGGCGCCCGGTCCTGAGCGCGGTGCCGGCGTTGCGGCGGCGCGATGTTTTCCTCGTCCCTGGCGGGTGCGGCTGGTCCAAGCCCATGGACGACATCGGTCGAACGCGGGTGCAGATGACCCCGGACTGAGCGGCAGCTCCCTGCCATGAAGCGTCATCCGAGTCGCCGTCGTCGCCCGTTCATGGCCGCAAACAGACAAGCGACGCCGACCAACCGGAGAGCCAGAGGGCCAGAGGGCCAGAGGCGTTTCTAGCCGAAGTGGCCGCCCGAATCAAAACACCGCGTGCTCGCCGCGTTCCGGCGCGGCCTCCCCGCGTACCAGCTGTGCGTAGTAGTCGAACAAGGTCTCGGTGCCAGTAGAGGGAGTAGCGTCTGCGTCATAGCGGCCGCTGACCGGGTTGAGCACCAGCATCGATTCGGTGGCGTAGTAGCGGCCGATGCGCGCGAGTTCGGCCTTGGCTGCCAGCGGCGGGATCACCCGCCCGACAGTCGCCAGCACCCCGACGATGCGATCCAGCAAGGCCACCGGCACCTGCTTGAAGCGCGGTGGTCTTCCCAGCAGCGCAAACAGGTGCTCCCCTTGTTGGCGGGGTGTGATGGCCGGCCCGGGCCCGCCGATGGGCAGGATGCGGTTGCGCCGCTGTGGATCGTCCAGGCACCCCGCCAGGTAGTCGCCAAGGTCATCGTCGCTGATCGGCTTGCAGGCGGTCAGCGTGCCATCGCCAAACACCAGGAAGGGTTTGCCCCGCTTCACACGGTCGACCTGCCCCGACAGCGACTTGAAGAATGCGGTCGGTCGCACGATCGCGTAGGCCATGCCAGATTCTGCGAGCGCACGCTCGAAAGCCAGCTTGGCATGCTGGAACGCGAGCAGGGGCCTCTGAACGCAGATCGCCGACAGCAGCACCACCTGCGACACACCGGCAGCACGTGCCGCCTCCAGCGCATGCAGATGCGCCCGGTGGTCGATCGCCCAGGCATCGGCCGGGGCGCCGGTGCGCGAGGCCAGGCAGGAGACGAGGGCGTCGAAACGCTCGCCGCAAAAGGCGTCACGTGCCAGCGATGCGGGGTCGGACACTTCGCCGAAACGCACCGTCGTGCCCGCCAGCATCTTCTGGATATCGGCTGTGGCCAGGGCGCTGCCGGTACCGGCCCGCGGCCGCACGAAACACACCACATCGTGCCCGTGCCGGACCAGCGCACGCGCCGTGGCGCGCCCGATCGTGCCGGTGGCGCCGAGCAGCAAGACGCGTCTCGGCGGGCAGGCTTGGGTTGTGGTCTTGGTCATGGCAAACGTCGGGCGGGCACGGCAATTGCGCGGATCTTCGCACAGGCCTGGGCTGGATGGCATCAGCTTGCAGATCACTCGACGCGATACCCCGCCAGCACCAGCTGCTATCAGCCGCCCTTGCGCGCTTTCTCGTACAAGCCCTGAACCTTGGGCGCGTTGGCCTCCAGTTGGCGGATGCGGTCTGGCCCGGACGGATGGGAAGACAGGAACTTGGCGCTGTTGCTCCCCCCCGATGCGGCCGTCATCTTGCGCCACAGCGTCGCGCCTGCCTGGGGTGCATACGCCGATCGGGCCGCCAGTTCCAGGCCGACCAGATCCGCTTCGGTCTCGTCCTCGCGGCTGAACTGAAGCGCCAGTAGCTGGGTCCCCAATTGCGCAGCCACGTTGCCAAGATCACCCAGCCCGAACAACTGCGACAGTACCGACAGGCCCATGCCGGTCGCCTGGGTCTTGCCGATCCGCTCGCGGGCGTGCTCGCGCAGGGCGTGGGCCATCTCGTGGCCCATGATCATCGCCGTCTCGTCGTCGTTGAGCCTGAGGGTCTCCAGGATGCCGGTGTAAAAGGCGATCTTGCCGCCAGGCATGCAAAAGGCGTTGATCTGCTCGCTCTGGAACAGGTTGACTTCCCAGTTCCAGGCGGTCGCCCGCTTGTTCCACTGCGCCGTATGCGGAATGATGCGCCGGGCTATCGCCCGCAAGCGCTGAACCTGCGGATGGTTGTCGGGCATCAGCACCCCTTTGGAGCGTGCTTCGCCGAGGGTCTGCACATATTGCTGCGCGGCCGCGGCCTCCAGCTGGCCCGCTGGCACCAGCTTGCGGAACTCCGAGGACTTGCCGACCTCCACTTGCGCCAGTGCCGCGGACCCGGTTGCGGCGCCCGCTGCAAGCAGAAAGCCACGGCGTGACGACCAGATCGAGGAGGGGGAATTGCAGAGGAAACACATACGTCAATAATAGCCATAACCCGGATCCAGGTATATGACCGAACCATCGCCGACTGCCGCCCCCCCCCGCCCGAGCTGGCGCCAGGCCCTGCGGGTCTACCTTGAACCGGCCAGTCTGCGCATGCTGGCGCTGGGCTTTTCTGCGGGTCTGCCGCTGCTGCTGGTGCTGGGCACCCTGAGTTTCTGGCTGCGCGAGGCCGGCATCGACCGCACCACCATCGGCCACCTGAGCTGGGTCGGTCTGGCCTATGGGTTCAAGTGGGTCTGGTCGCCGCTGGTGGACCGGCTGCCCCTGCCGGTGTTGACGCGGGTGTTCGGGCGCCGGCGCAGCTGGCTGCTGCTGTCGCAGCTGGTCATCATGGGCGCGCTGGCGTCCATGGCTGTCACCGATCCGAAGCTGTCGTTGACACCGATCGTCTGGAGCGCGCTGGCCGTGGCGTTCGCCTCGGCAACCCAGGACATCGCACTGGATGCGTACCGCATCGAGTCCGCGCCCACCGATCGCCAGGCCGCGTTGGCGGCAACCTACCAGACCGGCTACCGGCTGGCGATGATCTGGGCTGGCGCCGGGGTGCTCTGGATTGCGGCGCGCGCCGAGGTTGCCAATACTGCGCTCTACCAGCAGCAAGCCTGGCAGACCGCCTATCTGGTCATGGCCGCGTCGATGCTGGTCGGCATGGTAACCGTCTTGCTGTCGCCAGAACCGGTGCATGGCGCCATCGCTCCGGCACGCAACCTCGCGCAATGGCTGCAGGGGGCCCTGGTCGCACCCTTCGTTGATTTCCTGGGCCGTTACCGCTGGCAGGCGGCGCTGATCCTGGGCCTGATCGCCCTGTACCGGATCAGCGACGTGGTGATGGGCATCATGGCCAACCCGTTCTATGTCGACATGGGATACACCAAGGACCAGGTCGCCGCAGTCACCAAGGTCTACGGCGTGATCATGACGCTGGCCGGTGCCTTCCTTGGTGGCGTGCTGTCGATGCGGTTCGGTGTCATGCGGGTACTGATGCTTGGCGCCATCCTGAGTGCTGCCAGCAACCTGTTGTTTGCCTGGCTGGCGGGCCATGGCCATGACGTCACGGCACTGATCTTCGTGGTGTCGGCCGACAACCTCAGCAGCGGCATCGCCACGGCGGCCTTCATCGCCTATCTGTCCAGCCTGACCAATGTGCAGTATTCCGCCACGCAGTACGCGCTGTTCAGCTCGCTGATGCTGCTGCTGCCCAAGTTCCTGGCCGGCTTTTCCGGCCAGTTTGTCGACGCGTTCGGCTACAGCCCATTCTTCGTGGGCACGGCATTGCTGGGCATCCCGGTGCTGCTGCTGATCTGGCTGGCCGGCCGCTCGCTGGCCGTCCGCGCGCCCGCGGGCGTGTCGGTTGATCCACTGGCCTAACAGGTTTACCTATCTTTACCGCGCCTGCAAGAGGCGCGCGGACCTGCGGCCTACACTGGGGCGATGGCTGAACGACTGCTGATGATCGAGGACGACGCCCGGCTCGCTCAGATGTTGGTGCAGTACCTGGGCCAGTCCGGCTATCAGGTCGCTCACGTGGCGGACGCCCAGACCGGGCTGACACGTCTGACGGCATCCAGCGGCGAACCCCTGCCCGACCTGATCGTGCTCGACCTGATGCTGCCCGACATGGACGGCCTGGAAGTCTGCCGGCGCATCCGTGCCCTGCCTGGAACGGCAGCGCGCATTCCGGTGGTCATGCTCACGGCAAAAGGCGATCCGATGGACCGCATCATCGGCCTGGAGATCGGCGCCGACGACTACCTGCCCAAACCTTTCGAGCCGCGCGAATTGCTCGCGCGCATCCGCGCCGTGCTGCGCCGGCACGGTGGCGGGGCTGCCGCCAGCGGCCAACTGATGCGCTTCGGTTCGCTCGAGATCGACCGGGATGCACGCACGGTCACCATCGCGGCCAGGCACTGCGAACTCACGTCTTACCAGTTCGACCTGCTGACTGCGCTGGCCGAGCGCGCTGGCCGCGTGCTGACGCGCGACCAGATCATGGAGGCGGTGCGCGGGCGCGAGCTCGATGCTTTCGACCGGTCGATCGACGTGCACATGGGGCGTATCCGTGCTGCCATCGAGGTCGATGCGAAGGCACCCAAACGCATTCTGACCGTGCGTGGCGTGGGCTACGTTTTCGCGCGACAGCAAGATTGAGTCGCCAAGCGCACCGGCTCGGCACCCCCATGTCCACTCCCCTGCACCATCGCCTGTACCTGCGGATCTGGCTCGCCGTCGTGGGCACCATCGGTGTGCTGACGCTGCTGGTCGGGTGGCTGGCGAGCATGGACGCCGCGCACGAGCGCTCACAGCGTCCGGGTCGCGAAATCGTGGTGCGCGACGAGGCCGGCCAGGTGGTCGGTCAGGCGCCCGCCCGCCCGGTGCGTATCCCGGGCCAGGGCCCGGAATTCCAGGTCACCACCGTGGACGGCAAGACGCTGTTTATCCAACTTCCGCGGCCATCCGGGCGCGGGCCGGGCATGAACCCGGGCAACCCCAGCCGCTTCCCCGTCAACCTCGCAGGGATGCTGGCACTGGTTGCCATTGCGGCTGCACTGGGCACCTACCCGATCGTGCGCCGCCTGACCAAGCGGCTGGAGGCCGTGCAGCTGGGGGTGCAGCGATGGGGCAACGGCAACCTGTCACTGCGTTTGCCCGAGGACGGCAGCGACGAGGTGGCATCGCTGGCGCGGGGCTTCAACATCGCGGCCCAGCGGGTGCAGGAGCTGCTGCAGTCGCACAAGTCGCTGCTCGCCAACGCATCGCACGAGTTGCGCTCGCCCCTGACGCGCATCCGCATGGGGCTGGAACTGATGGGCTCACAGCCGGGCGCCGAATTCCGCAACGAAATCGCGCGCAACATCCAGGAGCTCGACCAGCTGATCGATGAGATCCTGCTGGCCAGCCGGCTGGACGCCAGCGAGACCGATCTGGGAGCGGTTGAGGAGGTCGACCTGCTGGGCATGGCCGCCGAGGAGTGCGCCCGCGTCGACGCCGATCTGGACGCAGCGCAAAACCAGGACAGTCTGGTCGTGCCGGGCGTCAGCAAGCTGCTGCGCCGGGTCATGCGCAACCTGCTGGAGAACGCCCGTCGCCACGCGGCCGGTGCAGCCCGGGTAACGCTGCGTGCCGATGGGCCATCGGCCGTTTTGCGGGTGTGCGACGAGGGGCCGGGTGTTCCCGAGGCCTTGCGCGGAAAGATCTTCCAGCCGTTCTACCGGCTGCCCGGTGCCACGGAGCGTGATGGCGGCGTCGGCCTGGGGCTGGCGCTGGTGAAGTCGATCGTACAGCGCCACGGCGGCACGGTGCGGTGCGAGAGCGGGCCCGGCGGCGGAGCCTGCTTTGTGGTGACGCTGCCGAGAACACCCTCCAAAGTCGCCTGAAACCGGTCGCGGATCGCCAATTAGTTCCGGTTCCCGCGAAAAAAGGCCTGGCGCATACCCTTGGCAGTTCCTATCCGGGTCCGCCCTTGGTTACATTGCGGACATCTGCTGTCACAGTGCAAGCCCGGGTCCGAACACAGGGCCTCCACAGGGAAGCGAAGATCTCCAACGACGTCCTTTCGCAAGGACTTTTCAAAGCCACCTCACGGTGGCTTTTTTTTTGGTGCGCCCAGCATGGGCGCACTCTTGGAGGTGCAAGTCCTCCCGCGAGCTGATCACAGTGAGCGAAGTGAAGCGCAACTGCATGAGGATGACCGAGTGTGGGAATGAAGCGTGGAGCGTAAGTTGCTTGTCCGTGAACAAGAACCAGATAGAAGGCGGTGCCGACCAAG
>Ga0209181_10006769_pt1 | contig 15947 bp, 16 predicted proteins | sample MAT05_FD_187208 | JGI IMG/M metagenome (GOLD analysis project Ga0209181, IMG submission 187208) | Freshwater microbial communities from Lake Fryxell liftoff mats and glacier meltwater in Antarctica - MAT-05 (SPAdes) (version 2) | ecosystem: Environmental > Aquatic > Freshwater > Ice > Liftoff... | reverse complement strand
GGCGCTCGGGTCACCCCGAGCCGCCGCCTGTCGCCTACATGTCGTACGGACAATTCACATGGTCAACACCTTTCAGTTGACAAGCCAAGTCAGGCTTTGCCTGACGCACCAGAGGCGCAAAGACGGAGAACGGAGATAAAAACTCTCATCTTCTCCGCTTTCTTTGCGCCTTCGCGTCTCCGCGACTTTGCGTTGAATTCTCTTCCTCTCGGGGTTCCTTTAACGCGAAAATCGCTGGGCAGAAACCATTTGCTTACAAGAAAAAGCAACAGCACTCCCACCCGGGCACCGCATCGTGGGAAGCCCAAATCAGCCGGAATTTCGCCACGAGACCCCCTCGCCCGGGGTTGAAATCCCGGGCTACCCTTACAAAGTCCCCTTCGGGGACTCCCCTCCGCGCTGCGTTGGCCGAGTGCAGCCCTCACGGGAGTCCGCCTTCAGGCGGACTTTGTACTGTGGAGCCCGGGGTTTCAACCCCGGGCGGGGGTGCTGCTCGGGAACAAGGGTGGCGCTTGCAATGCACGCAATCTAGTTTTCTGACGATTCCAATGCAAAGCGGTATCTGCACCCAACGGTGATCAAGGCTCGGGATGTGCTCACCCGAGCGCCTTCCCTGAGCCCGGATACGTGTCCAGCCGCGGGCGGATCCCAGCGCATCCCCGGCGTGACCGAAACGCCATCGAAGGGGAGCGAAGCGACTGGCCAGTAAAAGCTAAAGTCGGCAGACAAGCCGACCGCGGCGCGCGGCGCCGCGCCGAACCCGAGCACCGTACCGAGGCCGAACCGAAACCCCATTGGGGTCGGTGAGCGCGGGGGGACGTCAGGCGGGGGCGGAGCCACGGGCAGAGGTGCTGGCGGTGGCGGCGGTGGCGGCGGTGCTGGCAGCTCCGGCGGATCGGCCAGGAGCACAGCGATCCGCGTGGCCAGGAGAGCGCGCGGAGCGCGCTGATACTCGAGACGCACCCCGACATGACGTGGGCGAGGAGCTCAGGCCGCCGGCGGACGATTTTTCTCCACCGTCTCTGGAGTAGTCCGTATCATGGCGCGGCGCGTGGTGCGCGACTGTAGCTCGTATCCGTGCGTCGCACGGCGCGCTCTAGTGAGGAGAATCAACATGGCCGGAAAGTCGAAAGAGAAAGCCCAAGCCGCGGTGTCGCCGGGGAGCCAAGTCATCGCCAGCTCCGCGCCCGTCACGTACAGCCTCACTCCCGAGCGGATCGCCGTGCTCACGGCGGAGGCGGCCGCCCTCGGGGCTACCCTCCCTGCCTTTCCCGGACGCCTGGCGCAGCGCGTTCGCCGCTCGGGTGAAATCCGCATCGCGGCCGAGCGCGACGCCGCCGATCTGATCCGAACTCCCTTTCACAACGCGTCGCCGCTCACGCTGGCGGAGATCCAGGGACAGCGCGACCGGATTGAGTTTCTCCGTGATCGCGAGTCGCGGTTTCAAGCGCTCCGCAGCAGCCAGAAGGAGGCCTTCGTGGAGTTCGAAAAGCTGGGGGGCGAGGCCGCCGTGATCAAGGTCAAGCTCCTCCGCACATTCGACCTCTTCTTCGTCAATGATCCCGAAGGCCGCAAGCGGATCAGCGACATTCGCGACGGGGAGGGCGACCCCGATCTGGTGCAGGACGTGTCCGATGTCCTTTTGCTCTGCGACGAGCAGAAAAAGTACCTCGACGGATGCCCTCGCGGAGAGGCCGCCGATGTGGCGCGTCTGCGCGAGCTGTCACCGCTCCTGTCTCACCTGCTCGCCGCCAAGGGGATGAGCGAAGAGGCGATGAAGTCGCGTCAGCGTCGCGATGCCTCGTACTGGCTGGTCATGCAGACAGAGACCCGTTTCCGGTTAGCGGCGGCGTACTGGTACGAGGGCACGGAGAAAGTAAAGGACTATGCGGCCTTCGTCGCCCCCGCCAAGGGTAGCGCGGCCGACGTCGCGCCCACCGACAGCACCGATGGGCCCGAGCCCGTCGCTGCTACCCCTCCTACGACGCCCAAGAGCGGCGAGGGCTGAGCCGTCGCGCCGTGCTCCAAAGGACTCCCGCAGACCTCCCAAGGCGGTCCACGGGGGTCCCGAGGCGCATCGGAGCCGCGGTCGAGGGGTGAGGGGATGCCTCCCGAGGCGCCCCGGCGACCCTCCCGGAGCGTCCCGACCCTCGACAAAGGCGCGCGGACCTCGCGGTCGAGGCGCCCCGGAGGCCGCCCAAAGGCGGGGAGAGGGGCCTCCCGAGGCATCCCGGCACCCGCCAAAGGCGGGGAGAGGGGCCTCCCGAGGCATCCCGGCACCCGCCAAAGGCGGGGAGAACATCGGCCCAAGGCATCCCGGCGCCGGGCCTGTCCAGGTGGAGATCATGAAAGAGGGGTGAGACGTCACGCCCCGGTATGCGCCCGAGAGACGGGTTTCAATCAGCTCACCTTCACCGCAGGAGCCGTGATCCGCGTCGTGGCCTCTCGCCACCGCGTGATCACCTCTGGCAGCTCTGCCAGGCTCTCGAGGGTCACGTCCGGCCGCGCTGCAGCGAGCTTATCTCGCGAGGTGAAGCCGGACAGAACTCCCACTGACCGCACCCGCGCTCGCCGCGCGCACTCGATGTCCTGGGGTGAATCTCCCACCATCACCAGATTCGCCGTCTCCACTCGCAACAGCTTGGCAATCTGGAGCAGAGGGCCTGGAGCGGGCTTCTTTTCCGGCAGGTCTCCGCCGGCCACCAGGGCCCGGAAGCGCGTCCGCACCCCGAGCGCGGAGAGCACCGCCTCGGCGGCCCCGCGCGGCTTGTTCGTGCAGATGGCCAGCACCATGTCGGGTAGCTGCGCGAGGGCGTCGAGGGCCTCCTGCGCGCCGGGCGTCCAGCGGGTGAAGTCGATGGGGTGCTCGACGTAGTAGGCGACGAAGAGATCGTACAGGCGGTCGATGTCGGCGTGCGTCTCCGGGAGCTGCGCCGCGCGGGCGCACAAACAACGGGCGCCGTCGCCGACGAAACGCACCACGACGGATCCGGGCAAGGCGGCGCGGCCCGTCGCTTCGAGGGCGTGGTTCATCGCCGCTACGATGTCACCGCGGCTATCGATCAGCGTCCCATCAAGGTCGAACGCGATCGCAGTGGGAGGCAGCATGTCCAGGAGCCTAGGCCATGCTCTTCATCGACGGAAGATGGCGGCGATCGGAAAAATCAGCGGGTTTCAAGGTTGAAAACTGCGACCACAGGCAGCTTTCAATATCGATAACCCAGTTGCTACCTCCGCTCGCCCGTTACCCGGATTTCCCGGAGTCGAGCCTTCACCGCATCGTAGTACGGCTGGATTTGCTTCACCTGGTCGGGATCGGAGCCGAGGTCGTGCCGCTCCTCTGCGTCCTTGGCGAGATCGTAGATCTCCATGTGGGCGCCGCCGGCGGTGATCACCTTGAGATTCCCGTGGATCAACGCGCGCTTGGCGTCGTTGTACGGGCCGGCGGGCATGTCGATGAACACGTCGCGCGGCTCGGGGGAGGCGCCGGAGACGAGCGAGAGGTCGGGGAGCAGCGAGACGCCGGAGAAGAAATCGTTGTCGGCGCCGGACGGCTTCGGGGCGCCCAGCAGCTCCATCATCGTCGGCGCGAGATCGATCGCGCTCCTCGGCGCCGTGAGGCGCGCGGGGGGGACGCCAGGCACGTGGATCAAGAGGGGCACGTGGACTAGCTCCTCCCAGAGCTCGACGCCGTGGCGCACCATCTTGTGCTCGCTGAAGGCCTCGCCGTGATCGCTGGTGACGATCACCGCGGTCTTCGAGCCCCACGGCGCCGCGGCGATGGCGTCGAGGATGCGGCCGACGTGCTTGTCGGTGAAGGCGATCTCGCCGTCGTAGAGGTCGCGCTGCGAGGTGCCGAAGCTCGGGCCGTCAGCGTGCGGGAGGTAGTCGGCGTGGCAGTCGAGGAAGTGGACCCAGAGGAAGAAGCGGCCCTTCGTGGCCTCGGGATTGGCGAGGAGCTTGATCGCCGCGTCGCCGAGCTTCTCGCCCGTCGCGCTGTTCTCCATCTCCTTGATCGAGCCCTCGCCTCCGGCCGCGGTGAGGTCGACCGTGTCGAACCCGCGCTCGAGGCCCGTGCCCTTGCCGAAGTAGCGGAGCGCGTGCGCGCTCATGGTGTGGATCCCGGCCTTCTGAAGGCGCTCGGCGAGGAAGGTGTCTTCCTTGCTGAAGGTGTTCGAGTGGCCCCAGTTGCGGTGGGTCTCGCTCCCGTACTTGCCGATCAAGAGCGGGCCCACGCTCTTGCCCGTGTACGAGGCGAGCGAGTAGGCGCGCTCGTAGACGACCGACGTCTTGGCGAGCTTGTCGAGGTGGGGCGAGAGGGGGCGCGGGTTGCCGGCGTACCCAAGGTCGGAGCGCAGGGTGTCGATCGTGATGAGGACCAGGTTGAGATCGGCGGGAATCGAAGGCTTTTCTGCCGCGACCTTGGGCGCCGTCTTCACGGGGGCGAGCTTGGCGATCGCGGCCAGGCTGAGGTCCGATCCCGAGCAGTCTTCGTCGATGCCGTTGTCAGCGATCTCGGTCGCGCTCGGGCTGACCTTGGCGTCGCGATCGTTGCAGTCGCCGCCGCCGAAGAGGCCGCTGACGCCGTCGTGATCGCGGTCGGTGAGCTTGCGGAGGATCGCCAGCGCCGGGTGGCCGAACGGGGCGCCGCGCTCGATCGCCTGGGCCACGATCGGCGCGGCGTTGAGGCTCTGGGCGGCGCGCACGGTGAGCAGCAGCGGCGCGAGCGCGAGGACGGCGGCGACGATCGGGTGGGCGCGGGCGCGGAGGAGGGCCGGCGCGAAGAAGGCCGAAGCAGCGATCGCGAGGGCGAGGGCCGGCGCGCGCAGATCGAGCTCGGGGCGCTTGAAGATGCCCCAGATGCCGAAGAACCCGCCCTCGCCCGAGACGGTGCCCATCACCACGCCGAACGTGAAGAGCGCCGCGACGAGAGCCAGCGCCGCGAGCCCAGTGACGACGGGATCGACGAAGCCTCGGCGCCCCTCGCTGGCGGTCGCGAGGGCGTGACGAAGCGGCCGCGTCAGCGCGAGCACGACGAGGCCGATGAGCAGCCCGAGGCCAAGCGCGCCCACGGCGATCGCTGCGCCCGCGAGCGCGGGCCCGACCTCGATCACCAGGAGCGCGCGCGCGAGGTGCGCGGCGGCCGTCATCCAGAAGAACCCGCCCAGGACCACCAGCGGCACGAAGGCGGCGATGTCCGCGGGGCGCCCGATGGCGCCCACGCGCAGCGACGCGGCGAGGCCCGCGGGCGAGGGCGCCGCGCTCGGATCGACCACCAGCGCGAAGACGGCCGCGAGCGATCCGCAGAGCACGGCGACCGGCGCGAGGAGGCCGGCGTCGGCGAGGTAGAGATCGAGCCCGTGCGACTTTCCCGCTTCGCCGGCCGCGCTGCGGGCCCAGGACGAGTCGACGATCGTCGCGACGAGGCCCGCCACGGTCGCGCCGAGGAGGCCGTGCGCGAGGCGCGCGCCCCACGCTCGCGCCTGGCCGAGCGCGCTCACGAGCTCTTCTTCCGCTGCCGCGCGAGAGGGTGCGCGGCGTCGTAGACCTTCATCAGGTGATCGATCGAGACATGGGTGTACCGCTGCGTCGTCGAGAGGCTGGCGTGGCCGAGCATCTTCTGGATCGCGCGCAGATCGGCGCCGCCGTCGAGCAGGTGCGTCGCGCAGGTGTGGCGGAGCGCGTGGGGGTGGAGATCGGCGCGCCCGGCGCCGAGGGCTCCATAGCGGTGGACGAGCACCTGTACCTGGCGCACGCCGAGGCGCTTTCCGCGCCGCGAGAGGAACATCGCCCGGGGATCGCAGGCGCCGGTCTTGGCGTCGCAGAGCTCGGCGCGGCGCTCGAGGTAGCGGCGCACCGCCTTCACCGCGAACGAGCCGAGCGGCACGATCCGCTCCTTGCTCCCCTTGCCGATCACGCGCACCGAGCCCATTTCGCCGTTGCCCGTCGCGAGCTCCACCGTGTCGAGCGAGAGGCCGGCGAGCTCGGAGACGCGCAGACCCGAGGCGTAGAGCACCTCGAGCAGGGCGCGATCGCGCAGGCCCGAGGGCGTGTCCTCGTCAGGCGCGGTCACCACCTCGGCGGCGGCGTCGGCGTTGAGGAACGTCGGCAGCGGGCGGCGGACCTTGGGGAGCGAGAGCTCGCCCGCGGGGTTCTTCTCGACCTCGCCGCGGCGCTGGAGGAAGCGAAACATCGCCCGCGCGGCGGCGATTTTCCGGCCCACCGACGGCGGGGAGAGGGTGCGCGCGAGCTGCCCGAGCCAGGCGCGGAGCACGAGCACGTCGACGTCGCGCGGCGCCTTGGCCGAGGGCCGCCGCTCGGCGATGAAGGCCGCGAGCTGCGCCAGATCGCTCGCGTACGCCGACACCGTGTGGGGCGACGCGCGACGCTCCAGCGCCAGGTGGGCGATGAAGCGCGCGATGGCGCGGCCCAGCTCGTCCGCGGGCTCGGCCGGCAGCGCCGCCGCGGGGACGGTAGACATGGCTCGACGCACGGGCGAGGACGTACCACCACCCCGCCCGGGAGGGCAAAGGGTTGGGTCCCGCGTCGCCGAAGGCGGTCCTTCCGCCTCCCTTTCGCTGCACCAAATTCGCCCGGGTTTACTGGACCGCTTACGATGCCCAGCGAGACCAGTGACGACGGGGGATCCGCAGCCAGGAGATGTGATCGACGACCGATACCTGCTGGAGCGGGAGATCGGGCGCGGCGGTCACGGCGTGGTCTACGCGTCGACCGATCGACAGACAGGGAGCCGCGTCGCGCTCAAGCTCCTCCGCCAGAACATCGCCGAAGATCCGCAGTTCGCCCTGAGGCTCGAGCGCGAGGCCCACTCGCTGCAGATGCTCTGGGACGAGAGCGTGGTGCGCGTCCACGCCTTCGGGCACGACCGCGACGGCTCGGTCTTCATGGTCATGGAGCTGCTCGACGGCGAGACGCTCGACGATCACCTCTACGATCTCGAAGACTTCGGCGACCGCATGAGCGCGTTCGAAGTGCTCCGCTGCCTCGACCCCGTGGCCCGCGCGCTCCACACCGCGCACACCAAGGGCATCATCCACCGCGACGTGAAGCCAGCGAACATCTTCCGGATCACCCCCGACGCGGGCGGCGGCGTCCGCCTCATGGATTTCGGCCTGGTGAAGATCCAGGGATCCGAGCAGCTCACCCAGGCAGGGATGATCGCCGGATCGCCGAGCTACATCGCCCCCGAGGTCTGGCGCTGCGAGGCGTTCGACCACCGCATCGACGTCTACTCGCTCGCCGCGGTGACCTTCCGCTGCCTCGCCGGGCGCACGCCGTTCATCGCGCCCAACCCGCTCGATATGTTCATGAAGGTGATCAAGGACGACCGCCCGCGGCTCACCGACTACCGGCCCGATCTCCCGCCCGCCGTCGACGCCTGGGTGGCCCAGGCGCTCGCGATCGAGAAGGACCACCGTTACCCGTACGTGAGCACGATGTGGAACGATCTGCTCCGGATCGTGATGAGCGGGACGACGCCCAGCGCCGAGAAGGCGCGGGCGACGTTCCGTTTGCCTGGTTAGCGCCGCATCAGATGGGGCAGGCCGCACAGGAGGGGCCGCAGTCGATGTCCGCCTCGGTGCCGTTCTTCACGCCGTCATTGCACGTCGGATCCAGGCAGAGGCCCACCTTGCAGACGCCGCCCTTGCAGTCGGCGGGCGTGAGGCACCCGAAGCCCGTGGCGCACCGCTTGACGCAGTCCTTGCCGCCGCAGTCGGCGCCCGTCTCAGTCCCATTTTTCACGCCGTCGGCGCAGTCGTGGTGACAGGTCTTCGAGCCCTCGCCCGGCTTGATCGAGCAGGCGCTGCTGACGCAGTCCAGCGCCATATCGCACAGCTTGCCGTCACCGCAGGGCGCACAGACGCCGCCGCAGTCCTCGTCCGTCTCTGCGCCGTTCATCATCCCATCCGTACACGTGGCCATGACGCAGCGATTGCCCTGGCACTTCGGCGTGGGGCTCATGCAGTCGCCTTCGTCGCGGCACTCCACGCACGCGCCTTTAGCGCTGCAGTAGTTGTTGAGGCCGCACTTGCTGTCGTTCTCCGTCTTGACGGGGTTCGAGGCGACCCCGTTCATGCACACGTTGTTCGTGCACCCGTTGCCGTCGTCGTAGGTTTCGGTGTCGTCCACCTTGTTGACGACGTGGCCCTTGTCGCACATGACGACGTGGCAATCGCCGTAGATCTGCGAGGACGACATGACGTTGCCCTGGAGCGGCTGGAGCCCGCACATCCCGTTCGTACACGTGATCTGGCCGCAGAGCGTGCTGGTCCCGGGGCAGTCCTGGGGGGTCATGCAGGTCGCCCCGCCGGAGGAGCTGCTGCTGTTCGACGTCGACGCCGCCGTGCTCTGGGCGCTCGACTCCGCTCCGCCGCCGCCGCCCCCGGTCCCGCTCGTGCTCGGGGCGCCCCCGGCGCCGGAGGTCGTGCTCCCAGGGAATTCAAATGGCTTCCCGCAGGCCAGAGGCGCCCCGACGACGCCGAGCAGCACGAGACCCACCGGCAACCAAGCACTACGCATGAAAAGCTCCTTTCCGCGCGACAAAGACAAAGAACAAGCCTTCAGTCCAGATCCTAACGAAAATCATGCGAGCGAACCTACCGCAAAACTTTTCCAGAAGGGTTCCCTCCGCGCGGCTCCGTGCACAGCCCAACGGCGGCGGGGGACGGCGGCGCTGAAGATCCTGAATTTCCGCCGATTTTTGCGCGATTCCGCGGAGGAGTCCACGCGGCGGCGCAAATCCGGAGACAATCAGCGAGAGCGGCCACGCGACCCCGCTTACGGAGTTTTCATGGCTTTCTGGAGCACGTTCTTCCCCTCGCACTTCGAGAGCACGCTGGACGACCGCAGCGCGCCGACGAAGATCGCGCCCGCACCGAGGAGGAGCCCTCGCGCGCCCCGCGCCCTCGTCCTCGCCGCGTCGCTCGCGCTCGTCGCCGCGGGGCGCCCCGCCGCGGCGCAGGGCACGTCGGAGAAGGCCGCGCAGAAGGCATTCGAAGACGGGATGAAGCTCCTGGACCAGGGCAAGACCGCCGAAGCATGCCCGAAGCTCGAAGAGTCGCAGCGCCTCGATCCGGCGATGGGGACGCAGTTCCGGCTCGCCGAATGCTGGGAGAAGCTCGGCCGCACCGCGAGCGCCTGGGCGCTCTTTCGCCAGGTGGTGAGCGAAGCGCAGGCCGCCGGGCGCGACGATCGCGTGACCGTCTCCACCGCGCGCGCGACGGCGCTGGAGCCGCGCCTCACGCGGATCTTGATCATCGTGGCGCCGAGCGCGCGCGTGCCGGGCCTGATCGTCCGCCGCGACGGGGCGGCCGTCGACGAGGCGCTCTTCGGCCACGCCCTCGCGGTGGACCCGGGCGCGCACCTGATCACCGCCACGGCGCCCGGGAAAAAGGCCTGGGAAGCGCAGCAACAGGCCCGCTCGGGGACGGTCGAGGTGACAATTCCGGCGCTCGAGCCGGGGAACGGCGCCCCCGAGGCCGGAGGGTCGAATCCGTCTCTCGTCGATGCCTTCGATCAGCCCACGCAGCCGTCGGGCCCGCAGCGCAGCCTCGTCCCGGGCCTGGTCCTGGGCGGCGCCGCCGTCGTCGGCCTCGGCGCCGGGATCGCCCTCGTGCTGGCCGCCAACGGCAAGAAGACCGACGCCGCGGCGCTGCGGTTTCAGATCCCGTACGAGGGGTGCAACGTGGCGACCCCGGCCTGCACCACGCTCGCCGACACGGCTGGTTCCGCCGGCAACCTCAGCAACGCTGCGTTCTGGACGCTCCTCGGCTCGGGCCTCGCCGCGGCGGGCGCCGTGACCTACTTCGTCTGGCCCACCGCCAAGCCGGCCTCGTCATCAGGAGCCGTCGTTCACGTGCTCCCGATCGGGGGAATCGGCGGACTCGGCCTCTCCGCCACTGGCACGTTCTGAGGGTCCTGGGAAACCATGCTTCACGCTCGGCTCGGGTTGATCCTCACGGGGCTCGTGACGCTCGGCTTCTCCGCCTGGGCCCAAGGGTGCTTGTTCGCGCCGAACGAGTGCGATGATTTGCTGAAGTGCCCTGGCAGGGGCGCGGGAGGCAGCGCTGGCAGCGGGGTGAGCGCGACAGCGTTCGAGGCGAGCGTCGGCAGCGGATCGATGTCGAGCGGAGACAGCACCTCGAGCGACAGCAGCAGCAGCGGCAGCAGCGGCGGGGCGATCTGCATGACCCCCCAGGACTGCCCCGGGACCAGCACGCTCTGCGGCCAGATCACGTGTACGAACGGGATGTGCGGGCTCCAGCCGCTCCAGGGCAACGTCATGTCGTCCTCGCAGATCTACGGCGATTGCCACGTCGTCATGTGCGGCGCTGGACTGCGTCAGCAGCGCCTGCTCGATCAAGCCGGGCGACACCGTGAAGACCTGTCACCACGACTGCGCCGACGGCGTGAAGAACGGGACCGAGACCGGCCTCGACTGCGGCCCCGGCTGCGCCAACACCTGTCCAGGCGGCTGAGCTTCGCGGCTCACGCGCGCCAGATCGCCAGCAGCCACAGCGCGATCCCGGCGGCGGTGACGACGAGCCCCGGCGTCGCGCGGGCCCAGCCGATCTGGCCGCCCGCGGTGACGCCGCGCCGTACCACGGCGATCGCGCCGCCGATCCAGGCCGCCGCGGCGACGACGAGGGCGATGACCCAGGGCGTGCGCGGCGCCTCGTCGCGGCTGAGCGCCTCGAGCTGCTCGCGCTCCACCGAGGCCGGCGGCTCGGTGCGCGTGCCGGGCGGGCGCGGGGCCGCGGCCTCGAGGCGGGCGATCGATCGATCGGCGCGCTCGCGATCGTCGTCGTGGGGCGTGAGGATCCACCGCGTCTCGATCGAGGCGGTGCGCACCGCGCGCCAGGCGTAGAGCGAGGCCTCGCGATCGCCGAGACCCTCGGCCGTCGTGGCCAGCGCGATCAGCCGCTCGTAGGCCACGCGCACGTGGGGCGCGCCCGGCGCGTACCAGCCCGCGGCGCGGCGCGCGTGCTCGGTCGCGGCGTGCGCGTCGCCGGCGCGCAGCCCGTCGGTGCTCGCGGCGATCTCGCGCTCGCCCGAGGTCACGACGCGGAGGGTAGCCGCGGCGAGGAGCACGCCGGTGATCGCGAGGCCGCGAAACGCGCCGAGGAAGACGGCGATCAGCGGAGATCGCGCGGGCTTGGCGGCCTCGTTCACAGGAAGTCGCGGCGCCGAAAGATCAGGCTGGCCACCGCGAGCAGGCCGACCGACCAGGCGAGCGCCGAGAGCGCCGCCATGCCGAGGTAGGCCCCGAGATTGGCCCCGATCGCCTCGCCTGTGAGGAGCGGACGCGGCGGCACGAAGATGTGGAGGTTCGGCGCGACGCGGGCGAGAGCGACCCCGAAATCGTGCATCCCCTGCCCGAAGGTCCGCACCGGAAAGCGCGAGAGATCATCGGCGCTGCGGCCGATCACGAAGACGCCGAGCGTGAGCAGCGCCGAGAGGAACGGCGTGGAGAACGCCGAGAACAGCGTCGCGAACGCGGTGATGATCGCCACCTCGAAGAACGCGAGCAGCGCGAAGCCGAGCACGACGCGGCGCTCCTCCGGCGCCCCGCCGCTCAGCACCGCGCCGAGGACGAGCAGCGCCAACGACCAGGGGAGGATCCCGAACGTGCGCGCCTTCGGCCATTTCCACGCGGCGAGCCCGAGGAGCGCGACCGACCCGACACCGCTGCCGATGACCACCGAAAGCGAGCGCGCGGAGAGCGCGGCGCTGATCAGGAGCACGAGCCCCGCGTCGGCGAGGATGAAGACGCCGATCGTCAGCAGCGTGCCGAGGTACTTGCCGACGAGGTACTCGCTCCGGCCGAGGGGGCGCGCCAGGATCGGGAAGAGCGTCTTCTGCTCCAGCTCGCGGTGGAGCGAGGTGGCGCCGATGATCACCGCCACCGCGACGCTGAAGAGCGAGATCGACGCGGAGCCGAGATCGCTCACCACGCGCGGCGCGTGCTTGAGCGTGTAAGCGCCGACGATCAGCGAGTAAAACGCGACCGCGAACGCCACCCCGGCGAGGCCGAGGAGGATGCGGGCGCGGACCGACTCGCGGTAGGTGTTGAGGGCGATGGCGAGCACGCGGCCGAGCATGGCCGCGCGACATTACCGCGAATGTGGGCGGGATCAGTGCAGGATCTGGTGCAGGCGAGCGAGCCGATCGAGGTGCTCGGCGATCACCAGCCGGTCGACGTCGTGGATGAGCACGAAGCGCACCGCCTGGAGGCCGTCGCGGCTCCAGACCGAGCGAGCGCGCGCGCGGATCGGACGGTTTGCGCCGAGGTAGAGCTCGAACCCGTTGAGCCCGGGCAGCTCGCGGAGGGCGAGGCTGCGGTTGCTCTGGAAGACCATGCCGCTGGCCGACAGATCGATGGTCCGGCAATCATGACGGGTGCCGTCGATGAAGGCGCTGACCGGGACGTCGACCTGCGCTCGCGAGGATAAGCGTCGTTCCATGGAGAATCCCTCTCTTTGGCCTGCTCCTGCGGGCCGCGGAAACGGTAAGATGGCGGAGCCCGCCGGGCCAAATTGAACGAGGCCCGAGGCGCAGGAGATGACGATGGCGACGTGCAAGAGCTGCGGGAACGAGGCCGAGGAGCTGAAGAGCGTGAAGGTCAGCGGGAAGACCAAGAAAATGTGCGAGGACTGCGCCGATCGCCTCGCGGAGGAGGGCGCCGTCGCCGAGGCGAGCGAGGCGGTCGTTCAGGGCATGATGGGCTTCACCGGCCGGCGGTAGACCCGGGCCGGACGGAATGGGCGACCGGGGGGCGGTGCGCCGCAGATATTGAAATGTGAAGCCCGCACACAAGGACTGACCGCCCGCCCGCATTGCGCTAGAGATGCGCCCCCAAAGGAGCTTCATCATGGATCAACCCCGTCTCGCGGCTGACAAAGTCGGCCCCACCGCCCGCGACGTCGTCGCCAACTTCCACCGTTCCATCGTCGACACCGTCGCCGCCACCGTGGCGAAGGATCCGGTCGTCCTCGTCGGCATGGCCCAGAACCCCGTCGTCAAGAGGGCCCGCAAGATCCTCGACGAAGAAGGGGTCAAGTACACGTACCTGGAGTACGGCAGCTATTTCTCGCAGTGGAAAGAGCGGCTGGCGATCAAGCTCTGGGCCGGCTTCCCCACCTTCCCGATGGTCTTCATGGACGGCAACCTCGTCGGCGGGGCGTCGGAGCTCGAGAAGCTCAAGGCGGACGGCAAGCTCAAGCGCTGATCGCCGCAGTGGCCGTCACGTAGCCTGAATACGATGACGGCCCCACGAGCTTCACTTCAATGCGCGTGGACCTCGACGACCTGTCGAGGCTCACGGGTGATGACGGCGCGCTCCCGCTCCGGCACGCGCCGGACCTTCTCGACGACCAGCGACGCCCCGAAGACAGAGAGGGCGCCGGTGGCCACCCAGGTCGCGAACCAGAGCCACAGGTAGAGCGCGGACCAGCTGAACAGGGTATCGAGCCCGCCGCGCACCTGCTCTCCCGCGCGCTGCGCTTGCTCCTGGCCCGTTCGCCCGCGAAGCACGTCCTGGAGATCGCGGCGAGCGCTCATCACCATCTGCGCGGCCTCGGGGCGCGAGTAGCCGAGCGATTCGAGCAGCGAGACGGCCCGCTGATCGAGCTGCACCGGGGCGCCCGCGACGCCTCCCACCGCGGCTCCGGCGCTCTGCACAGCCGCGCTCGTCGTGCTCGCGACCACCGTCGTCACCATGCGCACGGCGCCGCCGACGATCGCTGTCTGGGCGACGACCGCGAGGAGGAACGCCAGCGCCCAGGCGAGGAAGCCGTGCGTGACCGTGATCAGGCGACGTGGGTTGCCCGGCAGATACCCAGCGACCGCTCCCCCGGCGAAGCCGCCGATCAACGTCGTCACGATCGAGGTCACCCAGGCTGCGGCGATGCTCCCTTTGAGCGAAGCCACCGAGGGATTCGTGACCGAGAGGATGATGGCGAGCGCGAGCGCCCAGAGCAGGAGCGATACGGCGAGCATGGTGGCCGCGCCGGCGAGGATCGCTCCCCAGCTCACCTGGAGCCGCGAGAGGGGCTGGGCGTACGTTCGAACACGGCTATCCTCCACGATAACTTCGTCTGCCATTGGGTCCTCCGACGCCTACGGGACGAGGCGGCCAAAGCCGGCAGGCCCGCGCGGTGTGCTGCTGTCGCTTGCGTGGAGACCTGGGACGAAGGTCGCAAGTGCCTCCGCCCAACCTCGAATGGATCCCTTGCGCACCCACCTCGAGCAGGAGCGGACGGACGCTGCCTTGGCCGACGCGCGGGGTGACGGCCGAGAGCGCACCGCTCGTCGCGCGATCCGGACTCACGTAGGATGATCGTCATGCGTCTCTCGATCCCTCTGTTCGTCGCGTCGATCGCTGTGGGTGCTCTTGGACTCGCGCTCGTGGGGCCGCGCGCCGCGACGCCGGCCGCGGCGCAGGACGCCGTCGCCGCGAGCGGGCCCACCGTGGCGCTGCTCGTGACGCGGCCGGGCGCCGGGTACACCTCGCTGGTGCTCACGCGCGCGGGCGAGAGCTCAGCGCCGGTGCCCGTGGCGCGCTTCGATCACGCCGACGGGGCCGCCGTGAAGGGCGCGATCCTCCCCGGCACGAGCGCCGTGCTCGCCGTGGCCGACACGGTGGCGACGCGCGATCTCTCCTTCGCTTCAAGCCTGTTTCGCCTCGATCCGCACCGCCCCGCCGAGCGCCTCGTAGACGGCCTGGTCTACGCGAGCCGCCCGCTCATCACCGCGACCGGCCGCGTCTTCGTGGCGCGCGGCACCGCGGGGCCCGAGCCGGCGGCCGCACCGACGCTCGCCTCGCGCGAGGACGCCTTCGCGATCGACGAGATCGATCCCGGGACCGGCCACGCGCGCACCGTGCACACCTTCGCCGGGTACCTGGTGTTCCTCGCGGGCGCGCACGGGCGCGAGATCCTGGTCTACCGCGTCGGCGCGGCGGGCGCGGATCTGGTCGGCGTCGACGCGGACAGCGGCAACGTCCGGGTGATCGCGCCGTCGCTCCTGCCCTTCGCGCGGGATTTCTCGGTCGACGCGGAGCGCGGCGCCGTGGTCTTCGAGGAGCGCGACGAGCGCGACAGTCAAACCTGGGTCGTCGATCGCCTCGACCTCGCGAGCGGCGCGCGCACGCGCCTCGCGGCGGCGAACAGCATCAGCCTCGCCCCGAGCGTGTGGCCCGGCGGCGGCGTGGCGTACACCCCCGACAGCCGCAGCGGGATCACCCTGATCGGCCGACAAATCAAGGCGATCCGCGCACCCACCCGCGACGGCGTCGACCAGGTGCAAGCCGTCTCCGCAGACGGCGCCTGGGTCGCGGCGCTGCACACTCGACCGGGACAGCTCCCGATCGCCTTCGCGATCGAGGCCGCCACCGGGCGCACGCTCGCGCTCCCGGCCGCCAAAGACGCGCGCGTCGCCATCGCCGGCTTCGTCGCCGAAGGAGCGGCGCGATGAGCCCGCTTCGCCGCTCCATCGCCGCCGCGCTCGCCGCCGCCGCGCTCGCCTGGTCCCCGTCCGCCTCGGCCTATTGCCCCTGCTACTCGCCCAGCAGCAGCGCCAACACGCACAACTGCGGAGTAGCCCCGGCCAACGGACAGAACCCCTCCACGGCCGAGTGGAACGACATCTTCGATCTGGTCTCGCAAGGGCCTGACGTCTGGGGCGACAAAGGCCCTTCGATAACCAAGATCGGTCAAGGCTGCGGCAAGCCCGAGGTCAACCATCAAGTCACCGCCCGCTTCCCCTGCGAGCTGCTCAAAGGCATCACCCGACAAGAGTCGGGCTGGCGCCAGTTCTGCGTCCCTGACAGCCCGAGCGATCAGGTGGGCGGGAGCTCGCGCACCATCATCTCCTTCGATTGCGGCTACGGCATCGGCCAGGTCACGAGCGGGATGCACGCCGGGGAG
>Ga0209181_10006767_pt1 | contig 15953 bp, 8 predicted proteins | sample MAT05_FD_187208 | JGI IMG/M metagenome (GOLD analysis project Ga0209181, IMG submission 187208) | Freshwater microbial communities from Lake Fryxell liftoff mats and glacier meltwater in Antarctica - MAT-05 (SPAdes) (version 2) | ecosystem: Environmental > Aquatic > Freshwater > Ice > Liftoff... | reverse complement strand
AGAAAGCAGGGAAATCAAATAAGCAAAAGGGCAAAAAGCAAATAGAGCAACGCTACATCCCGATTTTTATGGGGAAATCGCGCCCAAAGTAGGCAGAAAAACCAATTATGATCTGATATTTTGCCAAAATAGAGCCGAGACATCTGTTTTAGAAAAACGCCAGATGTCTCGGCTGCGCTCGACATGACACTATACCTGCGTCAACAACCGATCTTTCAGGCGTTGAAACTCTTCATCACTAAGGATGCCGGCCTGGTGCAGTTCAGACATTTTGCGCAGTTTGTCTAATGGCCCGTCGGTATCCACCGTCGTCTTTAAGGTTTCGGCGACTTTTTTGCCACTTTCCATCTCGGTTTTATATCCGTTGCGGGCGGCTTTCAGGTCGAGATCGTCGAGGGTACCGCCGCGCTGGAAGTGGTTGCTGACCACCCGGCCCAGGGCGTAGGTGGAGGCTCCGGACAACACGGGCATACTCAGTTCGCCGATGACGGTACCGACTCCCGGAATGATCTTGATGAGGCTGGCCCCCAGTCGCGCAGCACCGCCGCTGACCACGGCTGAAATGATGTTTTTACCCAGGGCATCCATGAAACCGACGCCATAGATTTTGGAAATGGCCCGCAACATATTAAGTTGTACGCCACTTACGGCGAGCAAATCCACACCGGGAAACGGAATAAGGGCCGCGCCTAACGAAAAACCGACGTGGCTTTCGATGATTTCGTTGACTTTGATTTGTCTTTCTGCTTGATTCATGATTTTGGTTAGGTATTTTTCCTGCTGTATCAGATCGTACAGCGAGCGTAAGGTTTTCATAGTCAAAGTGGAACGGTGGTAAATATCGAGTCTGGAAAAAATTCTGATGGTCACTCTATCAACTTCAGTCATGCAAAAATTCATTTGTGCTGACCACATAAGTGGTTATTGGTGATTAGTTGATTGGCAGACAAAATTGTGATAATCAATTTTTCAATAAGTAAATTTAACCTAAACTAATTCATCTGGCCTACTTAACCGATCAGCAAGGAAACTGCAAAAGAGCATACCAATGGGCACGCGGCCCCGTAATTAACGACCAAAGGCCCCTAATGTTGGATAAAAAAGCGAACCGGGCCGCAAAATATGCCGTCCGGTTCGCCAGATCAATATTTCTCAGCCCGAAAGATCACCTATTTATTCAAATCGCGTCCGACATCATCAGCACTGTGGTCGGGGCAGGGTTGCCTTCCGGACTATCCTCGGCGGAGATGGCATAGTTGGTGGCACGCTCTACGTAGGGCAGGATCTGCCAGCCATCGGTCGCCTCCAGGTGAATCATACCCATACTGGTGGGTATGCCTCCTACAATGGCCCAGCATTGGTAATAAATGCCCTGACGGCTTACTGGCGGTATGCTCTGAGTGTTGAGTAAAACCTGTTGCAATTTAGCATTGGAGTAAACCATCGCATTGCCAGTCACTCCTTGCAGGCCCTTCACTCTGACAATTTGCGTATTGGTATCCTGGAACATGGCGAACAATTTTTCCTTGCTTTGAGTGCTCCGCGTACAATTGTCTAACGCCACTTTTTGCTTCGTGCTTTCATCGAGCACCTGGCTATTTCGATTCCACAAAAAAGCACTGAGCAATAACAGCAGTACCGCGAGTAGCTGGAAAGTACGCAGCGGTACAGCGGATTTTGGCACGGGTGGCGCAGAAGGCTCGGGTAGCTGCGCGATTTGATCGAGGATACGGCCTTTCATCCACGCGGGCGGTGGAGTACCCATTGCTTTGGTGTAGCCTTCCACAGCCTGCTCGATGGCCGCCAGTTCCGTGCGCGCTTCGGGGTGCTGAATAAGCATACGCTCCACCAAACTGCGCTCTTCGGCAGTTGCCTGCCCCAGCACGTAGGATTCCAGTAAACCGGATTGGATGAACGATTGAAGATCCATTTTTTATTTTTGCCGACGATTAGCCGGGATTATTTGAAATAATTCGGCTTACGCCGAAAATGTAAATCGGTAAGAGAAATAATGCCATTCTATATCACGACAAATCGCCCAGCACAGCCGACAGCACCAGCAAAGCAGTGTAGTTTTCACCAAATATTTTGCGCAGTTCGACCATTGCATATCGCAGCCGGGTTTTCACAGTTCCCAAAGGAATACCCACTTCCTGCGCTACTTCTTCCTGGGTGTAGCCTTTGAAATAAATCAAATTAATCAACACCTGATATTTCTCTTCCAGGCGGTTCACCACTTCCTGTACCCCGATATGATCGGGATTGAGTGCATCGCCGCCAGCCGAATACGCCAGATTATCCAACGGGTCAGTTTTCCGGTAATGTTGAAAATAGGCCGTCCGGGTCGCATCTATTGCCGTATTACGGGCAATATTCAGCAGCCAGGTGAAGAGGCGACCTTTAGACGCATCATAGCTGGCTCCGTTACGCCAAACTTTCAAAAAAGTATCCTGCAACACCTGTTCGGCCAGCTCGCGGGACTGCACAATGCGCAGCACCACCCCGAAGAGCGCGTCTCCGTAAGCTGTATATAGATCACCAATGACCAGACGGTCTTGTTGTTGCAAACGAGAAATAAGTTGATCCTGCATGGGTAGAGTAACAGCTAGTCGGCGGGCATACCGAATGACTGCACAAAAGTGGCTGTTTTTTTGTAGTCCACAAATGTTTGCGGATAATTTGAACCCCGTGCCTGTGTACGAGAGACCATTTAGCAGGAATTAGACTCGGATGATGAATGAAAATAATAAGGTTGGCAAAGATGACATCTGCTGCTTAATGCAAATAAATATGCTGCTGCAATGCCATCTATGCAACAATTTACGCACAATCGTTTGGCTTGGTTTTCAGCCAATGCACATTTGATGAATATCAACGATTACCAAAGGGGGAAATATAAGTTATTACATTAAATATTTATTTAAAATAACGAAAAATAATTTACATACAAACATTTATTTGGCAAAATACGTATTACGCAACCAAACGATAGAAAGCGGGCGTTTAGCAGCGGGTAATGAATTTTGACCCAAACCTGATTTCATAAAACTGCCCGGCACGATGTCTGGCCGACCATCGCGATCCAGATCACCCACGTCCATCACCAGCCATTTGCCCTGATCGGCATTGGCAAAAGTAGGAACGCGGAACTGGAGGTTTCCCTGATTTTGGAAGAATAAAAAACCGTCATTGGGTTGTTCTTGGGGATCGGTAAAAAAAGCCGTGGCCGCTAAATCCAGATCCTGGCCGGTTTATTCCATCGTACCAGGCCAGTTGGCCCTGCTCGTGGCCATAGTTGCAGATCAGATAATCCGGTACACTATCTTGGTTAAGTCAAAACTGCACCTTCCAGATGGCTGTGGCCAACTTAGCCAATTCAGATTGTCTTTTCTTGATATTTTGTGGTAGCCATTGCGGATAATCTATGTTTCTAGTCAATGCGAACCTACTGGTGGCATAGACTTTCTTCTTCTCCTCAAAAATATGATCTGCAGCTTCCCGGTTGTTTTTCGAGGCTTCTAACAAAGTCAGGTTGCCTAACATATAAACATTTCTTTCAAAATCTTCTTCCGAAAAATCTTGTTCCCAAGCAAATGGATAGCTCTCCGGCAGAATATGTTCAATGGTGCCGTTGTCCATCTCAAAATCACATTGACTGCCATTTTCTACCTGCCCCTCCAGTTTATACAGCGTATAGCGGACTAACTTTTTATCGGCTGCATTCTTAGTACTAAACTGCTTGATTTCAAAGTAACTTTTAAATTTATCATCTTCCAGATACAAAGGCTTTAAATTATTCAGCGTCCCCTGTATAGTTGTTGATACACCAGTGAATAAATCAATCGCAGCCCGGCTATATACTTTCTCCATGTCATTGGTCTGTAGTTTAGCGATCACATTATAACGATAAGAGATCGCAATAATGGCCTGTAGCAACCTTTTAAAGCCACTACTATCAAGTTTCTCGTGCGCAACCATGGCTAGTGGTTTCCATTGGGTCACTTTGAAGGCGTTCAAAATACTGATAGCATTGCGGTTGTCTTTATCACCTGCCCAAAGTTCGTCGTCGGGGTTGCCTAAAGCCATGTAGTTGTAAGCATAAAATTCCATTTGATCCAATAGGTCGAAGATATTCTCTCTTTTTACAAAGCCTTTTATTTCTTTGAACAAGTATTCCTTCGTGACGATCCGCTTGGAAGCCAATAAAAAGTAACGCAAAAAGACAGGAAATTCTTTCAGACCAATAGTATCTATTATTTTTTTCCATTGGTTTTTTACATGACGGAGTTCCGTGGCACCAGAAGCAACTAAAGAAAAAAGATAGTTTTTTAATAAATCAGTGGAAGTCAATTCTATCCCTCTCGAATTCAAAGTTTCAAATACGGTATAAGCATTCAATTCATCCTGTACTGTTATCTGGATGAACATCATTAGTTCGCCCACTATATTATTTAGAAAACTGGCCAAATCTGCCCCGGATTTCCCCTTGAACTTTTTAGTTACCTTTTCCCGAAAAAACTTGTAAGCAGCCCAAATCAATTTCTCTGAATCGGATAGTTTACGCTCACTGATCGGTGGTTTGAATTCCAGCAACCGGTTTTGATAGAAGGAATCATTGTTTTCGTTCAAAAACAGCTTACTCGAATAGCGTAGCGAGGAGGGATCTTTGTAGCCGATATACTGCCGCATGAGTATATCAATGCGCTCTTGGTTGGCTTCCTGCTCCATTCCGTTATCTATCAGCGACTTGATCTCTGCGATTAAGGCCAGACTCAGGATACTAAGGGTCGTAAATCGTTGTTGACCATCAATAATCTGATAGTCTTTACTATTACGACTTTGCAGAACGACCGACCCCATATAGTGAGGGGCAGCATTGCTTTTAGCCATTTCCACGTCGTTCCACAAGTCTTCCAGATTATCCTGTTCCCAGGAATAGTCGCGCTGGAACTGTGGTACTCGATAGATTTTCCCATTGCTCAAAATCTCGTTCAGGTTGAGCGTCTTGGTATCCAGTAAGTTGTTTGATGCCATAATGGTGCAAATATAGGTTAAATAGCCATTTCAATCACCCTTACTCCGCGTCACCTGCCCCGTCCGATCATAAAAAACCACCTCTTTCACCTGTAGGCCCACCGAAATACGGCGTGGCTCCTGCGCTAAATAGCCGCCGCCCCAATAGAATTCCTGCATCCGTTTTTGACCGTTTTGCAGGGTGATTTCGGCCCTTACTTCGTTGTTAGCCAAAGCAATAGTGGCCGTAGGCTGGGCGGTGGGCGAAAAGACGAAGAGGGCATCCTGGTTTTGCGTAGCCAGCAGTAGTTCTTTACCGTTGGCCACGCCAATGCGGGTCAAGGCGCGGGCATCGTGCGGCACATAGAAATGGCTTTCGCCCAGTTCCATCGCGCGAAACTGGCCGTTGCCGGTATTTTGCAGCACCAACCCGTTGAAAGCGTCGGCGCGGCCTTGCAGGAGTTCCATACCGTAGTCATTGCCGACCATCAGCACATCGAGGCGGCCATCCTGATCTATATCGTAGGGCAACATTCCGTAAATGGGGGCGAGTTGGGCCTGCATGGGCAGCGCCGTGATCCTGAATTTGCCCTGGCCCAGATTTTCAATATAACTGCTGGCCATCCAGTTGGTCTGCAAGATGATCGCGTCTTTCAGCTCTTCCGGCTTAAAAACGTCCGACACCGTGGCCTCGCCAAAGGCCGCATACGTCAAGAACCGACGCCGGATGAGCACCAATTGTTTGACCATATCATCGCGGGTATGGTAGAAATATTCCCGCTTTTTGCCCAGCGAATCCTGCCAGTAACAGGAAATAAAGGGGTCCATCGAGTTATTATTATCAAAATCCTTGGCGTAAAGCGTCAGCGGTTCCTGGCCGGTGCATTGAAAATACAGATTTTGGCCAAAACTGCCCGCCAGATAATCCACATCGCCATCGTTGTCAAAATCGGCACCCGCGAGGCTGGTCCACCAGTTAGTTTTGTCGCCAATGCCGGTTTGGGCGGTCACGTTGCGCAGTTTTCCGCCGTCATTTTGAAAGAACGTGAGCGGCATCCATTCACCGGCCAAAATCAGATCGGGCTGGTTATCATTATTGAAATCCGTCCAGAGTGCATCGGTGATCATGCCTGCATATTCCAGTTCCGGGCAGACCTGCTGCGTGACGTTGGTGAAAACCGGCTGGTCTTTGGTTTTGGAATCGTTACGCAGCAGCAGACTACGGTCGGCTTTGGGAAAAGCCAGCGGCAACACCCGCCCGCCAACGAACAAATCCAGATCGCCGTCGCCATCAAAATCCACGGCTTTGACGCATTGGCCACTGGCTACTTCGGCGGGCAAAGCGGCGGGCATGGGGGTGAAATTGCCCTGGCCGTCATTAACACATAGCACATCCTGGTAAGATGGCGATCCGGCATTGTATTCATCACTGCCATGCACGAGATAAAGGTCGTTGTCGCCGTCGCCGTCCGCATCGAACAAAAGGGTGCCCAATTCTTCGCCTTTTTTGTCCGGGTCCAGTTTATAGGAGACGGATTTTTTAGTAAATTTCCCGTCCTTGTTTTGGATCAGCCAAGTACCGTCGCGTTTGTCGCTGCCGCTAAAATAAATGTCGTCCAGTCTATCGCCATTGGCATCGCCGACGGACATGCCCGGCCCATACTGCGAAAACTTATGGGGCAGCGTCCGCTGAATATCAAAATCAACAAAATCCTTTTCGTCGTGTACGTAGTCCAGCCCCCACTGCGCCGGATTTTGGGGCGTGACGACCCCGGCGTATTTCAGCATGAATGGCTGCCCGGCGTTTTCTCCATAGCGCACCACGATAGTTTGATTGGCCGAAACGTTGGTTAATTTAGAGGTTTGTTTATCGTTCCAGCGCACTATGATGGAGTCTGCCTGCGTAGCTGCGCCCAATCCAAAGTGGAGCGTATTTTCGGAAGTAGAACTATAACCCCGCGCCGAAAGTGCTTCCGCCGCCTGCTTTTGACCCGCCCAATAGATGGTGACTTGTGCGCCGTAGGCATCGGGATTATTAGTATTTCCGACTAATTTAATCCGCAGATAATTCGGTTTTTGCTCAGCACTATTGAGGGTATTTTGAAAGACAAAAGCCTGATCATTTATATTATTAACTACCAAATCCAGGTCGCCGTCATTGTCGAGATCGCCATAAGCGGCACCGTTGGAAAAAGCCGGAATATTAACGCCCCATTGGTCGGAATAATCCGTAAAATGCAGGTCGCCATTATTTCTGAAAATAAACTTCGGCACTTTAATTTTCGGGATAAGGTCTTGTAGGTCCATCGGGGCCACCAGATAACTGACCGAACTGTGATAGGCACCAAAATCGTGGTCGGTGACGTCGCGTGGAAAACCATTGGTGATAAACAAATCACGGTAGCCATCATTATCAAAATCGGCCAGCAGCGGGGTCCAGCTCCATTCGGTTTCTTGTACGCCGGCGAAAAAAGCCACATCGCTGTACACGGGCAGCCCGGTCGCCGGATTCAGGCCGCGATTGAGTTGCAGCGTATTACGGGAATATTGGTATTCGTAGCCAAACGCTTCATTATTAGCATAAGTGGAGTAGTTATTTCCGCCCAGAAACACCTTTTTACGCTTATTATAGTACGGCAGCATTTCAGTGGTGAACAGGTCCAGTTTACCGTCGTTATTAATATCGGCCACATCGCTGCCCATCGCCGAAGCAGCCTGGTGTTTGAAAATCCGGGCAATCTGATTGGTAAAAGTGCCGTCGTGGTTATTAATATAAATCAAATCATTACTAACATAATCATTCGCTACGTAGATGTCGGGCCAGCCATCTTCATTAAAGTCGGTAATGAGTGCGCTGTGGCTATAACCTTCCCAGAGTAATCCGGCTTGCGCGGTTATTTCCGTAAAAACGGGGTGGCCCAATGCAGCATTGGCATCATTGCGGTAAAGTCGGTCGCGATTGACCGCCGTACCGTCTTTTACTTTGGGCACATACCGGTTGGGGTCGCGCCGATCCATGAAATTGGTACTAATAAAGACATCCAGATCACCGTCGAGGTCATAGTCGAAAAACTGGGCGTTGGGGGAATGTGTAGTGTCGGCCAGGCCATATTCCTGGGCCATTTCGGCGAAATGCGGGATGCCTTGCGCGTCATTGCCCTGATTGATAAATAAGAGGTTTTTTCTTTTTTCGGGATTTGGATCGAAGGTATTGCAAATGTAAATGTCGGACTTACTATCGCGGTTAATATCCAGCATATTGATGCCTGCCGACCATTGCCCCGGCCTTTTCTGCGCGTTGGCTTTTTCGGTAATATCCTCAAACTTCAAGTTCCCTTTATTTAGATAAAGCTTATTTTCGACTTGATTTCCAGTAAAATAAAGGTCTTCCAAACCGTCGCCATTCAGATCGCCAATCCCGACACCGCCGCCATTATAAATAAACTCTTTATTAAGAATATTCAATGAATCGTATTCGGTGATGGTATTATTAAATTCTATGCCGGTCTTTTTACTATCCAGTAAATGGAATAGTTTGTTTTGCTTTTTGCAACTGGATAAAGCCATTATAAAAGAAAACAGAATGAGTGTACGATTCATGTAGCCGATTAAGAATGGTGGAGAAAGGTTATTAACGCACGGGTTTATGGGTGGATTGATTATTACAAAACTGATGTCACGCAAATCTGTGGCAATCGGTTATTAACCCGCGACTTTAGTCGTGGGCTACAAAACAGGGCATTCCATAACCGATTTATCGGTTTCCTTTTATACTGTGCCGGTAAAACCGATAAATCGGTTCCTACTAACACTTCCATCTTATCCCACGACTAAAGTCGTGGGTTGATAAATAGTATGCTTGCCATCCTCACCCTACCCTCCTTCGCCCGAAAGGGGCTTCGGCGGGTAATAAAAAAGGCTGGGCATGTTTAAATTTCTGCTAAAACAAAAATATAAACATACCCAACCTTCCTCTCTTTATTAGTTACTGGTTACTAGTTATTAGTTATTGGTTTACAAAATCCTGATAATCCTGGATTTTATGAAAAAATATAACCCAAACTAATCTCCTGTATCTACTTATTGTAAAACAAGCAATGGTCAAGTGCTGGCGAACCAATAACCAATAACCAATAACCAATAACCACTCAACCAATAACCACTCAATACCCCGGATTCTGCTTCAACACTCCTGCTCCCTGCAAGTCAATTTGCGACTGCGGAATAGGATAAAGTTCGTCCGTACCGGCCATGAAAGTAGCACCCCCAAAAGCAGTAGCCAGACGGGTGCCGTCCGGGCCTTGCAGGTAGGCGTTCAGCACGGTGGCAGCGACCCCCCAACGCTTCAGGTCGAAGAAGCGGTGTCCTTCGCCGGAAAGTTCAAGTTTGCGCTCCAGACGAACGGCGGTACGTGCAGCCTCCTGACCGGCAAAGGAAGAATATTGGCCAATGGCGTAATTAGCCGCATTGGCACCGCCTTTCTTCACCCACGTAGCAGGATTGGCAGCGCGTGCCCGGACCTGATTGATGTAATCGAGGGCCGTGGCCAAACTTCCCACTTCTATTTCCGCTTCGGCAGCCAGCAGCAGCACATCCGCAAAACGGATGATCGGCTGGTTTTGTCCCGTGTAGCCGCGTGTCCAGGAAGAACCGTCGGTGAGGGTGGCTTGCGTAGCGCGGTAGAAGACAAACTTCTTTGGCGAGTACGGACCGGCATACGGCTGATCGCGGATCCAGTTGTAACCGGGGTGATCAATCCAATCGAGATACGGAATACCACGGCGGCCCACCGAGTGGTCGAGGCGTGGGTCCAGATTACCCGCGTCAGGTGTAAAAGCGTCAGCGGATTGTACGCCATAGTCGCTTTTCACCTCGTTGGCAGGCTGGTTGTAAGAGCCATCCAGCAGCGGCAGTCCATTGGCATCGGTGCGGAACGAGTTCACCAGATCGAAACTGGGCTGGAAGAATCCGCAGCAACCCGCCGGCCCATCGGAGCCGGTGTTGTAAGGGAAGTTCAGCACGTTCTCATTGTTGGAGTTGTTCACATCGCCCGTGTTGACGGCCGCCTGCATCGCAAACACCGATTCTTTGCTGTTGTTGGACTCGGCCTTGAATACATCGGCGTAGCTGTCCAGCAGGCCGAACTTCTCTCCACCAGCGGTCTTGCCATTGTTGACGACATCGGTAAGGATCGTCCTGGCCTCGGCAAACTTTTGCTCATAGAGATAGACTTTCCCCAGGAGTGCCGCAGCGGCCCATTTGTTGGCGCGTCCGAGAGCAGCCTGCGTTTCCGGCAAGTTATCGACAGCATACTGCAGATCAGCCTCAATTTTTGGCCAGATATCGCCCGTGTTTGACACTTTTACGGCCTCGTCGGAGGTCATGGTCTCATCCACGTAGGGCACGTTGCCCCAGATGCGCTTCAGTTCGAAGTAGTATAGGCCACGCAGGAAACGAGCCTCGGAGGCGAGCCGGGTCTTGTCGGCAGCGGTCACCGTAGCATCGGTTGTGGACGCGGTGAGACGGAGCAGGGTGTTGCAACGAGCCACGCCTTCGTAAGTGATCCGCCACTTGTCGCCAACTACGCCGTTGATGGGCAGCGTCTCGTAGCGCTGTACGGGGTTGGCGACCGCCTGGTCACCAGCATTAGTGCCTTTGTTGGCATCGCCGCCGAGGATGCTGCCGTGCAACCAGTTACCCATACCGGTATAAAAACCGCCTCGGCCAGTCAGGATACTGTAACAGCCGACGAGCAGGCCGTCCAGGCCATTTTTGCTGCTCAATACTTCTTCGGTGAGCAACCCATTGGCGGGCACTTCCAGGAAGTCTTTTTTGCAGGCTGAAACCACGAGGTTCAGCACCAATATGGCACTGAGCGCGGCTATCACCTTCGTGATATGATTGAATAAATTTTTCATGTTTTTGCTTTATTGGTATGAAAAAAAGGCGGTTGATTAGGGTTGATAAAGGTTGATAATGTAGCGTACACCGCGATTATAAACCTTTATAAACCATTTTTAAAACGTGACTCCCAAACCAACCACAAAACTACGCGTGACCGGGTAGTTGCCTACGTCAATACCGAAAGTGGTATCGGCGGCTCCACCTACTGCTGGATCAAGACCCTTATACTTGGTGAGCGTGAAGATGTTGTTCAGACCAACAAAAGCCCGGGCGCGCGACACATCCATCCGACCTGGTAAAAGGCTGGCTATGTTGTAGCCAAAATTGAGGTTTTGCATGCGCAGGAAAGAACCATCCTCCACATACCAGGAGTTAGGTTGGGTGTTGGTGCTGAAGTTGGACACGTTCTCAAAAATGGGCGTTTCTGCATCCAGGTTGTCGGGTGCCCAAGAGTTCTTCACCCGGGAACTGACGGCCGCGCCCGTAAAGGACGGATAGAAGTCGGTGAACCATTTCGACAGGTTAAAGATCTTGTTACCCAAAGAGGTGTAAAGATACGTCTCCACGTCGAAGTTACCTATGACTACTTTCAGATTCAAACCACCCGTGAACTTGGGTACCGGGCTGCCAATGTGGGTACGGTCGGCGGCATCAATTTTGCCGTCGGGCTGACCCGTTAGCTTGCCATTATCGTCCAGACCATTCAAGTCAGCATAACGGAAACGACCAGGGGCGGCACCATCTTGCGTAGGCGCGGAAGCCACTTCGGCGGCGTCCTTGAAGTAGCCAAGTACTTCGTGACCAAAAAAGGATGAGATAGAGTGACCCACTTCGTTGCGGATCATGGTCGCTCCCAGGCGGTTGCTGGCCGGGAAGGCATCGAAGAATTCAATGTTATCAGCCACTCTGGTGATTTCATTTTTCAACCAGGAACCGGTTAAAGTGGCTTCGTAGCGGGCATTACCACCGAGACGGCCCTTGTTGATGAGCTGCAGGTCAATACCTTGGTTGACCATTGAGGCTACGTTTTGCGAAGGAGCCGTCGCAAATCCGCCCAGTATCTGTGGCAATGGCACCTGATAGAGCAGATCGTCGGTTTGCTTTTTCCATAGATCAACTATAACGTCGAGCTTGCCGTTCAGCAACAGGAACTCAACGCCCACGTTGCTGGTGATACTGGTCTCCCATTTTGCGTTCGGGTTGCCGACCTGAGCCTGGTAGAAGCCTTCCGCCACGCTGTTACCCGTTCCATTGATGTCGTAGGCGGCGTTGCCGAGGCTGGAGGCAAAAGCACTGAACTGGTTGGTCGGGCTCACCTGATCGTTACCCATGAGACCGTAACCGCCCCGTATTTTCAAGTCTTCGATCCAGGAAATACCCTCCATGAAGCGTTCGCTACTCACCCGCCAGGCGGCCGAGATCGCCGGGAACGTACCGTAGCGGGTATCCGGGCCAAAACGGGAAGAACCATCGCGGCGCACAATACCGGTGATGTAATATTTGTCCAGCAACGAGTAGTGTATCCGTCCAAAGTAGGAACTGTACGTAAAGGGGGTCGCCGCAAAACTATTGACCACTCGGCTCTGCACGTTACTAAGATTGATGTAATCAATATTCTGCGAAAACGGATCAAGACCGGAGGCATTGATGGTGCGGAACATACCATCTCTGATGGCTTCCTGACCAACCAGCGCTTCTATCCCATGAATACCAAATTTCTTTTTATACTGGGCAGTATTAGTCAGTACCCAGGAGAAGAAATTGCCGCTGTTTTCCCCATAACCGAAACTGGAGTTGTTCTCCGAGTTTTCGTAGCTGATGCGGTTGTAAAAGCGCGAGGAGAAGGTGGAGTAGTTGCCACCCAGGCTGGTTCTGACCGTCAGACCATCCAGGATATCCACTTCGGCATAGACGTTGCCGAAAGCACCCACGCCGAAGCCTCGGTTGTTCTTAATGCCCTCGCGTTCAGCCACCGGGTTGCGCGGGTTGTTGAAGCCTTTGGCTGCCGTGCCGGCATAACCGCCGTATTCATCAAGTATCGGAATAATCGGTGACATCCGAAAAGCCCCCAAAATCGAGTTCTCATCTTGGGCTACACCGGCTCCGTTGCCACCGCCGCCCTGGCCGAGTACCTGGCGATAGGTGAACTGGAAGTTTTCGCCGATCCGCACCCGCTTACCGATGTCGAACTCCGTGTTGGCCCGGACGGTGTGGCGCCGGAACTCGTTGTAGCGCAAAGTGCCGGACTGGTCCTGCACACTGAGGCCCAGGTAATAGCGGGCACTTTCGCTGGCCCCACTAAAGCCGAGATTGTGACGCATCAGCGGTGCGGTACGGGTGATGGCTCCATACCAGTCGGTGCCCTCTTTGTTGGCGCGCACTACCTGGTAGATGTTCCCGTTGGCAGGGTTGACATTGTACTTCTTGCTTTCTACATCCAGATTTACCTGGCTAGCCGACAGGCCGGACAAACCACCGACATTAATGAAGTCAGGTAGTACCGGACGATCGCCCGTACCGTACTGTGGGTGTTCGAACACTGGTGTCGTCCCGGTGGAGGTAGCCGTGTTGCGGATGGCCTGCCAGGTCCAATCGGCCTGTTCCTGTGGATTCAGGATATCAATCCCGGTACCCGGATCAGTCCAGCCAAAGATGGCATCGTAGCTCACTTTGAGCGGCGTTGGCTTTTTAGGCCCGCGCTTGGTGGTGATCACGATTACCCCACTGGCGGCACGGGCACCATAGATAGAAGCCGAAGAGGCATCTTTCATCACGGTGGTGTTCTCGATGTCGTCAGGTGACAGGAACTCAATATTCTGCGTTGGCACACCATCCACTACAAAGAGGGGCTGGTTGTTGTTGAAAGAGCCAAAACCACGCACCCGCACCTGACTGGCCGTACCCGGCTGGCCGTTGGTAATGACCGTTACGCCGCTGACCCGTCCCTGGAGTTGCTGCTCCACGTTGCCGCTCGGTATTACAGCCAGGTCCTTGGTCTTCACGGTGGCCACGGCACTGGTCGTTTGCCTCCGCGTCTCCGTGCTATAGCCGGTCACGATCACCTCCGAAAGAGCTGAATCGGAATCCTCCAGTTGCACGTTGACGGTGTTTTGTGTACCTACCACGATTTCCTGCGTAGCAAAGCCAGTAGCCGATACGACCAAGGTGGCGTTATCGCCATTCACCAAGATCACAAAGTTGCCATCGGCATCGGACACGGTTCCGGTGGTAGTTCCCTTCACCAACAGGGTGGCCCCGGCCAGGGGGCTATTGTCGGCGGAGGTAAGGTTTCCCGTCACGCGGCGCTCCTGCGCCGATAACGAGAATGCGCCCAGAAAAAAGAGTAGTAGCCAGACCACTCCAAACTTAGGCTTTAGGTAAAGTGTTTGATTCATAATGAAGGATGAGTTTAGGTTAAAAAAAAATTAAAAGATGAAACGTGGCATAAAAAGTCACCCGGAGAAGAAACGGTCAGGGAAGTGCCGGAACCGCAGGAGTAGGACCAGGACTGCTCTGATCTTACCTTTACTGGCTTCTTTTTCAAAATTTTATGCGCATGAACGGAGCGTGTTCAGTTAAGTAAATGCAGGACAGATATAATTCTGCCAATGAATTTCATGGCGAAACAAAGAGCATAATATTAAACAGGTTTTCCAAATAAATCGGCAAGAATATTTTTGCCGGGCAGGAAAACAAATGGCTAAACGGCACAATGTGTATTTTTTGCAGTTATCTCCCCGGCCCTTACTTGCTGATCTTGCTGAAAACCTTATTCAAAAGGTTGACTTCTGTACCTGGCAGAATATTATTTCTTTTCATCCACACTATATTTTGTTTAATTTTGTTTTCATGCCATTGTATCATTGTGGGACAATGGTACGAAGTTGCTTTAAAATGCACCAAAATATTTGACCAATTTTGCAAAAAAAATTTTCGATGCGACCCGAGGAGACTTTCACCGAACCGGCCACTGACCCGGATAAGTTTTTGCCCAGCGTCTCGATTGACTGCGTGATTTTTGGCTTTCACGACCAGCAGATCAAAGTGTTATTGATCAATTTCAAGAACACTGACATCTGGGCTTTGCCCGGTGGGTACATTCGTTTGGATGAAAATATGGACGAAGCGGCCACCCGCATACTACGCGAGCGTGCTTCGGTGGCGGATATTTACCTGGAGCAGTTTTACACCTTCGGCCATCGGGAACGGGTGTGCCGGGATTTGCAACAAAGAATATTCGACGCGCTGGACATTCCGCTGGCGCCGGATGCCTGGATTTCCCAGCGTTTTGTCTCGGTAGGTTACTATGCCCTGGTGGATTTCTCCAAGGTAATCCCCAATCCCGATGAGCATTTACAGGTATGTACCTGGTTTGGCTTTGATGAGTTGCCGCCATTGGCCTTCGACCATTCTGAGATCGTACAAAAAGCCCTGAGCACCCTGCAAGCCCGGTTGGATCATAATATTGTTGGGTTTAATTTACTGCCCGATACTTTTACGATGGCGGAACTGCAAAGTCTTTATGAGACTATTCTGGGTAAAAAATTGCTGCGGACTAATTTTCAGCGCAAGATGTTGGGCATGGAAATCCTGGAACGGGTGGAAAAACGATTCTCTGGCCGGGCGCACAAAGCACCATATTTGTACCGATTTAATTTGTCCAGTCAGGAGCGTCGGGGTGGCGCTGCACCTGTAAATTGGCGGGCGTAGCGGGTGCGGGGCCGCTGCCATTGCCGAAAATACGAATGGCCGAAATGGTCAGATTGGGCGTGGGCACGTGTACATTTTCAAAGCGAATGTAGCGCGTTTTCAGGGACGTGGGTAGTTCGTAATAGAGATTGGGACGGTTCTCTTTGACGCGGGAAAAATCGGCCAGCGGCTCCCATTTTTGCCCATCATGCGAGTGGTATATTTTGAATTGCAGATAAACCGTACTGTCACTGACAAATATAAGTAAATAAGCAAAATTGCAAATGGAGCACAGTGACATCCCGGTTTTCATCGGGAAGGCAAATGGAGCAAAGCGACATCCCGGT
>Ga0209181_10006765_pt1 | contig 15955 bp, 11 predicted proteins | sample MAT05_FD_187208 | JGI IMG/M metagenome (GOLD analysis project Ga0209181, IMG submission 187208) | Freshwater microbial communities from Lake Fryxell liftoff mats and glacier meltwater in Antarctica - MAT-05 (SPAdes) (version 2) | ecosystem: Environmental > Aquatic > Freshwater > Ice > Liftoff... | reverse complement strand
TCCTCGTAGTCGGCCACCACAGTCGCCGTGTCGGGCACGTCGCGGCCGTCGTACTCCATGTACAGCCCGCCGCCGCCGGTGACGCGCCCCGGGAACTTCAGCCCCATCGCGGCGATGAGGTGCGTCGTCTGGTGGACGAACAGGTCGGTGAACATGCCGCCGCCGAACGGCCAGTAGCAGCGCCACTGCGCCCACACGGCCCGGTCGAACGGCATCTGCGCCGGCGTCGGGCCGAGCGGCTGGCCGTCCACGCCGCGGTGGGCGTGGCCGAGCCACATGTCCCAGTCCACCGTCGTCGGGCTCATCTCGCGGGTGAGCGGGTAGTACCGCCACTGGCCGACGGAGCTGTTGCGGAAGTAGCTCGTCTGGCCCTGGAGGACGTGGCCGATGTTGCCGGCCTTCACGTACTCGTTCGCCGCCAGCCACGTCGGGTCGGCCATCGACTGCACGCCGACGGTGACGACGCGGTTGTGCTTCTGCGCCGCATCGACCACGGCGATCGCCTCGGCGATCGTGCGGGTCATCGGCTTCTCCATGTACACGTCCTTGCCGGCCTGCATGGCGTCGATGGCCATGCGGGCGTGCCAGTGGTCGGGGGTGGCGATGCACACCACGTCCACGTCCCGCTGCTCCAGCACCTTCCGGTAGTCCTTCGTGACGTGGTCGCGGTCGTCGCGGCGGAGGCCGCACCGCTCCGCCGACGGGTAGAGGCCGCGGCCGCGGATGAGGTTCGCCACTACCTGGCCGTCCCACACGTCGCACACGGCGGTCGGGGCGACCGCCTTGCCGAGCTCGCGCATCCGCAGGATGACGTCGATGTGCTGCTGGCAGCGGCCGCCGACGCCGATGAAGCCGATGCCGATGCGGGCGTTGGCGCCGGCGACCTGGGAGTAACTCTTGGCGGTGAGGCTGAGGGCCGCCCCGGCCGCGGCCGAGGACGCCAGGAACGACCGCCGCGACGACTTCGACATGAGAGGCCTCCGGTTGAGGAACGGGCGACGCCCGGGGACGGCCGTCCCCGGGCTTTCTGGGTGAATCACTTCCGCTTCTGCGCCACCAGCCAGGGGAAGAACTCCTTCTCGGCGTAGGCGCGGTCCCAACTGTTGTGATCGACGCCGGCGTACTCGCTGTACTTCGGGCTTCCGCCGGCCTTCTTCAGCGCCTCGACCATCACGCGCGACTGCTCGACCTTCACGGCCGCGTCCTTGTCGCCGTGGAACACCCACGTCGGGATGTCCTTGATCTTCACGGCGTCGTCCGCCTTGCCGCCGCCGCAGATGGGGGCGATCGCGGCCCAGCGGTCGGGGTGCGCCGCGGCCAGGCTCCAGGTGCCGTACCCGCCCATGCTCAGGCCGGTCAGGTACACCCGCTTCGCGTCCGTCTTGTAGCTCTTCGTCACCTCGTCGAGGATGGCGAGGGCGCGCTTCCCCTCGGGGCCGGCGGGGAACCAGCCGCCCTTCTGCGACTGCGGGATGACGGTGATGAACCCGAACGACTTCTCCTGCGCCTTGATCGCCTTGCCGATCCCCTGCTCGACCGGCTGCTTCCCGTTGCGGTTCTTCGACTCGCCGGCGCCGTGCAGGAACAGGATGACGGGGTACTCCTTCGTGCCGTCGTAGTCGTGGGGCACGAACACGACGTAGGGGACTTTCGACCCGTCGGGGTCGGTGAAGTCCTTGGTGACGAAGCCGGTCTTGGTGCCCTGGGCGGAGCCGGTGGCGACGAAGGCCAGGGCCGAGACGAGGGCGGCGAACAGCGCGCGGGTCATGTGCGGGCTCCGGGGGAGGCGACGGGCCGCGGGGCGGTGTTGGAGTAGCGTATCAGACGCGGATGCGCCCCGCCAGCGGGGAGAGGGCGAGAAGTGACGCCGCTTGCGGCGATGCACCGCGGTGCATCGCCGCAAGCGGCGGAAGACTACGCGCGGCGGAAAGCGAAGAATTCGCGCCGCGCCGGCCCCACCCACGGCAGCGCCTGCACCAGCTCCGCCGACAGGCCCGCCAGCGCCGCCAGCCGCAGCAGGTGGTCGCGGTTCACCTCCACCGCGTACCGGCTCCCCGCCGACCGACTCACCAGCGGCGACGTGAAGCCGTCCGCGAAGATCACGCCGCCGGGAGCCAGCACCCGAGCCGCCTCCGCCAGCAGCAGCGCCGTCTCGTCCGGGTACGTGTGCGTGAACACGCTGTAGAACGCCACCGCGTCGAACGTCTCGTTCTGAACCGGCACCGTCGTCATGCCGTTGACGGCGAAGCGGAAGTTCGGCCGGCGGTACGTGCGGCGGCAGTACTCGACCGCTTCCGGCGCCAGGTCGGTGCCGAAGAACGCCCCGCGGTCCGAGAGAAAACCCTCCGCCGCCGCGGCGAGCAGCCCCGTGCCGCAGCCGACGTCGAGTAGCCGGCCGTCGGGGGTGAGGCCGAGCTTCTTCAGCAGGTCGAGCTTGATCGGCTTGAGCCGCTCGAACTCCGCGGCCGACGGCGGACCCGACGCGCTCCAGTGGTTGCGGCCGAGGTCGGCCTTCGCGTAAATGTCCAGGTAGTTGAACCCGGCGTCGAACGGGTGGGAGACGTTCACATCGCACCGCGCCGCCGGGCCGACCGCCTCGAACGCCGGGCCGCCTCGCTGGCCGACGCCGAACGTCGCCACATAGTCGCCGAGGTAGCCCGGGGCCGGCACGCGGAATGCGGAAGTGACGGACTCACCCGGGTACACAACACGAGTCAGCGGTGCGAAGCCGTCGCACGGGTCGCACGCGGCGCCGGCGGCGCACGCCCAGCGCGCAAGGACGCCGACCGGGTGCGTTCCGTCCGGCCCAACCGGGAGGGGACTGTGGTTCGTGACACGGAGCGTCACGTCGAACGGCCGACCGGCCTCGCCCACGGGGCCGGCCCGAACGACCTCGACGCGCGCCCGCAGGTCGGACCCGGCGAGCGGAGCGGCGTGGCGGACCGGGCGCAGGGCGCGAGCGACGCGGCGGGCGACCGGACGGAGCGCGGCCGGCACGAGGAGCTTGGCGTTCATGCGGCGGGGTCCGGGGAACGGAACGGGGCCGGGACGGGCGGACACTACCCACCCGGCCCCGGCCCCGTCAATCACAACAGCAGCACATGCGTGAGCAGCGACTCCGCGGTTGCGGCCCGGCGTGCGGACGTGGTCAACCCCTCCCCCAAAGGGGGAGGGGTGCCCGCGCAACAGAACCTCCTGACTCGCATTCCACGTCAACCGGTGGGACTGCAAGTCGGTCGGTTCGACTCCCCCCTTCCCTCCCAGGGAAGGGGGGCCGGGGGGGTTAGGTTACCACGTCGGCGCGCGAAGAAGCCCGGGGACGGCCGTCCCCGGGCTTCGCGGAGCAGCACGTCAGCCCACGAACACCGGGTCGGGGAAGTTGCCGAACACGCGCACCGTGCCGCGGGCCTCCGGGTCCGGGTCCGGGTCGAGGCGGAGGTCCACGCCGTAGTAGAGGCCCACGTCCGCGCCGGGCGAGCCGACCAGGAGGTCGGCCCGGGCATCGCCGTCGAGCTTCGCCACCGCCACCCGGGCGCCGGCCCGTGCGTTCGGGTCGCCGGCGAAGAAGTCGGCCAGCGCCACATTCGTCTTCCCGGCGGCGAGCGCCGCCCCGCTCACCACGCGCACCCGCGGGGCGCCGCCGACGCCGGCCCCGGCCACCACGTCGGCGAACCCGTCGCCGTCCACGTCGCCGACCGCCAGGTACGTCCCGGACCGCACCGACTCGTCGAACACGAAGAAGTCGTTGACCATCGGCTCCGGCTTCCCGCCGGCGAGCGTCGCCCCGTTGTAGATCGACAGCCGCGGGCCGCCGCCCCAGCCGGGGGCCACCACCAGGTCGGCGACGCCGTCGCGGTTGATGTCGCCGGCGGCGACGCGGAGGCCGCCGCGGAAGTCGGGGTACGGCAGGCCGTAGAAGTCGGGGACCATCTTGGTCAGCGCTCCGCCGGCCCAGACCTGCACCCGCGGCCCGCCGCCCTCCCCGGGCGCGATCACCACGTCGGACCGGCCGTCGCGGTTGAAGTCGGCCGTGGCGACCTCGGCGGCCCCGGTAAAGTTCTCAAACGGGGCGGTGTCGAAGATCAGCTGCCGGGTCGCGCCGTCCCAGATTCGCACCCGCGCCGGCATCCCGCCGCCGCTCCCGATGATCACGTCCGGCGTGCCGTCGCCGGTCACGTCGCCGCGGGCGACGCGGGCGCCGCCGGAGTAGTCGGGGCCGAACGGGGTGATGGTGAAATCGACCGTCGCGTCGGACCGGTACACCACGACCGTGGTCGCCGCCCCCGGCGTGGCGGGGGTGGCGGCGGCGAACGCGGCCGGCGTGGACGGCACCGTCGCGGCGGGAGCCCGCGCGCCGTTGGTCGGCACCTGCGCCGCGCCGTCCGAGCGCGTCGGGCTCCCGGACGTGTCCGGGTTCGACGTGGCGATGATCGGCGTCGCCGGGCCGGCGGGGGCACCGACCTCCACCAGGCTGTAGTCGGTTCGGGTCGGGTTCTTGTTCCCGTCGGTGTGGACCAGCGCCACGAGGCCGGCGAACGTGACCTGCCCGTTCCGCTCCGCCGCGATCGGGTACAGCAGCTGGTTCGCCAGCGGGTTCGACTGCCGGTACACGGTCTGGAGCTGCCACCGGCCGCCGACCAGCGTGGCGACGCGGATTTGCCCGGCCACCTCGTTCGCGTAGCTGACCGCGAGGTGCTCGCCCGCTTCGTCCGAGAAGATGACGGTCGGCCGGCCGCTCCCGTCGAAGTACAGCTGCGGCGCGAACCCGGTGAACTTCGCGCCGTCGCCGGCGGCGTAGTTGTCGGGGGCGGTCGCCACGTCCTGGTGGGTCCAGCTGCCGTTCGCGTTGCGGGTGCTGTAGATGAGCTTCGACCACTCCGGCGAGCCGGTCGAGTAGCGCTCGACGTAGTAGTGCGCCACCGCGACCAGCCCGTTCGGGCCGACCGCGACCGACGCCCCGAGCCCGGCGTCGGCGGTGCCGTCGGCCGGCGCCTGCACCACCTCGGAGCGCCACGAGCCGGACGAGTTACTGGCGTAGCGCAGCTCGCTGTACACGGTACTGAACGCGCCGGCGATGTAGAACTGCGGCGTGTACGTGACGTGGGCCTTGTTCGCGCCGTCCACGGCGAGCGACAGGTAGCGCGGCGCCCAGCGGCCGCCGGTGAACCAGATCTCCTGCTTCAGGTCGGCCGTGTCCGCGACGCGGTCGAACGCCCAGCTGCCGGTCTTGTTCGTGGCGTACCACAGGATGCCGCTGCCGGCGCTGCCGACGCCCGTCGCCGCGGTGTACGTCTCGGCGAACAGCAGGTGGATGGAGTTGTTCGCCCCCGGCTCGGCGACGAGGTTGCTCGGCCCCCAGGTGCTCAGCCACGGCACGGTGATCGATTCGACCTGCTGCCACGCCCCGCCGGTGCGGGCGTAGTGGCGGACCACCGTCTGGAAGCCGCTCCCCGCGCCGTTCCACACCTGGTCGAGGAACAGGACGTGCGGGGTGCCGTCGCCGGTGAACACCAGCTGCGCCGACTGGGCCGCCTTCTGGACGGCGTCGCGGGTGTCGTACTGGCCCTGGGTGAAGGTGGTGGCGGTGGCGACGGGGGTGTCGAACCACTGGCTCGCCGCCCGGGTGCGGTAGACGAGCGTCTGCCCGCTCCAGACGAGCTGCGCGAGCTCGCCGGTGGGGGCGTACTGGGTCCAGTTGAATTCGCCGGCCGGGATGACGGCACCGGCGGGGACGGAACGGTCTTCGAGTTGTTCGACGCGGAGGTCGGCCGGGCGGTACGGCTGGGTCATCCGGGGCCCCTGTCGGGTAACGGATAGGCGCGCGAGCTCGAGGCCGATAGCCGCGGGGCTGCTCGGAATCAAGGCGCACCCCTCCGGGCTGGGACGGAACCACCCCTCGGCCCCCGCCGGAGGTACGACCGACGCCGTTCCCTGGCCCCCCGACCGGAACGACCGCCGGCCCGCAAGTCGTCCGCCCAGCGGCGGAACCGATGCGGGCCGGCGGCCGTGCCGATCCCCCCGCGCTCCCGCTCAGAGGAGCGCCGCCGTAGAATGCCGTCGCATGGACGACACCCCGGCGATCCGCACCGAGAACCTGACCCGCACCTACCGCCTCCCCAGGCGGCGATGGGGTAAAGCCCCGGACCCTGCCGCGCCCGCGGAGTTCACCGCCCTCGCGGGGGTGACCCTGGACGTGCGGCCGGGCGAGCTGTTCGGCCTGCTCGGCCCGAACGGGGCCGGCAAGACGACGCTCATCAAGATCCTCACCACCCTCCTCGCGCCCACGTCCGGCACCGCTCGGGTGAGCGGCCTGGACGTGGTTTCCCAGGCGAGGCGGATCCGGCCGTTCATCAACATGGTGAGCGGCGGCGAGTCCAGCGGGTACGGGATCCTGACCGTCCGGGAGAACCTGTGGCTGTTCGCCCGGATGTACGGCGTGCCGACGGCCCTGGCCCACGACCGCATCGACAAGATGCTCGGCGTGGTCGGGCTGACCGAGAAGGCCGGCTCGCGCGTAAGTCACCTATCGACCGGGCAGCGGCAGAAGATGAATTTTTGTCGCGGCTTCATCACCGACCCCACCGTGCTGTTCCTCGACGAGCCGACGCTGGGGTTGGACGTGACCAGCGCCCGCGCGATCCGGGTGTTCGTGCGCCAGTGGATGGCGGAAGACCCGGCCCGCACACTGCTTCTGACGACGCACTACATGGCCGAGGCCGACGAACTGTGCGACCGGCTGGCCATCATCGACCGCGGAAAAGTGCTGGCGTGCGACACACCGGGCAACTTGAAGAAGAAGGTGCAGGAGTTCCCGATCTTCGAGCTGAGCCTGGCGTCGGGGTCGGGCGGCTGGGCGGAGCTGGGCAAGCTGGCGGGGGTGCATGCGAGCACGTCGATCGAGGGGCCGGAGGGCGTGGTGGTGAAGGTGGCGCTGCGGGAGGAGCCGGCGATCGGGGCAGTGGTGCAGGCGCTGGCGACCGGCGGGGCGCACATCCTGTCGCTTAAGAAGGTGGAGCCGACGCTGGAGGACGTGTTCATCGAGCTGGTCGGCCACGGGCTCGCAGACGCAACCGAAAGCCCGGGGACGGCCGTCCCCGGGCTTCGCGTGACCACACAGTGACACCCACCATGTCAGCGATTCACCTGTTCGTCGCCGCCGCGCTGGCGCGCTCCTACGCCCGGGTGGCGTGGCTGTTCCGCAGCCGGACGTGGATGGTGCAGGAGACCGTGCTGCCGGTGCTGGCGGTGTCGGCGTTCGCGTACTCGTACCGGGCGATGGGGGCGCCGCCGGAGTACACCGGGCTCGTCGTGCTCGGGGCGACGATGACGACGTTCTGGCTGAACGTGCTGTGGGGGATGGGGGCCGCCCTGTACTGGGAGCGCGACAGCGGCAACCTCGAGCTGTTCGTGATGTCGCCGGCCCCGATGATGGGCGTCCTCACCGGCATGGCCCTCGGCGGCATGACCACCACGACCGTCCGCGCCACCGTCATCGCCGTCGCCGGCACCCTCCTGTTCGACGTGCCGATTCAGCCGACGAGCTGGCCGCTGCTCGGCTTGATCTTCCTGTTGACGCTATCGGCGCTGTACGGGCTGGGGATGATGTTCGCGTCGGTGTTCCTCCGCTGGGGCCGCGAGGCGTGGCACCTCGTCAACCTGTTGCAGGAGCCGGTGTACCTGCTGACGGGGACGAACTTCCCGGTGGGGGCGATCTTCCCGACGGCGGTGGCCGCGGCCGCGACGCTGATCCCGCTGACGGCGGGGATGGACGCGATGCGGCAGGTGCTGTTCCGCACGCCGGGCATCTTCGACGTGTGGGTCGAGGTGGCGCTGCTGGCGGTGCTGTCGGTGGTGTTCCTGGTGACGGCCCGGTGGCTGCTGGCGCGGCTGGAGAGGCGGGCGCGCGAGGAAGGGAAACTCACCGTCCGTTGGCAATGACCCCCGAAAGCCCACCCGTGGCAACGGGTGGGGCTTCCCCCCACCCGTCACGTCCACGGAAACCGATGCGCGACTACCTGCGAACCCTCCGCCTGGCCGCCTGGCTCGGCTGGCAGCTCGAAACCAACTGGGCGAGTCCGTGGCTGTTCGCCATCTACATGGTGATCAAGCCGGTGACCGGCTCGCTGATGCTGGTGTGCATGTTCTACGCCGCACGTTACGCCACCGGCGGGCGGGTGCCGGCCGAGTTCCTGCCGTACCTGTACGTGTCGAACGCCTGCTTCGGGCTGGTGGGCACGGTCACGTTCGGGCTCAGCTACGCGGTGGTGACCGACCGCGAGCGCTACCGGATGCTGAAGTACGTGTTCCTGAGCCCGGCCCACTTCCAGACGTACTTCGCCGGGCGCGGCCTCGCCCGCGTCGCGGAGGGGACCGTCGGCGCGGCCCTCAACATCGCGGTGGGGCTGCTGCTGTTCGCCGACATGCGGGAGGCGGTCGGCGCCGCCGGGATCGACTGGCTGTGGCTGGCGGTGTTTCTCGGTATCGGCGTGGTGATGCTGTGGGCGGCGGGGATGGTGTTGGCGGGGGCGTGCCTGAACCTGTCGCGGAACGGCATGTTCCTCAGCGAGGGAATCAGCGGTGTGGTGTACTTGCTGAGCGGCGTGGTGTTCCCGATCGGCGTGCTGCCGGTGTGGGTGCAGTGGGTGGCGCTGAGCCTGCCGACGACGTACTGGCTGGAGGGGATGCGGCGGGCGCTGATGGGGCCGGTGCCCGACAGCGCGCCGGTGCTGCGCGGCCCGCTGGCGGCGTGGTCGAACGCCGAGCTGGCGACGATGCTTCTGGCGACGACGGCGGCGCTGGTACTGTTCGCGCTCTGGTTCTGGCGATGGAACGAGCGGCGGGCGTGGCGGCTCGGCAAGCTGGAAGAGAACGCGGGGGTCTGACAGGGCGAGCCGACCGCCGTCAGCCGCCGGGTGTGTCACGGCAGCAGGTCGGCGACGGCGGCGCTGGCGTGCGGCGCGGCGAGCGGCGACACGGTGTCCGTCGGGCCGAACGTCAGGTGCGTGCGGTAGGCCGTCGCCCCGAGCCCTTCGGGAAGTGTGACCGGGTCGCGAAGAACGACTATCCGGCGGTTCAGTAGGTCGATCACCCAGTAATCCGGGACGCCGGCCGTGGCGTACTTCTCGGCCTTCGCCGTGATGTCCTTCGACAACGACGTTTCGGACACCTCGACGATCAGGACGGCGGCGGACGGGGTTCGCCCGGCGTAATCACGGGCGGTGCCGGGTACGACCGCGATGTCCGGCCCCGGGTCGTTCCGGGTGCCCACGTCGAACCCCTTCTGGGTGCGAACGTGGTGGCCGACCTTGAACACCTCGCGGAGCCAGTCCTCGGTGACGGCCATCGCCAGATCGTGTGGCGGATTGGGGTTCGGCACGACGTAGATTTCTCCGTCGAGCAGGTAGGTTCTGATGTCCCGAAAAACGTCGAGTTGACCGAGCTCGCGGTAATCCGCGATCGTCCACCGGAACGGGGTCGGCAGCGCCGCCGTCGCCGACGCAGCGTTCGGCGGTTGCCCGGCGGGCTGGAGCGGCGGTCCGGACGGCGGGGCAAGTGTGGTCGCGGGTGTCATACGGGTTCCTCCTCCCCAACGTACCGCCACCCCGGCCCGAACACCAGTCCGCCCGCGCTCACCGCGGCGCCCCGAGGTGCGTGCGGAAGAAGCCGGCGGTGCGGCTCCACAGCCGCTCCATCACCACCGGGTCCGACGAGTACATGTGCGTCACCCCCGGCAGCGCCAGCGCCTCGAACGAGCGGCCGGCGCGGAACAGCGCGTCACTCAGCCGCAGCGTGTGGCGGTAGTACACGTTGTCGTCGGCCGTGCCGTGGACCAGCAGCAGCGGACGCTCCAGCTTGTCGGCCAGCGGCAGCAGCGACGCCTCGCGGTACGCCGCGGCGCTCGCCGGCAACAGCCCCATGTAGCGCTCGGTGTAGTGGGTGTCGTAGTCCTCCCAGTCGGTGACCGGGGCGCCGGCCACGGCCGCCTTGAACACGTCCGGCCGCCGCAGCACGCCGTTCGCCGCCATGTACCCGCCGAACGACCACCCCACGACGCCGACCCGCTCGCGGTCCAGCTCCGGGAACTTGTCGCAGAGTGCGTGCAGCCCCTTCACCTGATCCTCCAGGGGAACGGTGCCGAACTTCTGGTACACGGCACGTTCCCAGTCGCGGCCGCGGCCGGGGGTGCCGCGGTTGTCCACGGCCACGACCACGAACCCCTGGTCGGCGAGCCACTGCGGCACGAGCCAGTTCCGCATCGCCTGCACGACGTGGAGGTGCCGCGGCCCGCCGTACACGTCGAGGATCACCGGGTACCTCTTCTTCGGGTCGAAGTCGCGCGGCCGCACCACCGCCGTCCAGAAGTCGCCGACCTTCTCGACCGTCACGTTCGGCGTGAACGGCGGCTCCGCGGCGACCGAGGGCAGTTCGCCGTGGAGTTTGCGGGTGTTGTCGAACACCGAGGACCGCGGCATTTGCTTCAAGGTAGTCTTGGTGATGACGTGCTGGCCGTAACCGCCGAACACCGCCGTGTGGAAGCCCGGTTCGTTCGTCACGCGCTCCCATTGCTCGGCGAGCGGCTCCACATCTACCTCCCACGTCGGCACCGCGACCAGCCGGATTTGCTGTTGTGTGGGGTCCGGCGCCGTGAGTACGGCAACGCCCTTGACTTCGGGGGCAGGCCCACCGAATTCCACCCGGTAATCCCAGATCACTCCGAGGGGGCGCTGGTCCGCTTTCACCAACACGTCCTTGATCTTGCCGCTTCCCGCGTCCCGCTTCTGCACCTCCAACCCGCCCGGTCCTGTACCTGTCCAGGCGAAATAATCGCCGGCCCACACCGGCACTTCTGCTGGGATGTTCACCCACGCCGCGTCCTTCTCCTCGACCAGCAACCGTGTCTTGCCGGTCGCCGGGTCAACGCGGTTCAACGCCAGACTCTGTTGAAGTCGATCCTGCACGATGATGCTGAGTTCGTAGCCTGTGCTGCGCGTGCTCCACTTCACCGCCGCCAGGTACTCGTACTTCGCCCGGTCCCACTCGACCCACACCGTGTCGCCGCCGGCCACCGGCTTCACGCCCAGCCGCACGGCCACGTTCTTCTTCCCCGGCCGCGGGTAGAACTGCGGCGACGGCGGCACCTCCGGCTTCAACGGGTCGGCCACCCACCACTGCTCCACGCCCGTGTGGTCGGCTTCCGTGTATGCGATGCTCTTCGAGTCCGGCGACCACCAGAAGCCGCTGTGCCGGCCCATCTCCTCCTGCGCCACGAACTCGGCCAGGCCGTGCGTCTTCGTCACCGTGCCGCCCGTCGTCACCGCGAACTTCTTGTCCGCGGCCAGGTCGTAGCACGCCACGTCGAACCCGCGCACGAAGCCGACGAGCTTGCCGTCCGGCGACCACTTCGGGTCCACGATCGGGCCGTCGCCGCCGGCCTTCAGTTCGCGCAGCTGCCCCGTCGCGCGCTCCAGCACGTACAGCGTGTTGCCGAGCTTCACCAGCACGAACGCGCCGTCCGGGCTGAGGTGGAAGTCGGCGAAGCCGCCGGCGCTGACGCGCTGCCGCTCGCGGCGGGCCTTCTCCTCCGGCGTCAAGTTCTCGGCGCCGCCCTTCAGGATCGTCTCGGCGCTCAGCACCTCGCGCGTCTTCGCCGACGCCAGCTCGAACTCGAACAGGCTCTGCCGCTTCGTCGCCGGGTCGGCGCGCAGGAACAGCACGTGCCTGCCGTCGGGCGTCACCTTCGGCTTCGTCGGCCGGCCGAGGAGGAAGCCGCGCGTCTCGGCGTAGCGCTTCAGGAACGACGTGTCCACGGGCGATCCCTTCGGGTCGGCCGGCGGCCGGGCCGGCACGGCGGACGCGGCGAACAGCAACAGGAGGGCGACGGGGGTGAGCGGTTTCATGGCGCCCAGCATACCGGGGGCGTGGGCCGGTCGCAAAGCCCGGGGACGGCCGTCCCCGGGCTTTCGGCGCGAGTTACTGACACGGGTGCCGTGCAGGGGCTAGAATTGCGCGTGCCTCCCCACGTCCCCCGGGGCTACCCCCATGCCGCCGTTCGTCCGCGCCGCCGCGCTGTTCGTCGCCACCGCCGCCACGGCCGCGACTTGCGCCGCCGCCCCCCAGGATCGCATCGACGCCGCCATCGCGAAAGGCACCGCCGCGCTGAAGCAGCGCTTCAAGGACGGCGCCGGCCCCATCGCGGAGAACGCCGGCGGCCACGGCATCGGCCCCGCGGCGCTCGCCGGCATCGCGCTCCTGGAGTCGAACGTCCCCGCCGCCGACCCCGCCATCAAGGCCATCGCCGCGTCCGTCCGCCAGCAGGCCTACCGGGAAAGCCAGACGTACCAGATTTCGCTCTGCCTGCTGTTCCTCGACCGGCTCGAAGACCCGGCCGACGTGCCGCTGATTCAGATCCTCGGCGCCCGCCTGCTCGTCGGCCAGACGAGCCGCGGCGGCTGGACCTACGGGTGCGTCGGCCCGGTCCCCGCGGCCGACGAGCAGCGCCTCCGCACCGGGCTGAAGGTGGCCGAGCTGGTCGCCGGCAAGGACGGCGCCCCGGCGAAACTGCACCCGATGGTTCAGGAGTACCTCACCGCGCTCGTCAACGCCCGCGGGCCGGCCAAGGCCGAGGGCGGCGACAACTCGAACACGCAGTTCGGCGTCCTCGCCACCTGGGTCTCCCGCAAGCACGGCCTGCCGGTCGAAGGCGCCCTCGACCTGATCGAGCGCCGCTTCCTCGGCACCCAGGGCCCCGACGGCAGCTGGACGTACGGGTTGGACACCGTCGGCGTGGCCGGCTCCCCGCAGATGACGTGCGCCGGCCTCCTCGGCATGGCCACGGCCATCGGCCGGCGCGAGGAGCGGCGGGCCAAGACCGACGCCCCGAAGGTCGTCGAGCCGGCGGCGAAGACGAACGACCCGTTCTTCAACCCGCCGCCGCGGCCGGACGGGAAGGGGCCGGCCGGGCCGAAGCGGCCGGCCGACGCCCGCGACACCGCCGCCGGCCGCGGCTTCGGGTTCCTCGGCGCCGCCCTCCGCGCCGGCGGGCCGAGCCTGCAGAACCTCTACCTCCTCTGGTCGCTGGAGCGGGTCGGCGTGCTGTACGGGGCGGACCGGATCGGCGGCGTGGACTGGTACGCCGGCGGGTCCGACTACCTCGTCGCCGTGCAGGCGGCCGACGGCACCTGGGCGGGCGAGTACGGGGCCGACGTGGACACGTCGTTCGCGGTGCTGTTCCTGTGCAAGGCGAACCTGGCGCGCGACCTGTCCCGGCGCGTCCGCGGCGACCCGGCCGGGAGCGAGTTGCGGGCCGGCGCCGCGAACGCCACCCCCGAGGTCGCGCCGATGACGAAGGGGCCGGCGGTTGCGGTGAACCCGCTGCCGGTGCCGGTGGCGGCGCCACTGCCGGCGGGGGCCGCGGGGAAGGTGGCGACGGACCTGATCGGGGCGAACGGTCCGGGGCTGGCGAAGGCACTGGCGGCGGCCCGCGACGCGAAGGGGGGCGACTACACGACGGGGCTGGCGGCGGCGGTTCACCGGCTCGACGGCGACGCCAAGAAGGCGGCGCGGGAGGCGCTGGCGGACCGGCTGGCGCGGATGTCGGCGGCGACGCTGAAGGGGTTGATGACGAGTTCGGACCCGGAGGTGCGGCGCGGGGCGGTGCTGGCGGCGGCGGTGCGCGACGACAAGGAGCACGTGCCGGACCTGATCGAGCGGGTGAACGACGAGGACGACCGGGTGGTGCGGGCGGCGCGGGCGGGCCTGCGGAGCCTGACGGGCGTGGACCACGGCCCGCCGACGGACGCGAATCCGGGCGCGCGGTCGCAGGCGCAGGCGGCGTGGCGGACGTGGTGGGCGGGGCAGAAGCGGTGAGACCATGCCGATCCCCGACTTCGACGACAACGTGCTCCCCGAGGGCGTCCACGACTGCACGGTCGCGGAGGTCGAGGCGCGGTTCGGTCGCTTCCAGCGCACCGACCGGCGGATGCGGCTGACCGACAAGTTGAAGCAGTACTTCGAAGCGGCCCGCCAGTCTGGTATCGTGAAGGCGGTGATCGTGGACGGGAGCTACACCACCGCGAAGGACGAGCCCGACGACGTGGACCTGATCGCCGTGCTGGTCGACGGGTTCGACTGGTCACAGGAGTTGCGACCGTACCAGCTGAACGTGATCGTCAAGGCGGCGGTCCGGCGTGAGTACCGGTTCGACATGTTCCCGTTCACCGAGGGCGACCCGGGGCTCGACCGGATGCTCGCCGTGTTTGGGAGGGTTCCAGAAAAGTACGGGACTCTGACGGCGAAGATCCGCAGAGGGATGGTGAGAGTAACACTATGATTGAAACCGACTACGGCCTCAAAGCCACGCAGGAGGTGGTCGGCCACCTGGAGGCCGCGCTGCGCGGCTTGAACAGCGTGCGGGCGAAGTACCACCCGACGACGTTCGCCGTCATCGCCGAGCCGATTATCGACGCCATCCAGGCTCACCGGGCGGAGATCGACGAGTACATCGGCCTCACCGCCGCCGTCCGGCCCGCCCCGCCGGCGGCCGCACCGGCGGACGGTCCGCTGGTCGGCGCGTAGGCCGAGGCCGATCCCGATGGAACCCCTCAGCGGGTCCCGTCCCACACCAGAACGCCGTCGGCCGCGCTGCACGTCAGGAGGAAGCGGCCGTCGGGGCTGTACTGGGCGTCGTGGACGCGGCGGTACGACGCCGAAGGTCCGCCGCTGAGCCGGCGGCGCTCGGCCCCCGTGGCCGTGTCGAACACGCGGCACGCGGCCCACCCCTCGTTCGTGACGGCCACCTGCCGCCCGTCCGGGGATACGGCGATTTTCGGGCGGTGGTACACCTCCTCCGCGGTTCCCTCCCGCGGAACCACGAACCGCGCCCGCTCCCGGCCGTCGGCGGCGTCGTACACGCACACGAAGTCGTCCCCGGTGTCGCGGCTCCGGCCGTCGTTGCGGTCCGGGCCGCGGTGGCCGACGAACTGGCACACCGCCAGCCACCGCCCGTCGGCACTGACCACCCGGGCGCGGAGGTACTGGACGGGGCCGACGCCGTCGCGGAGCGTCGCCCCCTCCGGCGCCCAGCGGACCCCCGGTCCCTCCCGGCCGGTCGCCGCGTCCCACTGCCGGGCGGTTCCCGTCGGCGTCTCGCGGGCGCCCTCGACCGGGAACTCGAACCGCCGCGTCCCGAACCCGGCGACCCGGCCGGCCCACAGCGGCACATTCTGGAACGGCCGACCGAGTTCGACCGTCCGCAGCGGGGCGAGCGTCGCCGGGTCGAGTTCCCACACGTCCGACGCCGCCGGCCCGGCCCGCTGCGGGTGCATGAACAGCCGGCCGTCGGCCGTGTAGTCGAACCGCGGCATCACCACCCCCGGGTGCGTGACGCGGGCAACCTCCGCCTTCCGGTCGCGGTCCCACAGCCGCCGCTCCTGGTCGTGAATCGTCCGGCCTGCGGTGTAGACAACGCGCCGCCCGTCCGGCGAGAGGGCGTGAATGTACGACCCACCGGGCGGCACCGGCACCACCTCGGTGCGCCGACCGGTCGCCGGGTTCCACACCTCGACGCCGCCGGTCGCCCGACCGTGGAGAAGAAGTGACCCGTCCGGGCGGAACTCGACCGACCGGTGGGCGTGTCCCTGCTCGTACGCGGATTCAACCACGTCCTGCGGGTCGGGCACGACGCGCCCCGTGGCGGTGTCGAACACTTCGACCCGCATCCCGCGCGCCACCGCCATCCGCCGCCCGTCGGGTGAGTAGAACGGTCGGCCGTACTCGCTACGGGTGACGAGGCGGCGCACCACCTCGCCGTTGGCCACGTTGAAGAGCCGGACGACGGTCGTTGGCTGATACGGATTCGGAAGAGCCCCAGATTCTTGGGACGTGACGGCGACCGTCGCACCGTCCGGGCTCAAGGTCATCGACACATAAGTGAAGCGTGGGACCGGCAGAGTACGGA
>Ga0209181_10006764_pt1 | contig 15958 bp, 11 predicted proteins | sample MAT05_FD_187208 | JGI IMG/M metagenome (GOLD analysis project Ga0209181, IMG submission 187208) | Freshwater microbial communities from Lake Fryxell liftoff mats and glacier meltwater in Antarctica - MAT-05 (SPAdes) (version 2) | ecosystem: Environmental > Aquatic > Freshwater > Ice > Liftoff... | reverse complement strand
GATCCCCGATCTGAAGGTCGACGAGGTCGGCGTCTCCTGCACGCTCTCGTTCAACCGCGCGGGCTTCTGGTGTCGCCTCCCCTGGTCGGCGATCTACGCGCTCGTCGGCGAAGATGGGCGCGGCATGGTCTGGCCGGAGGACGTCCCGCAAGAGGTCACAGCGCAGATGCAGAAGTCGCAGCAATCGCCGCAGGCGGTCAAGGCTGCGCCCGGGAAGAAGGCCCGCGGCAAGCTCGCCGCGGTCGAGTCCGAAGAAGACATCGCCCGGCGCGAGGCCAACGAGAAGTCCAAGCCCACGCCGATCCGGCGCGGCCTCGAGTCGGTACCGCCCACGCGCTCATCGCCGCGCGCGGTCCCCAACGCCGAGCCGGTGCGACACTCGGTTGGCGGCTCCGAGGCCGAGGTTTTGCCGATGGATAATGGGGATTCCCCGGAGCTCGAGCCGGTCCCGCAAGCCCCGGCAGCCAAGGGCAAGAAGGCCAAGCGCGAGCTGCCGCCCTACCTCCGCGTCATCAAATAGCCTTCGGATGAAGCGGTTAAGCGCCGCGCTCGCGCGCTCGGTCGCGGCGCCCTTCGTCGCGCTCTTCTTCGCGCCCCTCCCTGGCGCGACCGTTTTCGCGTAAGTTCGCGTCGATGCCTCGGACGCTCAGGCGCGCCATCGTCGCCCTCGCTCTCATCGGGTTGATGATCGGCCTCGAATTCGGCTTCGAGCGCCTCGTCACCGACGCCGCGTGGAGGCAGCTCGCCCTCTTCGCGATGGTCAACGTCATCGTCGCGCTCTCGCTCAACGTCATCAACGGGATGGCGGGGCAGTTCTCGATCGGCCACGCCGGCTTCGTCGGCGTCGGCGCGTACACCGGCGCGGTCGTCGCTTCCAGCCTCCACCTCTGGCTCTACCAGCACCACCACAGCGAGAGCGCGCCGCTCTTCCACAACTCGTTCCTGGTGATGCCGATCGTCCTGCTCGCCTCGGGCGCGGTGGCCGGCCTCTTCGGCCTCGTCGTCGGCTTGCCGAGCCTGCGCCTCAAGGGCGACTACCTGGCCATCGTCACGCTCGGCTTCGCGGAGATTTTTCGCCTGGTGATCGCCACGGCGCAGACCGGCGGCGACGCGGGCGGCGGCCTCTCCGGCGCGCTGGCGACGCTCGGCGGGCAGAACGGCTACGCCGGGCCCAACGCGAGCCAGCTGGCCAAGACGGCGACCGATCCCGAGGTCGCGGCCCGCCTGCTCTCGTACGAGAACAGCGGCGTGCCGCAGTACGCCGGGCCGTTCTGGATCTTCGGCGCCGTCGTCGTCTTCACGATCATCGCCTGGCGCCTCAAGTTCTCCGGCTGGGGCCGCGCCCTCCGCGCCCTCCGCGAAGACGAGATCGCCTCGGCCGCGGTCGGCGTCGATCCCACCCGCTACAAGGTCACCTCGTTCGTGATCGCCGCGATCGGCGCCGGCGTCGCGGGCGGGCTCCTCGCCTCGATGCGCGACGGCAACCCCACGATCCAGCCCGATCAGTTCACGTTCAACTACTCGTTCGACGCGATCACCATGGTGATCCTCGGCGGCTCGGGGAGCGTCACCGGCGCCGTCGTCGGCGGCGTCTTCGTCACCTTCACGGTGAAGATGATCGAGCAGCTCCAGGGCCTGGAGAGCATCCAGGCCCTCAAGGCCGCGCACCCGTCGCTCGATCTCAACGCGCTCCGCATGGTCGTCTACGCCACGGTGCTGATCACGCTGATGATCCTCCGCCCCGAGGGCCTCTTCGGCGAGCGCGAGCTCTTCGGCAAGGCCAAGAGCGACAACAAAAAGAAGGCGCCGCCAAGCGGCGAACCCGAGCCCGCGACGGTGGCGGCGACGGTCGCAACGGTCGCTGTGCCCGCTGTGCCCGAAGAAACGGAGGCGAAATGAGCAGCGCCTACCGCGAAGAAGACGCGTCGCACCAGGCCACCGCTTCGGTGCCGGTGCTCGATCTGCGCGGCGTCACCAAGACGTTCGGCGGCCTCCGCGCCGTGAGTGACGTGACCTTCGCCGTGCCCGAGCGCTCCATCTTCGGGCTGATCGGCCCCAACGGCGCTGGCAAGACGACGTTGTTCAACCTGATCACCGGCGTCTACAAGGCCGACGTCGGGACCATTCGTTTTCGCACGACGGATCTGATGCCCCTCAAGCCGGCGCAGATCGCCCGCGTCGGCGTGGCCCGCACCTTTCAGAACATCCGCCTCTTCGGCCAGCTCACCGTCCTCGAGAACGTGCTCATCGCCTGCGAGCACAAGCGCAAGGCGCACCTCCTCTCGGCGCTGCTGCGCACCGAGCTCTTCTTCCGCGACGAAGAAGAGATGAAGAAGCGCGCGCTGGAGCTGCTGGCGATCTTCGATCTCGACAGCATGGCCGACGAGGTCTCCACCTCGCTCTCCTACGGCAACCAGCGCCGCCTGGAGATCGCCCGCGCGATGATGCTCGATCCCAAGCTCTTGCTCCTCGACGAGCCCGCCGCCGGGATGAACTACGGCGAGGCCGAGGGCCTGAAGACGCAGATCCGCTGGCTGCGCGATCGCTTCGATCTCACCGTCGTCCTGGTCGAGCACAACATGCAGGTCGTCATGGGCGTCTGCGAAGATCTCCACGTGCTCGACCACGGCGAGACGATCGCTCACGGCTCGCCCGAGGTCGTCCGCAAGCACCCCAAGGTGCTCGCCGCCTACCTCGGCGAGGACGCCGACGAGCAGCTCGACGCGGAGGCCGCGGCGCGGCCCAACGAGAACGCTGGCCAAGGGGCAGACGAGGGGTCGTCCGCCGCCCCCGAGACGACGGAGCTCTCGTGAAGACCGCCCACCCGATCCGCCCGATGCCCAAGGCCGCCGAGGGCTCGCCGCTGCTCGTGGTGGAGAACCTCGCCGTCGCTTACGGCGGCATCAAGGCCCTGAAGAGCGTCTCGCTCGAGGTGCGTCGCGGCGAGATCGTCGCGATGATCGGCGCCAACGGCGCGGGCAAGACGACGACGTTGAAGACGATCGTCCGCCTCCTCCCGATCTCTGCGGGCAAGGTCGTCTACGACGGCGCGGACCTCGCCCCGCTCGTCACCGAAGAGGTGACCAACGTCGGGATCTCGCTGGTCCCCGAGGGGCGGGCCATCTTCCCGAACCTCACCGTGCGCGAGAACCTCGAGCTCGGCGCCTGGAACCACAAGCACGCGGCGACGATGGCCGAGACGCTCGAGGACGTGGTCAAGCTCTTCCCGCGCATCGGCGAGCGGATGAAGCAAGAGGGCGGCACCCTCTCCGGCGGCGAGCAGCAGATGCTGGCGATCGGCCGCGCGATGATGGGCCGCCCCGCGATGCTCCTCCTCGACGAGCCCTCGCTCGGGATCGCGCCACGCCTCGTCGCCGACATCTTCGAGGCGATCGCCCGCATCGCCGAGGCGGGGACGACGATCCTGCTCGTCGAGCAGAACACGCGCCTCGCGCTCAAGTACTCGATGCGCGCTTACGTCTTGCGCACCGGCGAGATCGCCATGAGCGGCCCCTCGAAGGAGCTCGCTCAGAACGAAGAGATCAAGAAGGCGTACCTGGGCGGGTAGCCTCCGCGGCGGGGGCGAAGACCTCGAGCGCGCGGGGCATCAGCTCGACCTCGAGCGGCAGCTTCCCGAGCGGCTCCCCGTCGACGTCGAGCAGGTACTTGTCGTGGATGCCCTTGTTCACGAGCTCGATCGTGATCTTGTCGCAGCGAAAGTGCTTCGTCTCCGGGCTCTTCATGTGCGCGCCCGTGTAGATCTTGGAGGAGCCCATCGCGAAGTTGAGGCGCGACGCGGAGCCGAGGTCGACGACCTCGAAGAGCCCGTCATCGAGCTCGGCCATCGGCGCGACGAACATCCCGCTGCCGAAATAGCGGCCGTTGCAGATGGCGAGCATGCGCGAGTGGATCTCCACCTCGCGCATCTGGTCGCCCTCGTAGATCTTGCAGCGGAGGATGCCGATTTCGCTCTGGATCAAGCCCCGGAGCGAGGCGCTGAAGTAGGCGACGGCGCCGCCGAGGGCGCGGCTCCCCTCGGCGACGTAGCGATCGACGAGGCCGCCCATGCCGATCGAGAGGATGTTGATGAAGAAGCTGCTCGCCGACTCTTCGTTGTGGGTGAGGTACGAGAAGCGCCCCACGTCGACGAAGCGCGTCTGCCCGGCGGCGATCGTCGCGCAGTACTTGTCGAGGCGATGCTCGATGCCCAGCGTCTTGCGGAAGTCGCCGCCGGTGCCCTGGCCGATGACGCCGAGGCGCGTGCCCTTGGCGCCCTCGTCGCGGGCCTTCATCAGCCCGGCCACGACCTCGTGGATCGATCCGTCGCCGCCGACGGCGATCACCGCCTCGCGCCCCGCGAGCGAGGCCTCGTAGGCGATGTCCACGGCGTGACGCCCTCGCTCGGTGAAGGTCACGTCGAAGCCGCCGAGGCTGCGCTCGATCGGGTCTTGCATCTTGGCGAACAGCGCGCCGGTGCGACCGCCGCCGGCCCGCGGGTTCACGATCAGAAGGGGTTTCATCGCATCATCCAGAGAGGTAGGTTGAGAGGACGCGCCAGCCTATCGCGAGATGGTCCAGGACGTAGAGATCCCATCGGCCGCCGCGTGAATGACGGGAGCGTAAGGGGCAACCGAAGGACCGTGCGCGAACGAAGCTCTTCATGGATGTTGGTGGCCGCCCTCGGGCTGGTCGTGGCGGGGTGCAGCGGCCGGCGGCTGGTGGCCGGCGCAGGCCAGCCGGGGACGACGACGATCCTGGTCGAAAACCAGGTCGAATCGCCGGACGAGCTCGACCGCCTCCTGGTGACGATCGACGACGCCACGATCCCTCTCTCGACGGTCCCGCCACGCGGGGAACAGCCGTCGGCGCTCACCGCGCTGCGCCTCCCGCCGGGCCCGCACACCATCTCGGTCCGCGCCACCGCGCACGGCGCTGGCGACGCGCGCGCGATCGTCGCCGCCGCGCAAATCTTCCATGTCGCCGCCGCCGCGGCCTCGATCGGCATCGCGGTGCGCAGCCGCCCCGCGGGCTCCCCCGAAGGCCGCCTCGCCGTCGACCTCACCATGCGCGGCGGCCACATGGCCGCCGAGCTCGGCGCCGGCCCCGCCGAGACCGTGGCCGAGCGCTGTGCCCCCCTCCAGCCCGCACCCCGCGCCCTCTGCCGCGCCGCGGGCGACCTCGACGACGCAACGCGCCGCAACGACCTCGTCGGCGCTCTCTGCGTCCGCGACAAGCTGACGACGATGCGTCAGCTCGCGGCGATCGGAGCGACGGCGGAGCCGCAGGTACTAGCTTTGTCGCGCGAGATTGATCGGTGCGTTCGCAACGATGTCGTCGGCGGGTCGGACGGGACGACGGTGATCAAGGCGCCTGTCTCTGCTCTGCGTTAATGGCACGCAGAGCAGAGGCGCCCGGGCTCACCAGGCGCCGTCGATGTTCTTGATGAAGTCGTAGGGATAGCCCAGCTCGAGCGCGCTCACGGCGTCGAGGCGAGCGACCGCGTCGGCAGAGAGCACGAGATCCCCGGCGCCGAGGTTGTCGTCGAGCTGCGCGACCGTGCGGGCACCGAAGATGACCGACGAGACCACCGGCCGCGCAAGCAACCACGCGAGAGCGACCTGGCTCGGCGTCTTCTCGAGCTCACCGGCGATGGCGACGAGCGCCTCGACGATGGCCCAGTTGCGCTCGGTATCGAAGCCCTTGTAACGCTCTCTCCACTGCGCGAGCCGCGAGCCCTCCGGCGGCGCCTGGCCGCGGCGGTATTTGCCCGTCAAGAGGCCTGACGCGAGCGGCGACCAGGGCAAGATACCCAGGCCGAACTTCGTGCAGAGCGGCACGTGCTCGCGCTCGAGCGCCCGCGTCGCCAGGTTGTAATGCGCCTGCAAGGTCACGAACCGATTGAGCCCGCGCTTGTCGGCGACCCAGAGCGACTCCATCAGGCGATAGGCCGCGTAGTTCGACGCGCCGAAGTACACGATCTTGCCCGCGCGCGTCGCGTCGTCGAGCGCCCGCAGCAGCTCTTCCTCGGGCGTGCGGAGATCTTGCATGTGGATCTGATAAAGATCGATCCGGTCGGTGCCCAACCGCGTCAGGCTCGCGTCGATGGCCTTGAGGATCCGCATGCGCGAGACCCCGGTACCGTTCGGCCCCGGGGCCATGCGAAAGCGCCCCTTGGTCGCGACGACGACCTTGTCGCGCGCCTTACGCGACGCGATCCACGCGCCAAACACGCGCTCGGAGAGGCCATCGGGGCCGTAGATGTCGGCCGTATCGACGAAGTTGACGCCGGCCTCGAGCGCCCGATCGAGCACGGCGAAGCTCTCTTTTTCGTCGGAGCCGACGTTGTGCATCATCGACTTCTCGTCGACCTCGCCGAAGGTCATGGCGCCGAGGCAAAGGACCGAGACCTGCGTGCCAGTTCCACCCAATTGACGGTATCGCATGGCGCGCATGCTACACCCCGGTAGCCTCCGCGCGGCACCTCGATCCGCCCTTCGAAGCCGCTTCCCGGTGCCGCGCAGGCCCTGGTCCCTCTTTTCGAAGCCGCTTCCCGGTGCCGTACGGGGCCCGGTACCTCCCTTCGAAGGTCTTCCAGGTCCCGCCCACGATCCGGTCCCGCCGTTCGAAGGCGCCTCCCGGTGCCGTGCGGCACCCCGATCCACCCTTCGATGCCGCTTCCCGGTGCCGCGGGGGACCCGGTCCTGCCCTTCGAAGCCACTTTTCGGTCCCGCGCCGCTCTGGAACCGCCACATGTAGGCGCTTTCGCCTCCGGCGCCGCCCGTGCCTCCCTCCTGCACGGTCTCGTTGTACCGGCGAAAATCTTCCCGTAGCGTTGGCACCTATGCGATTTCTACGTGATCTCAGCGCGGGCGAAATGATCTCCTTGAGCGAACAGTGGACCGGCCCTTTGAAGGTCGTGTTCCTCGCCATCCCAGAGCTCGCGGCGCTCTTACCGCGCGTCCAGGAAGACCATGATGCGCTCCTCGCCGCGCGCGCTGGCAGCTCCGCCGAGGCTATGCTCCACACCCTCTCCGAGCAGGCGACGGGGCTCGACGCGCGCCACGATCACCTCCAGCGCGCGCTCCAGTATGGCCTGCTCTCGGCCCGCGAGGCCTACCTCGGCCTCGAGCCGATCGACTCGGTGCTTGCTGGTCAGATTGACGCCGCGCTCGAACGCCTCCTGCCCGACGGGCTCGAGATCAACAATGCTTCCTACGAAGCGGAGGCGGGCAACGCCGCCCAGATGGTCAAGCTCGCCGACGCCGAGCTCGCCCCGTTGCTCCAGCAGCTCCCGATCACCCCGGTCGTATCCGCCCTCGACCTGGTCCACGCCATTGGCGCGGTCGGCGCCACGCTCGGCACCGTGGAGCACGACAAGTCCGTCACTGCCGCCGCCGCCGCGCAGCAGGCCATATACCCCGCCGAAGTCCGCCGCCGCATGCGCACCTGGGCCGACACCCTGGAGACAGTCCTCAGCGCCCTCTCGCGCAGCAAGGCGCCCGCCGACGTGGTTACCTCGATCCGCGTCCCCGTGCTCGACGCCATCGAAAAGGCCCGCTCACGCGTGCTGGCCCAGCGCAACGCCGCCAAGAAGAAGCCCCCCGTGGGCAGCGACCCCTCGGCGCCGTCCAACCCCTGAAACGAGTCGACGCAACAGGCCGGAGGAGCCGCACCGGCGGAGGTCCGCCGGAGCCCGTTGTCTGAGAGCGTGTTTAACGGCGATTTGTCGAGGGATTCGGTAGGCCGCCAGCCGAGCTGACCTCGGCGCCGCATTAGCCCATAGCGACGCGCCCGTCAGCCCGCCCTTGGGCGGACTTCGTACTGTGGAGCCCGAGGTTTCAACCCCGGGCGGGGGTGCTGATCGGGATCACGGTGAAGCTGGGCCACGCTCGGCCTGGTAACCACGCCGTTAAACACGCTCTGAGCGCGCTCCTGCGCGCGAGCTCGGGCTCCGGCGGGCCGACGCAGGTGCGGCTCCTCCGGTCAACGCCTCTACCTCGGCCAGACCACTCCGCGCTGCTCCAGATCAATGACGGTGTCCGCCAGCGTATCGCTCGGATCCCGCGGCACCCACCCAAGCTCGTTGCGGGCCTTGCTGGCGTCGACATACCAGAAGCACTGCGACATCTCCGCGCTGATCCGGTCCACAGGCGCCTCGATAGGCACATGCTTTGCGGCGCGCTCCATCAAGGCCACGCCGATCCGAGCGAGGGTGACGCTGCGAGGGACCTTGAGGCGCGGAGCAGCAACCCCGGAGATCCGCGTGAGGCGCCCAAAGAAGGCTTCGATCGTCAAGTTGGCGGCAGAGACAAGGTAGCGCTCACCCGCCCGGCCGCGCTCCATCGCCAGGATCATCGCCGTCGCGGCGTCGCGCGCGTCGACGAAAGAGAGGCCGCCTGCGGGCACAAAAGGCACCTTCTTCGCGAGGAAATTCACCACATCGCCCGTCGAAGACCCGCGATCGTCGCCGGGGCCGAGGAGCAGGGTTGGGTTGACGGCGAGCACTTCAAAGCCAGGGCCGTTGCGGTCGAGTCCGGCCTTCTCGGCGAAGAGCTTGGAGCGGTAGTAGGGCCAGCGCGCGATCAGATCCATCGGCGTCTCGGCCTGCTCATTCCTGACCTCGTCAGGGTCCTTGGTGACGGCGACGACGCCGCTGGTGCTGGCGAGGACGACGCGGGCGATCCCCGCGGCGCGCGCGGCGTCGAGGGTGATCTTCGTGCCGTCGACGTGGACGCGGTAGAGCTCCTCCGCGTCTTCGGGTCGGCGTGAGACCAGGCCGGCGCAGTGGAAGAGGGCTTCGCAGCCCTCCGCGGCGGCGCGGACCGAGGCGGCGTCGAGCACGTCGCCGCGCTTGATCTCCACGCCCCGCGCGGCGAGGGCCGGGTTCTCTTCGCGGCAGAGGGCGACGACGCGGTGACCGCCGTAGCTGAGCTGAGAGACGAGGTGGCGACCGAGGAACCCGGTCGCGCCGGTGACGAGCGTGCGGCTCATGCGAGGTCGAATGCCTTCTGAAAGGTTTGCAGGAGCGAGATGTCGTTGGATTTGACGGCGCCGGTCATGAACTCCATCGGGCTCGGCGTGTAGGCCTCGCGCACGATCTTGATGAAGATCTCCGGGGACGTCTTGAGCACGCAGTCGGCCTGCGATCCCTCGGGCTTGCCGAGGCGTGTGGAGCAGCCGTCAGGGCCAATCTTCAGCGTCCACTTGGCCTCGTTCTCGGCGCCGAGCGTGAAGTAGTAGACGAGCGGCTTGGGCGCGCTGCCAGCCACGAAGCGCTGCTCGAGGTCGCGGAAGAGCACGACGAGCGGGTGCTCCTTCACCGGCGCGGGCGCGTCGAGGCTCTTCATTCGCCGCAGATCGAGCGCGCCGCCGTCGCGGAGCGTGGTCACGGCGAGCTGGGTGAGCTCGGCGATCTTGCGCGAGGCCTGGGCCGGCTTCATCCCCTCGGTGAGGCGGCGCAGCTCGCTGATCTCGAGCGGCGGGCCGATGCGCGCGACGATGTCCCGCCGCACCGGGATGCTGCGGCCCTTGGGGAGCGCCTGGTGCGTTCCGCCCAGGTACACCGGGAGAATGTCGACGTCGTGCGCCAGCGCGAGGTGCCCGATCACCGCCTTGAACTCCTGGATCGCGCCGCTCGTGGAGCGCGTGCCCTCGGGGAAGATCAGCACCGTCTTGCCCTGCTCGATCACCTCGCCCGCCTGGCGGATCGCCTGGCGGAGGCCGCCCTTGCGATCGAACGCGGCGAGGTTGGTGAGGTTCTCGAAGTAGGCGCGGCGGAGGCGGCCACCCTCGAAGAAGTAGTCCTGCGCGGCGAGCGAGACGAGCCCCTCGCCGTAGGCGCCGAGCGCGTATTTCACGAACCCCATGTCGAGGTGGCTCGAGTGGTTCGAGGCGACGATGGTGTTGCGGTTGTGGGGGATGTAGGCGCGGCCCGTGACCTTGGGCTCCATCACCCTGTCGTAGAAGCCCATCTGGAAGCGGGACATGAACCGCTTCGCGGTGTCGGCGACGATGGCCGGCAGGATGATCGGCTCTTCTTCCTTCTTCTCGACCGTGCGGCCGGGCGCCTCGATCGCGCGGGCGCCGACAATCTGCTCGACCTCGGCCACCGTCTCGCACTGGGCGAGGCGAGCGCCGTCGATCGTGCGACCGACCTGGGCCTCGAGGGCGACGGAGAGCTCCATCGCCATCAGCGAGTCGAAGCCAAGATCAGCTTTGAAACGTGTGCTTCCAGTGATCTCCGAGGCCTTGCGGTTGGCGATCGCCGCGATGGCGTGGCGCACCGGGCTGGTCTCGATCCCGCTCCCGTCGGAGGCGGGGATCTCGGTCGCGCTCGCGAGCTTGGCGAGCACGGTCTTGACCTCGGAGCGCTTGACCTTGCGCGTCGCGGTGCGCGGCAGGTCGGCGTCCCAGAGGTGCATCACCGCGGGCTGGCAGGCCTTGGGGAGCTTCTGTACGGCCTCGCGCAGGGCCTTCATCGCCCGCTCGTGGCGCTCGGCGCGGCTCATCCGGGTGACCAAGGTGACCTCGCCGTCGTCGGTCCCGGGCGCAGGATCGGACTCGGGGACGGCGAGGCAGGCGACGCGCTCGCCGCCCTTGCCGTCGTCGATGCCGACGATCGCCAGCTCCTTCACGCCGTCGATCTCGCCGAGGAGCGTCTCGACGTCGTCGGGGTACACGTTCTCGCCGTTGGAGGCGACGATGACGTCTTTCTGGCGGCCGACGATGGTGAGGCGCTTCTTGTCGTCGAGCTTGCCGAGGTCGCCGGTGTGGAGCCAGCCGCCCTCGTCGATGGCCAGCGCCGTGGCCTCGGGGTTGTTGGCGTAGCCGACCATGACGTTGGGGCCGCGCGCGAGGACCTCGCCGACGCCGCGCTCGTCGGGGTTGTGGATCTTGAGCTGCACGCCCGGGATCGCCTGGCCGACGTTGCCGTATTTGCCTTTGACCGAAGCCTTGGCGACGGCGAGGACCGGCGACGCTTCGGTGAGGCCGTAGCCCTCCGCGAGCGGGAGGCCGATGCCCGAGAAGAGCTTCGCCGTGCCCTTGGGGAGCGCGGCGCCGCCGGAGATCAAGAAGCGCGTGTGCCCGCCGAGCGCCTCGTGAACGCTGCCGAAGAAGAGCCGCCCCGCGTTGATGCCGGCCTGCTTGCCGAGGAGGCGGTTGAGCTCGAGCGCCCAGTTGAACGCGGTGCTCGCGACCGGCCCTTGCTCTTTCACGCGCGCGAGGATGCGCCGCTCGAGGAGCTGCCAGAGCGCGGGCACGCCGACCATGCCGGTGATGCGGCCCTGCTGCAGGCCTTCGGCGAGGCGCTCGGCGTTGAGCTCGTCGAGGTAGACGATCCGCGCGCCGCGCGACATCGGCAGGAGCAGCCCGCAGGCGAACTCGAAGGTGTGGTGGAGCGGGAGCACCGAGAGGACGCGATCGGTCTCGCGTAGTGGAAATACCGGCGCGAGCGCGGCGAGCAGCGCGGTGAAGTTTGCGTGCGAGAGCATCACCCCCTTGGGCTCGCCGGTGGTGCCGCTCGTGTAGATGATGCTCGCGAGATCGCTGCCGGCGATCGTGACCACCGGCGCGGGGAGATCCGCGTCCGATGCGTGCGGCCCGCCGTCGGTGAAGTCTTCGAGATCGTAGACGCGCAGGTCGGGGCAGAGCCCGCAGGCGACGCGGCCGCCCTTGCCCTCGACCTCGGCGTCCCAGAGCGCGACCTTCGCGCCCGAGGAGCGAAGGATGTTGGCGAGGAGCGGGCCCTCGAGCCCCGGATCCACCGGCACAGCGACGGCGCCGGCGCGGAGGATGCCGAAGTAGGCGATCGGCCACGCCGGCTGGTTGAGCCCGGAGAGGACGACGCGATCGCCGGGGCGTACGCCGACCGCGGCGAGGCGCGCGGCCGTGGCCACGGCGCCCTCGCGCCACTCGCGAAAGCTCACCCGCGTGAGGCCTTCGCTGGTGAGGCGCTGGAGAGCGACGGCGTGATCGTGGCGCTCGGCCATCTCGTCGAGCGCGTCGAGCAGCGTGTCGTAAGGGCGCAGCGGCTTCGTCTCGCGCTGGAGGCGCTCGTCGATCAGCGGGAAGACCCACTTCTCGAGGCCGGGCAGGTGGATGTCGAACATCCAGGCGCGCCAGTCGATCTTCTCGGGCTCCCAGTAGAAGCGGGCGCGCTCCTCGGGCGGCATGCGATCCATCGCCGCGCGGGTGTTGGCGCAGGAGAAGATCCAGTCGGCCTCGGCGACGAAGGGGATGAAGAGCTCGAGCAGGCCGGCGGTGCGATCCTCGGCCTTCGCCGCGCTCTTCAGGGCCTGGGACGCGGGCTTGAAGACGGAGCGCAGCGGCCCGACCGCGGCCATGTCGAAGAGGCCGCTGAGGCCGCGCATCGCGCCGGAGATCCGCCGTGCGCCGTGCGCTTCGTACTGCTTCTTGGAGAGCCCCACCGATTCGAAGCGGCTGGAGATGATGTCGAAGAGCTTGGTCTTCTTGCCCTCGTAGACCTGGCGTCGCTTGTAGAGCCCCGCGAGCTCGATGAAGCGCGTCATCCGGCAGCCGTTGGTGTCGGTCGATCCGAAGTGATAAACGGGGCCGTTGGTGCCGTCGATCAGCTCGGCGAGCGCAGCGATCATCCCGCTCGTGACCATGTCGACGGGGATGATGTCGAGGTGGCACTCGTGGTCGGCGGGGATCTGCACCTGGCCCTTCGACGCCATGTAGAGGTAGGGCGCCGAGGTGTTGATGCCCTCGTTCCACCCGGGGAACGGGAAGGTCGAGCTCGACTCGATCACCGCCGGGCGCACCAGCGCGAAGGGCACGCCCGAGCCCGCGAGGACCTGCTCGCCGATGCTCTTCGTGTAGGTGTAGATGTTGGTCCAGCCCCAGAAGACGGCGCGCTCAGTGCCGGCCTCGGTCAGGCGGTCCTTGATGAACTTGCGCTTCACCTTGGCGAGCTCGTCGGCGAGCGCGGTGCCGCGGCAGGGCTCGCCCCGCTCGCCGAGGTTGTGCTTGGCCTCGTCGAGGAACGCGCTCTGGCGGAAGGCGTCCCCCGCGCGCTGGCGGGCCTGCTTCACGAGGTCGAGGCACTCGTCGATCTCGCGCTGCGGATCCCAGTGCGACTTCTCCAGCGTGCGGTGCGGGTTGGCGGCGCCGTACCAGGTCTCGCCCTCGGCCCGCGGGAAGGGGACCTCGCGCGGATCGACCTCTTCGATCAGGCCCGAGCGGTAGCCGGCGACGTAGCAGGTGCTGGTGTGCATCACCTTCGCGCCCAGCGCCTTCGCCAGGCCGACGAGGTTGTTGACGCCGAACGCGTTGACCTCGAGCGCCTCGTCGAGCGGCGGGTTGAAATCGACGACGCCGGCCACGTTGACGACCGCGGCGATCTTCCCGGTCAGCTCGCGGATCAAGCCTTCGTCGATGCCGAGCAGCGGGTGGATCACGTCCCCGGCGATGGGCGTGATCTTCTGCTTGAGGAAGGCCTCGAAGGCGGCGCCCGGGTGCTGCTCGCGCACCGGATCGAAGACCGCCGAGGTGGCGATCTGCGACCAGAAGCGCTCCTCCGCCGACTGATCGGCCTTGGGCCGGACGAGCAGGTAGAGGTGGCCGACCTCCGGGAAGCGATGCAGCAACATCGCGACCCAGACCTTGCCGAGGAACCCTGTGCCGCCGACGACGCAGAGCTTTTTGCCCGCGAAGATCTGGGACGGGACCAGGGGGGACGGGGCCAAGGGGTCCGCCGATACGGCCGCCCCGATCATGATCTCTTCACTCATCAACCTGTGCTCCGCGGACCGCATCGATTCGCGCCTTGGCCAGGGCGAGTCAAGCGTCGATTGGAGCGAAGGTCCCTACGCGGTGCGAGGCCGCACGATCGCTGCGTTAACGCGCCTCGGTCGACGGCGCGGCAGTGAGAGCTTTCTCCCAGCGGAGCCCGGCGGCGCCGTCGGCTACCCAGCGGTCGCGGATCTTCATCGCCAGCGCGCGGTGGTGGGTGGCGACGACGGCGAAGGCTTCGATCAAGCAGGTGCCCGGCCAGGACTGGAACGAGGCTACGCCGCCCGCGTAGTCATTGCTGTCGATCAGCGACTCGACGGCGCCGTCGATCACCTTGATCACCATCGGCCGGCGCTCGCCGTCGATCTTCTGATCGAGGTGAACGAGGCGGGTCTCGCCGAGGCGGACGCCGTAGGCCTCGGCCGGAGGGCCGGCCTTCTCCAGGAACTTCTGGAGGCAGCGGTCCGGATCGTTTTCGCCTTCGATCGGCGTGTAAAAGAGGCCGATGACGGCGAAGTGCTCGTCGCCGTACTGGTAGGCCGCGCGCGAGGGCTGGCCGAAGATCTTCACCCGCGCCCAGTGCGACCAGTCGATCAGCGGGACGCGCAGGGTGTTGAAGCGGTCCTGCTTCCACCCGAACGGCATCTTGGCGAGGCGCTCGAGCGCGGCGAGCTCGGGATCCGCCGCGTCACCGCCCGGGTTCTTCAGCGTGACCGACTTCGGCGTCGGCGGGATCCCCGGCGGCTGGACGATCTTGGGCGGCGCCGCGCAGCCGGTGGAGGCGACCAGCGTCATCAAGCTCAGGCCAGCGGCGAGTCGACGCAGCATGATGATTCGCTCCCAGTAGCGCCGACGGCTACAGCGTGACCTCGCGCAGGCGGATGCGGTTCTTGTCGTAGATCCCCAGGCCGAGCTCCCCCGCGATCCGGATGTACGTGGGCTCCCGGTCCGCGTCCTTCAGCGTCGGCAGGCCGTTGTCCTTGCGAGCCTGATCGACCACGCCCCAGCCGAGCACGTCCATCGCGACAGGATCGGTGGTCGCGTACACGGCCTCGTGGGGCACGCGGCGCTTCTTGTTCGTGTCGAGCGGGCCCTCGTCGTAGATGAGCTTGAAGCCGTCGATGACGTGCAAGCGCACCCGGCTCTTGACGATGTCCTGCGCGTAGAGCTCGGCGATCTGCGGGCTGGCGCGGTGCTCGTGGAAGGCCTGCGGGTTGATCGTCGACCCGTGGGTGATGTTCTTGAGGCAGCCGGTGAAGCCGCAGATCGAGTGGTCCTTGATCAGGCCGACGTTGATCACCGCCGTGGCCTCGGTGAAGGGCCGGACGAACTTGGTCATGACGCCGGCGACCTTGATCTCGGGCATCGTCGCGTCCTTGTTCTCGTGGACGACGACGGTGATGCCCGCGGGGAAGGCCGGATCGATCACCAGGGCCTTGGTCGCGATCCGCGTGCCAGCCATGAACGACGGGTACTGCTCGAAGATGGTGATGCTCGTCGCGGGGACGCCGGCGGCCATCACGCCCTTGACGATCTCGAGGACCAGCTCTTTGTTGCTGGCCATCGTCGCGCCTTGCTTGCCGGCGATGCCGTTGGGCTTGATCGCGACCTTGTCGTCCTTGTGGACGAACTTGCCGAAGGCCTGGCCCATGTCGGAGAGGCCGGTGAGCTCGGTCATCACCCGCTCGAGCATGGCCTTCGCCGAGGACTCGGTGGGCCAGAGGCCGTTCGCTTGAAGCGTGTTGCTCTTCGAGACCTTGACGACCTTGCCCGGGATCGAGAGCGGGAGGAAGCCGGCGGGGGGGCGCGCTGCGAGGCTCGTAGGCGCCGCGAGCGCGTCGCGGCTGCCGCCGAGGATCGTGGCGCTCGCGGCGAGGGCGCCGAGGAAGGCGCGGCGCGAGGGGAGCACGTCACCGAAGAGGGCGGGAGCGGCGGGGGTGGGGCGGCCTTTGAGCATCGCGACGGATGGTAGCGAGCTTCGGGCGGGGCGCCTACGGCGAGGCGGCGAAAGCTGGGGGCCGGCATGGCGGCGTCAGCGGGAGGAGGGGAGAAAGGGGTGGGATTCCGGGTGTTTTGGTGCGGTATGGGGCTCGCTAGAGGGCGGCACGAAGGAGGTGCCGGATGGAAGCTCAGGCAGTGAAGAAGCGGGATCGGGCGGCGGTGGCGGCGGCAGCGACGACGGAAGGGAAGGGGGTGCTGGGGC
>Ga0209181_10006762_pt1 | contig 15960 bp, 5 predicted proteins | sample MAT05_FD_187208 | JGI IMG/M metagenome (GOLD analysis project Ga0209181, IMG submission 187208) | Freshwater microbial communities from Lake Fryxell liftoff mats and glacier meltwater in Antarctica - MAT-05 (SPAdes) (version 2) | ecosystem: Environmental > Aquatic > Freshwater > Ice > Liftoff... | reverse complement strand
CTTAGTCATTTTAGGTCAACCATTTTTTCATCAGAAAACACTATTTTTCTGCGAATAGTGGGGCTATTTAAAGAAAAATAGCGGCCGTATGATGGAACAAAGGGTGGCATCAAATGACTAAGTTATTATTTGCCCGTTCCATAGCAGGCAAAGCCCTGAATTTCACCTCTTTTTGTACAAAAAACACGTTCATTGTAAAAACAATTGTTTGGAGTTGTCAAATCATGCATCAACTCCCGGACGCTTCCTAGAAAAACTGCCGCGCTTACTCGTTCTAGTAGCCGCGTTCCCCTACATCACCTTATTTTCGCCCAAAATTCTCAGATTGACACCCAAAATTTGGTTCCCCAAAACGTTGTTGGCTGTACAAAATAGTACGGCAAAACTCGCCCGGCGCGGTGTCGCGCTGATCCGTCGCCGTCCAAAAACCGTTGCTTTTTGCTTCCTGCTTTTTGCCGCCTGGCTGTTCTGCCTGCCCAGTCCGTTGTTTCAAAAACCCGTCAGTGCCGTGCTCGAAGACCGGCGCGGTGACCTGCTCGGTGCCCGCATCGCCACCGATGGGCAATGGCGGTTTCCACAGACAGACACGCTGCCGGAAAAGTACGCCACTTGTGTTGTGGCATTTGAAGACAAAAGGTTCTGGTGGCATCCCGGCATAGACCCGGTCAGCCTCAGCCGCTCGCTGTGGCAAAACCTGAGTCAGGGCCGCGTGGTCAGCGGCGGCAGCACGCTCACGATGCAAGTGATCCGCATGGCCCGCGACAATCCGCGGCGCACCATCTGGGAAAAAATAGTGGAAGTTTTCATGGCGACCCGGCTCGAACTGACCTACCGTAAAAAAACCATTCTTCAACTCTATGCTTCCAACGCGCCGTTTGGCGGCAATGTGGTCGGCATCGAGGCCGCATCGTGGCGGTACTACGGCAAAAACCCCGCCCTGCTGACCTGGGCAGAGACGGCTACACTGGCCGTGCTGCCCAACAGCCCGGCCCTCATCCACCCCGGGCGCAACCGCACCGCCCTGTTGGAAAAGCGCAACCGCCTGCTCGACCGGCTCCAGGATGCCGGCGATCTGACCCCTTCCGAATGCGAACTCTCCAAAGAAGAACCGCTGCCCGATGATCCACTGCCCTTGCCCCACCTGGCACCACACCTCCTGGATCGCCTCACAGGGAGCCGGCAACTGAACACCAACAACCGACAACTAACAACCATTGACAAAAACCTTCAGCAGCGCGTCACCGATATTCTTACTCGCCGACAGGCCATCTACCGGGGCAACGACATCCACAACCTGGCAGCAGTGGTGATTGAAGTGCAGACAGGAGACATACTGGCTTATGTCGGCAATGTCCCTGGTGCTGGCAAGGAACACGGCGAATCGGTGGACGTCATTGCAGCACCCCGCAGCACCGGCAGCATCCTCAAACCTTATCTCTACGCCCTCGCCCTCGAAAGCGGCGACATCCTGCCCGCCAGCCTGCTCCACGATGTGCCGACCCAACTCGGTCAGTACAAACCTGAAAATTATTATGAAACCTACGACGGCGCCGTACCCGCCCGCCGCGCCCTGATCCGCTCACTCAACGTGCCCTTTGTGTTGTTGCTCCAACAATATGGCCTTGAAAAATTCCATTTCAACCTCCAGCGCATCGGCCTGACCACACTGCACCGGCCCCCCGATCACTATGGGCTGTCGCTTATTTTGGGCGGTGCAGAAGCCAACCTCCTCGACATCACCAATACCTACGCCTGCATGGCCCGAGTCCTCGGCAACTTCTACGACCGCAATGGCCGTTATGCCGCAGATGATTTCCGGAAGCCGAATTTTTTGAAGGATGTCGGATCAAGGACGTTGGAGGGAGGACGTTGGACCAAGGGCCAAGGAGCAAGGAGCAAAGATGTCCAACGTCCGACATCCAACGTCCAACGTCCTAAATCCAACGTCCTCCATTCAACGTCCAACGTCCTGTCAGCAGGCGCCATCTGGCACACCTTTCAGGCCATGCAGGAAGTGGAGCGCCCCAACAGCGCAGGCGAATGGGAAATGTTTCGGGCCAGCCGCAGCATTGCCTGGAAAACCGGGACCAGTTTTGGCTTTCGCGATGCCTGGGCGGCCGGGGTCACGCCGCACTATGCCGTGGGCGTATGGGCAGGCAACGCCGACGGCGAAGGCCGCCCGGGACTGATCGGGGTGGAAGTGGCGGCACCGGTGTTGTTCGAAATTTTTGAGCAGTTGCCCGGCAGTGACCGATGGTTCGATCCGCCTTACGACGGTATGGCTCAAGTACCCATCTGCCGTCAAAGCGGGTTTCGCGCCGGTGCTTACTGTGAAGCCGACACCGTATGGATTCCCAAAAGCGGCCTGAATGCGCCCGCCTGCTCGTATCACCAGTTGCTTCACCTCGACCCGACCGGACAATGGCAGGTGACCAGTGATTGTGAATCGCCCGACCGGATGCAGCACCGCGCCTGGTTCGTGTTACCCCCCGTAGAGGAGTATTATTTCAAAACAAAAAACCCCTCCTACACCGCTCCCCCACCCTTCCGCTCCGACTGCCTGGGCGCTCAAGTCGCTCAAAATCAGTCGCCCATGCAATTGCTCTACCCCAAACACCCGACCCGCATCTATGTGCCGGTGGATCTGAACGGCCAACTGAGCAGCACGGTATTCCAGGTAGCCCACCGCTCGGCAGATGCAGAGGTGTTCTGGCATCTGGACCAGGTTTATCTGGGCAGCACACATACCTTCCACGAAATGGCCCTGCAACCCTCGGTCGGGAAACATCATTTGACTTTGGTGGACAAGGCCGGCTACCGCCTGGAATTGAATTTTGAAGTGCTCGGAAAAGGAAAGTAGGGTGGCGAATGGTTCTTAGTTATTAGTTGTCTTGGCTCTTGGTTCTTGGTCCCTGATTCATCGTTAGGAGCGCACGACTACCATCCGTCGCACCGCGCTGTGGGTGGGTGTTTCCAAACGGTAGTAGAGCACCCCCGCGCTTTTCGGTACAAGCAATGCGGCATCTAACTGCATCGTGTGGCAACCTTCGGTAAAATCTTTTTTCTGTAAAAACAAGACCTGCCCCGTCCCGTCGAATACGGTCAACGTAGCGGGTGCTGCCTGCGGCAAACAAAATGAAATCGAGGTGGTGCGCGAAAATGGATTAGGCCGGTTTTGAAACAACTCGAAACGCGCAGCCGATGCTTGCTGCCCCTGGAAGCGCAGGTCTACGCGATGTGGCGAAATACTATTTCCCGCTGCCAGCGGGTATCCCTCCGCGCGGGTGATCCGGTCAGAAATCCGAAGCAGGTCGCGCAGCAAACCCGATGTTTCAGCTCGAAACCGAACCGTAAATGCTGTGGCAGCATCGGCAGATCCCGTCGTAGGCACCTCGCACGAAACTGTCAATGCATCCTCAAACAAACCGAAGTGATCCGCAGACAACCGTGTTCCAGGTTGAATTTCCAGCAATTCCAGTCCTGCGTGTTCAAGCGTAAACTGATAACCCAGCGCGGGCGCAGACGGCTGCAATTTCAATTCAATCACTTCTCCGGGTTGTACGATTTTATTTTCCAGGTCAAAGAACAGCGTACCCGCATTGCCCCCTCTGTCGTCGGTACTGGTCAGTGCGTTGACGACCGCCGAGTGGTTGATATCGCCCACTTTAAGGGCTACAAAGCGATGATTCAGGCTATCTTCGAGAATATTGGCAACGTTTATTTTTTCAGGAAAACTCGTTTTAAACGGATTGGATGGCTCCGGGAATACGAACTTTTTGTCCACAAAACGCCACGACGTATTGGCGGGCAATACCGTATAAATGCCGAGAATCAATTTTCGAAACTCCACGATGTCAAAAGTGGTGACAGAGCCGGACCGGTTGGCATCTGCGGCAATCAGCCTATAAGGGGAGGTGATCGGTTCCAGGCCGAGGATATGTTTGGAGATCAGCACCAGATCGAATGTGGTGACTCCATTGAGCGGTGCTACGTCCTTGGCCGGAATGACTTCGTAAGGCGACCCATACGGGATAGATGATGCGAAATTGAACGCCCCCGACGTATCGGTGAGCACCACGGGCACGCTGGCGAACACAGGCGACTGCAATTGGACGACCGCCTGCGCCAGCCCTTGATTCACCTCTGTTTTTACAAAACCGCCGACATATTTCGGGGTCACGTTGTTGCAGTGGTTCTCCAAATCGACCACCCTGACGGGCAGGTTACAGGTAGAAACAAGACCGTCCGGATCCCGCGCCCATATTTCTACCGTGTGTTCACCAATTTCGCTGCAACCAAAATTCAGTGATGTGCTGTTGGCCGGAAAACCTGTTCCTGTACCGCTCTTTCGGATACCAAATTGTACCAGCGCGGAGGGCGTGGCATGATCCAGCACGGAGGGCAATACCGTGCTAAGTAACAGTGTACCAAAGTTTTGTGGGGCAATAACAACTTTAAATGAACTATCGCAGGACATCGGTGGCAAGGGCCCCGGGCCGACGGAGAACACGTAATCACACACGCGTTCATTGCCGCAGTTGTCGGTTGCGATCCATTTGATGCGGTGTTTTCCATAAGGCAATTGTGGCAGCCTTCCTGTGATTGGGTCAATCGGTGTGTTCCAGACCACCCGCGCGGTGCGATAGGGGCCGTCGGTAAAAGTTTGCAGGGCAAAACTATACTTTTCGTTCGCAGGCACGGGACGCTCGTCGTACGTGCGCGGCACTCCTCCTCCGAAGTTGGGGGAGTTGATGTTGTTGAAATTAACATTGTTCGGTCCGGGCGGGCTGCTGGACGATACCACTGTTTCCATGGTATTGTTCCCATCGAGATCGAGATACAGCAGGTATTTGACGTCTATGCCGGACCCGGAGCAGGCATCGGTGATCGTGGCGCTGAGGTTGACCGGCGCCTCGCGCATGTCCTGACTACCTGTGCTCATTTCCAGCCAGTAAGGCTTGTTCCAGAACAATGGGTCGTTGGAGGTCTGGTCGCCCACAGATATGGGCGTTAACGGACAAGAGACAACCACAGGATCGTGGGTATCAATCACTTTGATGATCTGCTTATAGGTATAGCCGTTGGTTGCAGCGGCCCAATAACTGCTAAAATCCTTCACCGGCGCAGTAGGGGTGATCGGCAGCTTGGTTGCAGTCCATGGCAGCGGGATGACATTGGGATCGGAAGAAGCAGATACCACCGGACCGGGCAGGTTGGAAGCATGGTTGATCTGCACGTTCGGATTGGGATTCGGGACGTTGGTCAGCGGCAAATTGGGGTTATAGGAACACCAGTTGATAATGGTCCAGGTTCGTTCCACTTTGTAGCAGGCATCGGGGACTACAGTGAAGGTCAGGTCCTTAAAGGTAATGTGCATCTGCTCGCAGTCACGCCCAAAAAACTCCGGCTCACCATAGTTTCCTTTGCCGTCACAAACTGTTATAATCCGGTCGTCCGGAAATTTGACGTAATAATTTTGCTCGTATTCCACCTTGATCTTTTGGGTACAGGTACCGCCCGGCAGTCCGTTCGCACTGAACGTATGGAATTTTCGCGCCAGCGTTCCCTGTCTGCACAGCCATTGAAAGTTGGAGGAGTCAATTTCGATCAGCAGCGAATCTACCCGGCAAGTGAGGCTGGCCACCGGTCCATAGATCGCCAATGTCGGATCAAAATCCTTACACGCTACCGTCACATCGGGCGGCGCGGTGCAAGCAGGTTGAAAGCCGTCTACGATGCGCACCCGGGCCGTACAGTCTGAAAATTGGCCCATCGCAAAATTATCCAGCACCGTATCGGGCGGTACCGCTACATCGTACACGCGAAGGGTGATCAGCACCGTATCGCCGCTGTCTTCGCAGCAAAATGTCACCCGGTCATCGAATTTGGGATTGGGCTGACAACCATTGGCGGCCACTTTGCGGCGGGCTTTGAAGCGCACCGGCGAGCAGTTGTCGGTGCTCCCTTTGTTCAAGGTGCTGGCATCTACGGTAATCACACCATCCGCGTCGAGTGCCCGAAGCAGGAGCGAGTCGCATTTCGCTACAGGAGGCTGCTGATCCCAAACGGCTACCAGTGCGGTACAACTCCCCTTATTGCCGCAAGCATCGGTGGCCACGTATTGCACGACGGTCTCTCCTGCGGGAAACAAAGAGTCTATTCCGAGTAGACCCAGCGTATCGAGTTGAAGCGGGTTGTTGGCCGGAAAATTTGTCAGCGTTCCTATCAGCGAATCGGCTTTGCCGTTGCTTGTCCAGTAGGCTTTCACACCCGTTAACTTCGAGCAGCCATCCGTAATTACTACATCGGGCAAGTTGACGACTGCAAAACAATTGATAGCCGCCGCACTGACCACCGGATTGACCGGACAAGCGATGGACGGGGCTTTATCATCTTGAATATCAATGTTTTGCCGATGGGTAGCAACAGTACTGGCACACCAGTTGACGATCTGCCAGGTTCGCTCGATCCGACGAGAACCCCCGCAGAGCGGTTGCAAGGTATCGGCGTAGATATAGTCAAAACTACAGAGGTTGGTAAATTGAAAACCCAGCCACAACCAATGTGGCTGTCCGGTCTGGGCTGGAGTGGTCTGCGTATCGGGGCAACTGAGTGTCACGTCGGCGGGGAGTTTTATATTTGCCATCGTCGGGCGCAGCAGCCGTATTTGCTGGACGCAGGTACTGCTGTTGTTCCGAACATCCGTTGCTGTCCAACGGCGATTGATCACTTTGTAAAAAGCGCTGTCGCAATGGTATCCCACTTGTGTATCCAAAAAACTGGTATCCACAACACCCCCACAGTTCTCCGTGATTTGCGGGTATGCCGTCGGTACTTTCAATACGTTTTTCAGATAATCCGGCGTAAAATCAGGGGCTCCGCACGGCAGCATGATCGTCTCGCATACGATTTGAGGGGGCGCCAGATCCTTTGGCAGCACATTGCCCACACAGGTAAAGCCCGAGGACATACTGGACACCCGGTACTGGATGGTTTTGCCCAGATCGGATGGCCCCAATACCCCCGGCACCCAGGGTCCGTTGCCCGAGGGCGGCGTTTTGTCCAACTCTACCAGATAACTCGCCAAACAACTATAAGGAGGATCCAGCAAGGACGATGCCTGCAAAGTGGCACTGCATGTAATCGCATCGAGTGACACGGACACGGCGTTTTTACAGAGCAGGGGGAACATTCCATTCAACACGGTGACGGAAAACGAGCAGGCGGCCGTGTTACCTGCTGCGTCTATGACCCGCCATTGGTTGACGGTGACTCCGATCGGGTGTTTCGAACCCGACCCCAACCCGGCTATCCGCGTCAAATTGAACCCCGGCTCGTTGTCGTTCGCCAGAACGTTGTAGAAATAAGCCGTGTCGCATTTAGCCGGTTTGAGCGTCAGCGTCACGCTGGGCGGACAAGTGATGGTAGGTGGGATGGAGTCTGTGAAGAGTTTGAAGTTTGAAGTGGCATTCGTACCGGTGCAAATGGTCAACAGCAACAAAACAGGTAGAAGTCGGCTCATAGGAAAAGTTGGTTTGACGTGTTGCGGTTTGGGTTTTTCTGGATCTCCTCATGCTGGACTTTTGATACAACCCTGCATTTACAATCGTACCATCTTTCGAACAGCGCTGTGGGTCGGCGTTTCCAAACGATAGTACAGTACGCCTGCTCCCGGTAGCGCAAGCGCCGCTGCATCTACCGTTACGGTATGATAACCTCCGGAAAAATCATTTTTCTGCGAAAACAACATCCGGCCCGTGCCGTCGAACACAGACAGCAAAGCAGCGGTCGCCTGCGGCAAATAAAACGAAATCAGCGTATTGTCTAAAAACGGGTTGGGCTGGTTTTGAAACAATTCGAAGGCAGCAGCCGATGACGACTGGCCGCTGAACCGCAGCGCAATATTGCTCACCGGGGCCTTGCCAATTGCTCCCTGAGAAGAATACGCCTCTGCCCGTGTGATCCGGTCTGACACCCGAATCATGTCCCGCAGCGACCCCGGACGATTCGCCCGAAACCGCACCGCAAACGATGCTGCTTCTACGTCGCAGGAAACCGTCAACGCATCGGCAAAGACACCGAAATGGTCAAGTGACAGGCGCGCACCGGGTTGGATGTCCAGCAGTTCCAGCCCCCCATGTTCCAGCGTGAATTGATAGCCCAGCACCTGTTCGGAGGGCATCAATTTTAATTCCACCACATCTCCTTCCCGGACTGTTTTGTTTTCCAGGTCAAAAAACAACGTCGCTTCCCCATCGCGGTCTTCCGTCCCAACCAGGTTATTGACCACTGCCGAGCCGTTGATGTCGCCCACTTTGATCGCTGTGAAATCCTGGTTCAGGCTATCGCCTAAAATGGCGGTCGCGGTGATTTTTTCGGGTAAGGCTGTTTTAAACGGATTGAGTGGGTCCGGGAAAACGAAGTTCTTTTTGACAAAACGCCACGACTTATTGGCCGGCAGGTTGGTGTAAATACCGAGGATCAGTTTGCGGAACTCCACGATATCGAAGGTGGTTACGGACCCCGACCGGTTCGCGTCGGCGGCAATGAGGCGGTAGGGCGACGCAATCGGCATAAGCCCCAGAATGTGCTGACTGATCAGCACCAGGTCATAGGTCGTCACCCCGTTGAGCGGCGCAACATCCCGTTCCGGAATCACTTCATAGCCCACCGCTGCGGGCAGGGTCATTACAAACTGGTAGTGACCGTTCGTGTCCGTTTCAATGATGGAAGCCGCCGGAAGCCAGGGCGACTCCAGGCGCATGGTGGTCGCACCTACCCCTTTTCCAAGGTCGTTTTTGACGGTGCCGGCTACTTTGTACTTCAGGGTGGGATTGATGCAATACTTGCCTGTATCCAGCACCATGACAGGTATTGTGCAAGTATTCGTCCGCCCGGATGTGTCACGCGCCCACACTTCCAGCGTACGATTGCCCAATTCCAGGCAATTGAACAGCACCGAGGCGCCATTGGTCGGAAAGCCGGTGCCCGTGCCGCCTTTGCGGATGCCAAAGGTGACGTTCGCAGGCGGTGTCGGCAAATCGAGCACCGGCGGCAACACGGCAGCCAGCGTCAATGCAGTGAAGCCCTGCGGCATGATGTGCACAGTGAGTGCAGAATCGCATTTCAACTGCGGCAACGGGCTGTCGGAGATGGTGAAAGTCCGCTCGCAGGTCTTGCTGTTGCCGCAGCCGTCTTCTACGGTCCATCGAATGCGGTGGGTGCCGTGCGGGAGTTGTGGAAGTTGATAGTCGAGGGGTGCTTGCAGCGTGTTCCAACGCACAGCGGAAATGCGTTTTTTCCCAATCACCTGGTTTTCAATGGCAAATCCGTACTTCTGACTGCTTGGCACTGGACGCGCATCGAAAGCGGACTGTGTGCCACCGGCAAAGTTGGGGTTGGTGGAGTTGTTAAAATTCACATTATTATAGCCTGGCAGATTCGTGCTGCTGACCGCCGTCTCCTGGGTGCCGTTTCGGTCCGTGTCCAGAAACAATACATACCGGATGTCTAACGCAGCACCAGAGCAAATATCTGTTGCACTCATTGAAAGGTCAACCGGTATTTCACGCAGGTCATGGCTGCCGGGTGGGGTTCCATACCAATAAACCTCATTCCATAGTTGCGGATCGTTCACTGTGGTGTCGCGCAACATGAGGATATAAGAAGGGCAGGCATCTAACACAGGATCTTGGGTGTCAAGCACTTTAATGATTTGCTTGTACAAGTAGCCATTGCTGCTTACACTCCAAAAAGTGCTATAATTCGTAGCAGGCGCACCTGGTGTAACAGATACCACGGTTGGTGCCCAGATTCCAGTAGCAGTAGCAGACGAAACGATCGGGCCCGGAAGGTTGGAAGGATGGTTCGGTACCGGACTGGGATTGGGATTGGGAATTGTGCTCAGCCCCTGCGCAGGGTTGTACTGACATTTATTGATGACTTTCCAGGTACGTTCAACTTTGTAGCATGCATCAGGTATTACAGTGAAAACCTCATCTGTAAATGTGACGTCCATGTCTTCACAGTCCAGCCCAAAAAATTGCGGCTCGCCGTAGATGCCCGTGTTATTGCACACTTGCACTAAACTATCGTTGGGAAATTTTACAAAATACTCCTGCTCATACTCCACCGTGATTTTCTGGGTGCAACTACCGCCTGGCTGTTTATTTTTGTCAAACGTCTGAAATTTGCGCAACAGAACCCCTTGTTGGCAGGAAGGACTAAATTGAGTGGTGTCCGACGATGTAGCAAATGAATCCACCTTGCAGCTCGCCGAGACAATCATACTGCCGTACGCCGCCAACGTTGGATCAAAATCTTTGCAGGTCACCGTCACATTGGCCGGAGCGGTGCAAGTCGGCGGTAGCGGATCGTGGAGCACGATTTTCGTGGTGCAGTCGCTGTGCTGGTTGGGGGCATAATTGGCGACTACCGTACCAGCTGGCAAGGCTACATCGTATACCCGCAGCACGACCGGAATGGTATCGCCGATATCCGAGCAGCAGAACATCACTTTTTCGTACCATTGGTCATTGGCCTGTTGACAAGGCCCAACGGATTGGCGGTGTGCCCGAAACTCGAGCAGGCTGCAACTGTCCATAGAGCCGTTGTCAAGTACTTCGGCCGGGAGCGCCACTTGTCCGTCGGGACCGATTGCAACCAGCAGGAGGGAATCGCAATGGGCAACAGGCGGCACATTGTCCCATACTTGCAGGGTAAATTCGCAGGTACCCACACTGCCACATTGGTCGGTGGCAACGTAGCGGATGAGATTGGAGCCAACCGGGAAGCTGTCCATGACACCCAGCACACCGAGTGTATCGTGTAGCGCCGGGTTGTTGCCCATGAAATCGGCAAGCGTTCCTGTAAGTGTGTCTGTGCCGGTAGCGTTTTCCCAAATGGCTTGAATTGAAGTGACCTGCGAACAAGCGTCGGTCATGACGAAATCGGGCAAATCCACGCTGCCCAAACAGTTCAAAGTGTTCCCCGTCACCACCACAGACGTTTGCACTGGGCATTCAAATACAGGGCCTGGTGCATTAGAAATGGTGATTTCCTGCACCCTTATGAATGGATTGGCAGCAGACAATGGCTTGCAGAGGTCGCGGATTTTCCAGGTACGCAGGAGCAGGCTGGTACCATCGCAGATCGCTTGCATGGTGTCGGTGTGGGTGGCTTCCAGTTCGCAATAGGAGGCCGTCGCCAGCAGGTATTTCCGGGTACCTGCCTGTACGGAAGGTTCGCCGGTTTTGGCGAGCGATACATCAGGAGCGGCGCAACTGACTGAAATATCTGCCGGGATCGTTATGTCCGTAAAACGGCGCACCCGGTTGATGGTCTGCTGGCAGGTGCTGTTGTTGCCGCTTCCATCGGTGGCCGACCACGTGCGGGTCACGATACCGCTGAGATTGGTGGTGCTATCGCAAGGCAGGTCGGAAACCAGGTCGGTGAAGGTGACCGTGACTGGTCCGCATTCATCCATGAAGGCGGGCATTCCATTGGCGAGGCCAAGGCTGTCTTTCAGAAAAGCAGGTGCCAGATTGCTGACCGCGCAGGGTACAGCGATGGTCGGACAGCTCATCAAGGGTTTGCGCTCGTCCACAACAGTCAGACTGCCCCAGCACCTATTCCCTGAAATCGGATTGGTAATGCGAGATTGATATGTTTTGCCCAGGTCGCCGACCGTAAACACCGGAGCAGCCAGCCAGGGGCCATTGCCCAGAGGGACGGTTTTGTCTACTTCGACCAGATATGATTGCAAACAACCATAGGGTCCGCCTTCGAGGGCCTGGTTCAGGTCAATGCTGGCCTGGCAGTTTTGCTCCAGTTTCACCGTGATCAAGTCGGCGCAGATGAGGTTGGGGGCAGGCGGACTCTGCACGGTCACCGTGAACGAACAAGTAGCAATGTTCCCTGCCTGGTCCGTCACGAGCCAGTTGTTCAAAGTGGCCCCAACCGAAAAAATACCCCCGCTGACAATACCCGACAACCGGATGAGGATGGGATTGGGCTGATCATCGCTGACGGTGACCGTGTACGAATAAGCCGTATCACATTGTGCAAAACCGAGGCTCAACGTTGCGCTCGGCGGGCAGGTGATGGTGGGGGCGATGGTGTCGGTTGAGGGACTGAGGACTGAGGACGTTGGACGTTGTATGTTGGACTGAGGACGTTGGATGTTAGACTGAGGACCAGAGACGCCAGAGTCCAACGTCCTAAGTCCAATGTCCTCAGTCCTAAGTCCAGAGTCCAACGTCCTAAGTCCAAAAGCATTTCCCCAAAAAGGCAGGAGGATAAAGCCAAGTAAAATTCGGCTCATAATAAATCGGTTTTAGTGTAACTATCCAGCCGCCCCTAAATACTTATGATTTCCGACCTCGGAGCGGTCAAGGGTTTGTAGAAATGCGTCGGGTTGACATTAATTCCTGACCTCGGAGAGGTCGAACGTTTGTTTCAACGCTATTTTCTGCAAACCTTCGACCTCTCCGAGGTCGTATGGCAAAAAGCATTTCAAAGCGGCTGGATAGTTACGTTTTAGTTGATGTAAAAGATTGATTAGTTTGCGTCAAAAATAGTGCCTCACCCCCGCTTTGAGTACAATCCGACGAAAAATGACAAAAACCCGTTTTCCAGCGTGCTGATTCCACCGTTTTTCTGTTTTCCCGCTGCTTTTCAACAAGGCAGTTTACCTTTCCCGCACGATTTCAACAGATTTGAAATCGTCTTATTTTGACATGAAAAATATCCGGTCTTGCCTTTCCAATACCGCGAAACAGGGTTTCGCCCTCCTGCTTTTTACCTGCGCATGGCTCGGGCTGTCGGCCCAAAAAACCATCACCCTCGACGACTGCTTTGTGCAATACAAGTTCTACCCGCAGGGCGGCGTGAATTTCCAATACCGGGAAGATGGGAAACATTATGTAGAGGCTGACAACGAGCACAGGCTGCATATTCACGATATCCTGGACCCCAAACTGGACTCGCTCGTGGCCCTCGACTTGCCCGCTGCTGCGCAGGATTTTGATCAGTTTGTATTCAGCGACGATGAGACCAAACTGTTGCTCCGCACCAATACCGAGCCCGTCTACCGCCACTCCGTGCTGGCCAATTATTTTGTGTATGATTTCAAAACCAAAACAGTACAGTCGCTTTTTGATACTGCCAAACAGCAGTTTGCAGACTTCTCGCCAGATGGAGAACAAGTAGCATTTATAGCAGGCAACAACTTGTATTTCAAGCACATTGCCTCCGGCAAAACCACCCAGGTGACCCGCGATGGCGAAAAGAACAAGATCATCAATGGCCTGCCCGACTGGGTCTACGAGGAAGAATTTAGCCCGGTGGATGGCAATGGCATGGTGGCAACCAAATGGAGCCCGGATGGCAAGAATCTGGCGTTCATCCGCTTTGATGAAAGCCAGGTGCCGGAGTTCCCGCTCAGTTGGTACGAAGGCGGCATGTACCCGCGCCGCTCGTCGTTCAAGTATCCCAAGGTCGGGGAGCGAAACTCGGTGGTCAGTGTTCACCTGTACGACGTGGACGGCGGCGGTATGGTGGGCAAAGTCATGGGTCTGGAGTCCGGCGATTATGCCCCGCGCATTCACTTTACCGCCGACAATCAACTCGTTGTGTCGCGCCTCAACCGCCGACAGGATACGCTGGAACTGCTCCTTGCAGTGCCCGACCGGGTGATTAACGACCCCGACGACCGCACCAACTACATTCCGACCCGCCTCTTGCTGCGCGAAACCGATCCGGCCTACGTGGATGTAGAATCCGACAAAAAATTGATTTTTCTGAAAGACAAAAAACACTTCATCTGGATGAGCGAGCAGAGCGGCTTCAACCACCTTTACCTCTACGGAATGGATGGCAAACTGATCCGGCCGCTCACCCAGGGCCGCGCCGACGTGACGGCATTTTACGGGGTTGACGAAGTGAATCAACAATTTTACTATCAGGTGGCGTTGCCGGGTCCGCTCGATCGCACGGTGCGCACGGGCTCCCTCGACGGCTCGGTGCGCGATGAACAACTGACCCTGCGCGCCGGTACCAATGAGGCGAAATTCGGGCCCACATTCGATTACTTTACGCTCGTCTGGTCAGATGCTAATACACCTCCTGTGGTTACCCTGTGCAATCGCAAGGGCGAGGCATTGCGCACGATTACGGACAATATGCGCGTCCACAAACTGCGGCAACAATATGGTTTCGTCAATAAAGAATTTTTTAAATTCAGCCTGGCTGACGGCACAGAACTGAACGGCTGGATGCTGAAGCCCGCTCTTCTGGACTCGACCAAAAAATATCCCGTATTGTTTGACAACTATGGAGGCCCCGGCTCCCAAACGGTTCAAAACCAATACGATGGCTATATTGGCTCCTGGCATCAAATGCTGGTGCAGAAAGGTTACGTTGTAGTGAGTATAGACAACCGGGGAACCGGCGGGCGGGGGCGCGATTTCAAAAAATGCACCCAACTGCAACTCGGCAAATTGGAAACGGAGGATCAGATCGCTGCTGCCCGCTACCTGCGCACTTTATCTTGGGTGGATCCGGGCCGTCTCGGCATCTGGGGCTGGAGTTTCGGTGGTTACCTCAGCACCTCGTGCATTTTAAAGGGAAATGACGTGTTCAAAATGGCCATGGCCGTCGCGCCCGTCACCAACTGGAAATGGTACGATTCGGCTTATACCGAGCGCTATATGCACACCACCAAGGACAATTCGCAAGGCTACGAAGACAACTCCCCCATCAATTTTGCCGACCGCCTGCGCGGCGGCAATTACCTGATCTGCCACGGCGTCGCCGACGACAATGTGCACTGGCAACAAACAACAGAGATGATCAATGCGCTGATCAAAGCCAACAAGCAGTTCGAAACCTACTATTATCCCAACCGCAACCACGGGATTTATGGAGACAATGCCACGCGCCACCTTTTTACGAAGTTGACGAGTTTTGTGGAAAGTAAATTGTGAGGTGAGAAGGTTTCTTCTGAAAATTGCACCATGAAACACGACAAGACCGATGTGTTCGAACTATTCGCTGAAGAGGTCTTAAACGGCCAAAAGCCTTTCATTGACCCAACGCTTTTTGACTCAAAAAGTCCGCAAATATTTTATCAACATAAAGACGGTGCTCTATGGGCAGGCGACTCTATTGTGTGGATGAAGTTTCAGCCCGCTGATAGCGTGAACTTGATTTTTGCAGACCCTCCATATAATATCAAAAAAGCGGACTGGGACGATTTCGAGTCGCACCAAGAATACGTCGCTTGGTCGGTGCGCTGGATTGAACAAGCAGCCCGACTGCTAAAACCGACCGGTACACTCTATGTCTGTGGGTTTTCAGAGATTTTAGCCGACCTAAAAGCGCCAGCGATGCAGTTTTTCAAGGGTTGCCGCTGGTTGGTGTGGCATTACAAAAACAAGGCAAACCTCGGGACTGATTGGGGGCACTCGCACGAAAGCATTTTGCATTTGCGCAAATCGAAGCAACACAGTTTCAACATCAACGACGTGCGTATTCCCTACGGAAATCATGCCCTTAAATACCCTTCACACCCGCAGGCCGAGACAAGTCAATATGGTAAGGGCAAGCGCAACGACGACCTCTGGGAGCCACACCCGAACGGAGCAAAACCCAAAGATGTCATTGAAATCCCCACAACTTGCAATGGGATGAACGAGAAAACGCCGCATCCTACTCAAAAACCCGAAGAACTGCTGCGAAAAATCATTCTTGCCTCCTCAAACCCCGGCGATACGGTGCTTGACCCCTTCGTAGGCTCTGGCACTACGCCAGTCTGCGCACAGCAACTAGTGCCCCGTCCGGTAGTTGGCGTATGAATCCAGGAGACATGTTTTTCCTTCCTCAAGGCGCGAGGAGGGCGAAATACGGGATATTTTAACCGACGAGCAACGCAGAAGAAGGGGAAATAGGGCGCTGGATTCA
>Ga0209181_10006761_pt1 | contig 15960 bp, 15 predicted proteins | sample MAT05_FD_187208 | JGI IMG/M metagenome (GOLD analysis project Ga0209181, IMG submission 187208) | Freshwater microbial communities from Lake Fryxell liftoff mats and glacier meltwater in Antarctica - MAT-05 (SPAdes) (version 2) | ecosystem: Environmental > Aquatic > Freshwater > Ice > Liftoff... | reverse complement strand
ACCGCCCAACTGACGCCGGCCGAGGCCGGCATCGCCAGCAGCGCGAGGGCGACGGCCTTGGCCAGCACCGGGTCGGTCTGCCGCGTAACGGCGATCGGCCAGTTCGGATAGAGCGGCGTCGACAGCGCGCAGTCCAGTCCCGGCTGTGCGCCGAGCGCCCGAAAATCGGCGAGGCGCAGCGTTCCCTGAGCGGCCATCTGTTCGGGCAGGCAGGCGCGGACGATGCCGGCGTCGACCTCGCCGCTCATCACGGCGTCGATCACCTTGCTCATTGGTAAGCCAACGAAGCGCGTTTCCCGCAAATCCGACTCGGGGTCGACACCCTTGCGCAGCATTTCGCGGGCAGCGATCAGATAACCGCCGAAGGCGTCGGCGGCGACCGCCGCGACGCGTTTTGCGGCAAGATCGGCGAGCTCGCGAAGATCGCCGCGGTCGGCGCGGACCAGGACCACCGAACCCAAGGCGCGCGCCGGGTCGGCGTCGTGCGTGTCGAGCGTGGCGATCCGGCTCACGCCGAACTCGGCCTCCATAGCGACGTAATACCCCGGATTGGTAATCAGCAGGTCGACCTGCTGCCCGGCGACTGCGCGTCGCAGCCCGTCGGCGTCGTACTGGGCAAGCCGGAAGCGATGCTCGGGCAGCGCCCGGTTGAGATAGTCGATGACCGGCGACCAGTCAGCGGCCGCCGCGCGTTCGCCCTGATAAGCGAAGACAGCGATCGCCACGTCGCGGCCAAAGGCGGCCGGAGCGCCGAGCAGGCAGGCGATGAGGGCGAGCACCAGGCGGTGGTGCAGACGGCGGTAAGCGAGCACGATACGCATGCGGGCAGTATAGCGGGCAGCGCCCGGCGTGTTCGCCCGAGGAACACGCGAACTGCGACCCACGGTGCGTGTTCCTCGGGCACTCAAGGCCGGCTGCGCCGGCGCCGTGCGCGCCGCCAGATGAGGGCGTAGGCGAAAAGATTGACGAGCACGATGGCGAGCCCGAGAGCGACTTGCAGGCCGCGCGTCAGGTCCTCAGGATAGAGCAGCGGCAACAGGTAGTGCTCGACGAAACCGCCGCTATAGCCGGCTTCGCCGCTGGCCCGGCGCAGGCTGTTTTCGAGCGGCGTCAGCGGACAGACGTGGCCGGTGGTTTCGACGAAGACCGCCCACGTCACCGCCGCCAGGTGCAGCCAGGCGAGGCGCGCAAAGCGCCAGACCAGCCCGGCGCCGAGCACGACGAAGGCGACGAAGGCGAGATGAACGAGGACGACGATGTCAGCGAGCAAGGGATAGACCATGGCAGACTCGATGGCGCGGGTACCGCGGCGCAGGCAGTCCGGAACTTCGGCCAGCGTGCAGTCGTCTATGACCGTCGGCGGTCTCCCCCGGTTCATCGCCGATAGCGGCGCAAGCGGTCACCGGCTGGCCAGCTACAATGACCGAAGCCCTTGCGCCCTGACCACGGGCTTGGCATTCTGACGCACGCTGCGCTGGTCGCGCGCACGAAAACCCGGGGCCACAACATCATTGCAGAAAGGCGCTTCATGTTCGAGGCAATCACAGGCAGCAGGGTCCTTCCACTGGCGCTGCTCGCAGCGCTCGTCGGGTTCGTCGGGCTTGCCGGCTGTGTCAGCCGTAATGCCTATTACCAACCGGAAAAGGCGCATCACCGGCCACACGGGTTCGTAAACCCGGGCACGTCGGCGACGCCGGCCAAGGTGCCGTGGTACGAGGTGCTGGTGCGCCACGTGCGCGGCGATTTCGCCCCGGCCAGCGAGCCCGCAGGCGGCTATGCGGCGTTCAACGAAAAATGGCGCGCCGACGTCGACCACGCGCTGATCGGCGAGCGCCATCAGGCGCCGGTCATTACCTGGCTCGGCCACGCCGCAATGCTGCTCCAGGTCGGCGGGCGTAACATCCTGATCGATCCGCACTTTGGCGATTATGCCGGACCCGTTTCCTGGCTGGCTTCGAAACGCCGGGTGCCGCCGCCGCTGACCGTCGCCGAGCTGCCGCCAATCGACCTCGTGCTGATCTCGCACAACCACTACGACCACCTCGACCTGCCGACGGTGCTCGCCCTCGACCAGCGCTTCAAACCGCGCTGGATCGTGCCGCTCGGCGTCGGCGCCTGGCTCGCCGCGCAGGGGATCGCCGGCGCCGGCGAACTCGACTGGTGGGACCAGCGCGACGACGGCCCGCTGACCATCCGCCTGATCCCGGCGCAGCACTGGAGCAAGCGCACGCTGTTCGACACCAACACGACGCTGTGGGGTGGCTTCGCCGTCGAGTGGACGCCGCCTGGCGCGGCGGCCGAAGCAGCGCCCTGGCGCTTCGCCTACACCGGCGACACCGGGTATTCGCCGCTTTTCACCGAAATGCGGCAACGCCTCGGCCCGGTCGATTTTCTCGCGCTGCCGATCGGCGCCTACCTGCCACGCGACTTCATGCGCCCGCAGCACGTGAACCCTGAGGAGGCGGTGCTCATCGTGCGCGACCTCGACGCCAGGCAGGCGCTCGGCGTTCATTGGGGAACCTTCGAATTGACCCAGGAAGCCTTCGACCAGCCGCCCAAGGATCTGGCGCTCGCGCTCGCCAAGCACGGCGTCGCGCCCGAGCGCTTCTCGGTCTTCAAGCACGGCGAGAGCCGGCGCATCGACCTGGGCGTTAAGCCGCAGCCCTAAGCCCTGCTGTTTTTTTTCTATCCGACGCCGCTTAAGTCGAGATTACGGCTGATTTAAAATTCAATAGGTTACTGAAGGTCTTGCAAATTCGATTTGGCAGTATCTCGCAGCCTAAATTGTGATATTTTCGATTCTCACCAGTTTTAAGTTGAGCGCTTTCAATTGACTACGCGAGAGACCAATCGGTAACAAGGATCGATGAGCAGCTGAATATTGCGGCGCAGCCAACGCGCCACCGCACTCAACGCGATTTATTGCCACGGTCGATATGGCAAATCATAGCCTGTCAGGGCTTTTGTGTAGCAATCAAGCCCATTTTTCCAGACGGGCGGCAGACTATCGTTCGTCAGTAATGCCAGAAGATGTGGATAGAGGTCGCGGCCAAATTCTTCCGACGATTCCTTTGGCAATATTGTCGGCAGATGGTCGATGGCCTGTAAAAAGACATCATTGCCGGATCGGGAAACCTTGATGAAGGGCGACGTAAGCGTGGTGATACGATCATATACGCGAATAGGATTATTATCGCTATTGGGGTCGCAACTTACATCACTGATAATAGACAGCCGCTTGTTTTTCGACAACAAACCGTGGTCGATCATCGGGGGGATTTTCTCGCGCAGATAGACGGCATTGATAAAAATATCGTGTTCGATAATCGCGGCAATCGGTTTGGCGCTCGCATCGTATTCGCGCTTGTCCCATGCGGTAATTTCGATATCCGCAGAAACCGCTTTGAGTAAATCTATCGCGCCGCGCCCGCAGCGTCCCAAAGCGCCCATCACCATGGTTTTTGGCAGGACGTCATTTGACTGCCCACGAATGTGGCCTATCAGCGCCTCTTTGTTTCTGAAATGCTCAAGAGCCGGGAACGGAAGTGGGTTATTCTTGAAGTGGGAATAGCCCATTAATGCCAGAGATGCCCCGACGTATCCCGCCCAATACCCGAAAGCCGCAACCCGCGCTCCGCGCTCGTCAGTGAGGAATTCCAGGTCGTAAATTTCTCCGCCGCCTTTGGCATATCGCTCCAAGACATTCCTGGCACCATGCTGGCCCTTGAAGGTATGGGAAAAATAAACCATCCGATGCCCGATGGGGAAACAGTCTTCATTGAGTTCCTTCAAGCCCAGAATAATCGCCTCTTTGGGCGCCTGCGGCCAGGACTCATCCGTGAGACGAGCACCGGCCTGCTCATATTCCCGATCGGAAAAAATACAACGATCAAATTTCTCCACCACGACATCAATGCCAGCTTGTACTAATCCGGAGGCGCCTTCGGGAGTAAGCGGAACCCGCCATTCGCCTGGCTTTTCCTCTTTACGCAACCATAATATTTTATTTCTCATCATTACTGTCCGTAACAATCCCCGAAAAAGCCGGGGGAACTCCAGCGGTTGTTAGACATTAAACCAATACACTATTTCCGGACCCACGAAACCGAGATCCCTACCCCTTGCCCACCAATAGCTTCTCCATACCATAAATGCGGTCGATCAACCCCATGACGATGGCGGTAAAGATAATATTCAGGGTTGCCACCGCTGCCATTAACGGGTCAATCGAATCAGTGGCATACATATACATCCGCACGGGCAGAGTAATTGTCGAAGGCGAGGTTACGAAAATCGTCATGGTGACTTCGTCAAAGCTGTTGATAAAAGCCAGCAGAAATCCGCCGGCGATGCCGGGCAAAATAATCGGCAGGATAATGCGCCGGAAGACAGTCCAAGAACTGGCACCAAGCGAATAAGCGGCATTTTCGATACTTTTGTCATAACCGATCAAGGCGGCCATAATTAACCGGAGCGTATAGGGTGTGGCCACGATAGTGTGCGCAAGAATCAGCCAGCCAAAATTTCCTGAGCCGCCTACGGCGCTAAAAAACCGCAAGAGCGCAATGCCTAGCACCAGCGATGGAATGATTATCGGCGAGAGAAGCAGACCATTGACAAAGTTACGTCCGGGAAATTCGTAGCGGGAAATTGCAATTGCCGAAGGAACCGCGATGCAGGTCGCCAAGATCGCGGCCGCTGAAGAGAGCTTGATGCTAGTGAGAAACGAGGATGGCAAATCTGAGTGTTCGAAGAAGGCTCTGAACCATCGCAGCGAAAAATCACGCGTGGGGATCGACAGGGTGTTTTCCGGGGTGAAGGCCACCAGCACTATTATAATCAGTGGCAACAGAATAAAGCCGATCACCAAACAGTGAAAAGTGATGGCAAGGGTACCGTTGCGACGCTGCATTAATTACCCCAGAATTTTCCTGTAGCGCGATTCGAAGAAGCGGTTATAGGTGAGAATAATCGCCAGATTTACTGCCAGCAGAATGATAGCGATGGTCGCACCCAGCGGCCAGTTCAATTCGTTCTTATACAGGTCAAAAACTAGGGTAGCGGCCATTTTGATGCGCCGACCGCCCAGGAGTCCGGGAATCGCGAACGCCGAGGCCGTCAGGCCAAAGACGATGATGCTCCCCGATAAAATTCCTGGCATCACCTGCGGGAAGATCACGCGGGTAAGCGTCTTTAAATACGAGGCATTGAGCGATAAGGCGGCGTTTTCCACGGCCGGATCCAGTTTTTGCAGGGAAGTCCATACCGGAATGACCATGAAGGGCAGCATCACGTGCACCAAGGCGATAATCACCGCGGTCTCGGTGTAAATCATACGCACCGGGCCGATGCCGATCAACGTGAACAGGCTATTAACCAACCCGGTATTATTAAGCAGCAGGCTCCAACCAAAAGCGCGCACGACCACTGAAACCAGAAGTGGCGCCAGTACCACAAGCAACATGATCGAGCGCCAAGGGCTTTGCATCTTACTGATGATATAGGCTTCGGGCACGCCAACGACCATGCATATCAATGCCACGCATAGCGAAATCCAGTAGGTACGAAAAAAAATCTCGTAATAATACGAATCGCCTAGTACTTTCAGGTAATGGGCAATCGTATACTCGCCGGGAATTGCGCCCATATCCATGTCATAAACATTAAATGACAGAACAATTGTCATCAGCATCGGAATGAGCAGCAGGCTTAAGAACAAAACCAAGCCCGGCAGGATTAATGCCCAAGGAGTAAAATTGCTCTTGAAATTTGCCAAAATTCAGGTCGCCGAAACAATTCCCAGATTTTCCAAATCCGGAACAATTCGCACACAGGATTCGCCCCAGCCGATGCCCACGTTGTCGCCGATGTTGATCGCTTGGCGGCCGTCGTTGGGCTGCAATACCATCAATGTCCCCAGTGGCGATACCACCGTGTAATGCCACTGCGAGCCGAAAAAGAATTTTTCTTTGACTTGGGCATCAAAATACGCCCGGCCGGGCTCAGCAAAGCGCAATTTTTCCGGACGCAAACTCAGGATCAGTTCCTGGCCGGGACTCGGGCGCTGCCCGTCAGGCAGATCAATATCAAGTGCCAGTTTCATGCCTGATACGGTGGCGAAACACTTCCCGTCTTCAATCAGCGCTGTGCCCTTGAGCATATTGGCCTTGCCGACGAAAGTGGAAATGAATGGCGATTGCGGATTTTCATAAACATTAAGCGGCGTATCGTATTGGGTGGCTCTACCCTTATCCATCACCATCACCCGGTCACTTATCGAGAGGGCCTCGCCCTGATCGTGGGTGACCATGATCGTAGTAATGCCCACCTGTTGCTGGATGCGGCGAAGCTCAATTTGCATGACTTCCCGCAATTTCGCATCAAGATTCGAGAGCGGCTCATCCAAAAGCAGCACTGGGGGCTCGATTACCAAGGCTCGCGCCAATGCCACTCTTTGCCGTTGACCACCGGAGAGTTCGCGGGGATAGCGCTCCTTGTATTCGGTAAGATGAACAATGTCCAGGGCTTTTTTAACCCGCCGTTCGCGCTCGGCGTTTTCGACTTTTCGCATTTCCAGGCCGAAAGAGACGTTTTGCGCCACTGTCATGTGAGGGAAAAGCGCATAGGTCTGGAAAACGATGCCCAGACCTCGCTGATTGGGTTTGACGTTGGTGATGTCCCGGCCAGCGAGCAGTATTCTCCCAGTGGTTGGCGCTTCGAAACCGGCAATCATTTGCAAGGTTGTCGTCTTGCCGCAGCCTGAAGGGCCCAGGAGGCAGACGAACTCGCCTTCGTTTACCGCCAGGTTCATCGAAATTACGGCGTATACGCCGTTAAAGTCCTTTGAAACGTCGATCAATTCAAGGTGGGGCATGCTTAATACGCAATTTTCACAATTTATATACGTCTTAAAAATAAAGTCGCCGCGACCGCATCGATTGGCTCTGCGGCCACGGCGACATTTCTGCAGATACTGGCTACTTGCGTTCCACCTGCTTGTTCCAGCGTTCATTCAGCGCTGAACGATTGGCGTTAACCAAATCCCAATCCACACTGATCGCCGATTTCATCCAACCGGCGACATTGTCAATAACCTCGGCGGTTTTCCCGTCCGATTTAGTTTTTGAATTGGTGGGGAACATATCGCCGAACTTTAGCGCCGCTTCCTGAGCCTTTGCCGAGATCAAATGGGAGGCGAGTTGTTGCGCAAGCTCCGGCTGTTTGTTTTTGGCAATTACGCATACGGCGGTCAAAAGTAGGGCCGAGCCTTCCTTGGGATTGGCGTATTCCACGGGAATGCCCTTGTTCTTCTGCGCGGACACTCCAGTCGGAGTTAGCGGGAAAATCGCCGCTTCGCCGGTCTGCACCATCTCCGAGATTTTTGCCGAGCTGGGAATATATTCCAGCACGTTGCCGCCGAACTTTTCGCCCCAGATTTTAAAGCCGGGTTCAAAGTTGCTTTCGTTGCCGCCCTGAATTCGATTAATCATCAGGAACCCATAGAGTCCGAATGAAGACGCTGGCGGCGATTGAAAGACTACCTTGCCCTTGTATTTTGGGTCGGCAAAATCAAACCACGAAGTCGGTGCCGCCCATTTGTTGGCGTCAAACATTTTTTTGTTATAGCCGATACCCACAAAGCCTGTATTCAGGCCGGCAGCCATGTCGTCCTTGAAGCGGGCATTGGGAAAGAGTTCGGCGAGTTCGGGGGCCTTCATTTTTTCGCAAAGCCCCATCTTGATGGCACGAATCATATAAAGGTCGTCAAGGAACATCACGTGCATCTGGGGATTATCCTTGCTCGCCTGTGCCTTGGCCAGGATATCCGCCGATCCGCCCGGAACCACTACCACCTTGGCATTATTAGCTTTCTCGAAATCAGGAAATATTTTTTCGACATAGGTCTTTTCCATCGTGCCACCGTTCATGCCGATGTATAGTGTTCGTTCCTGCGCATACGAGCTCGTAGTGAGCAAGCCCAAGGTGGCCATGCTCACCGCGCTAATCGTTCTTTTCAATATTTTCCGCATAGGTAATTTCCTTGGTTATAGTAGTGGATAAAACAAAAACTCACTAAACCTGTTTGCTTGTTTTCCCCGCCGCGACCTCAAAATTCGTAACCGATCCGACGCAGGCGAACAGAGATTGCCAGAGGTTATTTCGGATTGCAACGAAACAATCGGTTCCTTTTTAATGCAAACTCCGAAAATATTGCGAATCGCCGAAAACTGTCCCAACCGCGGCCTTGACGATACTGACCGAAGTCGTGCGCAGAAACCCCTACTGCGTGATCGTGCTCGACGAGGTTGAAGAGGCGTATCCGGATGTGTTCAACGTCCTGCTGCAAGTGTTCGACGACGGCCTCGTGTCCGGCGGACAGGCACACACCGAGGACTTCAAGAACACGGTGGTAGCCGTGACCGCCAACGTCGGCTGCCAGGTTATCCAGCGATGGCCGGCGACGACTACCGGTTGATCAAGCTGATGGTGATGGGCCAGGTGAGAAGCCAGTTCCGGCCCGAGCTCATCAACCGCATCGCCGAAGTGGTCGTCTTCCACGCGCGTGACGAAATGTACATTAAGTCGATTGCGAAGGCCAGCCCGGTTGGAGAAGCGCTTGGCCTGGCTGGACATGGCACAGGAGGTCGACTCACGGCCCATTCTCCTTCAGCATCGACAACTTCATGGCTTTCGCAAAACCTTCAACAGCTCCATCTTCCACTGCCGCTCGTATTTCCTTACCGCGCGAGCGGTTTAGTTCGGTGGCCGGTTCCTGTCCGTCGTCGCCGAACCGAAGGCAGGCTCAGCTCTCAGAGAATTTCATCGACGGCGTCCGACCCTGAAGAGACTCACAGGTTGTCAGCGTCATCAGGCAGCTAGAGATTGGAAGCGGGAGTAGGCTGTTCTTTTGAATTCGCCACGGGTTACACCGGCGTCCGGCCATTTTGTGACATTCGTACCTCTGGCCTATTTTTCGCTTATAAGCTAAAATGCAACCATGCATGAAATCATCCACTATCTCGACGAGTCTGAGAACGACCTTTATCAGGTGTGGCTCGATTCGTTGCGAGACAGGGTGGCAAAGGTAGCCGTAATCAAACGTGTGGCGCGTATTGAACTTGGGTTGTTTGGTGATTGCAAGTCGTTGCGTGATGGCATTTGCGAGTTGAGGATTGATGTCGGTGCCGGTTACCGTGTGTATTACGCGCATGTTGGCGACCGGGTAATACTGCTCACCTGCGGCGGTGACAAGAAGTCGCAGAGTAGAGATATTGACCGAGCGGTCAGGCTGCTGAAAGACTGGGAGAAGCGAAATGGCTAAGTCACACCGAACCCATGAAGAAGCCACCATTGAAATGTTGCGGAACAATCCGGAACTGGCTGCGGAGTATCTGAATTCCGTACTCGTCGACGGCGACGAAGCCGATCTCATGCTCGCGCTGCGTAGCCTGAGCAAGGCGTTCGGCGGCGTTCAAGAAGTTGCTCGCCAAGCCGAAGTGAATGCCCATACCCTTTACCGAACCCTCTCCGAACAAGGGAATCCGGAATTGAAAACCCTGTCGGCCATTCTCAAGGCGATGGGAATGCGCTTGGCCGTACAACCGATCAGCCAGGTTCATCCCGGAATTGGCAACCGGTAGTCTGATCTCCAAGGTCGTAATTAATCCCTATTCCTGTTTCTGAGGACTGGGAAGCCAGCTTTATGATGCCGTCAAGACGGTAAGATTCTTCCCGTTCTACCGTCCAAGCTGTGTAGTCGTTACCTGTTGGACGTTCGCCCACAAACAGAAGATGACATTTGGTGGGGCACGCCAAGAATGCTTCAAGCAGGTTAGAGGTAACCACGACTGCACTTTGAAGTGAGATGTCGTAAATCTCTGGCGATTCCAAATTGCCATCGGCTTTGCCCGCCAACTTTTGCATGGTTTCGTACTCGAATTTTGCTTCTTAGAACGCACACGCACGTTTCAGAAAAATGTATCACGCTGTACAGGCCCCTACCACAGTTCGAATCTTAATCGATGCGTTTAGTGGCCGCTCTCGGGGATTGCGGCGGCCCGTAAGGGGCCGCCTGCCGTCTAATGACGTATCGATTCTCTACTTCCGCTTTAGCTTGCACTGCGGCCGTTCAAGCAAAGGATTTTGATGCGAGTCGAACGGCCCTTGCTGGCCGATTGTTGACCCAGAGCCTCCGCACTCGAATGTCATTGCGCCTCCAGCAATATGCCAATGAAGTCCACCCGCCGAAATATTCGTTCACGCTCAAGCACTTATGCGCACGTCTTGTAAACAAGCCGCCGAATCGGGCCTACTCTCGTCTTTTGGACGGACGAAATGGCACCTGTTTTCGGGACGAATCTGATGAACTGCCTGACCGATATCACTGAGCCCTTATCAGCGCGCCGACATTTCCATATTATTGGAAAGATGAAAACAAATACCGCGCTCATGGCGCTCGCCGCGCTGGCCCAGGAAAGCCGTCTGGCGATCTTTCGCCTGCTCGTTCGCCACGCGCCCGACGGGTTGACGCCGGGCCTCATCGGCGAGCAACTCGCCCTGCCGCCGCCGACGCTCTCCTTCCATCTCAAAACGCTGGCGCAGGCTGGTCTGGTCAGCGCCGAACAAGAAGGTCGTTTCGTGCGCTACCGCGCCGAACTGGCCCGGATCGACGCGCTGGTCGTCTTTCTCACCGAAGACTGCTGCGCTGGCAATCGCCAACGCTGCTCCCCGACAACGCAAAAGACGGCCTTATGACGACATCGTCTCCAACGACCACCGTGCTGGTGCTATGCACCGGCAATTCGGCGCGCTCGATTCTCGGCGAAGCCTTGTTCAACCATCTCGGCAAGGGCCGGGTGCGCGCCTTCTCAGCCGGCAGCCAGCCCTCCGGCAAGGTCAATGCGCAGGCCATCGAAACGCTCGCGGCGCACGGCGTGCCCTTGCCCGCCGGACTGCGCAGCAAGTCCTGGGACGAATTTGCCGCGCCCGGCGCGCCCCGCCTCGACTACATTTTCACCGTCTGCGCGAGCGCCGCCGGTGAAGCCTGCCCGGTCTGGCCCGGGCAGCCGGCGATCGTGCACTGGGGCCTTGCCGACCCGGCCCACGTCGAGCCGATCGCAGCGCGCCGCGCGGCTTTCGAAGCCGCCTACCAGGCGCTCGAAAAACGCATTCGCGCCTTTCTCGCGCTCGATCTCGCGGCGCTGTCGCGCGCCGACGTTCTGCACGCGGCGCGGCTGATCGACGCGACCAGCCAATGAGCGCCCACTGCGAAACGACGGCCGGTGCGAGCGCCGGCGGCGCGCTGAGCGTCTTTGAGCGTTTCCTGAGTTTATGGGTGGCGCTGTGCATCGCCGCCGGCATCGCGCTCGGCCAGATCTTCCCGGCCGCTTTCCAGGCGATCGGCAGGATGGAGGTGGCGCAGGTCAACCTCCCGGTCGGGCTGCTGATCTGGGTGATGATTATCCCGATGCTGGTCAAGGTCGATTTCGCCGCACTGCACGAAGTGCGCCGCCATCTGCGCGGCATCGGCGTGACGCTGTTCATCAACTGGCTGGTCAAACCCTTCTCGATGGCCTTCCTCGGCTGGTTGTTCATCCGTCATATTTTTGTCGCTTTTCTGCCGGCCGAGCAGCTCGACAGCTACATCGCCGGCCTGATCCTGCTCGCCGCGGCGCCGTGTACGGCGATGGTCTTCGTCTGGAGCCGGCTGACCGACGGCGACCCCTTGTTTACGCTTTCGCAGGTCGCGCTCAACGACCTCATCATGATCTTCGCCTTCGCCCCGCTCGTCGCCTTCCTGCTCGGCATCTCGGCGATCGTCGTGCCGTGGGCGACGCTGCTCATCTCGGTCGTCCTCTACATCGTGATCCCGGTGATTCTCGCGCAAGTGCTGCGCCAGGCGCTGCTCCGGCGCGGACCCGAGGTGTTTGCCACGGCGCTGGCCAACATCGGTCCGTGGTCGATCGCCGCGCTGCTCGCCACGCTGGTCCTGCTCTTCGCTTTCCAGGGCAAGGCGATCATCGAACAGCCGCTGATCATCGCGCTGCTCGCCGTGCCGATCCTGATCCAGGTCTTCTTCAATTCCGGGCTCGCCTACTGGCTTAACCGCAAGCTCGGCGAGAAACACTCGGTGGCCTGCCCGTCGGCGCTGATCGGCGCGTCGAATTTCTTCGAACTCGCAGTCGCCGCAGCGATCGGCCTCTTCGGTTTCGAGTCGGGCGCCGCGCTGGCCACTGTCGTCGGTGTGCTCATCGAGGTCCCGGCGATGCTGCTCGTCGTCAGGATGGTCAACGCCAGCAAGGATTGGTATGAACGCGGCTGATGGCCGGTCTTGCTGCCGGTTGCGCGCCGCGCAGGCCGCCGACTGTCCGGCGCGCGCCGCCTGTCCTGGCAACCGCCTGGCGGAGCATGCCCGCTCATGAGCGCTTCGTCAGCGGCCTGCCAGCTCAAGGCCTGGCGCCAGCACCAGGGCGAGATTCGCCACTTTCTCACGCACCACGCCGGCAATCCGGCCGACGCCGACGACCTCGGCCAGGAAGTTTTTCTCAAGGCCTTGCTGCAGGGCGAGAATTTCTGCCGCATCGACAATCCGCGCGCCTGGCTCTTTCACGTCGCGCGCAATCTGCTCAGCGACCGTTGGCGCCTCATCAAGGCGCACCTGCCGCTGCCCGACGAGTTGTGCGCCGAAGCGGGTGCACAGACCGCGCCGGTCGATGTGCTGAGCCAGTGCCTGCCACGCGTGCTCGGCGAACTCTCCGCCGAAGACCGGGCGGCGATTACGCTCTGCGACCTCGAGGGCATGAGCCAGCGCGAATACGCCGAGCGCCACGCGCTCTCGCTGGCGGCGGCCAAATCGCGCGTCCAGCGCGCGCGCCAGCGTTTGCAGCAGCGGCTCGTCGCCGCCTGTCAGGTGAAATTCGACGAAACGGGCCAGGTCTGCTGCTTCGTCGCGCGGCCGGCGCCCGGGGCGGGCAGCGAATCGCGGTGAGCGCCTGGTCGCGGCCGGCGACCGGGCGACAAATTTTGCTTCGCTTCGTACCTGTCGTACTGCAAGCTCAGGCGCGATTGCGTTTTTGCGGCGTCAGCGATTGCAGCTGGGCGAGCAGGTCGGCGCCGACCGCGCGCAGTTCGGCGAGTTTGACCAGCGCCTGCGCGTCCCATCCACACGCCGGCAGCACGCCCAGTTGCGCCGCGAGAACGTGGGTCTGCCGGTGCAGTGCGGCGAGTTCGACGAACGAGCCCTGCTCGCCATGACGGGTTTGGCCATCGGCCGCAAGCCAGCTGCACAAGCGACACTGCTGCTGGATCGCCGGCAGGCTCTGCCGCTCGCCACTCTGAACCGCCTCGACGCCGGCTATCCAGGCGCGCTGCTCGACGGTGGCGACGAGCAGCGGCCGGTCGTCGTGGTGCACTGCCCACGGCTCGCTCCACGCCGGATCGGGACGCCAGGCGGCAGCCCAGGCGGGCAACTGGTCCGCCGCCATCGGCAGCGCGATGCAATAACCTTGCGCGAGTTCGCAGCCGAGCTGGAGCAGCATTGTTCCGTGCTCGACGGTTTCGACACCTTCGGCGATCGTCTCGTGACCGAATGCCGTCGCCAGGCCGAGGATGCCTTCGAGAATCGCGAGGTCGTCGGGATCGTCAAGCATGTCATGGACGAAGCTGCGGTCAATCTTGAGTTGGGCGACCTTAAGACGCTTGAGATAGGTCAGCGACGAATAGCCGGTGCCGAAATCGTCGAGCGCGAAGCTGACACCGATCGTCCGGCACGCTTCGATGATCTGTGAGACGCGCGCGAGATCCTCGAACGCGCTGGTTTCGAGGATCTCCAGCGCAAGGTCTCCCGGCCGTACCGCCGGATGGCTGGCCAGCAACGCGTACAGGCGCTCGATGAAATCCGATCGCTGCAGCTGCCGGGCGCCGACGTTGACGCTGATTGGAATGTCGAGACCGACGCCCCGCCACCGTTCGATCTGCGTGAGCGCGCTGGCCAGCACCCATTCGCCGATATCGACGGCGAGCGCATGGTCTTCGACGACCGGCAGGAAGAGGCTGGGCGGCAACAGTCCTTTGTCCGGATGTCGCCAGCGGATCAGCGCCTCGGCGCCGATCACCGCGCCGCTGCGCATATTGACTTTCGGCTGGTAGTAAAGCTCGAATTCGCCGTCGGTCAACGCACGGCGGATGCGTTCGATGTTCTCGTGGCGCCCACGCAGGCTGCGATCCTGGTCGGCGTCGAAGACGTGGTAACGGTTCTTGCCGGCGAGTTTGGCCTGGTACATGGCCTGGTCGGCCTGGCGCAGCAGCTGGTCGGCATCCGCCTCGTCGTGCTGCGGATAAAAGGTGACGCCGAGACTGGCCGAAACCACGAGCGTGGACTCGCCGATCTGCAGCGGCTCGGCCGCCGCGCTGAGCAGCCGGGTCAGCATCGGCACGCTGGCGTCGATATCGGCGAGGTCGAGCAGCACGGCGACGAACTCGTCGCCCCCCAGACGAGCCAGCGTGTCGCCTTCGCGCAGCGAAAGCTTCATACGCGCGGCGAGCCCCATCAGCACCTGGTCGCCAACCTGATGCCCGTAACCGTCGTTGATCGCCTTGAAGCCGTCGAGATCGAGATAGGCGACGGCCAGGCGTTGCTTGCGCCGGAGCGCTTGGGCCATCGCCTGGTGCAGCCGGTCGGCGAGCAGAACACGGTTGGGTAGCTTCGTCAGTACGTCGAAATGCGCCATGTGCAGGAGCTGATTTTCGTGTTCCTTGAGCGCCGTGATGTCGGAAAACAGCGAGACGAAGTGGCGCGCGCGGCCCTGGCCGTCGTGCACCGTGCTGATCGTCTGCAGTCCGGCGAAGATCTCGCCGTTTTTTCGCCGGTTCCAGACTTCGCCATACCAGTGGCCCTTCTCGGCGAGCGCACGCCACATGGCGGCGTAAAAGCCGGCGTCGTGACGTCCCGATCTGAGCAGGCGCGGATTCTGTCCGAGCACTTCGTCGCGCGGGTAGCCGGTGATGCGGTTAAACGCCTCGTTGGTGTCGATGATCGTGCCGTCGGCGGCGGTGATCATGATGCCTTCGCGCGCATGCGAGAAAACGCTCGCCGCAAGATGCAGCTTTTCCTCGGCCAGCTTGCGCTCGGTGATGTCCCGAATCACCGAGAGGACGCACAGCACGCCGTCCAGTTCGAGCAGCGCCGCCGACATCAGGCCCCAGACCAGATCGCCGTTCTTCTTGCGAAAGCGCGTTTCGTAATTGACGATGCGCGATTCGCGCTGCAACACGTCAATGAAGAACTGTCGGTCTTGCGCATCGGCCCAGATATTGAGTTCGAGCGAGGAATGGCCGACGATTTCGGCGTAGGCGTAGCCGACGGTTTCGAGATAAGCCTGGTTGACGTCGACGAAGACGCCGTCGGCAACGCGGTTGATCGAAATCAAATCGAGATTGGTCTGGAAGATGATGCGGTAGCGTTCCTCGCTCGAGCGCAGCGAAGCGTCGCTACGCTTGCGCTCAGTGACGTCCTGAACGAAACCGATTATTTTCCGCGACTGTCCGTCGGCGCTGACAATCGCCTTGCCGCGGCAGTCCATCCAGCGCGTCGTTCCATCATCGGGACGACGTACGCAGAACTCGGTCAGTGTTTCCTCGCCGCTATCGAGGCTCGCGAGCAGCGCGGCGTAGATCGCCGCGACGACGTCCGGATTGGCTATTCGTGCCAGGGTTTCCGGGGTAGCTGGCAGATCGTGCGGCAGGCCGAGAAGCTCGTACACCTGCGGCGACCAGGCGAAGCTCTGGCCGTCGCCCTGCATTTCCCAGTAGCCAATACGCGCATGCCGCTGGGTACTGACCAGTTGCTCTTCGTTCTCGCGCAGTGCCGCATCGCGTTTACCGAGAACGGCAAGCAGATGGTTGAAGCCGCCGATGAGCTTGCCGATCTCGTCGTCGGCGACGATCGGCAAGGCCTGCAGC
>Ga0209181_10006755_pt1 | contig 15977 bp, 12 predicted proteins | sample MAT05_FD_187208 | JGI IMG/M metagenome (GOLD analysis project Ga0209181, IMG submission 187208) | Freshwater microbial communities from Lake Fryxell liftoff mats and glacier meltwater in Antarctica - MAT-05 (SPAdes) (version 2) | ecosystem: Environmental > Aquatic > Freshwater > Ice > Liftoff... | reverse complement strand
ACAGTCGCTGCCTTGGCAGCTCCCACAGCGAGAAAGCTCTGTCAGCGCCGGCCGTTGACTCCCCCGCTTCGAACGCACTTCGAGACCCGGATTCGAACCCACAAGCCTCGCCTATCGCTCCTGAATACTCAGGCGATCGCGCTGCGAATCCTGTCGAGATACGCGCGGGTTGCGCGCGCAAGGTCGGTGTCGTGCCCGAGCAGCGCGCCACCGACCAGCAGCACGGTGTCGTTGCCGTAGACCTCGCAGAGTGCTGCGATACGGTCGTAGTCCATGCCACCGGCGGGACATGGCCATGCCGGTGCGAGGTTACCCAGCGGTTCGCGGCACGCCTGCATCAAGCTCAGCGCCTGCGCATCGCTGAAGCGGAAGCGGCCGCCGGGGGCGACGAACACGCTGATGTCGGCGCCGCCGAGGCGCAGCAGGGTGCCCAGTGCGAGGCCGAACTCGATGCCGTTGTCACCGGCCTGTGTCAGTGCGCCGGACAGCGCCGGGTGCGCCATGTAGACCAGGTCGAAGCGTGCGGCGAGATCGCGCGCATGGTCGTGGCCGATGATGTGCGGGCACAGGAGCGCGCCGTGCAGGCCGATACCGCGCACGAACTCGGCATACCGCGGCAGTTCGCCGTGCGCGGCGGCCAGATGCGGAAAGTACAGCGTATTGCCGCCCGTGCTGCGGTTGGCACGCTGCACGGCGTTGGAGCAGGCTTCGATGCGAAAGCGAAACGCGTCGAAATCGTCGCTGACCAGATTCTGGTCGTCCTTGACGATATCGCCGCCGCCGAGCGCGAAATCGTGCGCCAGCTGCGCGAGCCGCTCGACCGGCGTACCGACGGGCTTGATCGCGGTCGCGAGCAGCGGGCGATCATGCACGTCGAGCAGCGCGCGCAAGCCGGCGACGCCAAAGCGTGGGCCTTCGAAGCGCGCGAGCAGCGAGACAGGTAACTGCAAGGCCTGCAGGCGAATGCCCGGATACATCGACACGTTGCCGTAGACCAGGTTGATCAACGTGCTCAGCTGACCGGCGGCGAGCGCCGCATTGAACGCGATCCGCGCGTGGAAACAGCCGCCGTCTGCCGGTTCCAGCGACAAAACCGTGCCGACGATGTCGTCGAGGATGCGGCGGTCGGTGACCTGCGCCTGCGGCAGCTCAACGGTCTGCTCGTAGGCGATGAAGCGCGCGATGCGCTCGGCCTCGTCGGGCTGCGCGTCAATCCGGTAGGTCGCTTGGATCAGTGCTTCGGGCGCCATGCGCAGGATCGGCAGTACGGGACGCGCATGTTAGCGCGCAAAGCGCGTGACCGAATCAGGCCGGCGCCCGCCCCACGCTGACGCGCTCATGGCCGGCCAGATCGCGCAGTGCTGCGACCTCGAGCAGACCTGCCGCGCGCAGCAGTGAACACACGCTGCTCGATTGGTCGTAGCCGTGCTCGATGGCCAGCCACGCGTCGGGCAGCAGATGCACTTCGGCGCCGTCGACGATGGTGCGGATGGCGTCGAATCCGTCGTGCCCTGCGGCCAGCGCGGCGCGCGGTTCGAAGCGCAGATCGCCCTCGCCCAGATGCGGATCGTGCTCGGCGATATACGGCGGGTTGCTCACGATCAGATCGAAACGCTGGCCTGCCAACGGGCGGTACCAGCTGCCGTGCACGAAGCGCACGTTGCGCAGCGCATGGTGCTGCGCGTTGCGCTGCGCCACCTGCAGAGCCGCTTCGCTGACGTCTACAGCCACGACGTGGCAATGCGGCCGCTCGCTCGCGATCGCCAGCGCGATCGCGCCACTGCCAGTGCCCAAATCCAGCACCGTCGCTGCGCGGTCGCGTGGTGTGCGGTCGAGCGCGAACTCGACCAGCAACTCGGTTTCCGGCCGGGGAATAAGCACCGCCGGCGTGACTTCGAGATCGAGCGTCCAGAATCCTCGGCGTCCGATCAGATACGCGACCGGTTCGCCGGCGATGCGGCGCTCGACCAGACTCTCCAATTGCGCCGCAACGGCCGGAGGCAGTGCGTCATCGGCATCGACCAGCAGTCGACTGCGCGCGCAGCCGCGTGCATATGCCAGCAGCAGCTCGGCATCGACACGCGGTGAGTCGCCGGCGATCCGCGCGGCTGCGTCCTGCAGATGCTCGCGCACAGTGCTCATCGCGATGCTGGATCGTCGCCGGGTTCTGGCGGCGGCGGTGTACTCGGCGCAGGCTTTGCGGCCTTGCGCGGCAGCGCGCGCCACCAGCCGCCGTTGGCATAACACGTCCACGCCCAGCGCAGCCACGCGATCAGGGCGCTGGCCAGCCACAGTGCCCACGCCAGCATCGCGAACTTGTACCACCAGATCGAGACGCTGACCGCGCTCGCCACCGGCATCCCCGACTCGCTGCGATCGGCGAACCAGCGCAGCGCGCTCGCGTCCGAGCCGTTGCCTTCGACCTGCATGTCGGGCATGCCCAGCAGTCCTTGCGGCACTGCCGACAGCAGCGCGAGCAATGCGATGCCAGTCAGGCCCGCCAACGCCAGTTGCAGCAGGTTGAACACCCATGCACGCTCAGGCATTGCCATCCGCGCGCGCGCATCGAGTGCGAACAACCACAGCACCACCAGCAGCAAAGCCGGCCACGAGAAGGTGGAAAAGCCCAGACCCAACAGCAGCCAGTCGCGCAGGCGCAGCGGCGTGCGCCGCAGTCGCGACAGTCCCGCCGCTGCCAACAGCAGGGCCGCCAGCGCCGGCCAATACAGCACGGCCGGGCCCACGGTGGGACCCTGCGCGAACAGCAGCCAGCGATCGAGCGGCAGATCGATACCGATGCGCACATTGGTCGATGGCGCGCCCAGTGCGACCTGCGGCGAACTGGCGATGCTGCTCAGATCGCCCAGCGTGCGGAACGCCACGCTGATGGTTTGCCGACCCGGCCGCAGCGGCAGCGCGATCTGGCCGGCATCGGCGCGCACATTGCGCGGCTGGCCATCAACCGTGACCGACAACAGTTCGGCATCGGCCGGCAGCACGATGGTGTGCTGGCCGCCCTGCGTACTGCGCAAACCCAGCGTCAGCCGATGATTGGCAGCGCGCTGCCCCAGCGTGGTATCGAGCAATACCGAATCGATCGCCAGCGTGCTGCCTGCCACCGCCTCCGGACGCACCACCGCGATCGCCAGCGTCTCGCCCGGCAAGGGGTGGAACTCGTGCTGCCATTGATTCGGATCGAGCGGATAGACCGCGGGAACACCATCGAAACGCAGGTTCCAGGTCGGACTGGCGAGCACGCGCCAGGTCTCGGCATGGCCCTGCAGCGAGGGCGCGGTCAGCGTCAGCACATCCGCGCGATCAAGCTGCGAGGACCACGCAACCACGTCGTCGCCAGCCTGCAACGGCACCGTGATCCGGCCATCGACGACCTTGAATCCGGCACTGGTCACGCGCTCGCCCGGCAGCAGCGGCAACACCACCGACAATCCACCCTGCTCGGGTGCGATGCGAGTGACGCTGGTCTCCACCCGCCATTCGAGGTCGAACACCAGCGTGCGCTCGACCAGCACGAAAGGCGGGAACTGCTGTCCACCCGAACTGCTCTCGCCAGCGCCACCACTGCGCTGGCGGATCAGCTCCAGCGTATCGGTCAACAGCGCGCCATCGCGCACGCCGGCGGCCTCCCAATCGGTGCCGGAGAACTCCACCCGCGCGGGCTCCTGCGGAAAGCGCAGATCGATACGCCCGCCGCTGCCCGCCACGAAATCCATCTCGATGCGATGCACACCACGATCGATCACCACCCAGGCTTCGCTCTCGTTCTGGCGCAGCACCTCCTCGACCGCACGCCCGTCGATGCGAAGACTCTGCAGCGCCAGCTGCGCGGCGGCGAATGGCAGCGGCAGCGCGACGCGCTCGGCCGCGTGCGCTTCCAGTGCGATCTGGATGCGATCGCCGCTGGCGATCACGCTGGCGCTGGCGATTCGCCCGCAGCGTGGCGTGCAGTCCGGCGCTTGCAGCGTGCGCGCGCGCAGCTGATCGAGCAGCTCCTGCGGCGGAAACGACTGCGCCTGCGCGATTGCCGACCCGCACAGCAGCAGACCTGCCGCGGCGACCGCCACGCCGGGGCCGGTGCGCCAGCCGCCGATGGCCGAACGCCCAAGGCGCAGCAGCAGCAGCGCCAGCAGCGCGACTGCGAGCACCCGCAACAGACGTGTCAGCCACGGCGGTGAGAGCAGCAGATCCACCTGCTGCTGCGCGAGCACCGGGCCCGACCACGACAACGGGTGCGAGCTCCAGTTCCAGCCGGGCTCGCCACCGCCGGCCTGGATCACCGCGTTGCCGGCGTAGCGTTGCATTACGTTGGCTTTGGTTTGCTGCGCCCAGTCGCTCCTCTCATTGCGCGTGATCCGCGAGCCGGTGACCGCGACCGAATCCAGTGCGCTCGCATCCTCTGCTGGTGGCGACGCGGGCGCGGCCATCGGCATCGGTTCCTGCATGGCAACCTGGCCGCGAGCCGCGAATGCATCGGCATACTCCGTGCGCGACACGTCGCTGCGCTCGAGCTGCGGATACATCGCAAGGCGCAGCTGGGAATAGGCAAAGCCCAACGCGAGCAAGCCCAGCACGACAATGCTGGCGCCGCGCAACACCGACACCGCGCGCGCCAGCCGACCAGCGGGCAGTACGCGCAGGAACAAGCCCAGACCCAGCACCACGATCACGCTGATCACCGGTGCTGCGGTTTCGCGATAGCCCAGCAGCAGATAGCCCAGCACCAGTGCGGCACCGCCGATGCCGAGCAGCCAGTAGCCCATCAGTGCCGCCAGCGACACCAGGAACAGATCGAGCAGGTTCCATTGCGCCAGCCAGCTGGTCGGCGCATGGTCGGCGCCGAACGCTGCGTACAGACGCCAGCCGGGCGGCAGGTTGAGCGTGGTGTTCACCGCATCGAAGGACTGTTGCCAGCCGGCGACCGGCAGGCTGCTGCGCCCGTCGTCGATGCGCGCGCTGGCATCGAGCACCAGGCTGTGCTCGCGCAGTTCGACACCGGTGAGTCCGGCGCTGGCGCCGTTGGTGACCAGCAGCCCCTGCTCCTGCCCGTCGGCGGCGCGTGTCAGCAGCAGCGGTGCTGCAAGGTCCGCACGCCAGTCGCGCACCATGCTGCCCTCGATGCGATCGCGTGCGGTCCAGCCGGCACCGTCGAAATCCAGCCACAGCGCACGCGTCAGGCGCAGGCGGTTCTGGTCCTGCGGCGAGAGCCCGCGCGAACGCTCCTCGATGCGCAGGCGCGTATCCGCATCGAGCACGTACGCCGGCAGCGCCGCTGCGTCATCGGGCACGCCGGCTTGCGCGGGATCGATGGCCGGCGCGCCGCTGGCATCGGTCACCCGCAGGCGCGGTTGCGCGGCGTAGCTCCAGATTTCCTGCACTGGCCAATCGCCGATGCGCGCCGGTCGCAGCACCTCGGTCAATGCGCTGGTCGCTCTCGCGTGGACCTCCAGCCGATGGCTGCCCGGACGCAGCTGCACGCGCAGCGCGCCGGTATCGTCGATGCGCGCCGGCAGGCTGCCGTTGATCGATATCGGCACGAAACCCGCCGGCAATACCTGGCCCAGATCCTGCTCGCGCCCATCGCCCGAGACCTGCAGGACCAGGGTCGTGCGCAGGCGCGCAGGCACGCCATCCTCGAGCCGCCGGAACACCAGTAGCGACAGCGCATCGGCTTCGCGCGCAGCACTCGGTGGCTGCCCCAGCCACAAGGTGCTGCCCGCGCGCTGCAGCGGAAACACCGCGGCAGCGTCGACGTTCAGGTCGATCAACGCGACCGAATCCGGGACCTCAAGCGATTGCGGGCGCTGGCTCCACAGCAAGCGCCCCGCCAGTTCCACCCTGCCCGCTTCGACCCAGACCACCGGCAGTCCGGACGCATTGGCGACCACCGCCACCGGACGGCCGTTGGCGGTCACCGCCTGCGGCCAGTGGTCGGTATCGCCGGGCAGCGGCACCGCAGTGCGCGCTTCGACCGACCAGCCTTGCGTGAAGCGCGCACCGCCGGCATCCGCAGCCAGCTGCAGGCGTGCGGGCCATGCGCAGATTTGCGCCGATTCGTTGTCGCCTTCGCGCAGATTCAGACGCGTACAGCGCGCCTTCTCGTGGCCATGCAGTACCCAATCGGTCCACTCGCGCAATTGCGGCGGCGCACCGCTGGCCGGCTGTGCCGCGAGTCCCGGGATCCAGCACAGCAACGCCAGCAGCAACAGCGGGCGGATCGACATGGCAACCTCGACGGGCAGGTGTGGGTCAGTCATGCAACGCGACAGCGGGGCGTTCGGGGTTGCCGCGCGCCACGTCGCCAACGAGCGCTCAGTGTGCGAGCAGGCGCCAGATCTGTTCCACGCTCGCCAGCACGAATCCGGTCAGGAAGAACAGATACGCCCAGCGCAGGAAGCGGTACTTGTAGTGGGCGAGGTAGTAACCAAGGCTATACAGGTCACGTGCGATAGTGTCGTAGACGATGCCGTCGGTGGCCATGCGCTCGGATATCTCGGTGAGAAAACGGTCGCGGTCCAGCTCGGCGAAATGGCCGAAGAACAGCACGTTGAACTGCGGCGGCAGTAGCGTGCCGGTCAGCCGCAGCGGGCGATACTTGGGCAGTACCGCGAGGATCGCCAGCAGCAGCGCGAGCATGGTGAACACCAGCAGGATGATCGCCGAGGCGCGCAGGTCGGGGTCGTTCAATCGACCGATGGTCAGCGTCATCACGATCGACGACACGGTGATGATGATATTGGCCTTCACGTCGGCCATCATCGACAGTTGCACGTGGTGCTGCTGCGCGGTGCGCAGCATGTTGTCCGCAGTATTGCGCTCGGGCACCCGACCGAAGGGGTGGGATGCCGGCTGTGTATCCCCTTCGTTCATGCATTGCTCCATGAGGAACCGCTGATGTCGCATCATAGAAACGCGGGGGCCGCCGTGGCAACGCGCGGGCTGGCGATGCTGGCGTTGTGCCTGATGATGGCAGGTTGCAGCAGCGCGCTGTTTGGCGTGCTCAACGTGACCGACGGCGCCGAGCGCGTCGAACCGGTGCGCAGCGTGGTCTACGACAGTACCCATGGATTGCAGCTGGACATCTACCGGCCGCAGGCCCCCGCCGACAACGCGCCGCTGGTGGTCTTCTTCTTCGGCGGCAGCTGGCAGAACGGTTCGCGCGACCGATTTGCCTTCGTTGGCAAGGCGCTGGCAGAACGCGGAGTGGTCGCGGTAGTGCCGGACTACCGTCTGTATCCCGCGGTGAAGTTTCCGGCATTCATGGACGACGCGGCCGCGGCTGCGGCGTGGGCGCGCGCCAACGCGCGCGAACTGGGTGCCGATCCGCAGCGGATCTTCCTGATGGGACACTCGGCCGGCGCGCACATCGTCGGGCTGCTGGCTGCCGATGCGCAGTATCTGGCCGCAGTCGGCATGCGACCGGCGGATCTGGCCGGGGTGATCGGATTGGCCGGGCCCTACGATTTGCGTCCCAAGGGCTACCCGGCGCTGGAAGACATATTCGGCGCGCCGCAGCGCTGGCCGCTGGCGCGCCCGCTGGATTTCATCGACGGCAGCGAACCGCCGTTCCTGCTGCTGCACGGCACCGGCGACAACACGGTCTGGGCCAAAAACAGCGAACTGATGGCCGAGCGCCTGCAGGCAGCCGGCGTCGATGCCCGCCTCAAGCTGTACCCGGATATCGGCCATGTGCGCATCCTGATGGCGCTGCGCTTTCCGGGTCTCGCGCCGGTGCTCGACGATACGATGGACTTCATCGGCGAGCGCCGCATCCGACCCGCGCGGTAAATCCGCGCGATGACCGGACCACCGGGACCGGCGTGACGCCTCTGCCCAGAGTTATCGGACGGTCCCGGTGGTTGGCTTGGGAAGCACACTAGCCGGCCATCATTGACCAATCCAATGGATTGTTCGCATTCAATCCATAGCTATTGCCTATAGCCGCCCGCAGTGGGATAGTTTTCCAGACTGCTTTCGGATGCCGGCATGAACCTTCGCGACCTGCGCTATCTCGTGGCCCTCGCCGATCACCAGCACTTCAGCCATGCGGCTGCAGCCTCGTTCGTCAGCCAGCCGACGCTATCGACCCAGATCAAGAAACTGGAACAGGAACTCGGCGTGTCGCTGGTCGAACGCTCGCCACGGCGGGTGATGCTGACCGATGTCGGCCGCGCGGTGTCCGAACGTGCACGCTATGTGTTGCGCGAGGTCGACGAGATCCGCGAGATTGCGCGGCGCACCCAGGATCCGGAATCCGGATCGGTGCGCCTGGGATTCTTTCCGACCCTCGGGCCTTACCTGCTGCCGCATGTGGTACCCAAACTTCGCGCGCGCTTCCCGCGCCTCGAACTACTGCTGATCGAGGAGAAATCGCCGGTCCTGGTGCAGATGCTGATCGATGGCAAGCTCGACGCCGCGGGCCTCGCGCTGCCGCTGCACGACGATCGGCTGCATGCGGAATTCCTGTTCGAGGAGCCCTTCGTGCTGGCAGTGCCCAAACAGCATGAACTCACCGCCCATACCTCGCTGAAGATCGGCGATCTTGCCGAACACAGCCTGCTGCTGCTCGAAGACGGGCACTGCCTGCGCGAACAGGCGCTCGATGTGTGTCACCTGGCCGGCAGCACCGAGCGCACCGGCTTTCGCGCGACCAGCCTCGAGACGCTGCGCCAGATGGTGTCGGCTGGGGTCGGCATCACCCTGCTGCCGACGCTGGCGGTCAAGCCGCCGGTTCCGGTGTCCGACAATCTGACCCTGCTGCGCTTCGACCAGCACCAGCCGAGTCGCCGGATCGCACTGGCCTGGCGCAAGACCTCGGCGATGGCCGAGTTCCTGCATCAGCTGGCGCGGGTGATCGCGGATCTGCCGCCGGACCTGCTGCACTTCGCGCAACCCGGACCCGCCGCGCGGCGCAAGCGCGCCTGAGCACGTCGCCACTGCACGCATTTACCGCTGCGGCGGATTCGGGTTATTTTGCGATGCCGTCGGTGCACCACGCATGCCAGCGGCCGATTACGAGGACCATGCCATGCCACCGCTGAAGGGTTCCCGGACCGAGTCTCACTTGAAAGCGGCATTCGCTGCTGCCGCGCAGGCCAACCGGCGCTATCTCTATTTCGCGCAGCAAGCCGATGTCGAGGGCTACCGGGACGTCGCTGCCGTGTTCCGCGCGACGGCCGACGGTGCGACCGGCCACGCATTCGGGCATCTTGAATTCCTCGAAGCCAGCGGCGATCCCACCACGGGCCTGCCGTTGGGCGATACGGTGCACCACTTGCGCAGCGCGATCGCCAGCGAGTCGCTCCAGCACACCGGGCTGTACCCAGGCATGGCCGCAGCTGCGCGCGAGGAGAACTTCACCGAGATCGCGGAGTGGTTCGAATCGCTGGCCAAGGCCGATGGCGCCCATGCCGTTCGGCTGGCACAGGCGCTGGACGACCTAGGCGCATAGCGCGGACGTGTCCCCGTCATTCGCGTCGCGGTGCCAGCCCCGTCGGACCGCCTGCAAACCCATGTCCATCGCTTGCTGGCATCATCCGTAGCCATGCGACTTTTACTCACTGCGGCGATCGCCGTCACGCTCGGATTGCTCTGGTGGACATCCGAGCAGCCCTCGGCCGCGATGCCGGGCGCGCGCGCGCCATTGGCGCCGATACAACTGGCCAGCGATCGCGACGATCCGATCGAGCGCGACGGTTTTGTCCTGCAGCCGCTGGCGCGCTTCGAGGCCACTGCCAAGGTGCTCGGGCGCGAGGACTACTGGATGGACAAGGAATCCGAGCTGTCGCCGACCGACCTCGCGTTGGGCTGGGGACGGATGTCGGACCCGCAGGTGATCGAACAGCTCGACATCGACCAGCGCGGCCGCTGGTATCACTATCGATGGGTCGGTTCGCAGCCGCCGATCCCGCTGGGCGAGATCGTGCGCTCGTCGGCCAACATGCATTTCATTCCAGCAGACGAATCTGCCGCCGCCGCGCTCGACGCAGTCCGCGAAGGCCAGGTCGTGCGCTTCAGCGGTTATCTCGTCGAGGTGCGCAAGCTCGATGGCTGGCGCTGGCGCAGCTCGCTGACCCGCGAGGACTCCGGCGGCGGCGCGTGCGAGATCGTGCTGCTCGAGCGGCTCGAGGTCAGCTACTGAGCCGCCGACTCAGGCGGTCGCAAGCCCGATCGGGCATGTCACCCCGGTGCCGCCGATCCCGCAATAGCCATCGGGATTCTTGGCCAGATATTGCTGGTGGTAATCCTCGGCGTAGTAGAACGCCGGCATCGGCAGGATTTCGGTGGTGATCGCGCCGTAGCGCGCATCGCGCAGCTTGGCCTGAAACAGCGCCTTGCTGTCTTGCGCTGCGGCCAGCTGAACTGGATCCGCACAGTAAATGCCGGAGCGATACTGGGTGCCTGCGTCGTTGCCCTGGCGCATGCCCTGGGTCGGATCGTGGTTCTCCCAGAACACCTTCAACAGGGCCTCGAACGAGGTCTGCTGCGGATCGAACACCACCAGCACCACTTCATTGTGGTTGGTCAGTCCCGCGCACACTTCTTTGTAAGTCGGATTCGGCGTAGCGCCGCCGGCATAGCCGACCGCCGTGGTGTACACGCCGGGCAGGCCCCAGAACATCCGCTCCACGCCCCAGAAGCAGCCCATCCCGAACAGCACCCGCTGCATGCCCGGGAACTCGCCCTTGAGCGGCCGCGCAGTCACGAAATGGCGGTTGATCAGCGCCATCTCCGTCTCGCGCCCGGGCACGGTGCGCTCGCGCGGAACCAGATCCACAGACTTTCCAAGACCGAACATGGCAGCTCCTCAGGTTGACAGGTGACTATGGTGGCGCAGGCGCGGCATTCAAGCCGTGAGATCGGCCGCCGACGTTCAGGTCGCACCGATCCGTTCGTACTTTTCGAGCACGCTGGTCTCGGCTTGCGCGGCGGCCAGCCATGCCTGCATGGCCGGCAGGGCATACACCGCATCCACGTAGGCGGCAGCCTCGGCGGATACCGCCAGCGCGTAGGTGCGGATGCGCGCGGCGACCGGCGCGTAGAACGCATCCGCGATCGAGAAGTCGCCGAACAGCATCGCGCCGCCGCGGCCGAAGCGCTCGCGCGCTGCGCACCACAACGCATCGATGCGCGACAGATCCGCCTGCGCTGCGGGCGACAGCGGCAGCGGATGGTCGAGCACGCGACACACGTTCATCGGGCATTCGCCGCGCAGCGCGGCGAATCCCGAATGCATCTCGGCAGTCACCGCGCGCGCATGCGCTCGCGCCGCCCGATCGGCCGGCCAGCCATGGCCATCGAGAAAACTTTCGTCGACGTACTCGCAGATCGCCAGCGAGTCCCACACATCGATCGCGCCATGGCGCAAGGCAGGGACCCGGCCAGTTGGCGACCAGGTGCGGATATCGCGATGGAAGTCCGGTGTATCGAGCGGCAGCACAACGGTGTCGAACTCCACCGCAAAGTGTTTGAGCAGCAGCCACGGCCTTAGCGACCATGACGAGTAGCGGCAGTTGCCGATGACCAGGGTGGGACGTTCGCTCATGTGGGTTCCTCTAGAGTGCGATCCAGGGCAAGACTTCCAGCGGCAGCTGCGACAGTTCGATGTCGGATGCGTGATTCAGATCAGGATCGCGCATCAGCACGATGCGGCCCTGTGCATCGGCCAGCAAAAAGCGTTCGCTTGCGCCGCGCACGGTAATGCTGGCGCCAGCACCTGGCGGAAATCGGAATGCAGCACCACGCGCACGACCCCTCGACTTGCCAGCGGGCTGCTCGGCCAGCCACGCATCGACCGCGTCCAGAGCCGCGCGCAGTTCGGCCGCCGGCACCCGCGTAGCGCTCGGAGTACGCAGGGCCAGCGTCACCGACAGGGTCAGCGAACCGCGCGGCTGGTTGCTGGTCACCGGCGGGTTCTCCGCGAGCAGATCGTCGCGCAGCGGAAACGCGACGCCACCGTCGGCGCCGATCACCAGCCGGATCGGCGCTGCGCGACCATGGATCACGACCGCGATATCCTGCGCACGCACGCCCGGCAACTTGCTTTCGATCCGTTGCACCGCGCGCAAACGGGGGTGATCCTCGACCCCGCGTGCTGCGGCGAACGCTGCGTAGAGTGCGGCATAGGGTGTGGTCGTGGAATCCCCGGCGAACGGTTCGGACGCGTATGCAGGCGCGCCGGTCAGCATCGCCAGCCCGATGAGCAGCGACGACAGCACGGAAAACGGGTTCAAACGCGGATCCGGTAGGGCCATATCCCCGCAGGATAGCCAAAACCACCGGCGGTGACCCGGCGCAACACTCCCCCCCGGTGCTTGGGTATGATCGGGCGGCTCGGTACCGCGACGGCAGGAGATGGGCGTGTCCACGGCTGGAAATCTTAAAGTAGCGGCAGCGGCAGAGCTTGCGCTGCAGCGGGCGCGCACACCGCTGCTGCCGCGGCAGCTGTCGGACGCGGAGTTTCGCCTGTTCAGCGATTCCGGCCGCCGTCGCGAGGTGCTGCCCCGAGAGCTGATCTTCACCCGCGGCGAGCTGGGTCGCAGCATGTTCGTGGTCGAGTCCGGTTCGGTGCAACTGGAGTTCGGCAACGGGCTGCCGGAAAAGGTGATCGGCGCGCGCGAGTTCTTCGGCGAGTTGGCCCTGTTCATCGGCAACCACGCCCGGGTCGCCAATGCGGTCGCTGCAGAGTCCGCCGTGCTGCATGTGGTCGACAACGGCGCGTTCGAGACGCTGCTCGAGCGTGAGCCCAGCCTGCTGGCGCATTTCATGCGCCGCTCGTTCGCGTATCTGGTGGCCAGCGAACAGCAGCTGATCGCCAGCCTCAAACGGCGCAACGAGGACCTGATGGTCACCCTCGATTCGCTGCGCCAGACCCAGACCCAGCTCAATACTGCCGAGCGCCTGATCCAGACCGACGAATTGACCGGCCTGTGCAACCGCCGTGGCCTGTATGCGTTCCTCGACGGACTCGCCGTGCAGCGCGTCGCGGGCCTCAAGCCAGGGCTGCTGCTGGTCGACCTCGATCGCTTCAAGCAGATCAACGACTACTGCGGCCACTTGATGGGCGACCAGGTGCTCAAGGCCATCGCGCAGGAAATCCAGAACGCGGCCGGTCCCACCGATCTGCCCTGCCGCCTGGGTGGGGACGAGTTCGCCCTGCTCGCGCAGGTGCGCGATGCAGCCGAGCTCGAGGCGCGCGCCAGCCGCATCGTGGCGTGCGTGCGCGCGCTGCGTTTTCCCGCCGCGCAGCGCACCCTGCAGGTGACGGTCAGCATCGGCGGCAGCCTGTGCGACGACCGCACCGAGTGGTCGACGTGGTACTCGGACGCCGACTGCACGCTGTACGAGGTCAAGGGCGAAGGCGGCGACAACTACAAGTTGGGCGTGTAGGCCCTCATGCCTATCGGTCAGCCCGCCGAAGAAGGACCCAACGCGGAGATTCCCGACCACGGGGTCGCCGTGCTGCGCGCTCTGGTCCTGTGCGACCTGGTCGACTCGACAGCACTGCTGGAAGAACTCGGCGACCAGGCGGCCGCCGAACTGATGCGCCGCCACGATCGACTCTCGCGCGCGCTGCTGCACCGGCATGGCGGGCAGGAGATCGACAAGACCGATGGCTTCCTGATCCTGTTCGAACGCCCGATCCAGGCAGTGATGTTCGCCCTCAACTACCACCGCGCGCTGTCCGAGTTCGAAGCGGTTGAAAACGTCAAGCTGCGCGCGCGGGTCGGCATCCATGTCGGCGAGGTCCTGATGTGGGACAACAGCCGCGAAGAGGTCGCGCGCGGCGCCAAGCCGGTCGACGTCGAGGGTTTGGCCAAGCCCTTGGCGGCCCGCCTGATGGGTCTGGCCGGACCCGGCCAGACCTTGATGTCGGGCCTTGCCTATGCGCTGGCCGAGCGATCGCAGGGTGAACTGGGTGCGCGCGTCGCGGGCCTGCGCTGGTTGCTGCATGGCAGCTATCGCTTCAAGGGAATGCTCGAAAAGGTCAACGTGTGGGAAGTCGGCGAGCAGGGTCTCGCACCGTTCCGAGTCCCGCCCTCCTCGGAGAAAGCGCAGCGCCTGGTGCCGTGGTGGCGGCGCGGCGCCAGCATGACGGTGGCGGCCAGCTTGCTGGTGGTGGCCTTCGGTATACCGCTGTATCTGTCGGTGCGCACGCAGTCGGCGATCGCATTCGCGCCACGCGACTGGGTGGTGATCGGCGATTTGCGCAACCTGACATCCGACGCCAACCTGCTCGAACCGCTGGAAACCGCGTTCCGCGTGAGCCTCGAGCAATCGCGCTTCGTCAACGTGGTGTCGGACATGAAAGTGCGGCAGTCGCTTGCGCGCATGGAGCGCGAACCCGGGACGCCGGTCGATCGCGAGATCGCCGCGGAGATCGCGCTGCGCGAGGGTGCGCGGGCGGTGATCGTGCCGACCATCACCGAAGTCGGTGGGCGGGTGCGGATCAGCGCCGAGGTGATCGATCCGAACACGCAGACCACGGTGTACGCGGAGTCCGCCGACGGCCGCGGCGCCGAATCGGTGCTCGACTCGGTCGACGAGGTGACCCGCGAACTGCGCGGGCGCCTTGGCGAAGCGCTGGCGGCGATCGAAACCGACGGACAGCCATTGGAGAGAGTCACCACGGCGAACCTCGATGCGCTTCGCGCCTACTCGTTGGGCACCAAAGCCGAAGCGGGCGGGCGCGGGCGCGAGGCGATCTCGCTGTACGAACGCGCGCTGGCACTCGACCCTGCGTTCGCGCTGGCACACGCCAGCGTCGGGCGAGTGAAGCTCGCGGGCGACGATCGCGATGGCGCACGCGTGCATTTGTCGAAAGCACTCGAGCTTGCGGAGCGGCTGGCTGCGCGCGAACGGCTCTATCTGGAAGCCCTGTCTGCGACCCTCGGTCCGTTCGAACCGATGCAGGCGCATTGGAAATCGCTTGGCACCGTGTACCCGGACTACTACGGCGCGCACGCGAACTACGCGTTGTTCGCGTACGCCTATGCGAACCAGTATCCCGAGGCGGCCGAGAGCGCGCGCAAGGCGCTGTCGAACTTCAGCCCGCGACTTGGCAACACCCACTACATGCTTGGCACCATCGCGCTCGCACAGGACGATTTCGAGGCCGCCGACCGCCACCTTTCCGCAGCACGCGACCTCGGCGGCGACGGCCTCGGGCTGGTCCACGGCGATGCGCTGGCAGCGCGGCGCCAGTTCACCCGCGCGAGCGAAGCGCTGGCCGCGGTGCGCCTGTCCGGCGTCGAAGCCAACGACCTGTCGGTGGAGGTACTGCGGGTGGCGCTGGCGATCGACCAGGGCAAGTTCACCGACGCGGACGCTGCCGCCGAAAACGCCGTGGCCCGCGCAAGCGCGCTGGGGCGGCCATTCGAGGGCGTGTACCGCGGCATTGCGCTGACGATCGAATCGCTGGCACCCGATGCGAACTATCCGGGCCAGGTCGAAGCCTTCGTGCAGTCCGCGCTGGAGGGAATCCGCGATACCGACGGCGCCAAGCAGCAGCAAACGGCGTTCGATGCGATGGTAGGCGCCTGGCTCGCAGCGAACATCGGCCGTACCGCGCTATCCCGCGAAGCGCTGATCGCCGCGCGTCCGGTGGTGGTCGCGGCCGGCAGACCGGTGATGGAACAGATGCAGGCTGCAGCACAAGGTGCGCTGAGCCTCGCTGAAGATCGACCTGCCGAGGCGGTTGCCAGCCTGCAGGCGCGACTGGATGGCACCGAGTTGTACCTGACCCGCGTCACACTCGCCGAGGCGCTGGCGAGAGCCGGCCGAACTGCCGAAGCGCAAGCCATGTTCGAGTGGCTTGCCGCGCACCGCGGTCGCGCGTGGGGCGAGTACAACAGCTACTACATGCTGCGGCCACTGAACGTCGCGTGGTCGACGCTCGCGCTGCTGCGACTGGCCGAACTGCAGGCAACGCAAGCGGGGGGCGATGCGGCTGCAGTCGACGC
>Ga0209181_10006752_pt1 | contig 15979 bp, 9 predicted proteins | sample MAT05_FD_187208 | JGI IMG/M metagenome (GOLD analysis project Ga0209181, IMG submission 187208) | Freshwater microbial communities from Lake Fryxell liftoff mats and glacier meltwater in Antarctica - MAT-05 (SPAdes) (version 2) | ecosystem: Environmental > Aquatic > Freshwater > Ice > Liftoff... | reverse complement strand
AAGTGTCTTTGCGCCCGTTGTGTTCGATCGTGATGTAGCCCTCTTCAATATCAATGTTCGGAGTGCCATATTCACCCATCGTGCCCAGCTTGACCAGGTGACAATCGGGGAAGTCCTCCTTCATGGCGTAGAGGATATTTAACGTGCCGACGACGTTGTTCACTTGAGTCATGACGGCATGTTCGCGATCGATCATCGAAAAAGGCGCGGATCGCTGTTCGCCAAAATGGACGATCGCTTCCGGTTCAAACAGCCGCAGCGTCTTACTCAAAAACTCGTAGTTTGTAATATCGCCAATGAACAGGTCGATATTTTTCCCGGTCAACTCCTGCCAGCGCTTGATACGGTGCTGAATCGGCGCGATCGGGGTGAGAGTTTCGACACAAAGCTCATTATCCCAATGCCGCCGCACCAAATTGTCAAGAATACCGACCTCATATCCTCGCTTGTTGAGGTAGAGCGCGGTTGCCCAACCGCAATAACCATCACCACCAATTACTAGGACTTTCATCTTGCAGATCGTGCTTGCGAATACTCTGCCAAATCTACCAGACTTATGCACCTTCTGAGCTACGAATTTAGCGAATGCCGCTACGACTGAAAAATCTATCCGGTTCTGATTTATACAATTTGTGTAGTCTGAGACGTTGCAGAAACGCTAGATGCCTGTCTAATAGGGAGTTTGATCACAAATTCTGTGCCTGTACTGGGCGTAGAAATGCAGTGGAGAGTCCCTCCATGTTTTTCAGTAATAATCTGGCGGCTGATAGATAATCCTAAGCCTGTTCCCTTGCCTGCTATTTTTGTGGTGAAAAACGCATCAAACATTTGTTGTTGGCAGCTTGCTGGAATGCCAGAACCGTTATCGACAATCCGAATGACGATCGCGGCATCTTCCGCGACGGTATGAATCTCAATGGTGGGAAGCGGGGTCGAGTGCGCCGTTTTGGGATCTAAATTTCGGGTGGAAGTTTCTAATGGAGTCTGATTTGCAGCAGAAACTTGAGAATTTTCTTCCAGCGCGTCGATCGCGTTTGCAATCAAATTCATAAATACCTGGTTAAGCTGACCTGGAAAGCACTCAATCTGCGGTAGCGTGGCATAGTTTTTGACCAGTTGAATCGTTGGGCGATCGCCGCAGCCTTTGAGTCGATGGTGCAGTATGAGTAAGGTGCTGTCGAGTCCCCCATGAATATCCACCCATTGCTTTTGCTCGGTGTCGATACGTGAAAAGGTTCTGAGGGATGCCATAATTTCGCGAATGCGATCGGTGCCCACTTTCATAGAGGTCAGAATTTTAGGCAAATCTTCCAGCAGATAGTCCAAATCAATTTCTGCCTCTCTATCTTGAATATCAGCATCTTGAATATCAGCCGATGGATTTAAAATATGCTGGCGATAGAGCGATACAAGGTCAGTTAAATCCTGAGTGTAGCTTTGGACATGGGTCAGGTTCCCGGAGATAAAGTTAACCGGATTGTTGACCTCATGGGCAATACCCGCCACTAATTGACCCAGGCTAGAAATTCGCTCGGTGTGGATCAGTTGGGATTGAGTATTCCGAAGCTGATTCAGAGTTTTCTCTAAGGAATCAGCTTGCTCTCGAAGTTGGGTTTCAGACCGCTTGAGGGTGGTAGCGGCAGTTTGGCGTTCGGTCAGCGCAGCCACTAAAACCAAGGTGGTAATGACCACTGCCCCTAGGAACGATTGCAGTAAGATGAGCGACTCGTTGAAATCCGCTTTAATAAACGGTCCATAGCCGTTAACAGTGCCCAAAATTGCGATCGCCGAAACAAGGACAATCGCCAGCGTTGCCCCGCGTTGCCCAAACCGAAACGCTGCCCACATTAAAAATGGAATCAACATATATTCAATTGACTGTCCACCCCAAAAGGCAATCAAGCCCACCGTCAACACCATGCCTAGCAGCAACATCCCTTCTAGCCACCACCAGATAGTGGGGACTGCCAAACGTGGGGAAGCCGCAGTACGCCGCCTGTGCCGCTGATGGCGTTGCTTATTTAAGGAATAGCGACGATTCCCAAGACTGCGCCGCAGTTTGTGAATCTCTGGACTCCAACTCAGCACTAAGGGCGTGAAGATCAGAATTCCCGCTACGTTAGAAACCCACCAGGTAAGCCATACTTGCAGAAAAGCGGACCAAGGAACATTCCCGCCAATACACAGCGTCAAAACGCCCACTGTTGCGTTCACGGTGGGACCGACCATACCCGTCATGGTCATAAATCGAATGACATCTTGAGTCTGCTGAAGTGGGTTGCGATCGCCAATCGAGCGACGCAGCAAAAACGCTCCTAGTAAAGTTCCTAGCGTTGTACCTATACCAATGCTAAGTGCCTTCACCATTGATACCACCACTAGCCCAGCACTCGCACCATTGAGAAACGCCCAAACATTGGCAAAAAAAGAACCCAGTAAAATTCCTGGATACACCCAGGACCCAAACAGCAACACAGCAGCCGAGGCAAAGCCATTGGGTGGCCAAACGGGCGTGACGGATTGTGGCGTAGAGGCTACCCGACGACCGATTTCAGCAGTGGCGTAATAAACGAATGCAAGCAGCAGAATAACAATGCATCGGGTTATCCAGTTTTGATTGCGGTGTAGTTTCATAGCTGGCTGGAGTGAAGGGGCTAGGGTTTAACCCAATGTACCCAACCAGCACTAGATTGTTACAGTAGCAAAGAATAAATGTTTGACAGTCTTGACAAACTGCCTTTTTGAAGCTGTAAATTGCTGAAGTGCGACAGCAATTTACAGCTAAGCCCTGAGATAAAGTCAATCAACACCTACAAGCCAGTCTAAACAGTTGATCAAAAACTATACCGTAGCAAATGCTTGATCGACGGCATGAAGAGCCTGATCAATTTCAGCCGCAGAGACGATCAGGGGCGGCACAAACCGAACTACCTGGGGTCCCGCAGGAACCATTAATACACCCTGATTAATCCCAGATTGCACCACCTGAGCGGAGGTTAAATCAATCTCTGCTTTAATCTCCAACCCATTGATTAACCCCCAACCGCGCACATCTGCCACTTTGTCGGGGTAGCGTTGGGCGATCGCTCGTAACCCTGTTCGCAGTTGTTCTCCGCGCTCCTGAGCATTTTGAATCAGGTGATCCGATTCCAAGGTTTGGCAGACCGCCAACGCCACGGCACAGGCAAAGGGATTGCCGCCAAAAGTGCTGGCATGATCACCGGGCTGGAAAATATTGCAAGATTCCTTACAGAGCAGAGCACCAATGGGAATGCCGCCGCCTAACCCTTTAGCAGAGGTGAAAATATCTGGTTCAATCCCTAAATTTTCAAAGCCCCAGAGTTTGCCAGACCGCCCCATACCCACCTGGACTTCATCGCAGATTAGGAGAATGTCTTTCTCGGTGCAAATCTCACGAATCCGCTGGAAGTAAGCGCGATCGCCCGGACGCACGCCGCCTTCACCCTGAAGCGCTTCTAGCAAAATCGCCGCCACTCGCGGTTGGTCTTGATCTAGGTCGGCGATCGCCTGCTCCAGTGCAGCAATATCGTTGTAAGGCACATACTCAAACCCTGGCACGAGTGGGCTAAAACCCTTGTGATATTTGGGTTGTCCGGTTGCCGTAAGGGTTGCTAAAGTCCGACCGTGAAAACTGGCATGAGCCGTGATAATCACGGGACTGGAAATCCCTCGAACCGTGTGGGCATACTTGCGGGCTAACTTAATCGCGCCTTCGTTTGCCTCCGCCCCTGAGTTGCAGAAAAAGACGCGATCGGCGCAAGAATTTTCGACTAGCCACTTTGCCAACTCCCCCTGAGCCGTAGTGTAGTAAAGGTTAGAAACATGGTGCAGCGTTTGAATCTGCTTCATCACTGCCTCAACCATGGCGGGATGGGCATGTCCTAGGGTGCAAGTTGCAATTCCAGCCACAAAATCCAAATACTCGCGCCCTTCCGTGTCCCAAACCCGACATCCTGACCCACGTTCCAACGTAATCGGGTAGCGAGTATAGGTTTTCATCACATACTCGTCAAATTCTGCCTGGGTAAATGCGCTAACGACATCCGGCAACGATTCAACGAAAACAGACGCGACTTGGAGTAATGCTTCTGGACTCACTGGAACTAATCCTTAATTTTTAAGAGACTACAACACGCAGTTAAACTTTGAACCGACACAACTTAATTTTCAAAGAGATGCTCGTGTCCATCAGTTTTTCATTCTTAGCTTTTACAATACCCCATTCATTCTCAATCAGCCGCAATCCGGTGCATCGGTCAAGTTCTGATGACAATCCGCTAAAAAATCTCAAACGATAGCGCATAGTCGCCAGCTTGATTGGCAGTAATCTCAAATACGTAGTCGCCATCACTGGGTAAGCGTCCTTTCCAGTCTGGATTGAGTGTGCTGTCGCCAATCCGTTGACCGCCTGGAGCGATCGCGCTTAAATTCACACGTCCCTGCAACTTTTTGATCAACACCAACTGTCCTTGTTTTGCCTTGAGTAAATAGCGGCGAATTTGCTGAGGCGCGATCGCTCCCGTTACAGTTGTGCCGTTCGTGCCTCTGGCAAAAATCACCCGTTCTATACGTTCTTGAGTGGGTCGAGAAGTGGGTGTAGTCGCCACATCGAGCGTGTAGGCACCCGATCCAGATATTTGAACGAAGTATTGATCATCTGTGGGTAGCTGCCCCGTCCAACTGCGGGTTTGATAGGCGGCGGCATCAATGCCATCCTGGTTCGATCTCAGCAGATTCATCACCACGCCCGACCCTTCTAAAGTGGCAGTTAGCACCTGTCCCTGAGACGCTTTGATTGAATAGGATTGCGTTCCCTGCTCTGACAGCGTTCCTTGCACCATGGTGGAGAGTTTGCCAGGGAGAAATTGGATGGGTTGAGGCTCGGAAGTGGCTTGATTAATTGAAGCCGAATTTGGCGCTAGTTGATTAGCAGATGGCGCGATCTGCAAGGCTAAATTCAAATCTTTTTGCCTACCAATAATCCGTGACGCTTCTGCTTGGGGTAGTTTGGCTCCAGAAACCCAGACCTCGCCGTTAGAGGCTAATGGGTCAGTTTGTGCGTGCCACAACCATGAACTAGCGACTCCGGTTCCCAGCAAAAATGCCGTTCCCATGCCGAGCCATAGCCGATTTTTCTGAGGCGATCGCGCGGGCTTTAATTGGGTAGTGGCTAGACGAATGGCTAGATGATCCTGAGAAGCAGATTTCGATGAGGCATGACGCAGATTGGAATGAGAAGATGCTACGAAAGGCTGATTTGCCTGCGATCGCGGGCTAAAATTAGCTGCTTTCGCCTTGAGTTGAGCCGGATTTAATCCGGGCATTACCGAATGCAAATCCACCCAAACTTCTTGAGCAGATTGATAGCGATCGCTGGGATAAATCGACAACATCCGTTCAAAAATGCGGGTTAATTGGCTGCTTAGGGTTACATAAGGCTGCCAGCACCATGCCAAGCTTTGACTATCGACTAAGGAATGTGGCTCTTTGCCAGTGAGCAATGCTAAACAAGTGGCTGCTAGAGCATACAAATCGCTGTTGGGGTAAACTCGCCCCGTTTGTAGCTGTTCTGGCGGCGCATAGCCCACCTTGCCAACCCGCGTTACGGCGGAAGTAATCGAAAGTTGGCTAGTCGCTTCTTTAACGGCACCAAAATCAATCAGCACCGGAAGCCCTGTTTCACCGATGGGCAATTCACGTCGGTGCGACTCGTGCAGCGGTTTGAGAATGATATTTTCTAAGGAAATGTCGCGGTGAACAATGCCGCGATCGTGAATATAAGTCAGGACGGGTAACAGTTGTTTGAGTAAATGGCACACTTCGGCTTCAGTGAAGGTCAATCCCTGCGATTTGCGATCGCTCAGCAACCGTCGATAAGTCTGCCCTTCAACAAAATCTTGAACCAAAAATAGCCGCTGCCCTTCTTCAAACGCCGCCCAAAAGCGTGGAATCTGGGGATGCTGAAGCTGGTAAAGCGTGCTGGCTTCGCGCTGAAATAATAGTTGAGCTTTCTTTAACAGAGCATTGTCTTGATAAGGAACAAAGAACTCCTTCAACACACAACGTTCATCGAAGCGCTCTTGGTCAATTGCCAAGTAAGTGCGCCCAAAGCCTCCTTGCCCTAAAATCTGCTGAATCAAGTATCGTTGGCGAAGCAGAGTTCCCAGAGAAATGGGAGCAGTCATAGGTCAAACTAAATCCAAAAAAATCACACCAAGGGGTGTATCAATCCTCACTTTAAAGTGAAGAAGTTTCCATAGTGGGTCACCCCTCATGGGCAAATATCCTTAGCAGGGTGGTTTCATATTAGCCAGCGGAAAACGTGATCACAGTCACATCTTTGACCCAGTGCAAGCCATTTTCAATCTACCAGTGGTTGCGGGTTAACTGAAGGAAGGTTGTAGCATCCATGTTCCAATGACTCGGATAACGTGATGTGCATGGAGTTTACCGTTGCTGAGCCAAGTGGCTGGTTGTCAAAGTCAGAGGCTTAAACAGGTGAGTCAAGAGAGGGTGCGTCAGAGGCTCAAAAAAAAGCTGTAAGCCTTGGTTGAAGGAGATGGGGTGCATGGGTCAGATCACCCCTGAGTATGGTCAGCGAATGGATGGATGGCTCACACTTTATCAATATGCGTATAACCAAGCTTAACCTGGGGTCTGTGTAGATCAAAAAAGCAGGCAATTATTCGCCCCAAACCGACCTGACAGTGCGCTCAAACCCGGTCAACCTCGCAGAAATCGACAACGTAAAACAATTGCCTGGAAATTTATACGACCAGATGCCGATAAGAAATTAGGCAGGCATTGTGTTGCGTAGTTAATTTTTTGCTCTACTAGTGCGGGAAGCAGGGGATCTTGGGGAGCATGGCAGTTCTGGAGGCTTCCAAACTGCCATGCTCCCGAATTTTTTGGGTTAATCCATTCGCAAACTTGCTGCGTATACCAATCATAAGGCTGCTAAAGTGCAGTTTTGATAGTCTAGATTCGATCGCAGCACTCAGTCCGCTTACACTATCCAAAAAATTATTAAAGCTATGTCAAATCGTTTTTTTACGTCCCGTCGTTTCCTCCGTAACATCTCCTTGATTTCGTTGATTGCTGTGGCGTTTGCCTACGGGGTATCTCGCATGGCGTTTTCTAGTGCTGCCAGCGATCGCCCCGTCGCTATTGTGGCAAGTAAACTGATTGAGCCGGCGATCGATATTTCAGCTTCTACCGTCAAAGGGGAGCAGACCGCAATTTTTGCAGGAGGCTGCTTTTGGGGAGTGGAAGCTGTTTTTGAGCATTTGAAAGGAGTTTCTGATGTGGTTTCTGGTTTTTCGGGGGGTGACGCAGCCACCGCAAACTATGAGAGAGTCAGTTCTGGTCAAACCGGGCACGCTGAGGCAGTGAAAATCACCTACGACCCCGCGCGAATTTCCTATGGGCAGCTTCTAAAGGTTTATTTTTTGGTCGCCCATGACCCAACTCAGCTAAATCGCCAAGGTCCCGACTTCGGCACCCAATATCGCTCGGCTATTTTTGTGGAAAATGCTGAGCAAAAGCGAGTTGCCCAAGCTTACGTAGGTCAGCTTGATAAAAACCAGGTTTTTCGGACTCCAATTGTGACGCAGTTGGTTCCTGCTGCTAAATTTTATGCGGCTGAAGAGTATCATCAGAACTTTATCGATCGCAATCCTAATTATCCCTATGTGATCATCCACGATTTGCCAAAGCTCAATCAGCTAAAACAGCAGTTTCCAGACCTGCACAAATAGGGGCGATCGCCATAAATTGCTTGCGTAAACCCGTGCATTTCGCCTATGAGTAGTCAGATTGGACTGATTCAGGTTAACCGACGGGAAATTTATAAGCCGATGGGTGAGCGCGATCGCGCAGTGCTAAACTCAGCGCAGTTTTGGGTTTATGGTTGAAACTGTATTTTAAACTACAAAACTGGCGATGCTCGGAGCTTAAAACCCTTGCTAGGAGACTTATAGGTTTCACTCATCATCTAATATCCAGGAGAGCGGACTGAACTGAAAGTTCTGCAATATATTATTCAAAATACCGATCGACCACTATGCTTTTGCTGGCATCAGATGTGGCAAAACTAAGTTTTTACTCTACTGGCTGGTTGCGTTCCTCATCTTTGAGGTGAATCTCAATTCGTGGTCTACTTTGGTAGACGGGTTGTATTGCTTTATTTCTAGTCTACTAGCAGGATGACAGCTTTGCCTTTTAAGACATTCTCCAAATGAAGAAGCTCAAATAAATCTACGCGCATTAGGTTACTTCGTTCCCTTCACCATTGGCATTCTGACGTGATTAGTTCAACCACCTTCTCGGCGGTGAGGGGTTTAGAAAAGAAGTAGCCTTGCCCAAAATCGCAGTTGAGCGATCGCAGTTGAGCTAACTGTTCTGAAGTTTCAATCCCTTCTGCCACGACTTGCATATTCATGGTTTGGGCAATTTTCACAATAATCGGAACTAATCCCAACTGCTCATCAGTGCCATCTAAACACATGACGAAGGAGCGATCGATTTTGAGATAGTCCATTGGAAAGGATTGCAAGTAGCTCAGCGAAGAGTAGCCCGTGCCAAAGTCATCCATGCTGAGTTGAATGTGTTGCTGCCGCAGCTTAGATAAAATATCTGCTGCTAACCGGGGATTGTCCATAATGGCGCTTTCGGTGACTTCCAGTTTTAAACAACTGGGATGCAGTTCGGCTTCTGCCAGAACCTGGGTAATCTGTTGCATCAAATTAATTTGAGCAAACTGACGAGCAGATAGGTTTACACTCACACTGAAATTTGGATCAATCACTCCTAGTTTCTGCCAAGCGCGGATTTGATGACAGGCTTCTTTAAGTACCCAACTGCCAATTTCGCCAATCAACCCAGTTTCTTCAGCAACGGGAATGAACTTAGACGGGGGAATAAAACCGCGAGTGGGATGATTCCAGCGGATGAGTGCTTCTAGCCCTGCGATTTTGCCAGAGTCGAGCGCCACGATTGGCTGGTAATGGAGGGAGAATTCTTGTTGGCTAATTGCCCGACGCAGATCGGTTTCAATTTGCAGCAGTTGCAGCGCTGCCCGGTGCATGGTGGTTTCAAACAGGCGATGTTGACCTTTGCCAGCAGCTTTGGCGTGATACATGGCGGTGTCAGCATCGCGCAGCAAATGTTCGGGTTTATCGTAGGTGGCTTTTCCCAGGGCAATCCCAATGCTGGCGTTAATGAAAACCTGATGATCTTCCAAGGTGAAGGGTTCGATGAACGCCCCTAGGATTTGATCGGCAAATTGAATGGTGCTGTCTTTATCAATAATTTGGGTGAGTAGAATCGCAAATTCATCGCCGCCCAGTCGAGCTAGCGTGTCAACTTGCCGGAGATGCTGCTTCAGCCGTTGGGCGATCGCCACCAGTAACTGATCGCCCACAAAATGACCTAAAGAATCGTTGACAATTTTGAAGCGATCGCAATCTAAAAACAACACTGCAAACTGCGACTCTGGCTGGGTTTTTAACTGGTTTAGCGCTTGATCTAGGCGATCAATAAAAGCAGCGCGATTTGCCAATTGGGTCAGCGAATCGCACAGCGCCATCTCTAGCAACCGAGCATTGGCAATTTCAAGCTGCTGCGTTCGTTCAATCACCCGGTCTTCTAGCTGAGCATTTAGCCGATGATTTTTTCGTTCTGCGGCTTGGATCGCCAATTGATGCTTGACTCGCGCCAGCACTTCCTCAAAGTGAAATGGCTTGGTCACATAATCTGCGCCACCCACTTTGAATGCTTTCACTTTATCAAAAGCATCATCCAAAGCACTCAGAAAAATGACTGGAATTTCTGCGGTGTGAGGCATTGCTTTTAAGTGGCTGCACACCGCATAGCCATCCATATCAGGCATCATGATATCCAGCAGAATCAAATCGGGCAGTCGGGCTTGAACCACAGTCAGCGCTAATTGACCATTGATCGCTTTGCGAACTTGATATCCTTCGCGGGTTAGCATGGTTGAAAGCAAGCGCACATTCTCGGCGGTGTCATCTACAACGAGAATATCAATTGGTGGGGTATCGAAGGGGTTGTGACTCATGTAATTCTTGCTGGTTAAGTCCCTAAATCCTGCGCGAGCTGGGTGAGATTCATCATCTGATCAAACCGGAAGTTGTTGACCAGATTGGTGAGGGCATGGATGAGTTGAGCGCGATCGCCAGGGATTTCTTCAATCAATTGCAGCGCCAGTGTATCGCTCCCTTGAGCCGCTGAAGCGTAAAACTTTTCGAGCCATTCGTGAGACATGATGGCTAAGGACTCTGCATTTAAGGTAGTAGATACAGGTGGGATGTGCTGTCTGGGCTGCGATCGCGCCGCTTCATAAAGGTATTTCACTCCTAAATGATCCGCCATTTTAGCAAGCAATTCTTCTCGCTGAAACGGCTTGCGGACGAAATCATCGCAGCCGCTTTCGAGAATTTTTTGGCGTTGCTCTTCAAACACACTGGCGGTGATGGCAATAATCACGGTCGATCGCCCGGTTGGATCAGATTTTATTTGCCGGGTTGCTTCAAACCCACCCATTACCGGCATTTGCATATCCATCCAAATGATGTGGGGGTGCCAGTCTTGCCAGAGCGCGATCGCATCGTGTCCATTTTTTGCCTCTTTTATATCAAACCCAATCCCTTTCAGCAGCCGCACCAGAATCAATCGATTCGTCGGGTCATCATCTACAATCAACACACGATATTGGGGCTGACCAGGTGCAAGTGCCACAGCCTGTTCATATTGAGTCGGCTTTTCCTTAACCTGGTCAGCGGCAATTGCGATCGCTGGAATCTCAAACCCAAACTCAGTACCTTGACCGGGTTGGCTTGCCACCGTGATAGAGCCACCCATCAACTGCACAAACTTTTGGCTAATGGCTAACCCTAAACCAGTGCCCTCTAAAAGTTTTGTTCCTGCTTCAGTTTGCCCAAACGGTTGAAATAAATGACCCATTTCTGCCGATGTCATTCCAAGTCCGGTATCTGTGACTGTAAATAGGAGGGAGTGCGGGGTTAGGAGTGCGGGGTTGGGAGTTAGATCTGCCGAACGTTCGCTATTCGCCAGTCTGACTCGCACATAAATACAGCCTGTAGAAGTGAATTTAATCGCATTACTCACCAAATTTATCAGCACTTGATTCAGCTTGTTTTGATCGGTGCGAATGTAGCGAGGCACTGCGCGATCGCGATCGCACACCAGTTGCAGCCCCTTAGATTGAGATTTCAGGTGAAATAGCGCTGCCAGATCATCGAGAAGACGGTAGAGATCGAAGTTGGCTTCGTTGAGCGTGATTCGCCCTGCTTCAATTTTGGACATTTCCAAAACGTTATTGATCAGCGCGAGTAAATGCTCACCACTACGGCTGATGATTTCAATGTATTGGTGGTGTTCATCCAGCAGCGAGGAGTCTCGATTCATCAATTGGGTGAAACCCAAAATGGCATTGAGGGGAGTGCGGAGTTCATGACTCATGTTGGCTAAAAAGTCACTTTTTGCCAGGTTTGCAGCATCGGCGGCTTCTTTGGCAAGCTGAAGTTCGGTAGACTGTCGCTGGGTTTGGGCAAGCAGTTCTGCTTGCTGCACAGCAACTCCCAACTGAGAGCCAATTTGCAAGACAATTTTAGTTTCGGTAGAATCCCATTTGCGTGGGGCAGAGTTTTGGTAAGCAATCAGTGAACCCCATAGCTGATTGCCAGAGAAGATCGGGACGCTGAGATAGGCTTTTGCTTGAAATCCTTCTAATCGTTCTAGATCTTGCGATCGCAGTCCGGCTTGATAAATATCGGCAATGCAGTAATAGCTCACTCCTAGGGTGTCCATGCTGTCGGTTGCGGCTTGCCAAGAGGGCACAAAGTCTGGGTTGTCTGCGGCGGACTTTGACACCAGTGAAATCCATCCTTCTGCCACCGATTCTGCCACAATCTGCTCTTGACTCGTCTGCTCTTGACTCGCTGAGGTGGTGCGAAAAATCACCACGCGATCGCACTGCAAGGCTTGGCGCAATTCTTCAGTGGTGGCAGCAAAAATCCGCTCTAGCTTAAGAGTCTGGCGCATTCGCTGAATCACACGGGCGATCGTTCGTTCTCGTTCTGCACTTTTTCGCAGTCGCTCTTCTATTTCTTTGCCTTTGGTAATATCAGTGACCAACCCATCCCAAATGATGCTGTTATCTGGCTGCAATTCAGGACGGGCATTGCCTCGCAGCCACTTCGTTTGTTCACCCACCACAATCCGCCAGATAAAATCCCACGGCTTTAAGCTACGAGCAGACTCGTCAATGGAACGATTTAAGGGCGTAATATCCTCAGGGTGAGTTAAATTCCAGCCAGCCTCAACATTTTGGATCAAATCTTCTGGTTCTCTGCCAAACAGTTCTCGACAACCCGGACTGACATACAGGAAGGCGATCTCGCCTGTGGGCTTGAGCGCAAACTGATAAATCATGCCGGGCACGTTGTCCGCTAGGTTTTGATAGCGCGAGTTGCTGCTCTGGAGGGCATCCTCTGTTTGCTTTTGATCAGTAATGTCGCTCAATGTGCAGACAATCCGCTCAATCTTGCCATCGATCGCCAGATGCGGGTTGACGTTAACCAAGAGCCAACGACAGCAGGGAAGTTGGGGACAGACTACGCCCAAGACGCGATCGCGGATCGGCTGGCGCTGGGCGATCGCCTGTTGAATCGGAAACTCCGATGCCAGCAAGGGCTTTCCGTCTGCATCTAAAAATTTCCAGCCCGGATCGGTGGGTAGTTCAAATCGCTTCGCTGCGGCACTGATTCCTAGCAAATCTAGAGCGATCGGGTTGCACACCACAATTTCCGCCTCCCCATTCAATAGCAGCACTCCCACTTGCATCGTCTGCACCAATCGGCGAAATTTTTCTTCGCTTTTTTGCCATGCCTGCTGGTGCGTTTGGCGAATCAACAGAAACTGGAGGATTGCCACACTAAACAAAACTGCAATGCTAAAGCCCACCGCAAGTGAGGAGGAGTTGAAAGCACCGTCAAAAAAAGGCGCGGTTTCTAGCGGATAAAGTGGGGCATCCATACATTGTGGTAGTGAAAAGATTTAGCAGCAGCACCTACACTGAATGATCACTTGTAATGTCCGATGTCATGCTTTGTTAAAAGAACGCGGCAATTGGCAAGCAATCTGATGATAGTTCCATTCTTAAAATGCCCATAGGCGCAAACAATACTTCACTTGCAAAAGAAAAATAGACGCAATCAGACAGAAATTATAGATAATTTCTATTATGTAATTTGAGATCTGAGCAAACTATGGCACAGCGCTACGTCCGTGTTCAAACAGCCGATGGGCAAATTCATTATGGACTTCTACAGGTTGACCGTCAGGTTCGCACGTTAGATGCTCCTCCCTGGTTAGAGGGACAACCTACTGATCTTGACTTGGCTCCAGACAGCTATCAAATTCTTGCGCCTTGCCATCCATCCAAGGTGATAGCCGTAGGGAAAAACTATGCGAATCATGCTGCGGAAATGGGAACTCCTGTGCCACAGGAGCCGCTATTGTTTCTTAAACCGCCCACTTCAGTGATTGCTTCGGAAGGGGCAATTCAGTATCCATTTCAGGCTGAGCGGGTGGATTATGAAGGAGAGTTGGCGCTGGTAATTGGCGATCGCTGCTTTAACTGCACATCCGAAGAAGCACACTCTAAAATTTGGGGGTATACCATTGCTAATGATGTGACTGCACGCGATTTGCAAAAAAAAGACGGGCAGTGGACTCGTGCCAAAGGCTTTGATACCTTTTGTCCGTTAGGTCCGTGGATCGTGCGGGAAATTAACCCCAGCGCCCGACTGCAAACCTTTTTAAACGATGACCCCAATCCGGTTCAGTCTGCCCCGATTGATCAGATGGTGTTTTCGCCTGATGTGTTGGTGTCTTATATCAGTCAGGTGATGACGCTGCTGCCGGGTGATGTGGTGCTAACAGGTACGCCAGAGGGAGTTGGGGCAATGCAAATTGGCGATCGCGTTCGGGTGGCGATCGAAGGCATCGGTCACCTCGATAATTTCGTTATTGCTAGAGAAGTTCCGATCGCAAAAGAATCTGAAATCCCTTAATAACGAACCTGGCTATAGGCTGCTTCCGAAATCGTGGGAATTTCGGCATAGCGACCCAACGCCGACTGCACAATAGAATAGCCAGCCGCGCTGACTGCTGCCAAAAATAGAGTGTTGAAAAGGGTCTGCGTCACAATGCTAGTTGTGGGGAAAATGGGCGCAAGCACCAACCGCCAGACGATAGAAAACAGGCTCAGCAAGATTCCAATCAGGATCGCCTGCATCACGTTGAAACGAACGAAGTGTGAAACCTTATCATTGCGGACTACCAGCATATACAGCGCAAAGAAAATAATCAGCGGCACAAATCCGCCAAAGCCGTAGTAGATGCTTATCAGTGGCTGCAATGGTGTATAGATGACACGCAACAATGGTGTTAAAAAGGAGTCTGAGTTGTCAATGACTGGGGCAACCGTGCCAAAAACGTCTAGCAGAGGCAGCAGATAAGCTAGACAAGAAAAAATGCGATCAGAAGGGGAGACAGAACCATGCCCAGACATATTTGTTTCTCCGGTTTTAGAGTGTAGTGATAACTGATAAATTCTTGAATATTGCTAAGGATAGCGCAGGTGCTTATGGAATGGGGATGTGGGTGCTGAGTCTCAGATGTTAGTGCCTGTGGTTGGCGCACCCAAATACTTTTCTAAATAGGGTGAAAAGACTTCGTAGATCAGTGTGAGTGGCTGTCCGTGATGCCAAAACAGATAGTGCCGCCCCCAGAAAGGACCTGTTTGCCCAAAGGCGCGTTCTAATTCAGCGGAATGTCCATGATACACGCCCTGCACATCTCGATAGAGTTCAGTTCGTAATCGAGCGAGGCTTGCCCAGATAGGCAGCGATCGATTTTGCAAATATTCATCCACATGGCTTGCCTCCCACCAAGAAGTTGCATAGGCAAGCCGCTGACCTGAAGCAGTTCGCAGCCAGACTTGACGGCGCAAACGTGGGCTAGGAAGCACCTGAATTTGACTGGGCGCTCCATCTGACTCCATCCCGATCGCCGACATATCAATCACATCCACTTCCGTCGGTTCGCCAGTCAAAAGCTGAAGATGCCTTGTAGGAGAGCCATCGCCCAACATCAACATTTGCCACGCTGGAGCCAACTGACTGTGGGGCAATCCCCGTTGGATGTCCGTTTCGGTCGCTTGCCAAAGTGGAATTAGGGAATACCAAGTTGGCAACAGTAGGCTATCTAGGGGAGTAATCGTTGCAGTCAATTTCTTTACACAACTTAACCTCCTCTCAATCATAACCCTTGGCGAGTGACGAATGGCGAATGGCGAATGGCGAATGAAGAATACTGTGATTTGTTGAGAAGTAGGCAGAGAGAAAGTTTTCAGCGTTAAAATGCGATTTAGGCAAAACTCAAAACTTAGAACTCAAAACTCAAAACTCACCCTTCTTTTGCTCATGCTTTTTTTCTCCGCGATCGCTCGCTTCCTGACATCCTGCGTTCCCTCACCAAAAACGTCTCGTCGGGTGGGCTGGGTCATTCTGTGCTTGCTGACTGCGCTTTTGGTTGCCGTACCTGTACTATCGCAGCAGCCTGTGACGCTGAAGCTGTTGATGAGCGCGCCTGATGTGCCACCCTGGACAAATTACCTAGTGAAGGAATTTGAGGCGCAAAATCCAGGAATCCGCCTACAAGTGATCGAAGGACCCAACAACGTCAGTCTGCTGGAGGATCTCTACACCACGGCGTTTTTGTTGGGTGATTCTCCTTACGATCTGGTCAATATGGATATTGTCTGGACTCCTAAGTTTGCAGCCGCAGGTTGGCTGAAGGATTTGACCGATGAGTTTTCGGAGCAGGATTTAGCGGCTTTTTCGCCATCGGC
>Ga0209181_10006746_pt1 | contig 15990 bp, 14 predicted proteins | sample MAT05_FD_187208 | JGI IMG/M metagenome (GOLD analysis project Ga0209181, IMG submission 187208) | Freshwater microbial communities from Lake Fryxell liftoff mats and glacier meltwater in Antarctica - MAT-05 (SPAdes) (version 2) | ecosystem: Environmental > Aquatic > Freshwater > Ice > Liftoff... | reverse complement strand
CCACCCCGTCGAGGTACTCGGTGATGACACGCGAATCGTAAAGTGTTGTGCCGTCGTCAAGGATGAGAACGGGAACCTTGGTCAGCGGGTTGTAGAGCCCGACTTTGGTATCAGCTGCCCAGACGTTGTCTTCCAGCCATTCGACATCGAGGTGCTTCTCGGCAATAACGATGCGAACCTTGCGTCCATACGGCGTGGTGAGAGTAGAAATCAGCTTCATAAATACTCGTTTTCTGTCAGGAAAATACCCGTGAAAATTATAGCAGCCGGACACGTGCCACCGCCTTGTCGCGGCACGCTTTCCCATCGTACAACGACCTGAATTTGCCGGCCACTGGAAGCGTATTGCAGCGTGCTAAAGTCTTTTTTCATTGGTTCTATTTGATCGGCTTTTGCCATGTCGCCTCCGCCGCGCCTGCCCCACACCCCCGTCACCGCACTCTCGCCACTCGATGGGCGCTATGCCGGCAAAGTGGAACACCTGCGCGAATTTTTTTCCGAGTACGCGCTGATCAAGTACCGCCTGTTCGTCGAGATCGAGTGGCTGATTGCGTTGTCGCTGGAGCCGGCGATTGCGGAACTCAAGCCATTCAGCGCGGCGACCATCAGCGCAATGCGCGAGCGGATCACTGCGTTCAGCCCGACTGATGCGGAGCGCGTGAAGGCCATTGAAGCCACCACCAATCACGATGTCAAAGCTGTCGAGTACTGGCTGGGTGAAACGTTCGCCTCACTTGCCGAAGTTGCCGCAGCGAAGTCGTTCATCCATTTCGCCTGCACCTCGGAGGACATCAACAACCTTTCGCATGCGTTGATGCTAAGCGCAGCTCGACGCGAATGTCTGCTGCCGGTCCTGCGCGGAACCAGTGCCAAGCTGATCGGCTTGGCGCACGAACACGCCGAGAGGCCAATGCTGTCGCACACCCACGGTCAGCCGGCCTCACCGACCACGCTCGGCAAGGAAATGGCAAACGTCGCAGCGCGGCTCAATCGTGCGATTGCGTCGCTCGCATCAGTCACCATTCTGGGAAAGGTCAACGGTGCGGTCGGCAACTACAACGCCCATCGTTGCGCATATCCCGCCATCGATTGGCCGGCATTTGGCCAGCAGTTTGTGGGCGACTTGGGGCTCAGCTTCAACGCCTACACCACCCAAATCGAGCCTCACGACTACATGGCGGAGCTGTTCGATGCCGTGGCCCGAGCCAACACTATCCTGATTGACCTGAATCGTGATGTCTGGGGCTATATCGGCAAGGGCTACTTCAAGCAGCGCACCAAAGAGGGCGAAATTGGCTCCTCCACCATGCCGCACAAAGTGAACCCCATCGACTTTGAAAATTCAGAGGGCAATCTGGGACTGGCAAACGCGCTGCTGCGACACCTGTCCGAGAAGCTCCCCGTCTCACGGTGGCAGCGCGACCTGACTGACTCGACGGTCCTGCGTAACATGGGGGTTGCGCTGGGCTATTCGTTGCTTGCCTACGAGTCACTGAATCGCGGACTGCATAAACTGGAAGCCAATCCTGCAAAGCTGGCTGCCGATCTTGACGGACAGTGGGATTTGCTGGCCGAGCCGGTACAAACGCTGATGCGCAAGTATGGTGTCAGTAATGCGTATGAACAATTAAAAGATCTGACGCGCGGCAAAGGCGGGATCGATCAAGCCTCGATGCAGACTTTCATCCGCAGCCTGCCGCTTCCTCAACACGAAATTGACGCGCTGCTGTTGTTATCGCCGTCGACCTACATCGGTTTGGCGTCCACACTGGCGCAGGCGATCAAGTCTGAGTAGCCGGACTGCCGGCGATTCCGCCGCGGCGTTGCGAATTTCGACGGATGTGCTCCGGGCATCCTCAGCGCAACCCTGCCAAGATGACGAACCGGCTGACTTCGCGAGTACACGCCCTCACCCCTCCTGCGGATTGAGCCTCGCAAAGGTGGCGGTCATTTTATTCAGCGCGTTCAGGTAAGCTTTCGCGCTGGCGATGACGATGTCGGTGTCGGCACCGATACCGTTCACCACGCGACCGCCCTTGCTCAGCCGCACCGTGACCTCCCCCTGACTGTCGGTGCCCTCAGTGACATTGTTGACCGAATACAGCAGTAGCTCCGATTCGCTTTTTACAACGGTCTCGAGCGCCTTGAACGTGGCGTCCACCGGCCCCGCGCCCTTCGCTTCACAGCGAACTTCATGACCGTTGTCGGTGATGATGAGCTTGGCATATGGCTGCTCGCCGGTCTCGACATGCGCGGTCAGTGACACCAGATGGTACTGCTCCACCTCGGGCGTCACCGCCTCGTCGGACACGATCGCGTGCAGGTCCTCGTCGAATATCTCGGACTTCTTGTCGGCGAGTTCTTTGAATTTTTTGAAGGCGGCATTGAGGGCGACCTCGGATTCAAGTTCGATCCCCAGCGCTTTCAGACGCTCGCGGAAGGCCGAGCGGCCGGATAGCTTACCCAACGTGAGCCTGTTGTTGTTCCAGCCAACATCTTGGGCGCGCATGATTTCATACGTCTCCCGGTGTTTGAGCACGCCGTCCTGATGAATGCCGGACTCATGTGCAAACGCATTCGCACCCACCACCGCCTTGTTTGGCTGAACCGGATAGCCGGTGATGGTGGACACCAGTTTGGATGCGGGCACGATCTGGGTCGCGTCAATTCGCGTTTCAACACCAAAGTAATCTTTCCTGGTGCGCAGTGCCATGACAATTTCCTCAAGCGAGGCATTGCCGGCGCGCTCGCCGAGGCCATTGATGGTGCATTCAACCTGCCGCGCACCCGCCTTCACCGCCGCCAGCGAGTTGGCGACCGCCATGCCGAGGTCGTTATGGCAATGCGTTGACCAGACGACTTTGTCGGAGTTCGGTATGCGTTCAATCAGCGTTCTGATGCGTTCGCCCCAAAGTTCCGGGACCGCGTAGCCAACCGTATCAGGCACGTTGATGGTCTTGGCGCCCGCATTAATGACCGCTTCGAACACCCGGCACAGAAAGTCCATTTCGCTACGCACCGCGTCCTCGGCCGAAAACTCCACGTCGTCGGTAAACGTGCGTGCGAACTTGACCGCGTCGATCGCCCCCTGCAAGACTTGATCAGGTGACATGCGCAGTTTGTGCTGCATGTGAATGGGGGATGTCGCGATAAAGGTGTGAATGCGCCCGCGTGCAGCGGGCTTGATCGCATCGCCTGCCTTTTGAATATCTCCCACCTGCGCGCGCGCCAGAGAACACACCGTGGAGTCTTTGACGGCTGTCGCCACCGCATGAATCGCATCAAAGTCGCCCGGACTCGCGGCGGCAAACCCGGCTTCAATCACGTCCACGCGCATTTTTTCCAGCTGCTTGCCGATCCGCACCTTCTCTTCTTTGGTCATCGACGCGCCGGGGCTTTGTTCACCATCGCGCATGGTGGTATCAAAGATAATCAAATGGTCCATGGTTTTACTCCGTGTCGGACGGGCTACGAATTTGGTTTAACAGACAGACATTGTTTCGCCCGCCAGAGAACTGACGGACGGGAAAGGCTTGGCGGAAGGGGATGGGTTATGTTTGCGCGGGGAGCGCAAGCAGCAGGCGGATGGCCAGCGGCAGGCCGCGCAACGACGTCGCCGGGGTCGAAGACCGGGCGAAACACGAAATTTTCAGCGTCGTTGCGAGTGAAATCATAGAAGCAATATAGCGCGTTGGCAGTGTACCCGCAAGCCGTCGGCGGCATGCACACTTGGGCCGTCGTTGGCGCACACCCTCAGGCGGCGCTATCGGGCGACTTGCCCTTATTTGATCGGCGCACAGCGCGCATTATCCAGATCACGTAGCCCGACAGGGCGTAACAAAGAAACAGTCCGAACAGCACATGTGAGGGTTGGATGGAAATCAACAGGTAGCCGACCACAATGGCTGGAATCACCCAAAACGGCACGCTGCGACGCAGGTTGAAATCCTTGCCGCTGTAGTACGGAACGGTTGAGATCATAGTGACGCCGGCGAACATTGCCATCACCCAGGCGACCCAGCGAACGTCACCGCCGCTGATCTGCCAATCATTGAGCACCCAAATCAGGCCAGCCATGAGACATGCCGCCGCCGGGCTGGGTAGGCCCTCAAAGTAATTCTTGTCGACCGTACCGATGTTGGTATTGAAGCGCGCAAGACGCAAAGCCGCGCAAACACAATAGACGAACGCGGCAATCCATCCCCACTTGCCGAGCGGCTGCAATGCCCACGAGTACATCACTAGCGCCGGAGCAGCACCAAAGGAAACCATATCAGACAGGGAATCGAGCTGTGCGCCGAATTCGCTGGTTGTTCTGGTCATACGTGCGACGCGGCCATCGAGGCCGTCGAGCACCATGGCAACAAATATGGCGATGCAGGCAACTTCAAACTTGCCGTCCATGCCTTGGACAATCGCGTAAAAGCCGGCAAACAAAGAGGCAGAAGTGAACAGGTTAGGCAGAATGTAAATGCCTTTGCGCCGCCGTTCGGGGTCGAGCAGACCTTTTCTGATGCGAGGAATTGGTGAATTCATTGCGGCATTGTAAACGCTAGGTGACCGGGGTGCCGACCACAGCGGTGCCCATGCGCTCGCCCATGCACTCGCCCATCCGGATTGGCCCGGCAGGAGCCCATTGAGTATTGAACTCGAGTACACCCTTCGGAAACAACATCACGACGGTCGAACCGAGCAAGAATCTGCCCATTTCAGCCCCGCGCGGCAAAACGACAGTCTGGTTGTCATAGCGCCACTCGCGAACCTCGCGGCTGCGCGGCGGGTTCACGGTACCGTGCCACACCGTCGCCATGCTGCCGACAATGGTCGCGCCGACCAGTGTCAGCACGAACGGTCCGAACGCGGAATCAAAAACACACACGACACGCTCGTTGCGCGCGAATAGCCCGGGTACACCGCGTGCCGTGGTTGGATTCACCGAGAACAAGGCACCCGGCACGTAGATCATGCGCGCTAGCGTTCCGTCGCAAGGCATGTGAATGCGGTGGTAGTCCTTCGGGCTCAGATAAAGAGTTGCAAAAGATCCGCCATCAAACTGCCGCGCGAGGGCAGCGTCGCCGCCGACCAGCGCGCTGGTTGAGTAGCGATGCCCTTTCGCCTGAAAAATCTGGTCTGCTTGAATTGCGCCAAGTTGGCTGATTGCGCCGTCGACCGGACAAATGAAGTCCGCAGTTGCCAGCGGTCTTGCGTCCTCACGCAAGGCGCGCGTAAAGAAGTCGTTAAATGTTGGGTAGCCATTGATGTCGGGATTTGCCGCCTCGGCCATATTCACGCCGTAACGCCCGACAAACCAACGGATGAGGCTGGTCGTCGCGGCACCGCCCTGCGCGCGAGCGATCACACCTGCAAGCGCGGTCAGCGCCTGCTTGGGCAACAAATACTGCGGTACGACCCGGAGACGATCTGACACTGCAAGCCTTGAATTTTTCCAATCGGGTTTGCCGAACCCGATGCTACCCCCCCGACGCTACCCCACAACACGGTAGCGTGAGTGCCGTTTAATTGCGTGTCTGGTCAACCAGCTTGTTCTTTTTGATCCACGGCATCATGCTGCGCAACTTTTCGCCAACTTCTTCAATCGGATGCTCGCGCAACAAGCGGCGCTTTGCGGTGAGCGTCGGCGCACCGGCCTTGTTTTCCAAGATAAATGACTTCGCGTACTCGCCGGTTTGAATGTCGTGCAAGATCTGCTTCATTACTTCCTTTGTGTCTTTGGTAATCACCCGCGGGCCGCTCACATACTCACCATACTCGGCGTTGTTCGAGATCGAGTAGTTCATGTTGGCAATTCCGCCTTCATAGATGAGATCGACAATCAACTTGGTCTCGTGCAGGCACTCAAAGTAGGCCATCTCCGGCGAATACCCCGCCTCGACGAGCGTCTCATAGCCTGCCTTGATCAGTTCGACAATGCCGCCGCACAGAACCGCCTGCTCGCCGAACAAGTCGGTTTCAGTCTCTTCGCGGAAATTGGTTTCAATCACGCCGCCGCGCGAGCCGCCGTTGGCTTTGGCATACGAAAGTGCGAGATTCTTCGCCTTACCGGAATTGTCTTTGTACACGGCGATCAGCGAAGGCACGCCACCGCCGGCAACGTAGGTCGAGCGAACCAAGTGTCCCGGGCCTTTCGGCGCGATCATGATGACATCGAGGTCCTCGCGCGGCGTCAGCACGCCATAGTGCACATTGAAGCCGTGTGCAAACGCGAGTGCGGCACCCTTCTTGATATTGTTGTGGATCTCGCTCTTGTACACATCGCCGATGTTCTCGTCGGGCAATAACATCATGACGACATCCGCCGACTTGACAGCATCTGCCACCTCGGCGACTTTCAAGCCGGCTTTCTTGGCCTTGTTCCAAGACGCACCGCCTCTGCGCAATCCGACCGTCACCTTGACGCCCGAGTCGCTGAGGTTTTGCGCGTGAGCGTGACCTTGCGATCCGTAGCCTACGATGGTGACTTTCTTGCCCTTAATAAGAGAGAGGTCACAGTCCTTGTCGTAATACACTTTCATTTGCTTTCCTTTACTCGATAACAGTTCTTTGTTTGCACGCGCTTATCGCCGGAGACCACAAGTCGCACCGGGCTCCGGGTCAATCGTTATGACGCCTTGACAATCCACTCACCGCGCCCCAATCCGCAGGCGCCGGTTCGCACCGCTTCCAGAATGAGTCCACGATCAATGGCCTCCAGAAACGCGTCTAGTTTGTGGCCCGCACCGGTCAGTTCGACCACATACGTCTTTTCCGTCAAATCGATGATGCGCGCACGGAAGATATCGGCGGTGCGTTTGAGCTCCTCGCGGTCTTTACCGACTGCTCGCAGTTTGACCAGCATCAGTTCACGCTCGACGTGCTTGCCCTCGTTGAGGTCAACGATCTTCACGACATCAACCAGTTTGTTCACCTGCTTGGTGATCTGTTCGATGACGTCATCGGAACCGGTGGTGACAATGGTCATGCGCGACAGGGTGGGGTCCTCAGTCGGCGCGACGGTGAGCGACTCGATGTTATAGCCGCGCGCCGAGAACAGTCCGGCCACACGCGAGAGCGCGCCGGCTTCATTTTCCAGCAGGAGTGACAGGATATGACGCATCGCTTACAGATCCTCGGCCAGAATCATCTCCGAGATACCCTTCCCGCCCGGCACCATCGGAAACACATTCTCTTTCTGGTCCGTCAGAAAATCCATGAACACGAGGCGCTTCTTCAACGCGAACGCTTCCTTCAACGCGCCCTCGACGTCACTCGGCTTTTCAATCTTCATGCCGACGTGGCCGTAAGCCTCTGCGAGCTTCACGAAATCAGGCAGGGCATCCATATAGCTTTCGGCGTGGCGATTGCCGTGGAAGAAGTCCTGCCACTGCCGAACCATGCCCAAGTAACGGTTGTTCAACAGAATGACCTTGATCGGCAGATCGTACTGCTTGCACGTTGAAAGCTCCTGAATGTTCATTTGAATGGAACCTTCACCGGTGACGCACGCAACGTCAGCCTCAGGGAATGCAAACTTGCAACCCATTGCGTAGGGAAGCCCGACGCCCATGGTGCCCAAGCCGCCGGAGTTGATCCAGCGACGCGGCTTGTCGAAACCATAGTACTGCGCCGCCCACATCTGGTGCTGCCCGACATCGGAAGTCACAAACGCATCGCCTTTGGTGACTTCCCAAAGCTTTTGTACAACATACTGCGGCTTGATGATGGTGTCTGAGAACTTGTACTTGAGGCAATCCTTGGCGCGCCACTCCTCGATTTGTTTCCACCATGCCGCAATGTTTCCCGGCTTTTGCTCTGCCGACTTGATCTGCGATATCAGGTCGTCGAGCACGTCTTTGATATTGCCGACGATCGGCACATCGACCTTTACGCGTTTTGATATCGACGAAGGATCGATGTCAATGTGAATAATCTTGCGGGTCGGGTTGCCGGCGTTGAAATGAGCCGGGTTGCCGATAACCCGATCATCGAAACGTGCGCCGATGGCAATCAGCACATCGCAATTTTGCATCGCCATGTTCGCTTCGACCGTGCCGTGCATGCCAAGCATGCCGACGAACTGTTTGTCGGTCGACGGGTAGGCCCCCAGTCCCATCAGGGTATTAGTGCATGGGTAGCCCAACATCCGCACCAGGGCCGTCACTTCGTCCGACGCGTTGCCAAGAATTGCGCCACCGCCGACATAGACCATCGGCCGCTCTGCCGACAGCAGCATTTGCATCGCCTTCTTGATCTGTCCGCTGTGCCCCTTGTTGGTCGGCCGGTAGGAGCGCATGTCGACCGTTGCCGGGTAGTGGAACGGTGCTTTGGCCATCGAAACATCTTTGGGGATATCCACGACAACCGGTCCGGGTCTGCCCGTGGTGGCGATGAAGAACGCCTTCTTGATGGTCTCGGCGAGATCGCCAACATCCTTGACCAAAAAGTTGTGCTTCACGCACGGCCGGGTGATGCCGACGGTATCGCATTCCTGGAAAGCATCCTGCCCGATCGCATAGGTCGGCACCTGTCCGGTGATAATCACCATCGGGATCGAGTCCATGTAGGCCGTTGCAATGCCGGTGACGGCGTTGGTAACGCCAGGGCCGGATGTGACCAGCGCGACACCCGGGCGCCCGGTGGCACGTGAGTAGGCATCGGCCGCGTGCACGGCCGCCTGCTCGTGGCGCACCAGAATGTGTTTGAAATGGCTTTGTTTATGGATTTCGTCGTAGATGACGAGGACCGCACCGCCCGGATAGCCGAATACGAATTCGACACCTTCTGCTTTCATTGCATGGCAGACAATTTCCGCACCCGTCAACAGGTGGTTGCTTGCCTCGGTCGAGGCAGAATGTGGAGCATCGGAGAGTTTCATATTATTCGCCGCGAGAAATCGATTGGCGACGACAACGTCCACCGGGCATTGGCCAGCGGAGCGATCATCGCATTGGTGACTCTCAGGTGACGTCGGAGGGGTAGGCGTGGCGCGTGACGTCGCCAGAAGTAAGCGTTGGACCTGCTTTGCGGCGCTGCGCGTGGGGATCGCCCACCAGATGCTGCGCCGCAAAACGACACCTTACCACAAGTGAACTAGTACATGAAGAGGCGCACTCACTTACCGTCCCTTACACGGTTTCTTGATAGACTCGTGTGGTTCACCGATGAGTGAGCGGTCAGCGACCATCGATGGCGGCGCGTTAGGCGTTTCAATCGAGGCCCGATGCACAACAAAAATCACAATTGAACGCCTGAACGAGGTAAATCCTGGCTTCCCGGCAACAACTTTCTGACTTTCTGGCGTCCGTCGAGCGCAGGGCCTTCAAGCAGGCGGTATTTGCGGTCAAGGATGAAGACTCGGCGCTCGACGTCGTACAGGACTCAATGCTGCGGCTGGCCGAAAAATACGCAGACCGCCCGCCCGAGGAGCTGCCGATGCTGTTTCAGCGCATCTTGCAGAATGCCATCCGCGACTGGTTTCGTCGCACTAAAGTACGCTCTACGTGGACCACCTTGTTCTCATCCTTCGGCAGCAAGGACGACGACGATGAATTTGATATTCTTGAAACTTTAGCCGCCAAACAAGCGTCCAACGTGCCAGTGTCTCCGGATGGGCAGCTGGAGCAATCACAGGTAATGGCCGCGATTGAGGTGGCGGTCGAAAAACTCCCTGCGCGTCAACGTGAAGCCTTTATGTTGCGTTATTGGGAGGAATTTGATGTCGCTGAAACCGCAAAAGTGATGGGATGCTCGCAAGGAAGCGTGAAAACGCACTGTTCGCGCGCCGTTGCTTCCCTCTCTGCGTTGCTGGCTACCAAAGGCATCACCCTCGACTCGATCGTCAAGTCGTGAAAGAGGCTCAACCGGAATTGCTGTCGGCTGCACATAAGATCATGAACGAAAAAGACTTTTCCCAAAAAATCGCGTCCTATTTGGAGCTCGGCAACACCCAAATGAAGGGTGAGACCGCTGCACGTCTGGCACAGGCACGTGAGCGTGCACTCACGGCCTACCGCGCGCCGGTGAGCATTTTGGGATTGGTTACTGTATCCGGTAAGCTGTTGGATCCAGCGTATGTTGTTCGTAAACCCTTGTTTTGGCTGCCAATTCTTGCAGCTGCCTTGGCGATTTGGCTGGTGCAACCAAACGCGGCTGACAATCTCTACGATGACTCGGGTGTCATCGACGCGAAACTCCTGACCGGCGAGTTGCCGATCGACGCTTTTCTGGATAAAGACTTTGCCACATGGGTACAAGAGAAAGAGTCGGCAGCGCAGTAGCGCTCGCGGCTAATGTCAGCCTCCAAAGGCTCGCGGCTACTGCGAGCCTTTTTGTCGTTTCGGTAGGCTGCGTCGTATTGATGGGGTCGACGACGGTGGCCGCGCAGGCACCGACTACGGCAGATGGCAAGACAGATGCCCCGCCGCCAAGTGCTGCAGCGGCAGCTTCCGCGTCGACCAGCGAGGCGAAGACGAAGTCCGTCGCGCCGGTCACTTGGAAGCGGGTACCCGACGCCGAGAGAAAAGTTCTTGCCCCACTCGAGGCCGAGTGGCCCAAGCTTGCCGGCGAACAACAGCGCAAGCTGCTGGGTGCTGCCAGACACTTTCCCAAACTGACACCGGTCGAACAAGAACGCTTTCGCGAACGGCTGACCGCTTGGTCGGCACTCACCCCCGAGCAGCGGGCTTCCGCGCGAGACCAATACCAAACGCTGACCAATCTGCCGACGTCGAAGCAGGACGAACTGAAGGCGCGTTGGCAACACGACAAGCAGGCGGAAAAAGCGGCAAAAGAGAATGCTGCCGCGCCCGCGGCCGCAAAGTAAACAACGTGTCTGCCGAGGAATTGCCGGACCCGCGGACCGGTACACCAGAGCGCACGGAAACATCGCCGGGGTCTTCGCGCCCGCCGACACCGAGCATCGTCAGACGCCTCGCATGCATTCCCTATGAGGGGCTGTTGCTGCTTGCGCTGGTGCTGATTGCCAGCTTCCCGATTGCCGGCCTCAAGGGGCTAACGCTGTCTGGCGCGCCGCACCTGCTGTTTCAGGTCTACCTTGCCATCATTACCGCAGTTTTTTTTGCTTGGCAGTGGAAGAAGAGCGGGCAGACGCTACCAATGAAGACTTGGCGATTTCGTGTGGTCACAACTGACGGCCAGCGCATTGGTTGGGCGCGCGCGCTATGGCGATTTGTCTGCGCATCGCTATTCTTCGGGCCGGCATGCGTTGGCGTGTTGCTGTTCTTCTTTCCCTCACGCGTCAGCCCAGTCATCACCATGTGGTGCTTCCTGCCGCTCGCGGCGGACATACTGTATGCGAAGTTTGACAGGCAGCAACAATTCCTACATGACCGCCTTGCCGGAACCCTTCTCGAAGACGCGCCCGTGCCGGCAATTCCCGTGCGTCGCTAGCCGAACAATCGACGCGGGTATTCTTTGGCGAACAGCAGGGCAGCAGCGACGCCGAAAAACACCACCAATGGTAGCGCTGCGCTGAGCGCCGGCGGCCAATCGTTAAGTACCGTCAGGTGCCCAACCAACTGGTTGAGAAAATAGGCACCGATGCCAATCATGGTGCCAAGCACCAACATCGCCCCCACGCCGCCGACGCGATTGGACCGGATGGCAAACGGGATCGCCAGCAGCATCATGACAATGACACCGATCGGCTGGAAAACCTTGTTCCACAGCGCAACCTCGTACTTGGTGCTGTTCTGCTTGTTTTCACGCAGGTGCTGGATGAATGCGTTCAAATTCGCGATCGACATTTCCTCCGGCTTGACCCGCAAGACGGCCAACAGATCAGGCGTCATCGCGGAAACCCATTCGGCATTCGGTAACCTGGAAATCTGCGCGTAGCCACTCGCCTGCCCGCCATCGAAGGTGGTCTTTTCAACGTTGGAAAGGGTCCACCGATTCTTGCCTGCGTAAATACCGCGCTCAGCGAGCCGGATCGACTTGAGTCGATATTGTTCATCGAATTCGAAAATGCGCATGTTGATCAACTCGGTCTCGGCGGTAACGTTCTGGATGTTCACAAAAGACCGCTCATCTTTGACCCAGAACCCGGACCTGAATTGACGCGCCACTACATTCGACGTTGCGGCAAGCCGCATCTTCTTTGCCGCCTCTTCGGCAGCCGGCGCGACAAACTCGCCGAACGCAAAAATAATCGCGGAGAAAATCACGCCAATCACCGCGGCAAAAAACGCCAGCCTTCTCAACGACAGCCCCGATGCGCGCATCACCGTCAATTCTGATTGGGCGGACAATCGGGAGATGGCGAAGAGTGTGCCGAGTAATGCCGCCACGGGAAAGATGACCACGACGTGGGACGGCTGCGACAACGTCACATATGCGAATGCCGACAACAGCCCGTAGCCCCCCTTGCCGAGTGCGCCGAGCTCGCGAATCAGATCAAACAAAGCGAACAGCGCGAGCAGCGCCAACAACAGAAACGCGGTTGCAACGGCAATCTCACGCGCCAGATATCGAAACAAAATGGTCATGCGGTCATTATCGCACCGGCGGCCAAGCCACGATCAATCAGGCTAGGGCTGGATTCGCAGATAAACCAGACCGATTATCGTCGCCACCCACACCCACAGCACCAGGGCAAACGCCACGAGCGGCATGTGATGGTCGCGGACGAAACGGGGCGTCAGCAAACGCGCCAGCTTTACCGCAGGGCTGGTGATGATGCGAAAAATAACATAGACGAAATTCTGCTCGCGGTTGATACCGGCAAATAGATAAACGAGCCCTTGACCGAGCAGCGCAAAGCCCGCAACTTCCGCCACGGTCTTGATGATCTTCAGTAGAAAAACGACATCCATTGCAACATTCACTCCAGAAGGTTCAAACAAAAGCCCGCGCTGCCTTTCGACAGCGCGGGCTTCCGGAACGTACTAACCGACGACGCTTAACCTATGTGCCCGCCGTGTTCAGTGTGTCACCCTTGATCGATGGGTAACGCACGTGCTCGATCAGATCTTGCGTGGCCTGATCTGGCGCCTTGGTCAGCAGACTGACGACAATCATGACCGTCATGCCTACTGTCACGCCAAATACACCCGAGCCAATCGGTGCGATTGCGAACCACAGATCCATCTTCGGCACGCCCATGTTGGTGAAGAACGGGTAAGTTCTCAGCATGTAGTAAATGACCGTTCCGAGTCCAGCCAGCATACCGAAGACGGCCGCGATCTTGTTGGCACGCTTCCAGAATATGCCGAGCACCAACGCCGGGAAGAACGCCGCCGCCGCCAGCGAGAACGCCGCACCAACCAAGAACAGGATGTCTCCCGGCTTGTAGGAGGTCACCCACGCAGCCGAGCCCGCAACCACCAACAGCAAGACCTTGGAGATGGTGATACGGCGCGCGGTGGTGGCATCCGGGTTCACCATTTTGTAGTAGACGTCGTGTGACAGCGCATTAGCGATGGTCAACAACAAACCGTCTGCGGTTGACAGCGCTGCGGCGAGGCCACCGGCTGCAACCAGACCGGAGATCACGTACGGCAATCCCGCAATCTCGGGCGTGACCAACACGATGATGTCCTGACCAATCGCAATTTCGGCCAACTGCACAATGCCGTCCCTGTTGATGTCCACAATGCTGAGCAACGCCCTGTCGACCGCCTGCCACGAATTAACCCATTGCGGTAGATCGGCGAATGGCAGGCCGACAATGTTGGTGTAAATGTCGTACTTCACCAGCACCGCCAGCGCAGGCGCCGTAAAGTACAGCAGGAAGATAAAGAACAACGACCAGAACACCGAGACACGTGCTTCGTGTACCGATGGTGTCGTGTAGTAGCGCATCAGAATGTGCGGCAACGCGGCGGTGCCAACCATCAGCGAAAACACCAGCGCGAGGAAGTTATTGCGCTTGTTATCCGAAGACTTCTTTTTCTCCTCGTCTGTCTTGCCAACGCCAACGAACGGGGTGCCGTGAGGAAGTGGTGCGGCTGCGCGCCCCGCCTGTCCTTGTTGCCCCTTCAACTGCGCCTCATACGCTTTGCCGTCCTTCGGGAAGCTATCAACGGCCTTCTCCGCCGCTTGGATAGCCGCACCATCAGGTGTCGGAGCGGCTTTGAGCTCATCAACCTTGGCAACCAACGCGGCCCTGTCGGCGTTGTAAGATGGCTCGACGCCAGCCTTCATTTTTTCACCCGCGGCTTTGGCCCGATCGGCAAAAATCTTGCGGACTTCGAGTTCTTTCGGGTCGACCGTGAGCTTCTTCTCAAGTGCCGTGACTTTCTCGAGCACCGAGCCGTATACAAGTTGCGGGATGGGAATGCCGGTTTCTTTGACCGACAGCCAGACGACCGGAATCATGTAGGCGACAATCAGGATGATGTATTGCGCGACCTGGGTCCAAGTCACCGCTTTCATCCCGCCGAGGAACGAGCAAACCAAAATGCCCAAGAGACCAACGAACACGCCGATCTCGAACGCAAGCCCGGTGAAGCGGCTAGTGATCAAGCCAACGCCGTAAATCTGCGCGACCACGTAAACGAAGGAGACAAGAATCGCGGCAAACACGCCGATGGAGCGCACAAAATTTCCACCGTAGCGGGCGCCCAGAAAGTCGGGGATAGTGAACTGGCCGAATTTGCGAAGGTAAGGTGCGAGGAACAACGCGACCAGACAGTAGCCGCCGGTCCAGCCCATGATGAACGCCAGCCCGTCAAACCCCTGCAGATACAGGCCGCCGGCCATACCGATAAACGACGCTGCCGACATCCAGTCCGCGCCGGTCGCCATACCGTTGAACAGCGCCGGTACTTTTCGGCCCGCAACGTAGTATTCGGCAACATCCAGCGTGCGGCTCATGACGCCGATGCTGGCATAGAGCAGAATAGTTGCGGCGAGGAACGCGTAACCGATGTACAGACGCGGCATGCCCATCTGCTCGGCGATACCAAGGATCACCACAAACGAGACGAAACCGAGCGTGTAGAAACTGTAATACTTTTTCAGTTGTTGATTGAAGGTTTGGCTCATTGCTCTTCTCCTTCGGCAACGCCGTGCTCAATATCGAGCTTGCGCATATACATCGCATAAAAGCCGATGATCAGCACGTAAATGATGAGCGAGCCTTGTGCCGCCATATAGAACGAAAGCGGCCAGCCAAAGAAGTTGATGGTGGCGAGTTCACGCGCATAAAACGCCATGACAAACGTAACGACAAACCAGATGGTGAGCAAGAGTGCCGTCATCCTCAGGTTCTTTCGCCAATAGTCGCGATGTGCCTCTGTTAATTCCATTGAGTCCTCCTAGTTTTTATCGGGATGATACGTGCAGATGAAACCAAACCGTACTGCCTACGTCTGGGCAGGAACAACTTTTTGATGTGAGATAGGTCACATACACGGGGAAGTATATGTGTGAGCAACTAGGCCGTAAAGCGAAACTGAGTATTTCCTCTAATTTTCGATGCTGCGACGCAGCATATATTGCTCAACCGTTGCTAGGCAATTTCATAATGCGGGCCGGTGCCGCTGCCGGCGTGGCGAGCGCTGTGCATCACACGTAGTGATTCTGTGTGGCGGTCTATAAATTCCCCGAAACAGAATGTGGCTATTGCCGTCGACGTAGCCATTGAAACTCATCCGCTAGCCGCAGAACGCCACCGATGGTGCTGTGGCCTTGCGACGCACAAGCCGGCAGCAAGGCGCTGAGCAACTGTGCGGTACCGAGGGCGTCTGCGGCAGCGTTATGCCGGGCGGCAATCCTGATCGTGTACCGTTCCAGCCACCAGTCGAGTCCTCGCGAATTTCTCGTGTCGCCATGCGCGCCCGACGCGTGCCCCGAGCCACTTTGCACCCCCGGCGCAAGATCGGCCAGATCAACCCATATCAACGTCGGGTCGATGCCAAGATACCGGCGGCACGCGCGCTCGATCATGCGCGCATCAAACGGCGCGTGATAACCCACCATCGGGCTGTCGCCGACGAACTCGAGAAAAGACAGCAGCGCATCAGCCGGATC
>Ga0209181_10006743_pt1 | contig 15991 bp, 14 predicted proteins | sample MAT05_FD_187208 | JGI IMG/M metagenome (GOLD analysis project Ga0209181, IMG submission 187208) | Freshwater microbial communities from Lake Fryxell liftoff mats and glacier meltwater in Antarctica - MAT-05 (SPAdes) (version 2) | ecosystem: Environmental > Aquatic > Freshwater > Ice > Liftoff... | reverse complement strand
ATTCCCGGCGTGGTCGGCAGGGTGGGGCTTTAGGGTGATGATGGCTGCAGGGTTATGTTGCGCAAAATGCAAAACGGCGTCCAGCAACAGATGCACATGAGCAAGTGGTGTGTGCGATGCCCCTGCGCTGGGCAACACCAAAATGCGGAGTGGGGCGGGAGGCAGTTTTTGTGTGCCCCGTTTCTCAACTTCCTGAAATACAGCATCATAAGCGGCATTGCCCGTGATCAGTACCTGACAGCCTGCTTGCCTTTGCTCAAGCCGCTTTTTGAAAAGTTCCGACCAGACAAGGTATTTGTCCACCGACAAATTGGAAACCTGGTCCGTATCGCCAATCAAGCCGTGCTGGATGGCGAAAGAGGGTGTTTTCAGTTGTTTGCAAGCCAGCAATATGGCGTTTGCCTGGTAGGCTTCGGCTTTGAAAAGCACCACTTTTTTGGGCGCGCCGGAAAGCAGCCGCGGCATGGTTTGGTGAATCAGGTAGGCTTGTTTTGCAAAGCGGATGATGACAGATTTTTCCCGGGCAGAAGAAAAGGCATGCTTGAGCAGTAAGGCCGTTTGGAACCGTACGGCTCGAAAATATTGCCCTTGTCCTACCCAGGATTGAATAGAAAATGAAATCCCAGGCCACTCTGCTTCATATTTTTGAAACAAGGGTTTGCTTGTATAAACAATTGAAAACGAATGGTTTCGTCGGGCCAAAGCCGCTGCCACCGGTCGAAAATGTTTAATATGGTTTTCGGTAATGATTACAAAAAGGAACTCGGCTCTGGGCAATTCGGGCGGATGGCGGCTGAATCTTCCTCGGAACAGTGTTTTGATTGCTTCTCTAACAAACCGACCGTAATGGGGCTTCCCTTGTTCATGTTCGAGCTCCAGGCGGGTGCAATACCAGAATTCAATTCCTGTATTCACAGTTAGCTTTTCACGCAGATTTTTGGTATCAAAATTTTTGCTTCTTGAACAAATATTCCCCAAACTCAAAATCCACCCAATCATTGATATCCACGGATCGTTCGCGTGGCATCAAATAAGCCAGGCTTTTTTGCCCAATCACATCGGGGCGGCGCTCTAAGTCTCGTCGCCAGGTGGCGTACACGGCGCCATTGCGCACATAAACCTCCGGCAGATCCTTGACAGCAAAGCGCCCGGCCTCGTCTTCCAAAAACGCTTTTAATTCATTGCCTTCCAAGGTTTTGAGCTTGAGTGGATGCACCATGTGGTCCAGTTTTACCACACTCACAGCAGAGTCTGCATCGGGGTTGTGGAGCAAAAGTTGAATGGTGCCATCAATGTCTTCGGAGGTACGCAGCGGCGAGCTGGGTTGCAAAATCACGACCATGTCAAACGGCTCAGGGGAAGTCTCCATCTCGGAAAGCGCATGTTGCACATATTCAATAGCTGTCGCATCATTACCCGAAATCTCTGCCGGGCGCTGGAGGCAGGTAATTTGCGGGTATTTCCGGCCAATCGCCAAGACTTGTTCGCTGTCGCTGCTCAACACAATGGTTGTCAATAATTTAGATCCCAAAGCCTGTCGGATCGCCAGTTCCGTCAGGGTCGTCCCGGCAAACGGACGGAAATTTTTCTGCGGCACGCGTTTCGAGCCTTCGCGGGCGGGTATGATGCCAAGGATGTTCATTCCGAGAGCGCAGCTTTCAACTTTTCTGCCATGAAAACTTCTGTTTTTTCAAAGGACTCCAGGGTGTTGCCGCCAATATGGGGTGTGATAATCAGGTTGTTGTGTTGGCGGGCATAAGCGATAAGGGGGGAATCGTGGTGGGCGTGTTCATTTTCTATCACATCCAATGCTGCGCCAGCAAGGTGGCCATTTTGGAGGTTGCGCAACAAGGCCAGACTGTCCACCAAAGCGCCTCGCGCGGTATTTATCAGCACACTGCCTTTTTTGAATTTTGAAAAAAGCGCGTCGTTGAAAAGCTGCCGGTTTTCAGGCAGATAGTTGACATGTATGCTCACTAAATCGGATTGCGCCACCAAATGTTCGAGGCTTTCACAAGAGATAACATCTTCCTCCTCAAAAGGCAGGGGATCAAATCCCAACACCCGACAGCCGAAGATGCGAAAGTATTGTGCCGTGATTTTGCCTAAACGGCCCATGCCGGCAATGCCGACCGTTTTGCCCAAAAGTTCGCGGCCCTTGAACAAGTCGCGCTCCCATCCTCCTGCCCGAACATGGTCGGCGGCCTGTGGGATTTTGCGCAGCAAGGCCAGGGCCAGGCCGATGGTCAATTCTGCTGTGGCGCGTACCGATTTCAAAAATTCAGATTCGCCTCTCATGCTCAACACTTGGATTCCTTTGGCTGCACAGGCATCTATGTCAATATGGTCAAGCCCTGTCACGGGGCATACGATGAAACGACAGCGCGGATTTTCTGGCAAATCGCCGCCTTCAATCCGAAACCCCAGCCTGAACCAAAACACGTCGTATTCCGAGAGGGCTTTTTTCAGCCCGTCTTTTTGAATGTCAATCAATGCGGGCTCGCCAATTTGGCGCAAGATGAAGATGGCCTTGAGGCTAAATTCCTTTGTTTCAGCGATGAGGATGCGGGGTTTCATGTCATATTTTGGGTACTGAAAAATTTGACAACTTTTAAAAAGTTGTCAAATTTAACGCTGCTTCGATGCCGCCTATAAACATACATTGCCTTTACTGCCGAGCGTTAGCTTCGCATAACATCTATCATCTTGTAACCGCTCGTTTCAACGAGCGGTTACAAGATGATAGATGTTATGCGAAGGCAAGGCTCCGCGGTATCGGGAATTTGAACCCCTTTTCCTTACCTGTGCTAACCACCTACCATCATTCGCGTGACATCATTCGTGTCAATTCGATTCAGAAAAAGTGGATCACTGAATTGGTCGGCTGTGTTCCAGCCGCGCTTCATCGTGAAAGCAAATTGAATGCCTGCTCGTTCGAGCATGGGAGCGAGCGAACGGCTCACGGCTGCCTCTCCACCAAATGGGTAGGAAAACGACACCATTGGTTTTCCCCCGACCGTTTCCAGGTATTTAACAGAATTCATAATATCCAGCTCAGCTACTTCCGGCGGAAGTGTGGCTAAGGGCAAATGTGCGCTGCCATGAGAACCCAACGCGCCGAACCGGGCCAATTGATGCAAGTCTTCTTCATCCATGTAAAGTTCGCGTGCAAAGGCTGATTCGTTGCTCACCAGCGTCGCGAAAAGTTGCTGGATTAGCGTTTCTTTTTCTTTTTCAGGCAAAACGAAATTGAGGTAAAATTTCACCCGACGCGCCAAAGGATCGTCGTAACGATATTGGTTTTCAAGCAATTGCTCGTCAAAATTGTATGCTGCTATGTCAGTGCTTTTTTGCAAAAAATCAAAAATGTCGCGGTCTTCGAGTTGGGTGCGCACAAAATGGAGTTGATGGGTGGGCAGCACTTTTTGAAAGCGGATGGGATCGGTGGGGACGTAAAAAATGGCCGGGATGCCTTTGGCGGTCAGAAAGTCGAATGCCATCATTTGTTCTTTCAGGCCGTCATCCATGGTGAGGACACAATAGTCGCCCAAAGGGAAAACCTGCTCCTGCATCCAAGTTGCAATTTCTTGCTGGGAGACGAATTTGTACTGATCTTGTAGTAAATCAATCTGTTTTTCCAATGCGGTGCGGCTGGTTGGGTAAATGCCCGACGGATAGCTTGTTTCCCGGAAATAATGGAAGTTGACGGCGAGGAGGTTCATAGTTTTTGCTTTTGTAATTCCAATCCTTTGGCCGTTTTTACCACACGTTGTTGTGCCTTTTCAAGATCGGCAGGACTGCTGAACAGCCGATCGCCAGGTCGAATGGAGGGCAATAAATCGCGGCCCTTCAAATCGCAGACGGAGCAAAGGAGCAATTCTCCACTTTTAGCCGCCACATTCAGCCATTGCCCGTTGTTGCGGGTCACGAGTCCCCATTGGAAAGGGTGGGTGTGACCATCCTGGGATTGCGCCCAGGCATCGCGAACGATGATTTCCTTTTCCCGCCAGCGGCATCTTGCGCCGCCGTAAGGCTCGTCGAAGGCACAGACAAAACGCTCCAGATCGCTCGCCGTCCAGTTCCAATCCAGCCAACCGTGTATATCGGCGCGGAGCCGGGGCCAATAAGTGGAAAGGTATTCGGGCTGTTCGGCCAGGGGTGTGCCGAGTTCGTTTTTCGCCCATTTTGCAAGGAAACGCTTGAGGAACGCGACGTTTTTTTCTTCGTAGTGCTGGATAAAATTCAGGGGCTTTCGGCAATGGGCCGGGTAGATAAACTCCTCATAATCAACCACTGCGCCGGCGTCCAATGCTTCTGTCATTTGGTGCAGCAGGCAGATTCCGGTTCGCTGGCCGCTCATGATTTGCCAGGAAAACAAAGTGCCTCCCCTCGAACGGGGCAAGTGGGTGCCATGCAGGTTGAGCAGGCTACCGCCCATCCTTTCTTCTAAAAATGCTTTGTCGAAAAGCCAGGGTGCGCCGATAGAAATAGCAAGCGTTCGGTCGCTGTTGTTTATCCATTTTTCGACGGGCAAATCTTCAGGCTTTTCTGCTGCAACAAGATCTATTGCTGCCTGTTCGGCGGCGTTCCCCATTTTATCAATCTGGGCAAAATCTGCCATGATTGCAGATTCAAAGCCTTGTTGGCGGGCAAAATCCGCGACTTGCAGGCTAATGGGATTGGCGCCGAAAAAAAGGAGATTGAGCATTAGATCAATGTCGTTGACGAAGGAAAGGGGGGTAAAAGCCGCATCAGAGCGACATTTCTGTAGCCCCAACTATCCAAAACTTGAGTTAGGTTGACGTGAGTTTTGGATAGCTCCAGCATAAATCGGGCTTATTAGTCGCATAGCGACGACATTATGGTAGCGCCAGCGTTAGGTTATGTCGTAGCCGCTCTCCCTGATTTGGGACGCTGAATCCCGAAATCTGGCATTGGCAAAACGGGCAATGGTGACGGGGGCGACTTGACCGCCCAGCGATAATTTGAATTGAGTGATGCCGGCTTTGGCAGGATCCTGGAGGTCAATGCCGCCGAGGTCAAGGGTTTGAAAACCGTTTTCCGCACCGTATTGACAACATTCAAGAACCAGGCGTTTGGCGGCACAACCGTACACGAGATTGTTCAGCCGCGCATCCTGCCTTGTTTTTTTTAAGGAAAAAATCCGCCCGATACGCAGACGGGTTTCATTTGTGTAGACGCTGATGCCAGAAACAGGCTGTCCGTCAAAAAGGGCGGTAAAAATCAAACTATTGCGCAATTCTTCCTCTGGGACAGGAAACCATCCGCGGGCGTTTTCACAAGCCTTGTAAAAGTTGAAATAGGCGTCAAAATCATTCCCTGTTCCCATTTGAAAACTCAAATTTTCAAATTTATCAGAGCGTCTCACTTCGTTTCTGCTCGTGGCATGAAATTTTGAAAAAGCAATTTCTGCGCCATTGGACAGGTCAATCAGACACGCATTTTTTTGCACGATATCAAAGTTGGGCGCTTCACAATTGCCGTGGCAAACCGCGAAGATGTAGTCAAAATCCGCAGCCAATTGCTTGCCTTTTTCCGGAGTCAATTGACTTGTCAGCAAGCGGCAATAACGAAGACCAAGTATAGAAGCGGTGAGCATGTTAGTATCCCGGAACGCTGTTCCGGGGTGTGTGAGAAATTCGGGGCAGAGTTCCGAAATGCAGTCAATTCAAATTCGGAACAATGTTCCGAAGTACAATCAATACTGCAAAACCTTGGCAAAAGTCAGCGGCGCCTCCGCCAGCACCCGGGCAATTTTTCCCCCAGCTTTGCCATCGCCATAAATAGGGTCGGGTGGATATGGACCGTGTTCAATCTGTTGAAGGACCGTATTTTGAATGGCCTCGCGCTTATAACCCACTTCCATTACGTTGTGGCCGCGCTCGCGCCCCGCCTGCCTTCCGCCGATGTTCACTACAGGAACGCCCAAATAGGCCGCTTCCCGTATGCCGACACTCGAATTGCCCACCAGACATTTGCTGTTAAAAAGAAGACGAAGGAAGTCCTCTGGCGCCATATTTTTGAAAAAATGGAAGTTGGAGGTATCCTGTCCTTCGCGAAAAGAACGGATGCCCTTGGAAGTGCCATCAGCCCCTGCGTCTACATTGGGCCAGAACAAAAGAATGGGCAGTTTCAGACCCGCCACGGCTTCCAGGGTTTCTTCAATATGCTGGCGCGACTGCTCGTATTCGGTGGTGACAGGGTGCTGCATGACCACCAGGTAGCCTTTGCTCAAGTCCAAATTTTTACCCACACCACCATATTTTTGAAAAGGGTCGAAGTTGAGATTGGGCGATTTCAAGACGGCCTCCGCAAGGTCAATGGAAGGGCAGCCGGTCACAAAAACGGCCTCCGGGTGTTCGCCCATCCGCAGCACGCGTTCGCGGGCTTTTTCAGTGGCAACCAAATGGATATCAGCGAGTTTGGTAATGGCATGACGAACTTTCTCGTCAATATTTCCGGTCACTTCCCCGCCTTGCACATGGGCCAAGGGGATATTCATGTACGCCGCAGAAACGGCGGTCGCCATGGTCTCAAACCGATCGGCGACGGTGACCACGATATCGGGTGCAAGATTGTCAAACACCGTAGAAAGTTCCAGGATGCCAAGGCCGGTAGTCTTGGCAGCGGCCGTCAGGTTTTCGCCTTCCAATACATTGAACACCTTCGCCGCGATTGGGAAACCATCACGTTCGATGTAGTTGACTGCCGAGCCGTAGCGATCAAGTAAAGCGGAGGCGGCCACTACCAGTTGGAGTTCCAAATCCGGATGCAACTGGATGGCGGCTAAAGCGGTTTTGATCCGGCTATACGAAGGCCTGGCTGTGATTACGACGCAAATTTTTCTGAGGCTCATTGCAAATCTTCGTTCCTTAGGAAGTCAAACCGGTCTAGCGGGCGGGCAAGTTTTTTGCCCAGTGTTTCCCGAAAATGGCTGGCCGGAATGCCATACCCTTTGGGCTTTTTTGCCTCCAAATCTTCGATTCCAATGAGATGTCCGGCGGGTAAATGCTTATTTACGGCAAGGGATTTTTCAAAGATGTTCTTCCAAGAGAGAAAGGCCGAATTGTCTTGTTTGTCAACGGGTTGGGCGAGCGAAGCCTCTATTTGGCGAACCCCTTGAACCAGCATTTTGACCTGCGCAGGCGTAAGGGATGCAGGGGCATCCGGGCCGAACATTTTTTTGTCAAACACGGTATGAAACTCAAGAATAGATGCCCCCAGGGTAGCCGCCGCCAAACAGGCAAATATATCTCCTGAATGATCGGAAAAGCCGACAGGAATACTGTACCGCTTCTGCAACAGAGGAATCACATTCAGACCCCATTGTTCGGGCAGGGTAGGGTAGGCCGTGGTGCATTGCAAGATGGACAGATCATTGCCAAAGGGCTTCAAAAATGAGAGGGTTTCGTCCAACTCTGTAAGCGAACTCATGCCCGAAGAAAGCAACATTGGCTTTCCGGTGCGGGCTATTTTTTCGAGCATCAAGAAGTTGTTGATCTCGCCCGAACCGATCTTATATCGTTGAACACCAAGGTTTTCCAGCAATTCAACGGCAGCACAACTAAACGGGGAGGAAATGAATTCGACCCTTTTTTCCGCGCAATGCTTTTTGAGTCCGGCCCATTGTTCGGGTGTGAATTCCATACGCTTCCAATAGTCGTATCGAGTAGCGTCTGTGTAACTGAATTGGACCCTGAAAGGCTCATGCACACTGCTTTCCGCTTCCGCAATATGGGTCTGGAATTTTACGGCATCCACCCCCGCCTCGGCAGCGGAGTCAATGTAGGCGTGTGCCATGCCAAGGCTGCCGTCGTGGGCCTGGCCTATTTCAGCGATGAGGAAAACAGGGATATTTTCGCTCATTTCTTTTTGCGAGGAAGGAGTTTTTGCCACCAGGTTTTGGGCTTTGCCTCATCGTAGTACCCGCCATATCCATGGCCGTATCCATACCCATAGCCGTATCCGTACCCATTACCATAATCGAGGTTTGGATTCAGCCCGTTCAGCACGATAGCGAGATTGGGGAGTCGGTTTTGACGGTAAATATCGTCCAGAAGTTTTAGCATGCCCTTACGTGTTTCATTGTGCCGAACGACATACAAACAAGTATTGGCAAAACGGCTGAGCATGAAAGCATCCGCTACGAGGCCTATCGGTGGTGAATCAATGATGACAAAATCGTAGCGATTTTGTAAGTCTTTTATGAGTTCAGCCAATTTGTCGAGCAGTATCAGCTCTGCTGGATTGGGCGGGATGAGGCCACTGGCAATGAAATCGAGTGCCGGGTGAAGTTTGGAGTGGTGGATGATCGCTTCGGAACTTGTTTGCCCCGCCAAGTAGGTGCTCAACCCGTTTTCAGCATCACCTTTGCCCAGGTAGGAGGCAAGTTTGGGTTTGCGGAGGTCAAGCCCGAGGATGATGGTTTTTTTATTGCTCAAGGCAAGGGTGAGCGCAAGGTTGACCGCAATGTATGTTTTGCCCTCGCCGCTGCTGGTGGAGGTAATGAGCACGGTTTGTTGCTTTTGCTCCGGATTCAGGAACTGCAGGTTGGTGCGCAAAAGTCGGAACATCTCGGCAGCGGGCGAGCGGCTGTCGGCACTTGCCACCAGGTTTTGGCCAGCTACGCCTTGCGAAACCCCTCCAATAATGGGCGCATCGGTCATTTTGCGGATGTCTTCTTCGGACTGGACTTTGTCGTTGAGCATTTCCAATATCCATACCAACAAAGCAGATAAGCCCAGCCCAAGCACAAGCGCTAGGGTGTAGAGCATGATAGGGTCGGGGAACACGGGTTTTTTGTTGTACCTGGCGGAATCCACCACGCGCGAGTTGGGTACGGCAGTGGCCAAGGAAAGGGCGGTTTCTTCTCGTTTCTGGAGGAGATAAAGGTAAAGGTTTTGCTTAATGGCCTGTTGGCGCATGATCTCTTGCAGCTCACGTTCCAATCGGGGGGCTTGACGGACTTTACCTGTCAGCATATCACGTTTGGCGCGTGTCTGATCAAGATTTGTTTCAAGCCGTTTGTCTACTTTGCTAATGGTTTCTAAAATGTTGGCATACAGGCTGTTGAGTTGCTGGGTCATCCCGATCAGCACTGGGTTGTCGGCCTTGGCGGTACGCTGTATACGCTCTCTTTCAAGGGCTTGTTCGTTGAAACGATTTATGAGTACCGACAGTTGGCCATCCTGCGTGCTTAGGTTGGCGGGAATCAGTTGGTATTGGCTGCTGTTGCTCCGAAGGTACAGGTTCATGCTTTTTAGGACGCTCCGCTGAACTTCCAAAGTAGAAACTTCCTGATCGAGCAAGGCGAGTTCGTCCATCACCAGATCAATCCCTTTTTCGATTTTGATGCCAATCTCGTTGCGCTGTTTGTAGCGCTGAGCGGAGCCTTCCACATCTGCCAATTCGCTGGTGAGGTAACGCAATCGGTCTTCGATAAAAGCAAAGGTGCTGCGGCTGGCTTTGTTTTTATCTTCGATGGCCGCTTCGTTGTAGGTCTCGACGAGGGTGTTGAGGATGTTGATGCCTTTGGCAGGCACAGGGTCTATCAGCTTCAGTTCCAACACACTCGAATAGCTGCTCATCGGTTTTACGGAGAGGCTATTGGTGTACTTGAGGGCCTGGTTTTCTATTTTTCTAAACTGGATATCTATGGTTCCTTCTAACAGAGGGCATAAACTGTCAAAACGCAGGCTATACCCGCCCCATTTCGTTGTGACCCATTCGCCAAAAGCGTGCATTGCACTTGGATTTTGGACTATTTCAAACTTTTCTCTGTCAATGTATTGTACGTTAATTCGAGCGGGCAATTTGCCGTTAAAGTAAACGGAGTCCATTTTTATCGGACTTTGGTCGTACAGTTCGCCACCCTTCACACGGCCAATGGAATGGTATTCTATGTTCAGGCCAAGTTTTCGCATCACTTCGTGCATCAGCGTCTCCGACTTAAGGATTTGGATTTCGTTTTCAAGGTTTTTAGATCCCTTCAATATCCCCAAATCCTTGAAAATCGCTTCTTCCGAAATGCCTGTGGTGTTGGTTTCTGAGTCGTCTTTGATGAGCAGCGAACATTTGATTTGATAAAGCGGCGGCGTGTAGCGCAGATATAGCCATACCAGCCCGACCGCAAGGGCGGAGAAAAACAAGTAGAAATACCAGCGCCGGAGGATGTACCTGAAAAGGAAGGGGCGAAGCTCAAAGCTGGCCTCTTCTGAAGCGAACAGATCGCTTATTTTAACGGCTTGGTTGTTCTCTTTTGTCAAAACATTTTTTTGTTTGCAGGATTATTAAATGATTGTCAGCGGGTTAGCAAGATCAGTATGTTGGCCATAATCGCCGCCGCCGAAACCCAGGGCAGCACCTTGGTTGCCTGGTCACTCACTACGCTCGTTTTCTGTTTCAGCGGTTCGACATAGACCACGTCATTTTGTTTCAGGTAGAAATAAGGCGAACTAAAGACGTTTCGGTCTTGCAAGTTCACCCTGCCAAATTCTCGTTTGCCATCCTGCTCGCGTATGATGAGGATGTTTTTTCGGTTGCCATAATTCGTCAAATCGCCCGCAAGCCCTACGGCTTCCAGAACGGTCACACTGCGTTCGGGCAGGGTGTAGGTGGCCGGGTGGCTCACTTCTCCGAGCACCGTGAACTTGAAATTCAGCCAGCGCACATTCACGATCGGGTTGGCGATGTAGCGCAGGAGTTTTTGTTTGAAGGTGTCGCGGGCTTGCTCCACGCTCAGGCCACTGAGGTGCATTTTGCCCAGTACTGGAAATTCTATGTCGCCCGCCTGATCCACGAGATAATGGTTGCCTGAGACGTTGTTTTCCTCCCTGGTGCGAGCGCCAATGCCTTGTAAGGTAAAAGGCGCCACCGCAGCGGGGTCTTCTGCATAAACGCCGATTTCCAGCAAATCATCCGGTTGTATCCGCACATCGGCCATGACGGCGATGGGCTGAGGCCCGGCTGGGAATTCAGGGCCTTCGTTGAAATTGATCAATTGCTTATGCTGTAAGCAGGCCGCCAGAGAGAGCAGCGAAAGCGCTAAAAGGTTGAAAATGAATAGTCGGTTCATGCTATGTTCATTGCAACTTCCTGAAATTTTATGCTGCCGAGCACCGTCTTCGTATAGACCTTGTCCGGAAATCCCGAAGGGATTGAATGCTTATAGGACCTTGGGATACCAAGGTATTAAATCCCGAAGGGATTGTATGTTTTGTATAGCACGCTGACATATAACCCCTTCGTGATTATTTTTCCTTGTGTGCTGATCTACAATCACTTATCACTTATCACTTAACACTTATCACCTAACACTTATCACTTATCACTTATCACTCAAAAGCCATTCCACCGTTCTTTTCAACCCTTCCGACACACTTACTGCCGGGAAATATCCCAATACCCGTTGTGCTTTTTCAATGCTGGCCAGCGAGTGCGGGATGTCGCCTAAGCGTTCGGGGCCGAAGATCGCGGTGATATTTACCTTCAATTCCTGGCGCAAGGTTTCAAATAATTCGAGGAGTGTGGTTTGTTGCCCAAAGGCAATGTTGAACACTTCCCCCAAGGCTGCTTTGTTTTCGCAAAACAAAGCCAACAGATTGGCCTGAACGGCATTGGCCACAAACGTGAAATCCCGGCTGTGCGAACCGTCGCCGTGAATGGTCGGGGATTCGCCGTGCATTAACTTGTTGATAAACAGAGGAATCGCAGCAGCATAGGCTCCATTCGGGCTTTGTCGCGGACCGAACACATTGAAGTAGCGCAATCCGATCACTTCCAGGCCGTAAGTGCGGGCGTACACGGAGGCGTAGAGCTCGTTCACATACTTGGTCACCGCATAAGGCGAGAGGGGTTTGCCGATGTTTTGTTCTAACTTGGGCAAAGCAGTACTATCTCCATAGGTAGAAGAAGAAGCTGCGTAAACCAGTCTTTTTATCCCGGATTCCTTGGCGGCGTGGAATACGTTGAGCGTACCAGAGATGTTTACCGCATGGGTCGTCAGGGGGTCTTGTATGGATCGAGGCACAGAGCCGAGGGCAGCATGATGGCTTATCAGGTCCATATTGTTACAGGCCGCTAAACAGGCATCGAAATCCCGGATGTCGGCTTCGAGGAATTCAAATTTTGGATGGCCGAAATGTTGTGCGATGTTTTCTTCAAACCCTGTAGAAAGGTTGTCGAGCACGCGCACAAAACGGATGCGTTTGTCGGCAAGCAGGGCATCTACGAGGTTGGAGCCGATGAAGCCTGCGCCGCCTGTGACCAGGATTTTTTTCATTTCATCAAAAACGGGTGCGTCGCTAAGGGCAAGGCCGCCAAAGGATGGTATTCCCCCACAAGCCCAAGGGGTGTCTGTTCGCGGATTTCGTGTGCCAGTTGAATGGCTGGTAAAGCATCCTCGAGTCCAAAGCCGTTGCCCTCTAAAATTGCCTCATAACTCAGCGTATGCAAGTCTGTAAAACCTTCACTAAACTCCAGAGATTCACCATCTACCGTGATGGCACGGAAAGTGCGTTTGCCGGCAGCTTCCGGGGGTAGGGTATCGGCATTGATGCTTAAAAACCAGCGAACCCGCGCATTTTCAAATTCCAAAAAACCGGCAGCGCGGTCGTGCGTGTGTACGTGGACAACGTTGTATTTCAAGTCGCCAAAAATCCAGGCCAACATGTCAAAGAAGTGAATTCCGATGTTGGTGGCGATACCGCCCGATTTGGCCAGATCGCCTTTCCAGCTGGTGTAGTACCAATTGCCCCTTGCAGTAATGTAGCTCAGGTCCACCTCATGTTTTTTCCCTGCAATGCCTTTTGCTACTTTGTCTTTCAAGCCAATAATGGCCGGATGGAGTCGAAGTTGCAGGATCGTAAATACGCGCTTTCCCGATTCCAGTTCGTTGATTTTCAAAGCCTCCGCGTTCCAGGGGTTTAACACAAGCGGCTTTTCGCAGATCACATTTGCGCCGTTGCGCAGCCCAAAACGGATATGCGCATCGTGCAGGTAATTGGGCGAACAAATGCTGACGTAGTCAATGGCTTGTCCGGCGCGTTTCAATTTTTCCAGGTGGCGGTCGAAACGTTCAAACTCCGTGAAGAAACCGGCTTCCGGAAAATAACTGTCCAGAACGCCCACGGAATCTTGCGGGTCATAAGCCGCTACGAGCTGGTGACGGGTGTCGCGGATGGCTTTCAAGTGCCGGGGCGCGATGTAGCCTGCTGCGCCGATGAGTGCGAAATTGGACATTTTGGACGTTGGATTGTTGGACTTTAGACGTTGGACTTGGTTGGTAGGGCATCTTGGTATTCTGCTTGATCCAAAATATAATTCCGCAAAAAAAATTCAACCTTGACTTTTGACCCAACCCGTAGAAACGGGCTTTTTACTTCAAAATTGCGATCGCCACTTTTGGATCCACCCAAACGCTGTCGTGCTCAAAGTCGAGTTTGATGCGCCATTTCTGCATCGTGGCTGCGCCGATAATGGCCTCCTCGGAGAGGCCGGAGATGACGATGAACTCATCTGAAAGGCGGGTGCCGTTCAGGTAAAAATCAAGCATGACACGATATTTCACGAGGATTTCATGTGCTTCGCTCGCGGTTTGAATTCGGATCACATCAGGTAGCAGTTCTAAATTTCCAAGTTTTTCAGCAACCTTTGGGTTAACGCATGAAAATGATGCGCAGCTATCAAACAGTGCCACTAGTGGCAGGGGCACGAAGTCTTTGTAGAGCATTGAGAATTTTAAAGTGGACATGGGTTAATTGGTTTAGCAATCAAAGCTAAGCTTTTGAAGTGATATTTTTTAAAAAAGTTTCACTTCTGACTTGCCTCAAAAAAAAACACCTTCACCGCCCCCGTAATCTTTTTCAGGATCTCCTCCGTCATTTCAGAGTGCATGGGCAAGGAAAACACCGAAGCGCAAAGGGCTTCCGTAACCGGGAGTTCGCCACCTTTCCAGTATTGGGCAAATGCGGGTTGTTTGTACAGCGGAACGGGGTAATAAATCATGCAGGGAATGCCTTGCTCCGACAAATACGCTTTCAAATCATCCCGGGTTTTTACAGGATCGGACGTGTTGATTTGCAGGGTGTACTGATGAAAAGCGTGCGTCGAATTCGGCGCTCTGGCTGGGATGCGCAACTGCGGAATTTGAGAAAAAACACGGTCGTAGTAATCGGCAGCACGGTTGCGGGCTGCGTTATATTCGTCAAGGTGTTTGAGTTTGGCATTGAGAATAACGGCCTGCATGGCGTCCAGTCGGGAATTCACACCAATTTCGTCGTGGTAATACATTTTGGATTGGCCGTGGTTGGCAATCATACGGGCTTTGGCAGCCAGGGCATCGTCGTTGGTCATCAGGGCACCGCCGTCGCCGTAGCAGCCCAGGTTTTTGGAAGGAAAGAACGAGGTGCAACCGAAGTGGCCAATGGTGCCTGTCTTGCTCGTCTGACGACTCAAGGTCGTCTGACGAGTATCCTCAATAAAAGAATAATCCGCACCTATCGCCTGTGCATTGTCTTCAATTACAAACAGATGGTGCTTTTCAGCCAAGGCCATGATAGGCGCCATGTCGGCGCTTTGGCCAAAAAGGTGGACCGGCACAATGGCTTTGGTGCGCGGGGTAATCGCGGCTTCTATGTGCGCTGCGGTGATGTTCATGGTGTCGGGGTCTACATCGGTCATCACAGGGGTGAGTCCTAGCAACCCGATCACCTCCGCCGTGGCGACGTAGGTGAAAGCCGGAACGATGACTTCGTCGCCCGGTTTGAGGCCAAGTGCCATCATAGCGATTTGAAGCGCGTCGGTACCGTTGGCGCAGGGGATGACGTGTTTTACGTCAAGGTATTTTTCAAGGCCCTCCCGAAAAGCGTTCACTTTCGGCCCGCCAATGAAAATACAGGATTCAAATACTTCCTGCATCTCGCGGTCTATTTCGCCTTTGATGCGGGCGTATTGGGTCTTTAGGTCAACCATTTGTAGCATAATAAGAGATTGTGGTCAATTTTTTAAAATGTGGCCAATGTGTTTAATGTGGTCAATGTGGGCTCAAAAATACATTGACCACATTAAACACATTGACCACATTATCCAAGGCTTCGCCTTTCATAAGTTGCGGGAACTTATGTAGGGCGAAATTTATTTCGCCTCCATTCTTTGGGTTTCTGATCTTATTTATTCCCATCTGCCTGGGCGAAATTTATTTCGCCTCCATGCTTTGTGTTTCTGAGCTTGTTTATTCCCATCTGCCTGGGTGAAATGAATTTCGCCCTACAAGCTCCAATATTCGATGCCACCGTCAACGTCATTGTAAAGGGCTTTCAGGTCCACCAAAATCGGGTCTTTGCCCATGATTGATTTAAAAAACGCGCTGTCGTAGGCGCGGTATTCATCGTGCGCCACGGCTACTACCACCGCATCGTAACCTTCGGAAATTTTGTCGCTCAAGGTCAATTTGTGCTCGTGCGCCACCTCGTTGGGGGAGGCCTTGGGGTCTACGATATGAACATTGATGGAAAAATCCTGCAATTCGCGGACGAGTGTGGCAACTTTGGAGTTTCGGATGTCGGCTACATTTTCTTTAAAGGTGATACCGAGTATGAGCACTTTGGACAAGTGCGGGCTTTTATCTTTCTTGATAAGGAGTTGCACCAGTTTTTTGGCCACCCATGCGGGCATTCCGTCATTTACCCGCCGACCACTGAGGATTACCTGTGGCTCGTAGCCCAGTTCGACAGATTTGTGCAGCAAGTAATATGGATCCACGCCGATGCAGTGTCCGCCCACAAGCCCAGGGTGGAATTTTAGAAAATTCCACTTGGTGCCGGCTGCTTTGAGCACCTCCTGTGTGTCAATGCCCATGCGGTCGAATATGATGGCCAGTTCGTTCATGAGCGAGATGTTGAGGTCGCGCTGCGTATTCTCGATCACCTTGGCGGCTTCTGCTACTTTGATGCTGCTGGCTCGATAAACCCCT
>Ga0209181_10006737_pt1 | contig 16000 bp, 4 predicted proteins | sample MAT05_FD_187208 | JGI IMG/M metagenome (GOLD analysis project Ga0209181, IMG submission 187208) | Freshwater microbial communities from Lake Fryxell liftoff mats and glacier meltwater in Antarctica - MAT-05 (SPAdes) (version 2) | ecosystem: Environmental > Aquatic > Freshwater > Ice > Liftoff... | reverse complement strand
GCGGCAGCGTGGCGGTGCGCACGGTGCGCCGGGCCGGCAAATCCAACAGCGGCTGCGGCGGCTGGGCAGCGGCGCGGGATGCGGCTTGGGTGGCCGCTTGGGCGGCCGCTTGGGGGGTGGCTTGGGGGGTGGCTGGCGCGCCGGTTTGGGCGGCTGCTTGGGCAGCCGTGGGCGGTGCGCCCGGCGGCGCGCTGATTGCCGCCACCGCGGGCGGCGCTGCCGCGGCGGCTACCGCGGCAGCGTCACCTGCCGTGCGGTCCACCACCCGGGCGTTCGACATCGCCAGCCCACCTGCCAGCGGCGTGCTGATCAGGCACTGGCCGCTGGCGGCCTGCTGGGCCGTGGCGCAGCCGGGTGCATCGGCGCGCGCGGGGTCGGCCTCCAACAGGGTCAGCGCCGGCTGGAACACGGTTTTTTTGTACTCGTCACGCGCCGCCAGCACCGCGGCCACCGCCGCCGGTGACATATTGGCCAGGTCGAGTGCGGCAAAGGCCAAAGGCTCGCCGGCGCCGGGCAGCACCGCCTGCAGTGCGTCCAGCGCCCGGCCGCTGTCCGGCGACGTGCCCTGGGCCAGCGGCAGCACCGCCGCCACCGCCAAACCCGTCACAAAGGGGTTGACCGGCAGCGAGCCCGCCGACGCAACCGCCCCGCCCGCCCCGCCCGCCCCCCCTGGCGGCAGCAGTGTCAGCGCCATGGCATTGCTGGCCGCCTGGGCCAGCGTGTAGTTGGCGGCCGCCAGGCCGCTGCCATTGATCGCATAACTTCCGGGCGCGGCGCTGCTGGCCACCGCGCTGTCGAAGCGCGGCGTGCCACTGGTGGCGTTGCCCAGGCCCTCGCCCGCCACGAAGCCCGTCACCTGGCCGCTGAAGGCCGGCAGCGCCTGGCCCTGCACCACACTGGCGGCATCGGCCAGGTACAGCAGCGGCGCGGCGCCGATGGCCGCAGTGGTGTTGACGGTCTGGCCATTCACCGTGTAGTTGCCGGCATCGGCGCCGGCCAAGCTGCTGGCGGTGGCGGTTACTGCCTTGGCGCTGCCCACGCCGGCCGTGGCGAAGCGGGCGCTGCCCGCCTGCACCTGAACCCCATCCCCGGGCAAAACGCCGGCCAGCGTCCAGCCGGTCACCGTGCCGGTGGTGCCGCCGTCGTAGCGCTTGTCGGCCACGCTGGCGGCGCTGAGCGACAGCGCCAGCGGCGTGATGTTGCCCACCAGCTTGGCCGCATCGGGCTGGTAGCCATACACCGGCAGGCCTTCGGCGGTGGTGGCCGTGTTGCCGCTGTCGGCCGCGGCCAGCACCAGGGGCTTGCCCAGGCCCGCATTCTTGTCGGCAAAGCGCAGGCTGCCCACCAGCCGGTCACCGTCCTTCAGGCCGGTGACGGTGGGCCCATTGACATTGCCCGCCGGCAACGCAGTACCGCCGTCGTAGGGTTTGCCGGGCGCCGTGCCGCCGGCCAGCGCCAGCACCGGCGTGGCGGTGAACAGGAAACCGTTGCCGCCTTGCGCCGGTACGGGGGCGTTGCCGTCAACGCCGTACTGCAGGAAGGCGGCGGCCAGCGCGCCGGGCAAAAACGGTTGCCGGGGATCGCCCAGGTCCTGGCCCTGCAGCAGCCAGCGGCCGTTGGGCGCCGCCAGCGCACCGGCGCCGCCAAAGTTGGACAACACCGCCACGCCCGGCGTGGCCAGCCCGCGCACCGAGATCGCCGTGCCAGGCGCCGACGAGTACAGCACCGCGTTGGAGCCGAATTGCAGGCTGTCGGCCTGCACGCTGATCGCACCGCCCGTGGCCACCACGGTTGTCGCCTCGGGCGGGTTGAACGCGGTGGCTGCCACCGCCAAAGCATGGCGCTGCGGCAGTGGGCCGGCCGGTGGCAGTGCCTGCTCGGTAGGTTGAGGGTCGTTGTCGGTGGGCGCGGGCCCGTTTGCGCCCAGCAGCAGCTTGCCGGCGCGCAAGGCCAGCTGGGTCGCGCCGCCGAAGACCAATTGCGTTGGCAGGCCCGAGCTGCCCACCGCCAGCGTGGCCGCGCTCAGGCTGACCTGGGCGGGTGTGCCGCCCAGCATCGCCTGGTCGATCGTCAGCTTGTCGCCGGCCTGCACGGTGAGGCCGCCGCCGGTGGGCGCCAGCAACTCGCCGGTGAGCAAAATGTTGCCGGCCGAGCGCAGCGTGAGCTGGCTGCCGGCAGTGGCGTCGATGCTGGCCGACTCGACGCCAGACACCACGATGCCGTAGTCGCCGTTGGCCGAGACCTCGTTGCCGACGATGTCGATCACCGCACCGCCCAGCGCCTGCACGCGGCTGCTGAAGCCCCGCAGCGCCACGCCGATGCGTGGCTGCGCGCCAAACTCGCCAGCGGGCGCGCCCGCGGCGGCCGCCTCCTGCACGCTGCCTTGCAGCAACAGCAATGCGCCGGGCGCCGCGTTGGCGCTGCCGATGCGTAACAGCGCATCGCCCTGCACATCGATGCCCACCACCTGGGTGTCGGGCCGGAACGTGCCGGAGTACACCGCGCCGGTGATCGCCAAACGCTCAGTGGCGGCCAGCGTGCTGTCAGCCAGCGCCACGCCGCGGCGGTTGACGTTGCCGCTGGAGTCCACCGTGCCGCGGATGTCGATGCTGCGCGCGGCCAGCAGGCTGGCGTCGGCCACCCGCACACCGGCGGTGTCGGTGAAGCTGACCAGGCTGGTGCCGGTGAGGCTGATGCGGCCGCTGCCGGCGTCCAGTGTGGACGACAGCACCGCGATGCCGTCGAACAGCTGGCTGGCCGAGCTGGCCACCGCGCCGGGCTGGCCGGTGGCGCAACCGTTGACCTGGCCGCAGGCGATGCTGTTGCCGCCGATGACGATGTCACCGCCGCGGCTGTTGAGCGTGGACCCGCCGATGCGCACCGCGCCGCCGTTGGCGGTGCCGCCGTCGGCCTGGCCCACGTTGCCGCCAGCGTAGCCGGCCACCAGCCGCAGCGACAGCGGCGCGCCCTGGCTGGCCAGTGTGCTGTTGTCGACGAGGATGCTGCCGATGGCGTTCAGCGTCAGGCTGACGGGGGTGGGCGGGCTGGCGTTGAGCTGGGCGGCCGAGACGGTGATGTCGCCCCGGCCAACGCTCGCAGCGCTGCCCACGCTGGTGGTCACGCTGACGTTGCTGCCGGCGTTCAGCGCGGCGGCCAGCGTGGCGGTGCTCAAGCGGGCCTGGCCGTTGGCGGTGTTGGTGGTGAAGTCGGGCCCGCCGACGATGCCCACGTCGCTGGTTTCGCTGGTGATCAGGATGTTGTCGGGGTCGAGCAGCCAGGTGCCGGCGCGGCCACGCGGCGCGCCGGTGTGCACCGCCGCCGGCCGGGCGTCCAGCCAGCCGCCAGAGGTTTCAATGAAGCCGCCGTCACCGCCCAGCGGCCCACCTTGCGCGCTCAGGCTGCCGTAGACACGCGTGGCCCGGTCGCTCCACAGCACCACCAGACCGCCGTCACCGGCCGCCGTGGCATCGGCGGCGATGCGCGCACCCGGCGCCATGAACACCGCTTCGGCATGGCGGAACGCGGCGTCCCGCCCCTGCACGCCGCCGCCCACCCGCACCGCGCCACCGCCGGCCGCGCCCGAGGCGTCGGCCAGCGCGCCACCTTGCAGGCCCACCTGCCGGCCCAGCAGCGTGAGGTTGCCGCCGGCCCCCGCTTGCCCGGTGGCCGCCAGCGTGCCGCCCAGCAGCGTGCTGCCGCTGCCACCGTCCACCCACACGCTGCCGCCGGCCGCGCCGCTGGCGCTGGTCAGGCTGCCGGCGGCCAGCTGCACACCGCTGCCGGCAGCCAGCAGCACCTCGCCGCCGCGGGCGGTGCCCAGGCTGTCGGCGCGCACGATGCCCTGCTGGTTGACCATCGCCGCCTGCAAGTCGATGCGCCCACCGCCCACCGCGCCGCTGGTGACGATGCTGCCCAGATTGACGGCCTCGCCCTGCGGCGCAGCCAGCCGCACTGCCAGGTGGGGCAGCGAAGCATCGACCAGGTCGATGCTGCGGCCGGCGGCCAGCAGCACCTGGCCGCCGGGCGCGGCGATCAGGCCCTCGTTGCGCACACTGGCGCCACCGATCAGCAACACCCGGCCGCCGGTGGGCGTGCGCAGTTCACCCTGGTTGACGATGCCAGCGCTGCTGAACGCCCCGTCTGCGCTGCCAGCCAGGCTGAGGCGCCGCGCCGCCCAGTCGGCATCATTCAGGCGCAGCGTGGACGCCACCAGCCCGGCCACGTCCACCCGCGCACTGGCGCCGAACAGCACACCGTTGGGGTTGAGCAACCACACCTGGCCGTTGCTGGACAGGCTGCCGAAGATCAGCGACGGATCGCTGCCCACCACCCGGTTGAGCACCTTGCTGGCCGCGTCGGGCTGGGCAAAGTGCACCGAGTTGCCCGCGCCGATGGAAAACTGTTGCCAGTTCAGCAGCGCGTTGGCCGAGTTGGTCACTGTCAAGCGGTTGGCGCTGGCCGCCAGCGTGGCCTGGCCCTGCACCACCTGCAGGCCCGCAGGCAGCGCCGGGCCGGCGGCCTGGCCGGGCAGCGTGATCGCGACGCCGGCCAGCGCCAAGGCCAGCGTCAGCGGCCGCAAGGCCAGCGGCACGGCTTGGCGCCGGGTGCGGCGCGGCGGCAAAGTCAAGGGGCGGCCAGACCGGGGGTGACAGGCATTCATCGCAAAAACTCCGGTTCAAAGGTCAGCAGGTCAGCGGCGGTGGGCATGGGAGAAGGGCTTTCAGACGCTCAGAAGTTGGCCGTCAGCGTGAGGTGGGTGCGCCAGTCGCCGGTGCGGGTGGCGGCGGCGTCTTGCAGCGCCCGCGCCACGAACAACCGCCCCTGCACCACACCCCAGCCCAGCCGCGCGCCGATGCCCACCGACGACAGCGTGCAACGTGTTTGCAGCGCCCGGCAGGCCAGGTTGTCGACGTTGCTGACCTGGCCAGCGTCGACAAAGGCCAGCAGACGCAGGTCGGCGGCGCCGCCCGCCGTGCCGCCGGGGGTGCGGCCGCCCGCCTCGCCGCCCGCGCCGCCCGCACCGCCCAGCAAGCGCGGCGTGGTCAGCTCGATCGAGGCCACCAGGCCGCGGTCGCCCGCCAGTTCGCGGTCGGCATAACCACGCACCGTGCTGGCGCCGCCCAGGCCGAACTGCTCGCCGGGCACCAGCGCGTCGCGGGTGAACTGGCCGGCCAGGCGGCCGCCCAGCGCCCAGTCGTCGGCCACCGGCGTGCTGATCTGGCCGCCGCCCCGGACCACGGTGTAGCGCGGCACGGCGCCCGGCCGCGCTGCGTCGAAATCGGCGCTGCTGCCGTGCTGGCCGCCCAACGCCAGGTTGTGCGCCAGGGCGATGTTCAGCGCCGCGGGCAGCGCGCCGCCGGTTTGCGCGGCGTATTCCAGCGTCAGTGGCTGCACCCGCACGCTGGCGCCGGCCGGGCCACAGGCGCCGGCCGGCAAACCGGCCACGCTGCAATCGTTCCGGTAGTCGCGCGATTCAATCGCCAGCGTGAGGCGCTGGTCCACTTCGCCCCAGCGTGGCAGGTAAGCAATGCCGCGCGCGCCCAGGATGCGGCCCTTGCCGGCAAAGCGCAGGTCACCGGCGGCCGACGGCTGGATGCCGCCGTCCACGTCGGAGTAGGCGGCAAACAGGTCGAGCGCGGCCAAAGCTCGCACCAGCGGCAGCCGGTAGCCGGCACTGAGCACCTGCACCGCGCTGAACTTGGTGGGCGAGACCTGCACCTGCAGGTTGAGGATGTCGTCGTGGCCGCTGATGTCGGCATGCAGCCAGCCCAGGCTGAGCCGGTACAGGCCGGTGGCGTCGTTGCCCGAGTTGTCAAGCGCCAGCGTGAAGCGCTGCACCGGCTGCTCTTCAATCTTGACGGTGGCCGCCACCTCGCCCGGCGCGGTGCCCGGGCCCAGCAGCACGCCCACGCTGCGGGCCGGGTTCTCGTTGGCGATTTGCAGCTCGGCATCGATGCGGCGCACCCGCGGCGTGGCGCCTTCCACCAGCGTGGGCAGCGCGGCGCGCACCCGCTCGGGCGACAGGCGGCGCGCACCCTGCACGGTGATCCGGCTGAGCTTGCCTTCAACCACCACCACAGTCACCGTGCCGTCGGCCACCGGCTGCGGCGGCAGGTAGGCCACCACTGCGCCGTAGCCGGCCTGGCTGTACAAGCCCTGCACCGCCTGCGCCGCCTGCCGCAGCTCGGCCAGGCTGCGCGTGCCCTGCCAGGGCTGCAGCGTGGCCTGCAGCAGCGCAGGATCCAGCAGGCTGTTGCCGTCGACCCGGAAGGCGCGCACCAGCACGGCGGCCGGGGTGGCGGGCGGGATAGCGGGCGGGTTGGTGGCCTCGGCGGAGGCCGGCGCGGGCTGGGCCCGCAGCGGCGCCGCCAGCACACTGGCCAGCACACCGGCCAGCACACACGCCGGCAAACACGCCAGCACATGCGCCGGCACACGCGCCAGCGCCAGCGTCGGGCCCCGCGGCGCCCACCGCCGCAGCCGGCTGGTCGTCGTTCTCATCAGCGTCATCACCTCTCCTGTGGCCGGCCGGCGGGACACCCCGCGCCCGGATGCCGGCGCCCAACCCCCGCATCTTCGCGTGCTAATCGCGCTGTGACCATCCCGATGTCCACAAATCAGTCGAACCGAGGGTGTGACACGCGCGTCCTTCAAGGGTGATCGAGCGTGTGACAGCGCGGCAGAAGTCGCCACAATCGTACCTTCGCACCGATTGAAGGACCCGCACCATGCTGCCTCGACGTTTGCTGCTGGCCGGCCTGCTCACCCTGCTGGGTGCCGCGGGCGCTGCCCAGGCGCAGATCCGCATCGGCCAGACCGCCGGCCTCACCGGCGCGGTGGCCGGCTCGGTGAAAGAGGCCAGCGATGGCGCCCGGCTGTACTTCGACGCGGTCAACGCCCGCGGCGGCATCGGCGGACAGAAGTTGGAGCTGTTGTCGCTGGACGACCAGTTCGACCCCAAGCTGGCGGTCGAAAACGCCCGCGCGCTGATCGGCCAGGGCGTGATCGCGCTGTTCCTCACCCGCGGCACGCCGCACAACCAGGCCATCCTGCCGCTGCTGACCGAGTCAAAAGTGCCGCTGGTAGGCCCCAGCACGGGCGCGATGGCGCTGCACGAGCCGGTGCAGCCCTGGCTGTTCAATGTGCGGGCCACCTACCAGCGCGAGGCCGAGCGTGCGATCAAGCACCTGGTGCAGGTGGGCGTGGAGCGCATTGCGCTGGTGCAGGTGGCCGACAGTTTTGGCGAGGACGCCGCGGTGGGCGCGCTGCGCGGTTTTGGCGCCACGCTGAAGCCGGTGCTGCACGACAAGTACGACCGCGCCAAGCCCGTTTTCTCCGCCATCGTGCCGCGCATCACCGCGGCCGACGCGCAGGCGGTGATGTTCATCGGCTCGGGCACCGCGGTGGTTGACGGCATGAAGGCGCTGCGCGCCGCCGGCTCGCGGGCGCAAATGCTCACGCTGTCCAACAACGCGTCGGCGGGCTTCGTCAAGGCGCTGGGTGACATCGCCCGGGGCGTGATCGTCAGCCAGGTGCTGCCGCCAGAGCGCTCACTGGCCACGCCGATGGTCAAGGAGGCCGCCGACCTGGCCCGCGCCCGTGGCGCCAACGCGCCCGAGGTCACACCTGCGCTGCTGGAGGGTTTTGCCGCCGCCAAGGTGCTGACCGAGGGCCTGCGGCGTGCCGCCGCCGCCCGTGACCTGACCCGCAGCGGCCTGCAGCGCGCGCTTGAAACCCTCAACCGCTATGACCTGGGCGGGCTGGAGGTGAGCTACAGCGCCACCGACCACACCGGGCTCGACTATGCCGACCTGTCGATCATCGGCGCCGATGGGCGCTTCCGCCGCTGAGCAGTGCGGCGTCCAGGCCGCGCCGCCGCGTTCACCCCACCGACCCGGATGCCCATGAGCCCCGACAACCCGATGCAGCGGCTGATACGGTGCCAGCGGGCGCTTGACACCTCGCAGGACGGCTTTTGGGAGCGCTGCCTGCGCACCCAAACGGTCTGGTATTCACCGGCCTTCCTGGCGCTGTTCGGCTTTGCCGAGGGCGACCTGCCCAACGCCCGCGGCGCCACCACCGCGCGGGTGCATCCCGACGACCAGCAGCGCTTTCGCGCCGCCTACCGCGAGGCGGTGCAGCGCATCGGCCCGTTCGACTACGAAGTGCGTTTTCTCGATGCCGCCGGCCAGTGGCGCTGGGTGCGCGGGCGCGGGCGGGTGTGGGCCGACGAGGCCGGCCGGCCCGAATTCATCTGCGGCTCGCTGGCCGACGTGCACCACCGCACCACCAAGCTGCACAAGCTGGAGGACCACCGCCGCGAGCTGGAATCGCTGGTGCGCGAGCGCACCGCCGGCCTGGAGGCCGCGCTGGCGCTGGTGGAGCAGCGCCGCCGCGAGGCCGAGCGCGCCAACGCCGCCAAGTCACGCTTCCTGGCGCAGATGAGCCATGAGATCCGCACCCCGCTGAACGGCGTGATGGGCCTCACCGAGCTGGCGCTGCGCGCCGCCACCAGCCCCGAGCAACGCCGCCACCTGGACGCCGCCGGCCAATCGGGCCGGGCGCTGCTGCAGGTGATCAACGACGTGCTGGATTTTTCGCGCCTCGAATCGGGCCATGCCGAGCGGCGCGAGCGCCTGTTCGAGCCCGCCACAATGCTGGCCGACACCTTGCGGGCGGTGATGCCGCTTGCCAGCCGGCGGGATTTGGCACTGATGTACGACTGGGTCGGTGACAGCCCGCAGGTGCTGGCCGATGAAAGCGCGCTGCGCCAGATCGTCACCAACCTGCTGGGCAACGCGATCAAGTTCACCCGTCAAGGCCAGGTGTCGTTGCTGGGCACGGCGCAACTGGCCGACGACGGCCGGCTGGCCGTCACGGTGGCGGTGGCCGACACCGGACCGGGTGTGCCCGAGGCGCTGCGCGAGCGGGTGTTCGAGGCTTTCGAGCAGGGCGACGACAGCCTGGCGCGCCACCACGGCGGCACCGGCCTGGGCCTGACCATCGCCCGCCGGCTGGCCCAAGCCATGGGCGGCAGCCTGCGGCTGGACAGCCCGGCCGAGGGCGGCAGTGTGTTCACGCTGGCGCTGCACCTGCCGGTGGCGCCGGGCGGGCCGGGCACCGCGGCAGCCAAGGCCGGTGCCTTGCCCGACGCCCTGCCGGGCACACCGCCCGGCAATCTCCCCGCCGCACCGCTGCCGGCCGCAGGCCGGCGCGCCTGGGTGGTCTACCACCAGTTGCCACCCGGCCAGTGGCTGGCGGGCCGGCTGCAGCGCCTGGGCTGGCAGGTCGACATCGTGCTCGGCCTGCCCGCGGCCGTGACGAAAGCGCAAGCCCTGGCCCAGGCCCAGGCAGCCACCGGCCCCGGCGCACCGCCGCCCCCCGACCTGGTGCTGCTGGCCGGGCCGGCCTTGCTGCCCGGCTTCGACCTGGCGCCCTTGCGCCAGGCGCTGCCGCTGGCGCGCATGCACCTGTTGATCCGGCCTGACTGGCACGACTCGGTGCTGGAGCCACAAGCCGCCGCCTTGCGCATCACGCCGCTGGTCGCGCCGATCACACCCGCCACGCTGTTGACGCTGGCCAAGCCCGAACCGGCCAGCAGCGGCGCGCCCGAGGCCGACCGGCAGCCCGCCGAGCCGCCCGCCACGCCAACCGGGCTGTGCGCCGGGGCCGAGGTGCTGCTGGTCGAGGACAACCCCGTCAACCAGCTGGTGGGCCAGGCCTACTTGAAGGCGCTGGGCCTGCGGGTACGCCTGGCCGCCAACGGCCACGAAGCGCTGGCGGCCTGCGCCGAGCGCGCCCCCGCGCTGGTGCTGATGGATTTGCAGATGCCGGGCATGGACGGCCTGGAAGCCACCACCCGCCTGCTGGCGATGCAACGCGCCGGGCTATGGCCCGGCGCGCCCATCGTGGCACTGACCGCCCATGCCACCGAAGCTGATCGCGTCGCCTGCCACGCCGCCGGCATGAGCGCGGTGCTGACCAAGCCGCTGTCGCTCGACTTGCTGCGGCGGCAGCTGGTGCGCTGGCTGCCGGGCTGAGGGGTCGCCCGAAGCGCGGGTTGACGGGCGAACGGCATCACCGCCGATGCTCGCAACGGGTCAGCCCAGGAGTTCATAAACATTCGATGAACCCGCTGTAGGCACGGACCTTCAGCGCAGAGGACGGCGCGGAAGTTCTTTCGCAGCCGATAGAGCCAGATGTCCCTGGTGGGCACTATCTGCCAGTGGACAAGGGATTCCTTGCCACGGCCGACAGGGGTGCAGACGTTGATCCAAATGGCGGCTTTGCAGGACGTACCGCGATGGCGATCAGACCCGACGAAAGTTTCGAGCAGAGCGGGATCCGGTCAATGGCGCTGCATCCAGTCATTGGATGATTGGCGGTTGACGATGTGCAAAGTCTTGGAGGCCAGTTTTGCGGAGTGAGTCCACGGCAGGATTAGGAACCGTGCGTTGTATTGAACGAACTACTGCCACTTCAGTCGCTGCGAGTCCGGGCAGCCGACGAAGCTGTCGCTCCCGGCAACTTCCACGCGCCAGCATCGAAGCTGAGCAAGGCGATCAGCTTCGCGCCATCGTAGACGTTGCAGCGCTGGGTGCCAGACATCGGCATTCAGCCCAGGCAGATTCCGTCTAAAATTGACAGCGCCGCATCCATGTGCGCGAACCGCAGGGGAAACTTTGAGCTTGTCGCGCAATTTTGGAACCGGCAGGGCGCCGACTTGGTGTTCACGGAACCCTTAGCCGGTCGCTGCATTGGGGGGCAATCCCCCAACTGGTGGGAATTTGGGTGCCGGGAATACACCTATTTCGCGGCCGCCGACTTCCATGTTCTATTTAGAGATAGAAGGTTTTGAGCATCGCGCCGCTACCCGATAATAATATTTAGTTATTAAATTTGGCCTTATGATTGCCGGGGAAGTGACACAGGCATCTCGCTGTGCGTCACATTTCGAGCAAACCCCGGCATTGGGTTCGTGGTTATTCATTGTGCCGCGTCGCAGTAAATAGAACGTTAGTCGCTAAATTGCAAGGCAACTGGGGAGTGTATGTCAGCATATCTTAACTCTGCTTCATTGAGAGGTCTGGTAGTCTTCTTGCTAGCCACCACTGGTGTCGCGGATTACGTAGCTGCACAGATGTATACCGACCAACCAACAACCCAAACGGTCAACGTTACTGGCTCCGCAGCAAAGTATTCTCCCTCGAACTTCTCCTTCGACTCGCTGAATGTCCCGGATACGCTCGGGCACTTTTATTTCCCTCCGAGTTTCGCGCCTGAAAAATCAAGGGAAGCGCCGATAACACCGGATAATTCCAGGTTACGCTGTGAAGCCATCAGTGCCAACCCGGTACACCTTTTGACTGGAGAGAAGCTTCTCTCAGAATTGGATTTCGAGCAGCGCTCCCTGGGGCAATTAAAGCTCGCGCGCCAATATCGCTCACGCTCCCAAGGTAACAATGCTATGGGAAAGAAGTGGGAATTCTCACTGGACGCGCCTCGAATTAATAGCGCAGTTATTCAATGCCTTAGATCAAGCTGTCGCCCTTACGTTGCGATCGTCACCGAGGTTGATGGCACCCAGAATGTTCTTTACTACACGCAAGGCGATGCATACCGACTTGCAAAGAATAATTTCTCGATGCTGGTTGAATACTCGACTTCCACTGGACGATGGACACTTTGGCGAAACGGCAATCGATATGACTACACCGGCGCCGGGAGAGTTTTGAGTGTTACTACCGACAGTCTCGAGACAAGTCTGACCTACAACCAGCCTGGCGACGAATTACTCGCTGTCACCAATGGGCTCGGGCAATCTGTAAAATTTACATATGATGACCGCCGCATTGCCACAGTGACGGATCCAAGTGGCAGCGTCTGGAGGTATGAATACAACGCAAACGGCATGCTTTTCAGAGTGACCTCTCCAGGCTCCAATGCCTATATAAAGACCTATCATTACGAAGACGCTAACGATGCGACGCTTCTCACTGGAGTGTCCATAAACAGCGAACGTCGAACAATTTATTCATACTATTTAGACAAGCGCGTAAAGGAAAGTGGTACGTTCGACGGCGTTGAACGGGATAGATTTACCTACGCAGCGAATTCAACCACCATGACAGATGCCAGAGGGCTTTCATCGACATTTACATTTACAGCCGTAGCTGGCGAGCAAAGGTTAGCTACCATCTCGCGCGCCAACGCAATTAATTGCCCTCAAGCCAGCGCAACTACAGAGTATGACGCAAACGGCTATATTTCAAAGAAGATGGATTGGAACGGGGTAACATCGACTTGGAGCTACAACGCAAGCGGGCTGTTATTATCTAGAGTGCAGGGCGCAAATTCGGCAAATCCCTTAATCGAGACATATGAATATACTCAATTCAACAAATTATCATCTCAAACCCAACTAGACTCGTCCGGTGTTCCATTTCGCAAATTAACGTACGTTTACTACCCTGGGGTGAATGGCAGAATCGCAACTGAGACCGAGTCAGATCTAATTAACGGATCAAATCGAAGTGTCAGCTACACCTATACCTATTTTGCAAATGGTGCGCTTGCAACCGAAACTAGATCCAGAAGTCTCCCAGCAGGCGGGAGCGCAACTGAGGCGACCACATATGACTCCGTTGGAAATATTACGAAGAAAATCAATGCGGCCGGCCACCTTGATACATTCAGCAATCATGATGGATTGGGGCGTGTCGGTCGAATCGTGGATGCGAACGGCATTGTATTGGATCAAACTTGGAACCCCGATGGCACTATCCGGACCAGCACGCGATACACAACTGCGGGAGCGAAAGTCGCATCGTACTATTACGACGGGGAAATGAACCTTCTTGAGGCTCGGCTTCCAAGCGGCCAGACTATAAGATTCAAGTATAATGCCGCCGGACAGGTGAATGGTGTAGGCGATGGTATTGGGCAATATTTGGATGTATATACCGATTTGGTCACCAATACCGATCAACTACGATCATCGCGCCAAGTGGCTGCGTTAGTGGGTTCAGTGCCAATCCCCATCGCAAGCGGTGAGTTTGTGAAGACAATTCAACGCGACGCATTACGCCGGCCATGGCGACAAGTTGGCAGTGGCGGACAGTTGGAAGTATTTCAATATGACAACAACGGCAACCAGACAATCCGAAGCGACGCGCTCGGGCGCACAACGCGGGTAAGCTATGACGCGCACAATCGCCCACTAACTGTAACTGCTCCCGATAACGGGGTTACACGCTACTCATATGATAATCGAGGGTTTCTTAGTTCAGTTGTTGACCCGCGTGGCCTGACCACAAATTACACCTATAACGGCCTTGGGAAAGTTGTATATATCTCCAGCCCTGACAGCGGGAGTTCTAGATTCTCCTACGATAGCGCGGGTCGCTTGGCGACAAAATCGCTCGCCAATGGGTTAGTCATTGCTTATGCTTGGGACCCACTAAATAGAATGATTTCTCGCAGCAGCGCCGGTGCTTCTGAAGACTATACGTACGATGAAGGCCAATATGGCAAAGGTCGCTTGACACGCATCAATAGTCAAACGGGTCAGACGACCTTTTCTTATGGACCGGACGGCGAACTGCTACAACAAGTAAATATCATTCTAGGAGAAATCTTCACGACTTCTTGGAAGTATGATTCCGCAGGTCGCGTACTCGGATTGACCTACCCCGGCGGCTTCAATTTGAGTTATGCATATGATAGTTACGGTCGACTGTCCAGAGCAACCAGCAATACTGGTGGGGGCTGGTCAACGATAATTGATAACTTGCTCTATCAACCGGCCACCGATGATCTTTACGCCTGGCAATTCGGCAATGGCAAACCTCGTAGCATCACTTTGGACGCTGATCGCCGCGTGACCGCGCTTACCAGCCCTGGTGTTCAAAGTTTGCGCTTAATCTACAACACCACCAACACCATCCAATCAATCGCCGACGATGCGTGGGGATTGAATTCGAGTTTTGGCTATGACGCTGTAGATCGACTAAACAGCGTTAGCAAGGCCGGCGACGATCAAAGCTTCGGTTATGCCGACCTGACCAACCGCACCAGCCAGGTTCGGCGGGGCGTGGGCTACACCTACGGACTGGGAAATGCCAGCAATCGTCTCCTCACTGTTTCAGGCGGCGCCAGTCGGAGTTTTGGCTATGACACCGCAGGCAACCTCACTACTGAGATGCTCAACGGAGTGCCGCTGAGCTACGGCTATGATGCCTTCGGTCGGCTAGCAGGCGTCAATGTCAACGGCAGCCAAATTGGCACCTATCAAAGCAATGCCATGAACCAGCGGGTATCGAAAACAGCCCAGGGCAGTACCAAGGCGTTCGTCTACGGGCCGGGTGGTGAGTTGCTTTACGAAAGCGGCGCAACGGCCACGGCCTACGTCTGGTTGGGTGGCGAACTGCTGGGCATCGCCCGCGCAGGTAGCTTCTACGCCAGCCACAATGATCATCTCGGCCGACCAGAGCAATTGAGTGGCGCCAGCGGCGCCGTAGTCTGGCGCGCAGACAACGCGGCGTTTGGTAGAACGGTTGTGACCGACTCGGTGGGCGGGTTGAATATCGGCTTCCCTGGTCAATACTTCGACGCAGAGTCGGCGCTTTGGTACAATTGGAATCGATACTTTGATCCGAGCATTGGTAGGTACACCCAGTCCGATCCCATCGGGCTGGCGGGCGGGATCAATACCTATGCGTACGTCGGGGGCAACCCAATATCGAACGTGGATCCGAAGGGGCTGGCCTACTTTGGCGCCCGTCCGCTGCAGGGGCTCCCTTGGCTTGGCCCGCTGTCAAACAACCCTCTGGACAACTGGTCGAATACAGCGATAGCCCATGAGCAGTTGTTCTTCGAGGACGGCAAGCTGCCTGGGAATGTAGGGTTCTTTGGCGACTCGAAGCTGCAGACCGAGCCGTCCCCGAATGGCTACAGGCGTCTGCGAGGTCAATACAACGACTGCGTGATGCGAATGGCCGCTCAGGCCGCTTCGATCGGCAAGTACAACCTTGCGACCAATAACTGCCAGAGCTGGGGAGATCGGGCGCGGGAGCAATACGAAAAGCTCATGAGGTCGGGCATTGGTGCTGCGGCTTGCGGACTATGACGCTGGCCTACGTTGTCGCAGCTTTGATTGCCCTCGCCGTGTTCCTGGCGATGGGCGGATCAGACATGCGCCTGAGGATCGGAGTTGCCGTGGGTCTCTTCATCTGTATCGCTGCACTGGCAACGTGGGTCGTCATGGGTGTTAGTGACGAAGCTGCTCCTGGGTCGGTAGAGGTGAAGTCGATTGCTCCAGGGCAGGATCCCCCTGCCTCTGGAGCGAAGTGATCTCGGCGGGTCAGGTCAAGGGTTGCTTCTTGCCTTCAACCGCTCGACGACCTCCCGCGCGGTGATGATGGGGATGCCCTGGAATCTGCCGAATGGAAAGAGGTCGCGCTTGTCGCCCGAGGCGATGAGGTCGGCCACCCGAGTTCGACACCGAGCCGCTGTTTCGGGCCGTTTTCAACCCGCCAAAAACCGCTCCACCAGCGAAAACTGCGCCGGCGTGTTCAAGGCCGGGGCGTGGCCACAGTCGGGCAGCGTAACCACCACTGCGCGCGGGCCGCGGTTGCGCATCGCCTCGGCCACCTCGGGCAGCAGCAGGTCACTGTGGGCGCCGCGCAGCACCAGCACCGGGATCGCCAGCGCATCCCAGGCCGGCCACTGGTCGTAGTCGGCCGGGTGGGCGATGAACTGGCGCACCATCGCCGGGTCATAGTGCGGCGTCACCCGGCCGTCGGGCAGGCGGCGCAGGCTGGTGTCGGTCAGGCGGCGCCACTGCTCGTCGCTCAACCAGCCATAGGGCTGGTAGATGGTGCGGAAGTAGGTTTCCAGCTCGCTCACCGTGGCAAAGGCCGGCGGGCTGCCGGCGTAGCTGCGGATGCGCACCACCGCCGGCGCCGCCAGCTCGGGGCCGATGTCGTTCATCACCAACCGG
>Ga0209181_10006735_pt1 | contig 16005 bp, 7 predicted proteins | sample MAT05_FD_187208 | JGI IMG/M metagenome (GOLD analysis project Ga0209181, IMG submission 187208) | Freshwater microbial communities from Lake Fryxell liftoff mats and glacier meltwater in Antarctica - MAT-05 (SPAdes) (version 2) | ecosystem: Environmental > Aquatic > Freshwater > Ice > Liftoff... | reverse complement strand
ATACGACAGCACCAAATGGCTGGCAGCCCAAGATACCAAACACAATAAATTTTACATACAGGGTAGTTACAAAAGTCCGAATGGTGCCGAATTGTTTTTGGGAACCACCAACCTTCAGAAAGGATCTGTAAGGGTAACTGCGAATGGAAGACCGCTTTCCGAAGGCGTGGATTACGAAGTGGATTATGCATTGGGACGGGTGCGGGTTACAAACCAAGGTTTATTGCAAGGCGGAGCTGAAATCAGGGCCAGTGCAGATGGACAATCTTTCTTCAACATCCAACAAAAAACATTGATTGGTGGAAGGGTTGAACATAAATTTAGCAAAAAATTATTAATTGGAGGAACGGCTTTGCATATGTATGAAAGGCCGCTTACTACAAAAACAAATTTCGGAGAAGAACCCTTGTTAAATAGCATTGTCGGTGCCGACTTGGCTTACAGTTCCAAATCTAGGTTAATTACCCGCATAATAGACAAACTCCCATTTTTAGAAACCAAAGAAATTTCCAACATTACAGCTTATGCTGAATTTGCCAAAATTTATCCGCACAACCACAAATCTCAGGGCAAGCAACGCGGTGTGTCAAATATCGATGATTTTGAAAATGCAGAATTGGCGAACGACTATAAGATGGCGAGCAATTGGGTGGTTTCCAGCGTTCCCCAGAAGCAGCCTGATTTGTTTCCTGAAGTCAGTAGCACAGATAAAACTACATGGTTAAATCATTCTGCAAATTTGTCGTATTATACCATTGACCCGCTTTTCTATAGGGATGCCGATCAACCGGACAATATTAAAAAGAATGCCGATTTAATTTTAAGCGACCATTACCAAAGGCAAATAGACCAAAGGGAAGTATTTCCGCAAAGACAATTTCCACAAGGCACGCCTACTATATTGCCTACCTTGGATTTGGTTTTCCGCCCAGATACCCGGGGCCAATATAACCGCAACACAAACATATCAGACTTAAACATAGACGGCACATTTAAAGACCCATTTAAATCTTGGGCGGGTATTATGCGCAAGGTCGATCAAAATGATTTTGAAGCGGCAAACATTGATTACATAGAAATATGGATGATGGATCCATTTATTAAGAATCCGAATTTAAAGGGTGAATTTTACTTGAATTTGGGCAGTGTAAGCGAAGACATATTGCCCGACCGCAGAAAATCGTTTGAAAACGGATTGCCGACAGATGGCAATTACAAAAATACGGATACCACAGACTTCTCCATCGTTGCTTCTATACCACAAATCAACTATGCGTTTGACAACAGTGTGGAAATATTAAAAAAGCAAGATGTGGGTTTAGATGGAAGAGATGACGATCAGGAGAGAATAGACTTAGATGCAGATTATTTGAAAAAAATCGAAGCCAATTTTGGTTTGGGTTCCAAATTTTACATTCAAGCTGTAAAAGATCCTTCCAACGACAATTTCTCCCATTATTTAGAAGATGGATGGAATTCTGCAAATGCCGATATTATTGGGCGCTACGGACAATACCAAGGAATGCAAGGCAACTCCAATCCTGATAAATATACGGGAAAATATGCAGGACAGCCAAAATCTTCTACTACCATGCCAAATGATGAGGACGTTAACCGCGATTTCACTATGAACCAAAGTGAAGATTATTGGCAGTATCAAATAAAAATTAGTTCCGCAGATTTGCAAATTGGCAAAAACTATGTTGCTGACATTGTAAATTCTTCGGTAAAATTGCAAAACGGCAAAACAGACCCCATTCGCTGGTACCAATTTAAAATTCCCATTCGTCAATATCAAAAAGCAGTTGGAAATATAAGTGACTTTAAAAGCATCCGTTTTATGCGTATGTTCCTCACTGGGTTCAACGATACTGCAGTTATGAGAATTGGTTACATTAATGTTGTCAGGGCGGATTGGCGCAGATATACCAATTCTTTAAAAACACCTGGCGTAGTTATACCCTCTGACCCAAATGATGGTACCAAATTTTCTGTAAGCACCGTGAATTTAGAAGAAAATGGCAAGCGTTTCCCCATTGCTTACGTAACTCCGCCCGGCGTAGTTCGGGTGCAAAACATGGCCAGTTTGGGCACTGTTTTAGAAAACGAACAATCTTTAAGTTTGCAAGCATGCGACCTTAAACCAGGCGACAGCCGTGGGGCATTTAAAACCTTCCAATTGGACATACGCAATTATAAAGATTTACAATTGTTTGTGCATGCAGAAGCCCCAAAATCACCCACTTTGCAAGATGGTGAAGTTTCTGCATTTATTCGCTTTGGAACTGATTTAACCTCTAATTACTACGAATATGAAATTCCTTTAAAGCTAACCCGTGGCAATGTTCCATACCAATTTGCGGGTGGTGACAAACTTACGTGGCCGGAAGAGAATTTGATAGACCTTCCTTTGGATTTGTTTTACCAATTAAAAATTGACCGAACAAATGCATCGTGGCCAATGACAGCGCCGTTTATTAAACCCGGTGCCCGCGGAAAACTCAGCGTAATGGGTTTACCCGATGTTAGCAATGTTCGCATTTTTATGGTGGGAATTAAAAATAACAGTTCAACCCCACAATGTTTTGAAGCCTGGTTTAATGAATTGAGGGTAAAAAACATAGCCAATAAGGGTGGTTGGGCGGCACTTGCCAATATGCAAATGCAGTTGGCAGATTTTGGCCAATTGAATATGGCGGGAAGCATACGCACTATAGGTTTTGGCGATGTAGATAAAAAACTGAACGACCGAAATTTGAGTACCAATCTAAATTACGACATAGCCAGCAATTTGGATTTGGGAAGGTTCTTTCCAAAAAAATCTGGGGTTACGGTGCCAATGTATATTGGATATAGTGAAAACTATATTCGCCCTAAATTTTACCCACTCAATCCCGATTTAGAATTGCAAAATTACCTAAGCAGTATTTTAGATCCCAAGAGACGCGATTTTGTGAGAAAAGCTGCGGAAGATTTCAATTCATTGTACAGCATCAACTTTAACAATGTAAAAATAAATGCACCTAGCGGAAAGAAAGCCAAACCATGGAGCATTTCCAATTTTAATACCTCATACAGTTTTCAAAAGAATTACCGTAGAAACCAACAAATTGAAGAGTTTTTTACGCGAACAACACAAGCCAATCTTGGCTACAATTACACCATTACGACCAAATACATAAGGCCATTTAAAAAACTTAAGCCTAAATGGCTAACCCCTATCCGTGATTTTAATTTTAACCTACTCCCATCTAGTGTTAATGTAAATTATAAAATAAATCGTTTTTACAGCGAAACCCAAAACAGAAATAACAACAATTACCGCCAAATAAATCCAAGGTTGTACGACAAGAATTTTACCATGGATAGGATGTACAATTTCACCCTGCCACTTGCCCAATCTTTGAGTATTAGCTACAATGCTATGGCTACATCTAGAATTCAGGAACCTTATGGCGCTATAAATACCGAAGTAAAAAAGGATTCTATCCGCAAGGAATTTTACACTTTAGGCAAGCCCCGTGAATTTTCACAAACAGTCACGGGTAATTACACCTTGCCTTTTAGCAAATTCGGATTTCTAAACTGGATAAGTTCTACAGTAACATATACGGGGAGTTATAAATGGCAGCAAGGCCCTCCTGCATTTCCTACCTTAGGTAATAATATCCAAAATGCACGCGATATTAACTTAACGGGTACTTTAAATTTCCAGCAGCTTTATCAAAAGTTTCCTTGGTTGCGCAACCTAGAAAAACCAAAGAAACAACCTACCAAAAAAACAAGTCCTGTAGACAAAAAAGAAGGTTATGAATCGGCTATAGAAAAGGCCAAAGATGAGCCGGCGAAGGCCAATTCTGCAAAGGTGGCATTTGGCAATTTCATTTCTATGTTAAAAAATGCAACCCTAAATTTCTCCCAAAAGGAAGGCACTGAATTGCCTGGATTTTCTTACCGTCCTGATTATTTTGGCTACAACTTCTTGCACCAACAGCCTGGCATTCCATTCGTTTTGGGCTGGCAAGAGAACAACATTCAATACAGATTGGCGAATGAAGGCGCACTAAACAAGGACAAACGTCAAAGCAACTATTTCAGAAACAATTATACCCAAACCATTGCGGGCAGTGTAACTCTCGAACCCTTAAAAAACTTCAGAATCCAATTGGATTTCAACAGAAGCAAAACCAACAATTTGCAAAGTCAATTTAGGTGGAATGATACTTCGTTTATCAATCAAGGGTTAACCTCATTGGGGAGTTACCAGGTATCTGGCATATTCCTAAAGACCCATTTTATAAAAGATGCGGAAGGTGCAGGTATTGAAAACCATATCAATCCTGTATTTGAACAATTTAAAAACAACCGCAATACGACAGCTAGGTTACTTGCCCAGAACGATGCGCGCTGGGATGGCACATTTAACAACACTACATCTGCACCCAATGGCTATAGCACCAGTTCGCAAGATGTATTGATCGGTGCATTCTTTTCCGCTTATACAGGTCAGTCACCTAACAAAAGTAACGTTAGCGGCTTTCCTAACATTCCTTTGCCCAATTGGACAGTAAATTACAACGGATTAACCAAAATAAAAGCCATTGCAAAAATTTTTAGCAATATCAACATTCGGCATTCCTATTCTGGCAAATACACTGTTGCCGGGTATACCCAAAACTTGCGTTATGACCCGAATGAAATTTTAACGAAACCTGGTCAGGATTTTGTGCCTAAAAACCAAATTGCCGATGTTACCATTACCGAAGGTTTTTATCCTTTTATAGGTGTAAATATAGCTACCAAAAACAATTGGACAGTAGGCTTTGATTACAAAAGACAGCGGACAGTTAAATTGTTTGCAGCCCAATTTAATGTAACAGAAATGCGCACCAATGACTTCCAATTGACCGGTGGTTATAGAGTTCAAGGATTGGTACTGCCATTCCGCCACCACGGCAGACGTGTTTATTTACCCAACGACTTTAGATTTGATTTAACATTGACTGTGAGTGACAACCGCACTGTAGTAAGAAAAATCAATGAAGATGTAAATAAATATACAGCGGGCATGCGCAATTTCCAATTCCGTCCATCTGTAACCTACCAAATAAACAAAAAGATAAACGCATCAGTTAGATACAACCGCACCGTTCTAAATCCAAAAATCGCCAATCAATATTACACTGCGCTTACAGATTTTGGTTTGGAATTGCGTTATCTCTTAAATTAAAATCTATGTATAAGGTTCATGCCTGGAGTCGAATACAACTCCTTATTCTTTTTTCGTTGGCCAACATAACCTTTGGCCAACAATTGCCTACGGGTCAATGGCGGTATCATTTTTCTTATAGCAAAACCTCTATTTGCGAAGCAGGAAATAAATTTATTTATGCCGCATCTGGCAGAGGGTTTTTTAAAGTAAATGCATTGGACTACGAAACAATGAGACTTTCCTCTTTTGAAGGATTTCATGGCGCTGAAATTACCAGTCTTAATTATTCATCAGACAAGGACATCTTGTTAATTGGCTATGCCGATGGCTTTATTGACTTGTTAAAAAAAGAGAAAGATATTTATTCTATTAATGGGTTCTTTAACAAGTCGTTGCAAGGCGACAAAAGCATTCTACATTGTACTTTCTACCAAAACAATGCTTTTTTGGCAACCAATTTCGGCCTTTTGGTTATTGATTTGGACAAAAATGAAATAAGCGATAGTTATTCTACAATTGGCCCAGCTGGTCAATCCCAAGAAGTATTAAGTACAGCCGTTTTGGGTGATTCCATTTATGCCGGTATCCCTGGTGGAATCATCGCCGGAAAACTAGATCCCAATGTCAATTTAAATGATTTCACCAATTGGAAAAAAGTTTATACTGGCAAAAATGTGAAGCAACTAACCTCATTTGCAGATTCATTGTATTTTTATCAAGATACGGTGCTGTTCAACTACCGTAAAGGATTTGTAAAAAGCCAAAGTGTAAAAGGCAAAGATTATTTTGTGCGCATACAAACTACCAAAGACAATACCATTGTTTTTTACCGTCAAGGGGGTATTTCTAAAATGAATGCGAGTGGAACATATACGTTTACCAACATCAACATAATTTCAAGTGGGGCGCAGGATTTTAACAACAACACTTGGTTTACAACTGGCATTGGCGGTGGGGTTATAAAGCTCACTCCCACAGGCGAGATAGGCTTTGAGCCCAATGGACCTGCAAGCGCGGATGCTTTTGCGATGACCAAAGATGGTGAATTTATGTTTTGCACGGCAGGCGGTGTAAGTAGTACATTTGGCAATTCAAACAACCCAACAGGATTCTATATTTACAATAATTTTCGTTGGCAAAACAACCCTAGTTCTATATTCAATACCAACCTTTTCGATTATACTTACTTGCATTTTAACAAGGTTACCCAAAAAACATATGTAGGTACACATACCAATGGAATGCTAGAATTCAATGGAGCCATTGCAACCAACAAATTCAATGAGAGCAATTCGCCGCTTTTTCGAGATCCTGCTAGCGGTGTTATAAAAGTATCTGGAATGGCCAATGATGAAAATGGAGTGCTTTGGGTTTGCAACTATGGCTCCCCTACCCCACTAAATTATATGACGACCAAAGGTGCTTGGGCCGCAATTCCACTGCCCAGTGGTGATTTCCAAGTAAAAGGCCTGGTGATTGACAACAATGGCTACAAGTGGATGTTGAATGCAGGCAATGGCGTCATTGTTTTTGACGACAACAAAACGCCTGGGAAAACCAGTGACGACAGAATGGTGAATTTAAATACCAGCAATGGATTGCTGACCAATGATGCCATTTCACTTGCCGCAGATAGAAATGGTTATGTGTGGATAGGCACAACCCAAGGTTTAAATGTAGTTACAAATACATTTGACGTTTTTAACCGACCAAAAGTAGATCAATTTGTGATTGAACAAAATGGCACAGTGGGCCATCTTCTCGGCGAGGAAACCATCATTGATATCTGCGTAGATGGAGGCAATCGTAAATGGTTTGCTACCAACAATGGCGTATTTTTGGTAGAGCCAGATGGACAAAAGGTTCTCAATCAGTTCACCACCCTAAACAGCCCTATGCCAAACGACAAAGTAATTTGCATTGGCCAAGTGGGAAGCACAGGCGAGGTGTTTTTTGGCACGGAGAATGGCATTGTTTCTTACCGCAGTGATGCAAGTGATGCAGACAATAAATTTAAATCCTTAAAAATCTATCCAAATCCTGTAAAGCCAGGTTATACGGGGGAGATTACGATTGAAGGATTGGCACAAGATGCTGAAATTAGAATTACAGATGCTGCAGGCATGTTAATATACCAAACAAAAGCCAATGGAGGCACCGCAACTTGGCCTGGCAACCGATTGGATGGCAGCAAGCCCAATAGCGGGGTACTTTATGTTTTTGGAATGAACGCGGATGGTACGGAAACTGCCATGGGCAAATTTATTTATATCCGCTAATTTTTCGAGGCTAAATTGCGATCCATGGCAAAAATTTCCATTACTATTGATTGGTCTGAACTCGATTTATATGGCCATGTGAACAATGTGGCATACTATAAATACATGCAAGCGGCGCGCATTTGTTATTGCGACAGTATTGGTCTCACCGCAATCAACGAAACCGGCAAACTCAGTTTTATTTTGGCGGCCAGCAACTGCCATTACAAACAGAAATTGTTTTACCCAGGAACGATTGAAATTTTAAGCTCGGTATCCCAAATTGGTAACAGCAGTTTTCACTTAGACCACTGCATTTACAACCACAAGGGAGAATTGGTGGCGCAAGGGAAAGATGTATTGGTGATATACGATTACGAAAAAAACCACAAAGTTCAGATAGATGAAATCTTGAAAAACACTTTAAATCAATCCTTATCTAGGCAATATAAATAAAATCAGAATATCATGCGGGGTTTGGAAATTCTAAAACCAAACCATCATAAGCCAACTGCATTCCTATAGGCAGGGAAAGGTTCACTTCTTCATGAAACCCTATTTGATGGCTCATATGCGTAAAATAAGTATTAGGGGCACCAATTTTTTTTGCCATTTCCACGGCTTCCACTAGGGTAAAATGAGAAATATGAGGCTCTTGCCGTAATGCATTTAACACAACAGTGTCGCTGCCTCTAATTTTCTCAATTTCTGCTTCTGAAATGATATTGGCGTCGGTGATATAGGTAAAATCGCCAATTCTAAAGCCAAGAACCGGCAATTTATAGTGCATTACTTCAATGGGAATAAATTCTACGCCATCAATTTTAAATGGTTTATTTTCAATAATGTTAAATTCCAATTCAGGAATCCCTGGATATTGAAATTCTGAAAATATATAATCGTATTGTTTGTAAAAACTATCCATAACCCGCTGGCGCAAATAAACAGGAACTGCAGCATTTTGCAGGTAATTAAATGGACGCATGTCGTCTAAACCGGCGGTATGGTCTCGGTGTTCATGCGTAAATAAAATTGCATCTAACCTATTTATTCCGGCCCTTATCATTTGGTATCGAAAATCGGGGCCGGTATCAATGACAATGCTTAAACCCTTCACTTCAAGGTGAATTGAACACCTCAGCCTTTTATCCCGGGGGTCTGTAGATAGACACACGGGAGAGTTGCACCCAATAGAGGGGACGCCTTGGGATGTTCCTGTACCTAAAAAAGTCACTTTCATGATTTAGGCTGCGAATCTAACCCATGGTTAACTATTTTTTTCAATATGGGTTACAAAATACATGTCTAATTCTCCTTTATTCTTGGCCAAAACTTTACCTCTATGTTCAAAAACAAACTCATTTTGTGTTCTCAAGTGCGTTTGACCTGAAACATTCACCCGGCCCTGTTTTCCGTTCTGTTCCATCCTTGCCGCAGTATTTACCGTGTCGCCCCAGATATCAAAGGCAAATTTATTTGCTCCAACTACACCAGCTACAATAGGGCCACTATGAATTCCAGCTCTGATTTGAAAAAAATGATTCTCCCCTAATTCTGTAATCTTTTTGACAAAATCCACCAATTCTATGGCTGCGTTAATTGCACAAGTTGCATGTTTTTCATTTGAATCGCCAATACCAGCTACAGCCAAATAAGCATCGCCAATGGTTTTTATTTTCTCTAGACCATTTCTCTCGACTATCTTATCAAATTCACAAAAATAATAATCCAATTCCTCCACCAATTTTTTAGGTCCTAATTTTTCCGAAATCTGCGTAAAATTAACAATATCGGTAAAAAGGACTGAAACATCTGAGAAAAAACGGGCTTTGGTTTTGCCATTTTCTTTTAATTCATCTGCTACATCTTTAGGCAACACATTGAGCAAAAGATTGTCGGATTTTTGTCTTTCATTTTCGATTTCGCTTTTTTGTTGTTCTAAAGCTTTACGGTGAATGCCTAAAATTTGATTCTGCCGCGAAATTTGGTAAGTTCTTTCGCTTATTTTTTGCTCTAACTCACGGTTGGCTTTTTCCATGGCTCTTTGGGCAATCAATCGTGCTTTTGCTTCTTGTTTTAATGTAAAACTTAAGCGATCCGCCAGCGCCATTGATAAAAGGGCTATTTCTATAGAAGTTGAAAATGGAATCGCAGCAATAACCCAATTGTTTGTAGGTAAAACCCCAAAGTTTGCGCATATATAAACAATAACTCCGCAGTTGGCAATGAGGTAACCCTGTGCAAAAAACAATGCCGGTCTGTATTTTGTTCTTAAAACAATGATTGCCGCTAAAATTATTGTAATACTTCCTAATACAGCGCTACCTTGAACCATAAGATTGGCTGTAGAAGTATTGCCAATAAATAACACTAAAAACGAAATCAAATCCCATGCTATAAGTAATGTTAAAATCAAATTAACAATAGGTGCATTTTGTTTTGTATTTAAAAAATACTTTACAAAAAGCAGCGAACCAATACCACCAATACCTGATAAAAGAGGCGGCATTATTTCTTGCAACCAAATATTTTCTGGCCAAAAATAATGGAATGAGTACCCTTCGAGAGTTGCAATGAGCATACCAATACCAAAACTATAAAGACAATAGTATAAATATGCTTTTTCCTTTGTGGTTAAGAAAACAAAGAAATTATACAACAACATCAACCCTATCCATCCAAAGAAAATACCGTACAATAGATTTTTGTTAGATTGGCTGTTGGCTTTGGCTTCTAGAGAATAAATGGCAATTGGAAATCTTGTAAGGTCTTTTGCAACCACCCTGATGAAGACTGTAAATTCAATCCCAGGAAGAAGATTTAAGGGTGTAAAAAAAGACCCCGTATTTATGGGTTTAAATACTGCCGGATAGCGGTCTCCCAAATGAATCTCTTGAACCTCCCCTCCAGCGAAGATATACACATCAATAGAATCGCTAAGTGGATTGTCAAAATCGAGGTACCAGGTTGAAACTGAATGGGAAATTAATTTAAATCGATACCATTCTGCCTCAGAAAACATAGGTATATTTAGTTTTCCCTTTTGCGTTTTTTCCCAATCTGATTCTTTAAAATTTTTCTGTATATCCCTAATATTTAGAGATTTTTGTGAAAATTTAAAATGTTCGCAACTAGCCGTTAAATCATAATAACCATTGCTATCATTGAGAACAACGGCAGCAGGCAAAGCATAGCCATCACAAGCAAAAAAACTTAAACAAAATACCAGAAACTTTATCCTAATTTTCATTTTTTTCTATGATGAAATAGGAATCGTAATTGTTATCTGACACATTGTAATTCCCTGAAAACATGCTACGGTAGCCTATTTTCAGCAATTTCCAAACACGCAAAGAAACCGCCAACTTTCCTGGTGCAAGCTTCATTGATATTGCGGCTGCTTCTTCCACAGGTTGGCACCAATTCTCATATTCGGCATACCTAGTTCCTACAATGTTATCAAAAATTTCGCCAGCTTGAATCCCTATTTTAGGAAATAAATTTAAATATTGACTGATGTCTTTATTTGAGTTAAATGTTTCAAGTATGGCCAAACACATATTTGTCATGCTATAAACAGCATTTTCAACCGTTTGGGTGCTTGATGAATAAAACACAAATTCTTCTGAAATGGTATAAACTTTAACCATTCCAAATTTTTCGGCATATTGATCAAATGTATTGGTAAAAAATTCAATATAGGCTTCATCTTTATCGGGTTCGTGCGCATTTATTGCGGCCAAATTAATGCTTGTATATAGAAAAACATGGGCATATGCTTTGGGTAGCTTTTTTCTCCGTGGAGCCGGCAGCAATCCAAAAAGTGCATGCTCAGAAACCGCTTTTTGTTTTAAGATATTTACATTTATTCGTCCGGTAATAACCAATAACAATATCATTAAAATTAAAATACATATAAAACCAAACCATATCCACCTCGATTGCCGCACTTTACTGTTGATTGCAATCTCTTTTTTTATCTGTTCTACCCTAATTCGGTCGCTATTTCCTGCTTTTTCCACACGCGATTGTATTCGCAGCGTTCTTGCCACTTGTTTTTCGCTAAAAACAGAGTCACTCAAACGTTCATATGATTTTAAATGCCCGAATGCTAGTTTGATATCCCCTTGTTTTTCCGCTATTTTCCATAAAATTTGGTGCGCCGACTTTTGAAGATCTAACGCTTTTATTTCCACTGCCGATTTTAAAGATGCGTAACCCAAATTACTCGCCTTCCCCAAATTGCCTTTTCTATAATAAAACTCGGCTAGCAACCTTTCGGTTTCGCCGAGCATATACTTATTGCCATTTACCTCAGAAATACGCAAAGATTTGAGTAAGTTTTCTTCTGCTGCTTTTACATTTCCAAGTTTTTCATAAACCAGTCCTACATTATTTAAACTGGTTGAAATTACATATTCATCTCTTATCTCTCTCCGCAAACTCAATGCTTTTAAGTGATAAGCCAGAGATTGAGTATAATTGCCATTCCTAAATTGAATGCTGCCTATATTGTTATAACAGTATCCAAGACCTGGTTTGTCATTTAGTTTTAATCTCAAATTCAAAGACTTCAAATAACATTCATTTGCCAATGCAAAGTTTCCTTGATATTCATATACCATACCAAGATTGTTTAGCGTCATCCCCATGCATGACGGATCGTTTATTTCTTGCGCATAGTTGTTGCCTTCTGTGCAATAATCTAAAGCATTGGCATAGTCTCCAAGGTCAAAATACACGAGTCCCAAATCCGTGGACCCATAAACCAATCCCTTTTTGTAGCCCAATGCCCTGCTTAAGGCAATTCCTTTGTTAAAAAAGCCAATGGCAACTTTATAATCTGCCAAATAATAATAAGCATTCCCAATTGCATGTAAAGCTTCTGCAGCGCACCTTTTGCAATTTATACTTTGAGAAATTGCATACGCTTTTTCTGCAGTTAAAAGTGATTGTGCAAAATTTCCACCACGCAAAAAACTATCACACTGCCTTAAAATAAATACGGATTGCACAGAATCGTTGGTATTTCTGGCATTGATTTCAGCCTGCACATTTAAAAACAGGAAAACCCACAGCCAAAAACGAGCTATAAATCCAAATTTACCGTGTAATTTTTTGATGAACAATGAAAAACTTACGTACGAAAGTAATAGGTTCGGGCTAAAGTAGCCACTTTTACCCTATTTTTTCATCCAAGTAAGTTTTCAATCTCGAAATATTAGGGACTTCCATGTTATTTACCCCTTTTTGATTGCTGAGATAAATACTTACCCAATCTAAAATATGAATCACTTCATAAATACGAGACAATGAAAACTTTGGCACCCCCAATTCTACTGGAACGTTGTTGTGGGAAGTCAACAATTGTTTCAAATAAGCAAAACGCATGTCAATCTTAGGATTGTTTCCACTATTTAGAAAAATAAAATTTGTATTCTGCTTTTCATAATAAGATTCAATCATATTGTGATTGGCCTCAGGAAGCACACTCACAAAGGCTTCTCCTTTTGCATTTTCTTGAATTTGCTGGCAAAACCTGATAGCTACAGCCTCAAAAGCACCATCGCAGACAACCACATATTTGTTCTGGGCATTGGTTCCAAAAGCAGCAATTATCTCAGCTGCTTTTTGTTTATGGCTAGCATTGTTAGACAGTTCCACTGCTATTTTATGCAAATCATCAGCAATAGGCCTTTGGTTAAATTCAGCCAAAATCAACAACAAACAAGAAAGTGAAAAACCCAAAGCCATACGGGGTTGATAACCCTTTTCTACAAGGTAACATTGAATGCCTTCTTCGCCGCAAAAACGGGTTAAAAAACCACCACTGGAAATTGCCAATATTTTACATCCGCGACTTTTGGCTTCTGCAAAAAGACTGAGGGTTTCTTCGGTATTTCCGCTATAAGAAGAAAGAATAACAAGTGTTTTTTCGTTGGCAAATGCCGGTAAATGGTAATCGGATACTACTTCAATGGGTACTGGAAAATTTGGAGAAAATAGTATTTTGGAAATTCTACCGCCAATACCAGATCCCCCTAAGCCTCCTATTACAACGTTTTGATAAGAATTAAGTGAAAGTCCATGTGGCTTCCATTGATCAAGTATAAACCCAATCTGTTTGTAAAAATTGTCCAGTGAAATTTCGTGGGTAATCAAATCTAAGGGTTAATAAATATTCTAAGGTTTAATTCCAACTGAATTTGTATCTATAATCTTGCACCTCTGCAGATGAACGCAATACTTCTTGCAAGCGATTCATCAGATATTGGGGTTGGTTCATAAAATCCATTGCATCTTCTAATCCAGCTTTAGGAACTTCAACTTTATCCTTTCTGTTGATCCAAATTACAACAGTTGCACTAGCGCCAGAAACAGGCTTGCTTAATACTTGCTCTTTCACACCAAATATTGCGCCCAAAATGCGGGGTTCGTTATACAATTGGGGGATAAAATTACCACCCATTTTTAAACCATCTAAGTCTATTAAAGTTCCACTCGTTTTTTGTGCCAATTCTTCAGGCGTTTTGCTAGCTTTTATTGCCGCTAAAAATTTCTCTTCTAATTTTTTACCTTTCAATTCATTGCGAACCAGTGGTTCCAACTTTTCTTTCACATCAGCCACAGTTGCGTACCCTGCTTTGCGAACATTTGTTGTCATTACAACCATATGTCGAGAAGAAAAAGCGAATACATCTGAAACATCGTTGGCTTTGCGACCCTCTTCAAACAACCAGATTAGGATGGCTTTGGTATCCGCTGCTTGATCCAAACCAGGTATGCTTCTGTCGTCGGTTTTAATCCCCTTTTTCAATCTAGGTGTTAATGCCATTTTATCGCGTACAGCTTCAAAACTTTTAGGATCACTTTGGTTGATAGAGCTATAAAATTTACGGCTATCCACATTCACCAACTTTACCGTTTCAGGTCCAGGAGAAACTGTAATTGTTTTTACACGGTATTTCAATTGGGTAAAATCTGGATCATCCAAAGCTTTCATAACATGATATCCGAATTGTGTTTTAACAACCTCGATAGTTCCCTTTTTGGCGCGAATACAGAATGCCTTATATTCTGGAACGTATGTATTTGGATCTGCCCAGCCATAATCACCCTGATTGGTTGCAGAACCTGGATCCATGCTCCATTCCGCAGCTAATTTCCCCAAATCGCCTCCACCGCGCACTTGGTTGGCCAATTCGTTTGCTTTTAACAAAGCTGCAATTGAATCTTTAATAATAACTTTATTGGGTGCCGCGCTTCCGTCAAATTTTATAAGTATGTGGGCTACGTGCGTCATAGGCATGCTGTCTCTTTTTTCTGCAATTTTTTGGTAGATGGAATATTTTCCTTCTTTGTAAAATGGACCTACAACCTGCAAAAGGGTAGAAGGCCAAACTTGCTCTGATACTTCTTTGGGTGCATCTGCGGGTAATTTTCCGCGTGATACAAACCCAACAACACCTTCACCCGCAGTATCTGGCTTGGTTTCAGCCGCCATGGCTTTTGCCGCAGCATCTGCTTGGTCATTGGCATACATCGTGTCGCCTTTGCTAGGAATAACGTCCCAAACTACATAAGAGATGTCTCTAGAATCAAAATTTTGTTTGTACTCTTCTTTGTGTTTGTCTAAATATTCTTGCAATATTGCGTCGGTAATTTTAATATCCTTGTCCAACACAGTATTGAAATTTAAAGATACCAATTTGCCAACAACACCTTGGTTTGTGGCAATGTAATTATACCCGCGTTCATTTTTAGGGGTATAAACACATTTGCTAATGTAGCGCGCGTACCTTTGTTCAATAGTTTTTTCTTTCATATCATTAAAGAAAGCCAACAGTTGGGCTTTTGCTTTAGGATTGTTTTGAACTTGATCGCGGTATTGTTTAAGCTTAATCGGGTCATATTTACCATCCGTTTGCAAGCTTTGCTCTTGCTTCAACTGATCCGCAGGATATTCGCTAGCAACCATTTCATTGAAATCTTCCTCAGAAATATACAAACCGGCTTTTTTAATTTGAGAAGCGACTGTTTTGTCACGGAGTATGGAAGTCCATGATTGCTCAAACATTTCACGTTCCGTGTTTTCGGTTACTTTAAAATTGGGGTTTTCAGATTCCCTGGCATAAACCTCTTGTGCGCGCTTGGTTAATTCTGGTTCGTGTAATTTTTCACCAAAAATAACACCAACCACATCTTGGTCGTCTTTGCCCATACCAGATATTTTGCTGCCGGAGATAATATCTCCGACTACGAATAGAATAAGTGCCGCAATAATTGCAATAACCACTGCGCCAGAGTTTCTAAGCTTTTGAATAATAGCCATAGTTTTCTTAAAAAAAGGACGGCAAAAATAAGGATTTCTATACTTAAAAACCATTTTATGTAAGAAATTCATTGAATGCGGGCAATTTAAAATCAAATTACACCCCAAAATCGACACCTACATGCGTTCAATATAAAAATCGCGTTCGATTTTTTTACCTTTAAATGACAGTGTTACCTTGTAAACCCCTGCCGGTAATTTTT
>Ga0209181_10006732_pt1 | contig 16008 bp, 7 predicted proteins | sample MAT05_FD_187208 | JGI IMG/M metagenome (GOLD analysis project Ga0209181, IMG submission 187208) | Freshwater microbial communities from Lake Fryxell liftoff mats and glacier meltwater in Antarctica - MAT-05 (SPAdes) (version 2) | ecosystem: Environmental > Aquatic > Freshwater > Ice > Liftoff... | reverse complement strand
ATTGACGGCAATGATGCTAATAATACGTTTTTCCAGCAGTCTTCGGGACGGACGGGCGTACGGAATCCTTATGCGTTTTCGCAGGAGGCGGTGGCGGAGTTTCAGGTGAACACGAACGGCTACGCGGCGGAGATTGGCCGGGCCGGGGGCGGGGTGATCAACGTGGTGACTAAGTCGGGGAACAACGAGTTACACGGGTCGGCGTTTTGGTTTTTGCGGCAGCGGTTTTTGAACGCGAATACTTTCATCAACAACTCGCGGGGAATTGCACGGCAGCCTTACGACTTCGACCAGTTCGGCGGGACGGTGGGTGGGCCGGTCGTGAAGAATAAGTTATTTTACTTTGTGTCCTATGACGGCCAACGGAACTTGCAGCCGGTGGCTCCGCTGCCGGCGTTGAATATCGCCGCGGGGTCTCCGCAGGCGGCGGTGGTGGCGAGTTTAGCGCAGTATTTTGTGCCTTACACGCAGGGTTCGAACAATAATACGTTTTTGGCGAAGGCCGATTGGACCATTAACGATAAGAGCAATTTGACCATTCGTTATAACATGGGCCGTTTTACCGGGAAGAATTTTGAAAACGGCGGAGCACAGCGGGCGCAGGAAGCCACCGGCAATAGCCAGAATAATACGGACAACGTGACGGGTAGTTACACGCGGGTGCTTTCGCCGACGATGCTTTATGACGCGCGCGCCACTTACTTGCAGGATAAGGCGCCGGGCGAGGCGAACTCGGCGGGTCCGGAAGTGAACATCTTCGAAGCGGGCGCGCGGGTGATCAGCTACGGGCGGAACTCGTTTTCTCCGCGATTCACGAACATCAAGCGTTTCCAGACGATTCATTCCGTATCGAAGACGGTGGGTACGCACACGATGAAGTTTGGGGCCGACCTTAACTTCGACCGGATCGCGAACTTTTTCCCGGGCAATTTTTCGGGTATTTACACCTTCAACAGCTTGGCGGATTACGCCGCGAGGCGGCCGTTTTCGCTGGTACAGGGGTTTGCGGGGCAAGGGACGGACGGGGCGACAACAAAGCCGAACGTGAGTGAATACGCCTTTTACGGGCAGGATAGCTGGCGGGCAACCGATCGATTGACTTTGAATCTGGGCTTGCGCTACGACCTGTTCCGGTACGCCGAGGGTAGTGTATTGAACCCGAACGCCGGGTTGGCGGCGGGCCGGCTATTGACGAATCGGATTCCGCGGGACAACTCCAATTTTGCGGGGCGCGGCGGATTCGCCTACCGGGTGACGAAGTCGGACCGGATGTTGATTCGGGGCGGACTCGGCGTGTTTTACGTGCGGACCCCGGCGATTGTGACCGGGACGTCGCATTCGCAGAACGGGATTCAGGTGCAGGGCTACACGCTGCTGTCGACGAACCCGGCGCAGGCCGGGCTGATTCCGGTGTTTCCGAATGTTCTGTCGGGGCCGCCGACGCTTGCGCGGACGCCGGATATCTATGTGTTCGACCCGAGTTACCGGACGCCCCGGAGCTACCAGTGGAGTTTGAATCTGGAGACTCGGCTGGCGGCCGACTACTTGTTAACGCTCGGTTACCTAGGAGTGCGCGGGCAGAACTTGACGCGGACCCGGGACATCAACTTGCAAACGCCGGAAGTGATTTCGGCTTCGATTGCGGGCGGGAGCGGCGTGAGCTTTTTGCGGAGTCCGGGACGGGTGAATCCGGCGTTTGGGCGTATTTCGTTGTTTGAAAGCGCGGCGGATTCGATTTACCACGGTGGATTTGTGCAGATTGCCAAGCGGTACGGGAAGAGCTTCCAGTTTCTGGCGAACTATACGTTCTCGAAGGTGATTGACACGAAGCCGGACGCGACGAGCGTGGTGGTGGGGGCGGATGATGCCAAGCAGGTGTTGAATACGCTGAATCCGCGGGCCGACCGGGGCTTGGGCGATGCCGATGTGCGGCATCGGACGGTGATTTCGGGCACTTGGGACATCGACTATGCGAAGGGCTTGCAGAATCCGGTTTTGCGGGCGGTGCTGCGGGGATATCAGGTGGGACTGATTACGCAGATCCAGAGTGGGCGGTGGTTTTCGGCAAGCGTGGCCGGGGACTTGAACAACGACGGTTCGACAGGGAACGAGCGGCCGGGCTTTATTGGCCGGAATACGATTGAAGGGCCAGGGTTTGCCTCGGTGGACGTGCGGTTGTCGCGGGACATCAACGTGTACCGCGAGCGGATGAAGTTGAAGTTGATTTTCGAGGGCTTCAACGTGACGAACCGGGCGAACTTCAACAATTTCGATCGGACGCCATTTGCCTATAATGCGACGACCCGGGTGTTTACGGGTCGGCCGCAGTACTTGACCATGACGGGTTCGGGGGATCCGCGCATTCTGCAATTGGCGGTGAAGTTGACGTTCTAAAACGTGTCAAGAGAAAACACAAAAGCCCACCGGATTAATCGGTGGGCTTTTGCCGGTTGGGGTTGCGAGCCGGTTAGAAGCCCATGCGCAGGCCAAAACGGAAGGCGCGCTGGGATACCCCATCGCGACCGTTATTGGCCAAGCCGGTGACTTCAAAGACGCCCGAGCGGAACGTACCGTCCGGGTTGGTGCGGAGGTTCGAAATGTTGTTGCTCGGGTTGCCAAACTGCGGAGTGTTGGTGACGTTTAGCATCTCGATACGAAGCTGCGCGGTGAACCGTTCTTTGGCCTTGAATTGGCGGAAGATCCCGATATCGCCGTTGGCGAGGCGGGGTCCGCGGAGGGCCATGAAGCCGACGTCGCCGAAGCGGGCATCGGTAACGGGCTTGAAAGCGGTGAAGTCGAAGAACGGTTGTCCCTGACCGACCCTACCGATTTTGGTGACAGCACCTTGGCGGACGTAATCGGCGCGTTGGGTAGAACCGGAGAATAAGTTCAAAGACGCACCGTCGGCGGTGACGTTGAAGGGTGCACCGCTATAAGCGCTGACGAGGCCATTCAACTGCCAACCGCCGGCGATGGCCGCCATCACACCGCTCTGCAAGAAGGACTTGCCCTTGCCGAACGGGAGTTCCCAAACCGAACTGATGTTGAGGTTGTGGGTCCGGTCGAAGTCGGTGAGAGACCGATTCAGGTTGTAGAACGGAAGGGCCTGGATGGCCGGTCCGCCATCGCTGTTGGAGTTGCAACAGACTCCCATGGCTTTCGAATAAGTGTAGGCTACGTTCATCGAGTAACCCTTAGCAAAGCGCTTCTCGAGGGTGGACTGGAGCGAGTTGTAGCTGGTATGGCCGATGGGGGTGAGTAACTGGGTGGTAACGCGGCGGCCGAATTTGGCGAAGTAGGGTGCTCCGTTGATGCCGGCTCCTGGGACCTGACCCGCGTTCAGGTCGAGATTGCCGGTTTGGTTGACTTGCCGATTGGCGACATAGCCGGCCTGGTAAACGAACCCTTTGCCGATCTGGCGTTGAATGGTGAAATTCCAGCTCATGATGTAGGAGCGGGTGAAGGAGTCTCCCGCGCTGATGACGCCGTAGTTTACCGGAAGGTCGATGATGCCATTGCCGAGGCTGGGAGTTGGGATGCTCGGGATGCCGTCGTCGAGGCGGCTGAGCTGGGCGAATGCGTTGGGGGCGTTGCCGTTAAGGATGACTAGGATCGGGAAGTTCGTCCGATGCGTACGGGCGAGATTCCACGGGTCGAAGTTGATGCCGAAGCCGGTGCGGATTACGGTTTTGTCGTTCGGCCGGAAGGCGATTCCGAGTCGGGGTGAGAAGAGCAGCTTCTGCTGCCTAATCCCGCAATCCTTCGGGACGAGGCCGACGCCACAGACGAGCATCTTGTTGTTGGCGAAGTCATAGCGTTCGACGCCGCGGTCGGCGCGGGTCGGCATGGGAAAGAATTCATAGCGCATGCCGTAGTTGAGAGTCAGCTTGCGATTGACGTTCCAAGTGTCCTGAATGTAGGAGGAAAACATGCTGGTGCGGGTTCTGTATACGTCATCAACTTGCAGGAGACGACCGAAGTTGTTGGTGGCACCGAGCATGAACGCGCCCCAGGAGTTGAACTCGTTGGCCGAAGCGCCACCGTTGGTCTGAGTGGGACCGCCGGTGAAGGTGAAGCCGCCCGGTGCGCCGTGGTTGGCACCGGAGAACTCGGGTTGAAGATGGTTCATGTTCATCTTGTAGTAGTCGAAGCCGAAGCGGATGTTGTGTTTGGCGCGGGTCAGGTTTCCGTTAGCGACGTATTGGAATTGAGGGTCGCGACGGTTGTACGGCATGAAGGCATCGGGGATGCCGAAGTTGGTGAAGTTCGCTACGGAGAAGCGCGGCCAACCGCCTTCGAATGTTCGGGTGCCATTGGTTCCGGGTAGCTTGAGCAGGTCGCGACCGAAGTTTTGGTCGAGGCCGGGTTGCTCCACCTTGGTGTTCATCTGGGTGAATCCGAAGTAGGAGTCGATGATGAAGGTGGGCGTGAGGACGTAGGTGGATGCGATGGTGGTGGAGTAAGTCTGGCCGACGGCGGTACCGACGTTGCCACCGGCGCTGGAGATGCCGGGTCCGATCAGTTCGCCGAGCATGCCTTGGTTGCTCATGGTGTAGTCGAGGACCGAGAAGCGGCCGTACATGGTCCACTTGTCGGTGATGTTGTAGTTGATTTTGGTGTCGGCGGTATTGCGATCGAACAGGAAATTGCCCACGGCGAAGTAGTTCTGCTGAATGAAGGCAGAGGGCACGTTGGGATTGGGGAGTTTACCGGCTAAGGTGCGGGCGGCGGGGCTGAGACGATTGGCCGGTAAGACGTTCCCGGCGAACGGGGTACGGTTGCGGCCCTGTTCATCACCGGTGAGGGGGTCGAAGACCGGGCGGTCGGTGGCGGAGAGGTCTCCGGAGCGCATGGCCGAAGTTGGCATGGTGCCGAACTGGTTGGCGAACTCGCGGCGAGTCGTGCCTTCGTAAGCGGCGAAGTAGAAGAGCTTGTTCTTCTTGATCGGGCCGCCGACGGTGGCGCCGAACTGGTTGAAGATGTACTTGGGATTGCGCTGGCCCTGGGGGAGAAAGAACGGCTTGGCAATGACCTTATTATTCGTGTTGTAAAGGAACGCCGAACCGTGGAGGTCGTTGGTACCGGACTTGATCTGGACGCTGATGGATGCGCCGCCTGCGAGACCCTGCTCGGCCGAGAAGGAGTTGGTGACGACGTTAACCGTCTCGATGGCTTCGAGCGAGGGGACGTACGCCGAGATATGGGGGAGCCAGATGTTCGTGGAGCTCACGCCGTCGATGCGGGTGTTGACCGAGGACCGGGTGGCACCGTTGACATTAGCTTCCAGGGAGCGGGAGGGGTTCGAGGGGACCGAATGGGCGTTCCGCGGGGGCGAGAAGCCGGGTATGGTTACGAGCAGGTTCTGGTAGTTTCGACCGATGGGAACCGGGAGGTTGATCAACTGCTTCGCCGTAACTTCAGAGCGGACTTCGGCGCGATCGGTTTGGAGCGCGGCGCTGGAGGCTTCGACGTTGACGGTCTCGGTGACGGCTCCGATTTGGAGGGCGACGTCGACGCGGATGGTCTCGTTGACGTTGATTTCGGTTGTGTTCGAGATGCTCTTGAAGCCATCTTTCGAAATGCGCACGTCATAGGTGCCGTTCTGGATCGTGGCGAAGGTGTAGCCACCTTCGTTGTTCGACACGGCTTCGCGGACGAGTCCGGTTTGTTTGTTGGAGATGACGATTTTTGCGCCGGGAACAGCGGCGCCGGAAGCGTCTTTTACGGTGCCGAGCAGGGCGCCGTACAAAATCTGGGCGAGGGCGGCAGGTGAGCTTTGAAGAACAAAGTACACAAGCAGAGCCGCCATGCTGCAACGATGCAGCCGCGAGAGAATATTCATGAGAGACCCCTAACTACTAATAATCGATTCGAACCAGGGAAGCCGAGACAAACTTCGCCTATTAACCATACTGTAATCGCAGCGCAGATTGAATGCAACGCGGTGTTCGTCCTGCGTCCTTCCCGGCTGAAGTCCATGCGGTCGGTAAACTGGGATCGCGCAGACGAAAAACGAGAGCTCGGAGCCTCGCCTGCGGTAGTTGAGTTGAGCTTGCGCGGAGGAGGCTGTTCGTGGAGAAGGGACTTCGATTGGCGTTGGAGCCTTTCAGGCAAAAGGGGAAGTTTGGTCTATAGCCCGTGGGATTTGGGGTCGACGGTCCGTTGATCGACGACTGGTTGATGGTTCGAGAATTGGTGTAGGAAGGCCGTGGTGGAGTGGCCAGCGTCCGGGTGCGGTGTCCGCGGACAGGAGGGCTGATAAGGGCATCAGTGATGCTAGAGTGAATCATCATGAGCATCCGTACGACCGTGGTGTTGGATGAAGACGTTCTTGAGCGAGTTCGGGAGCGAGCGCGGGACGAAGACGTTCCGTTCCGGACCAAGCTGAACGACTTGCTGCGGGACGGGTTGGCAAAGCAGCCGGCTAAAAGCCGGGCTCCTTTCGTAATCGAAACATTTTCTATGGGCGAGTTTTCTCTGCATTTTCCGATTCGGCTTTCCGATATCGATGCGCTTGAAGACGACGGGCGATGGGGAAAGTCTGAGTGATTCTGCTGGATGTGAACATTTTGCTCTATTCCCACAATCGGGACGTTGCGGCGCACGATCGCTTCTCGGAATGGTTACAGAGCGCCTTGCATGAGGGGGGGCTTCTCGGAATTCCGTCGCATTGTTTTATGGCGTTCCTTCGGATTTGCACTGTGCCGCGAGGGTCAGCTATTTCGTTGAGCCTCGCCGAAGCGAAAGAGGTGAGCCAGGGTTGGAACGAATCCCCCATCTTGTAATCCCCGAACCGGGGAGTCAGTTCGGGCGGGTTCTCCAGGAAGTGGACAAGGACAGCCAGGCTCGTGGACGACGCTAGTCAGATGCCTATCTAGGGTATTGATATAGCTGGTGACACCAGGACACAATATCCCGACTAGGAATCCGCAATTCGCTTCTTTTCCGCCACCAAGGCGTTTAATTGGCCGATACGCATCCTCATCCTTTGAAGCTCATTTTGATTTTTTCGTTTTTCAGAAAATAGGGCAACGCCAACTGCAATACAGCCGATCAATAACCACAAACCAGCTTGAGCATCGCGCGTAGCCACGAATAGTCCAACGACGAATATTATGACTCCGCACCCGACTCCGGTACACGAGTCCGCAGAGTCACTTTTCGATAGCTTATCTTCACCGGCTCGAAGTTCCTTCAGTTCGGACGTATCGTGCAATCGCCAGTTCCGCCGCCGTCTTGTCCGTTCCGATCTGGACTCTCTTGATGGCCTCCGTGACCGCTCTGAGCGACACAGTTCCACCACGACGTTGAACGATTAGTTCAGTGCCGCAATAGCTACAAGCAAAGCGCTCCATATCGTCGTAAACATTCAGTTTGGATCCGCAATTGGCACAGCTCAGATTGATGAAATGTTCGGGCATTTCGTGTTGTTGGTGTTTTTCAACAGAATACCGCACTATAGTAGCTTTCTCGATGGTCCATGTGATGGTCTCTGGGTCGGAATGCCAAAGACACCGACTCTTAAAGATATTGCGGCTGCGGGGTTGATCAAGAACGATGTTGAACTGGTCTGCGTGGTCCGGGGAGCAAAGACCTTCCTAGATAATCTGAATGGGTTGGACCTGTCTTCGTCGGAGTACAGGCGCTTCTCGGCCACGCTGAAGAGAGATGGAAAAATCCATTTCGATGGCCAAGCGTATCCATACCCCGCTACGGCTGGAAGAGCGGTCCGACGGATTGTGGAACAGCGGTCAGACTCGATACCGGAGAAAACAGGTGGTTGGCTCTACTGGCACTTCAAGGACGAGCATAGCCGCAAATGGTGTCAGATCGAAGACCTACGAAGACAGGCCGAGTCTCAAAAACGGGATTGATAACTACCACTACGCGCCAGAAGAAGATGCCGCCGCCTCCTGAATCGAATGAATCGGAACTCGAACGGTTCAAACGCTTTGCCAAGGCGATCCTGGCGGTCCCGAAATCCGAGATCAACACCGTAAAGCAAACAGGTTTGTTGGACCTGACGCCGGAACAAGCTCTCGCTCGTCTGGAGGTAGAAAGGCAAAGCGTCGATGCCAGTCTGGAAGAGGTGCGCCAGATTCGCTTGCCACTTTTGATCGCGATTTTCGCCGATTTAAGAATCTGAAGTTGATCGAGCTTTAAGCCGGAAGGCGGTTGTCGAGGATACGCGCGGGAGAGAAGTGCTCGATCTTGAGGTCAACTTCGGGGACGAGGGCGGCTTGGGGAATGAGACCGATTAGTTCGCTCGTCGCTACGGTAACGCCGAGTTCGGCCGCGATGCGGGTGATCGCTTCAAGCACGATGTGCGGCGGGGTGATCTCGAAGTCGGTGAGGTTCATCGAAATCTGAGCCTGATTGCGTTCGGGGAGAAAGAGGCCGAGGGCCTTGACGCAAGCCAAGCCGCCATTCGCGTGCCGGATGCGGCTGGCGATCTCCTTGGCCGCTTCCAGGTTGGGTTCGTTCAGAAAAACGTTCCAGGCGATGAGGATCTTGCGCGCGCCGACGGCGGCCGCTCCGGCGGTCGGGTGGGGTTCGGCGTTACCGAAATCGGGGAGTGGGAACGGCGAGCGGCTTCCAGCACGACGGACGTCGGCGAGATTGCGACGGTGGGGGAACTGGGCGGCAGCTTCGTACAAGAACACAGGGACTTGATAGCGGTTCCAGATTTCGGCTCCAACGGACTGGGCAAGCCAGGCGCATTCGACGAGAGTAATGGTGCGGAGCGGAACGAAGGGGACGACGTCGGCGGCGCCGATGCGGGGATGGACGCCGGTATGGGTCGTGAGATCGATGCGGGCGACCGCTTCGCCGACGGCGCGGACGGCCGCTTCGCCGATGGCTTCCGGGGTGCCGACGAAGGTGATGACGCTGCGATGGTGGTCGGGGTCGGCTGTTTGGTCCAGGACGGTGACGCCGGGGACGGCGGCGATGGCGTTGGCGATCGAGTCGATAGCGGCGAGGTCTCGGCCCTCCGAGAAGTTTGCTACGCATTCGACCAAAGGGGAGGAGGGCTCAGGCAACGCGCCACTCCGGCGCGGTTTCCTGATGGATGATCTCGCCCCGTCGGAGGACCGTAGAAACTAGGTTCATTCCAAAATGATAAGGGATTTCCCGGTAGTCCGGTACGGCGAGGATCAGAATGTCGGCCGACTTGCCGACTTCGAGGGAGCCGGATTCCCGGGAGCAGCCAGCGGCGGCGGCGGCGTTAAACGTGGCGGCGTGGATGGCTTCGGCGGGGCTCATGTTCAAGTGATTGCAGGCGAGAGAAACCACCATCTGCATATTGCAGGAAGGGCTGAGGAGAGGATCATAACCGGAAGCGAGGGCGACCGCGGCTCCGGCTTCAATCATGCGGCGGGCGGGCGGCAGGCGGTTGAGCCGTAAGTGATAGGCGAGGCCGGGCAGCAGGACCGCGACGGTGGAGGAGTCGCAGAGATGGCCGATTTGATCGTCCGTTATGAAGTTGCAGTGCGAGACACTTTCGGCACGGAGGGCGACGGCGAGTTCGACGTTGGAGTCGGCTTGATAGAGGCCGGCGTGGAGCCGGGGGCTGAGCCCGGCTAGGCGGGCGGCGCGGAGGAACTGCATGGTTTGATTCATGCTGAAGCCGCAGGCGGCGGGATCGGCGTCGATATAGGAAATCGTTTTCCGCTTGGCGATGCGAGGGAGCATTTCGTCCGTTAGAAAACGGAGATAGCCGTCGGCGTTATCGGTGAATTCGGGGGGAAGCGCGCGGGCCCCGAACCAGGTGGGGATGACCGTGATGGGACAGTTTTGAAGGTCTTCGAGGACGCGGACGCATTTCATCTCGCCCGAGTCATCAAGACCGTATCCCGTTTTTGCTTCGAGGGTGGTCGTTCCATGACGGACGCATTGATGAAGGGTATTGCGGGCTTGCAGTTCCAGGCGGCGGGCGGGGAGGCTGCGCACGTTGCGAACCTGGGCGTGGAGGCCATCGTGGAGGACGCCGCTTTGTTCGAGCGAAGCGCCGAGCGTTCGCATTTCGAATTCATTAACCCGAGGGGGGCCGCTGACCAGATGGGTATGGGGATCAACGAACCCGGGCATGACGACGCAGCCATCGGCCTCGATGACTTCAGCATCCTTAGATTCGGCGAGGTTTTCGAGCCGGCGGCCGGGGCCGATGGTTTCGATGCGCCCGTTCTTAATGAGAATGGCTCCATCGGGAATGAGCGCTAAATCGCTGAGCGAATTACCGCGGCGCGGGCCGGAGCTTCCCCGCAGAGTCAGGAGCTGCCGGGCTCCGCGAATGAGTATCTTCTTAGACATGGCGGGCTCCCGAGAAGCACCGCAAACGGGATCCCAGGCAAGGAAGCCGACGTCCGCTCAAGCAAAACAAGCGAAGGGACGCACCGGGGGAGAGTGTCGGACCCATGGAAGATAAGAGTACTAGAGCTCTCAGCGTAGCACAATTGTCTGTCTATTCAATCTATATTTTCAATAAACGTTAGTTTATTTGTTAATTGAAATCGGCACCGATTTGGAAACCGAGGGCAGCGGTTTGAGCGGCGTAGTCGTAGCGGGCGGAGGCCTGTTGGAGTTCAGCCGTCGTTTTTGAAAGCTGGGCTTGGCTGAGTTCGACGATTGAACTGAGGCCGAGGTCGTAACGGGCCTGGGCGAGTTCGAGGGAGAGCCCGGCGCGCTTGAGGAGTTGGTCGGTGAGGGAGAGCCGCTCAAAGGCGGTTTGAGCGTTGAGGTAGGCGACGGCAAGGTCGCGGGCGAGGCGATTTTCAAGCTCTTTGAGGCGTTGTTCGGCGGCCCGAGCCCGAAGGGCGGATTCGGCCCGGCGAGCGGCGAAGAGCCCGCCGTTGAGGAAGTTGAGATTGACAGACAGGCCGGCGGCGGCGTAGAAATCCTTCTCGTAAGCGACGACATGAGCCGGTACGACACCGGCCGCGCCGAAGCCGGAAACCGTAGGCTTAGTGAGTTTCCCTTCGGCGGCGACGAGGCGTTGGGCGGCTTCGACTTCGAGGCGGCGAGCAGCGAGTTCGGGGCGCTGGCGGAGGGCGATGGCTAAGAGGGCTTGGCTGTCGGTGGGGAGCGCGGGGGGAGGAGGCGGATCGGTTAGGACCCACTGGGCAGGCTGCGTGAGTCCGACGGCGACGGCGAGATCGGCGAGGGCGGCTTGGGAATCGTTACGGGCTTGCGCGGCGAGCAGACGGGCTTCGGCGACGGCGACTTCGGCGAAGCTGAGGTCGAGGCCGGACTTGAGCTTGGCGTCGGTGAGGGCGGAGACTTGATCGAGGACGGTTTGGCGGGCGCCGATGGTTTGGGTGGCGACGCGCAGGATGGCTTGCGCGCGGAGAGCGAGGAGGTAGGCTTGCCGGACCTGGAGGAGGACTTGGGCGCGGGTTGCGTTCGCCAATTCCGCTTCGCCCTTAGCGCGAGCGGTGGCGCTTTCGGTGAGGATCTTGGTGCGTCCGCCGTCGTAGAGAAGCTGGGAGAAGTTGGTTCCAAGGCCGACGCGGCTGAGGATCAAGGGATTGGAAAACTGACCGGCGGCGACGCGGGCCCGTTCCGTGGCTGCGGCCCCGGAAACGGCGACGCCGAGTTGGGGAGCGAGTGCGCTGCGGACCTGTTGCGGCACTTGGGCCTGGGCTTCCGCGGAGAGGCGAGCCGCGGCGACGGCGGGGTGGTTGCGCAGGGCGAGGGCTTCGGCCTCGGCCAGGGTAAATGGCTGTGGTTGAGCGAAGGCAAGGGCGGCAAAGGGCAGAAGGCAAAGGAGCTTCACGCGACCACCTCCGGCTTTTCGCGATAGGCGAGGAGGTAGGCGGCGGGCACGAGGAAAAGGGTAACCACCAGCGAAACGATCAGTCCGCCGATGATGGCTTGTGCCAGCGGGGCGTAGCTTTCGCTGCCCGCGCCGAGTTTAGCGGCCATGGGGAGAAGTCCGATGATGGTGGCGAGGGAGGTCATGAGAATGGGACGAAGCCGGGTGCGGCCGGCGGAGGCAATCGCGTCCTGCGCGTCCATGCCGTCGGCGCGGAGTTTATGCGCGAAATCGACGAGAAGGATGGAGTTGGAGACGACGATACCGACCATCATGACGATGCCCATGAGGGACATGACGTTCAGGGTGGTGTCGGCGGCGTAAAGCATAAAAAGAACGCCGGAAAGGCCGGGGGGAACGGCGAGCAGGATGATGATGGGATCGAGGAAGGAGCGGAACTGAGCGACGAGGACGAGATAGAGGAGCGCCACGGCGAGGAGCAGGCCGCCTCCGAAGCTGGTAAAGCTTTGGCGCATGCCTTGCACGACGCCTCGGAGATCGATTTTGACGTTGGCGGGGGTCTTCTCCTGTGCGATCAACGCGTCGATGGCGGAGGCGACGCGGCCGAGGTCTTCGTTTTCGAGGTTGACGTAGATGTCGACGACACGGCGGAGTTGGTAACGATCGATTTCGGTGGGGGCTTCTATTTTTTTCATTTGGGTGATGGCGTCGAGGCGGACGGGGTCCGAAGAACGGGCGCTGTGCAGGGGGATGGAGCGAAGGTCGTAGAGAGACTTGATCCGGTCCTCGTTGTACTGGACGGTGAGGAGGTAGTCGAGGCCGGAGCGGCGGTCGGTCCAGAAGCTGGGAGCGATCATTTGGGACGAAGTCAGGGCGGTGATGACGTTCGAGACGACTTCGCGTTGGGTAAGGCCGAGTTGGGCTACTTTCTGGCGGTCGAAATCGAGGCGAAGCGCGGGGGCGTCGATGTCCTGGGGGATGAATGCGTCGCTGACCCCGGGGATGAGGCGGATTTGACGAGCGAGGCGGCTGGCGATGGTGTGGTCGAGGCGGAGGTTGGGGCCGGAGACTTGGACGTCAATGGGGGCGGGTAGGCCGAGGTTGACGATGGAATCGACGAGGCCGCCGGATTGGAAATAGGTGGCGATGTGGGGGAGTTCGCGGGAGAGACGGGCGCGGACGCGGCGCATGTATTCAAAGCTGCTGGTTTGGTGGCCCTCCTTGAGGCTGACCTGGAGGAAGCCGGTGTTTTGGGCGGCGTTAGGGGAGTAAATAGCGGCGAAGTCGGGGACATTGCCTAAGTTAGAAACGAGTAAGTTGAGATCGGACGGAGGGATTTCGCTGCGGATGATATTTTCGATGCGTTCAGTTTCGCGTTCGGTGAGATCGAGGTTCGAGCCGGCCGGGGTTTTGATGGAGATGACGAACTGGCCGGCGTCGGTGCGGGGGAAGTAACTAACACTAAGCAATGGGAAGATGGCGTAACTAAGCCCGCAGGCGGCCAGAATACCGAAAAGTGTAAGAGCAGGGCGGGTGAGGGCGGTGCGACCGACGGCGAAGGCGTAGCCGCGGAGCAGCGCCTCAAAACGGCCATCGAACCACTGCACGAAACGGCCGAAGAAGCTGCGGCGATGACCGTGCGTATGGGCTTTGAGGAGGCGGGAGCAGAAGAGGGGGACGACCGTGAGGGCGACGAAAAACGAAGCGAACAGGGAGATGACGACGGCGAGGGCGAGGGCCGTAAACAGATAGCGGCTGACGCCATAGAGAAAGACGACGGGGAAGAAGACGATGGCGGTAGTGAGCGTGGAAGCGAGGACGGGGAGGGCGACTTCGTTGCCGCCGATTTCAGCCGCCTCCTGGGGGCTTTTACCCATTTCGAGATAGCGGAAGATGTTTTCGAGCACGACGACGGAGTTATCGATGAGGCGGGAGAAGGCGAGGGCGAGTCCGCCGAGGATCATCGTGTTGATGGTGCTGCCGCTGAGGCCGAGGACGAGGAAGGTGGCTAGAGCGGAGAGCGGAATGGAGAGCATGACGGCGGCGGTGGCGCGCAGGTTGCCGAGGAAGACGAGGATCATCAAGGACGTGAGAAAGAGGCCGAGGCCGCCTTCGTGGAGCAGGTTTTCGATGGCCGTTTTGACGAAGATAGATTGATCGAAAACGACGGAGGAGGAGATGCCGGGGGGGAGATCGGTGAGCTTCGGAAGGGCGGCCCGCGTGTTATCGACGACCGCGATGGTGTTGGAATCCCCGCCCTGCTTCAGGACGGGGAGATAAACGCTGCGTTGGCCATCGACGCGGACGACATTGAGTTGAATCTGCTCTGCGTCCTTCGCTTTGCCGATGTCGGCGATGGTAACGGTGGCTTGATCGCGGCCAATCTTGAGCGGAATGGCATCGATCTCGCTCATGGCGTCGACTTGGGCGTTGGTGTAGAGCGGGTAGTTTAGGGGGCCGATGCGGACTTCGCCGGCGGGGAGGATGAGGTTGGCTTCGTTGACGGAGCGGACGACGTCCATCGGACTCAGTTGATGTGCCTCAAGTTTGAGGGGGTCGACGTAGATCATGACCTGGCGGTATTTGCCGCCGAAGGGCATGGGAAGAGAGGCACCGGGGATGCTGGCGAGTTGGGTTCGAATCGTATATTGGCCGATGTCGCGGAGCTGCGTTTCGGTCACGCCGCCGGAGCTTTTGAGGGCGATGAGACAGACGGGGAGTGAGGACGCGTCGAACTTGAGCACGATGGGCGGGAGCGTCCCGGGGGGGAGGCGGCGGAGGTTCGCCATGGCGAGGTTGGAGATATTGGAAGCGGCGGCGTCAGGGTCGGTGCCGGGTTGAAAGTAGATTTTGATCAGCGATACGCCAGCGAGGGACCGGGATTCGACGTGGTCGACGCTGGAGGCGAGGGTGAAGAAGCGTTCGAAGCGGCCGGTGATGTTGGATTCAATCTGCTCGGGCGGCATGCCGGAGTAGAAGGTGGCGACGACGACGACCGGGATCTTGATCGGCGGGAAGAGGTCGACGGGCATGCGGACGACGCTGACGGTGCCGACGAGGGCGCAGATGAGGCAGAGGACGATGATGAAATAGGGGTTGCGGATTGCGAAGCTGGCCATGGATGAAGGGTCCTATTTGCCCATGGGGCGGGGGTCTACGGTCTGTCCGGCTTTGAGGTCGCCACGGTTACCGATGACGACGCGGTCGCCCTCGTTGAGGCCGCTGAGGACTTCGACGCGTTCGGGCGTTTCCAGGCCGAGGCGGACCTCGCGGAGTTCGATTTGGTTTTTTGCGTTCACGATGGCGATCTGTTGCTTGGCGTCGCCGCGGATGGCTTGGATAGGAATGGCGAGGACGTCGTCTTTGGCGTCGAGGGTGATGGTGGCGTAGGCATACATACCGGGTTTGAGCGAGTAGGAGGAGTTGGGGACGTCGACTTCGGTCTGCATGGTGCGGGTGTTGGAGTTGAGCATGCCGGTGAAGCGCATCACCTTGCCCTGTACGACGCTGGATACTGCGTCGACGCGGACCTCGACCGGGGCACCGAGCTTGACGCGGGGGACGATGGATTCCGGGACGGAAAGAACGAGGCGGAGGCGGTCGACCTGGGAGAGATGGATCAGCGGTTTTGAGCCGCTTTGCACCATCGCGCCGGGAGCCTCATAGCGCTGGGAAACGATGCCGGGGAACGGGGCGGTGACGCGGGTATATTGGGTCATGGCGGTGACGCGCGAGCGGGCGGCTTGGCTGACGTGGACCTGCTCTTCGACCGAAGCGAGCGTGGCGCGGGCGGTGGCGAGTTGAGCGGTGGCTTCCGCGAAGCGGGCGGCCACGTCGTCGAGTTCCTGCTGCGCGATCAGGTTTGGACGCTGCTTGGCGACGGAGGCGAGACGGTCGTGGGAGAGCTTACGGATTTGCAGGGCCGATTCCGAGCGGGTAACTTCGCTGCGGGAGCGGACGACTTCGAGTTCGCTCCGTCTTTCGGCGGCTTGCGCCTGGACGAGTTCCTGTTGGAGTTCGGGGACTTCGAGCAGGCCGATCAACTGGCCTTCGCGGAGGCGGTCGCCGACTTCGACGGGCAGTGTTTTGATATAGCCGGCGATTTTGGCATGGACGTCGATCTCCTGCCAAGGGCGAAATTCAGCGGCGAGTTCGAGATCGCGAGCGAGATCGACGCGCAGAACGGGGGAGACGGTAACGGCCGTTAGGGCGGCCTTTGGCGCCTCGCTAGCGGG
>Ga0209181_10006729_pt1 | contig 16010 bp, 12 predicted proteins | sample MAT05_FD_187208 | JGI IMG/M metagenome (GOLD analysis project Ga0209181, IMG submission 187208) | Freshwater microbial communities from Lake Fryxell liftoff mats and glacier meltwater in Antarctica - MAT-05 (SPAdes) (version 2) | ecosystem: Environmental > Aquatic > Freshwater > Ice > Liftoff... | reverse complement strand
CCTTGGAGTGTGGTGTACCTACCACGGTAGCAAAAAAAGGGACTTGCATTCTCTTGCACTAGTTTCATTAAAATGTCATTCACGCAAACTCAATAGTGTTTTTATTTTTTATTCCCCCACAGGCGCAGGAGCCGATAGCCATCGGCTCCGTTCCTGTGTCTTCCCTGTTACTAATCTTCGATCCTAAAAACCATCCAAAATAATCATATCCGGCAGCCTTTTGTTTTAGCGGTTGTCGGTGCTGAACTAAATACTTTGAAAATTATTGCAATTACCCATGCCGTTCCACAAGTCGGCATTGGTGTTTTCACCAACAACTGAAGTTACAAACTATCATGCACTCAAATCTGTCCCGGCGGGGTTTTCGCACAAAAAGATCTTTAAAATTATATACTGCCATTGCGAAACCCCGACGTTGAAGGCAATATAACTTTCAGACTTTTTCTTTTTAAATTTATAAGTCCAGGTAATGCATTGGTGTGTAATGCCTTCGCAGTTGTATTTCATAAAAGGAGGCACTATAGGTATACCATTTCATAAGTATTGGTTATCTCAAATAAAGAACTCCATTCAACACAAGTGAAAGTGATAAAATCGGTGGAGAATGCATGGCTATTTTGAAGCTTTACGGCCATAGTTTGATGTTAGTAAAAATGTCGTGTCGTTGCAAGGTAATTGAAGTACTTTTCTACGTCGGGGTTTCACGGATGACTCTTTTATTTTTTTTAGTGTATGCGGTGAAAACCCCGCCGGGACAGAGAAAAATATGCAGCTTCTTTATTCATAACCTTATAGCTGACACTCATAGTAAATTATTTTTAAAAATATAAAACTCAAAATGGTAAAATGGGTTACGTAAAATGGTCTTTGTTTTTGTTACCAGTACAAAATTTATGGAGTAGTAACAGGGAAGACACAGGACAGAGCCGATAGCTATCGGCTCCTGCGCCTGTGGGGAAATTACCGCTTCTTTATTGATAAACTTACTCCGGACACACCTAGTAAATTATTTGTAAAAAATATAAATCCCAAAACGGTAAAATGGGTTACGTAAAATGGTCTTTGTTTTTGCTACCAGTACAAAATTTATAGATTAGTAACAGGGAAGACACAGGACGGAGCCGATAGCTATCGCCTCCTGCGCCTGTGGGGTAGCAAACCTATAACCCGATACCAAAGGCATAAACAACAACATCTCCAGTCATTCCACCCATTCCTCCTTGTGGTACACAGAAGGCATATTCTCCGGCAGGCAAAGTTTTATCTATGATCAACTCCGAATAACCTTCTCTTATTTTCTTAACACTGAACGTATATTTTTCGCTGGACTTCACTTTTTTACTGATTGATATTGCACCACCGGTTTTCTGCATCCATATTTTTCTTTTTCCAGTTGCCGTTTCGCATTTGTACAAGATAATATTATCAATAGGATTATTGAAACCCTGCATCATCTCGTTCGTTGCATCAGTATCTATACCATTGGCTTTCATCACTGAATCCGTGTTATTCTCCTCTTTTTTCACGAGGGCACCCGTGGAAAACACAAAGGATAATTTGTCGCCATGGTTAATACGCACAGGAGATTGCGAATGATCAATACTATATGCAGATTCATAACCGCCAAAGCCTCCGAGTTTCATTTTACTATCTAGTTTAGAAGATTGTTTTTCTAACCTGATGGCCAGGTTAACGCTGTCCTTTTTCAGGTAGCACACTTCATTAGCAAACTCTGGCTCGGGATATTTTTTAAGGTCAGGCTGTGCAAAAACTAACGAGGAGCATAAGACTGCTACGGGAAATAAGAGATGTTGTATCATAAATAATATTTTAAAAAAATAAAATGTTGCTGTTGCTGTTTAATCAATATTTTTCCAATCTATTCCAAAAGCGAAGACGGTAAATTCCTTCAGCTCCATATTTTTTACCCACACAAAACCATATTCCCCAGCTTCTAATTGTTGTGGAAGCTGCACCTGGTAGTTATCTTTCGAAATCATTTTTACGCCGAAGCTCATTTGTTTTCCTTTGGCTTCATCTTTATCAATGAGTATCCCTTCTTTTGAATTAATCGTGACTTCTCTTTTCTGATCAACGGGTACAAACTGGTAAAGTTTGATGTAGGAAGTAAGATCAATCACATCTCCACTTGTTTTAATAAAAAATACAATATCTTTTTTTGTTGTAAATCGGATCTTTGATGAAGGCGCATCCATGCTCAGGGATTGCTTAGCCCCTTTTAAGCCCAGGACTTTCTTTTTAGTAACCAGCAGGGCATTTGCATTTTCCAGTTTGATGAGTTTATTGGCATCTTTATCATAATAGCAAGGTTGATTAATGTATTCTGGTTCCGGCAAAACAATTTCCTTTTTTACTAGAGGTGCTGCCGGTTTCTTTCTTACAGCTTTTGCAGCCGGCTGATACACATGTTTTACTATTACGGTATCGTATTTTACTTTAGGCTTTGCTGGTTTCGTTTGTGCCAAAGCACAAAAAAAGCAAGATGAGAAAAGTATTAAAGAAAAGATTTGTTTCATATTTTAAAGTTTTTTTTCCTGCAACAGCAATGATAGTTTTCAATGAAGATGACAAAACAAATGTAGAAGAATGTTTACCTCAACCTATCCCCCGAAACAGTGAAACTTGAGAACTGTTTTTAAGCACCTGAAAAGTTTATCAGGGTTATCAGGATTAATTTTTGCAGGGTTATTTTCCACCAAATATTTGTGTAAATACAATGCAACAGTAAATTGTAGGTGTCATCAATCTTCCGTTAATTTCTCCACGGTAATTTTCAGGACACTTCCGTCCCCTTTTTCATCCACAATGACCTGCTCGCCTTCTTTAGCTTCAAACTTTACACGATGTGGCAAAGCCTGTATCATTTTTGCAGCAAACGCATTAGTCATTGCAGAAGTACTGGTGTACCAGCCACCTTGTCCGCCCACAGGGGGGCATTTAAATTGTAGCAGCGGAAGAATAGTTGGCGCTCTAATAAACTCTACCGCTATCCAGGCATTGCCACCTGGTAATATTGGTGGAATTACTTTGATACTCTGAGCCCCAATGATATGAACGTTACCTGAACCGGATTTTAATTTAGTCGTAATACATTTACCTGCATAACCCCAACTTGCAGCAGTGTTTTTATTTACTTTCTCTATTATTTTAGAATTTTTTCCGTCAATAGAGATTACACAACTGCCGGTGTCCATATAATTTACGGCACCCATTTCGCTTCCGGCACTTCCATCCAAACTGCTGATGATCTTAACTTCGTACGCCTCATCATAAACAAGAATATTACTTTCCAGAAACAATTCTGTATAAGTAATTGTGTTGCCAAAAACTTTTGTAGTATACCTAAGCCCTTTTAAATCCGCCCTGATGTGTACAGGGTTTTTATCAGGCAATACAGCAGGTGCTTTATATGAGGCGACTGTTTCTGAACCTTTATCAATTGTTCCCACTTTGGTATTACCGTTGGTAATTTCGTTTGCTTTCCATGTTGTTGTAAACGGAATTTTGCTCTTTTTAAGGGGAGCTAAATCATCGGTTCCTGCAGGGGTTAGGTCTGTCAATTCCTCATCTTCTGAAGAGATGAGATCAATAGTAAGTGTTATTTGCTTTTTCACTTTCAGCCTGGCGGTGGAAGGGTATAATTTTATTTTCATAAAATTTGCCCAATCGCTGAAGTGGCTGATATTTCCGGTGATTGTATTTGCTAATGTATCTATTGCACAATATTTCAAACCCAGCCACTGCCCCTTATTATCCTGCATAGCCATACCGCCCAGCAATTGCATACTATCTTTTATTTCCTCTTCATCATAATGAAAAATAAGCTGTAACGGTTTTTTAAATTGAATACCTGATGGTTCCAGCCGGTAGGCTTTACCATTTCCATTTGCCATTAAATTGGTAATAGGTTGTATGCTGATGGTTGTATTTTTGGGAACAGCACCATCCGGAATTATTAATTCGATAATGCCATCGGATGATTGTAAACTGCTGCCGCCTTTATTTATTTTAATGGTTGATTTTGTGCCATCAAGTTTGCCAACTGCGGTAATAATAGGTTTGGCAGTTGTATCTTCTGAAGCAATCTTTTGGGCTGTTGTCTTTATGCAAACAAAAAGCAAAGAGCAAACAATTATTTTTTTCATCAATTTATTTTTAAATATTTTAATTACCCGGCTCCACCATTGTGCAGGCAAAATAGATAGACCTGATTTCCCTCAAGGTGCCTGCCCAGGTACCCGTAGTGCCAGCGGTTATATAGTATGTATAAACCGTATTGTCCACCACGTTATTATTTGCGAAGAAATCAATAGGTACTGTATATGGGATAACTGCGCTGGAGGCACCAGATGTAATTATGGTCCCCATATTATCCGGGAAGTAAGGCCCGGTGATAGTTTTACGCCAAAAAACTATTTCAAGGTCATCTGCTGATGACCAGTCAATAGCATAGACGGTCATGGATTTTATCGCCGTTTTATGCGGTAACTGAACAGGGGCTATCATTCTTTTACCGCTTAAATAACTCAACATATATGCGCCACCTGAACCATTTGATATTAAACAAGTATCCATGCTTCTTTCTGCCCGAAACGCTGCCCCCGGTATTGAATAGTAAGTCGTCCTTGGCGCAGCATATTTGAAAGAATCGGCCTTTACATTTCCTACTACTTGTAGTTTTTCGGAAGGATTATTAGTGCCAATACCAACATTTTGTGCTGATACATTTCCCGCAATAACTACCAAAATAAAAATGCCTATTGTTTTCATACTTAGTTTTTAAATTGTTTTTGTTCGTGTTATTCATGCTAGCCATCCCTGTATTTTTTACAAGGTCCTTATCGTATTTGCATTTTCTGTGTTTCTACTTTATCGCCTGATGTTACTATAATTACAAATTGCCCGGAAGCCATTACCAGCGGAAGCTGGATGGTTATACTGCCGGCTCGTTTTTTGTAATTTCTGTAAATTATCTGTCCAACTGCATTTATAATTTCTATTTTATCCACCATACCACCTGGCAGACCCAGCACTATATTATTGCCCCTAATTGCCGGGTTGGGATACAAAATGAACAACTTGCTTTTAGCAAATTTTACCAGTCTTACAGCGGAGTAAATAAACTTACCATCCATGTCAACGGCCTTGATGCGGTAATAGTTATTTCCTGTGAAAGGCGCTGCATCAAATATTCCGTAGCCTCCCACCCCGCCACTTGCTCTTATGGAATTGATTTTGCTGAATAGAACTGCATCCGGACTTTTTTCCGCTTCGAAATTTATTAGGTTGATTTCATTGGAGGTTGTCCAGGCAATTTGAATACCTTCATTTCTTATGAAAGCGTTTACCTCAATAAAATTTAATGGTAGTACGCTGGCATCCACTGTTAATGTTATATCAGCAGGATTATAATGCAGGGTCCATTTCAGGCCGGCAGGCAAAACCGGTAAACGTGTGCTTAAAAAGTTGCCCATTGAAGAGGCAAATGAGAAAATTTTGAATGCATCATTCAGTGATGGAATAAACCCATTTAGTAAACTCACCTGCAGTGCGCCGCCCAAAATTGCATTACCACTCGTAAACGATACATTCTGCACCACATCAATCGTGTCATACAAATTTGCAGCAGCAATTTCTATTTCATGCACGGCAGCCGGCGTGGCGGTGTAATTACCAGTTATAGAAAATTTTCCGGGAGAATTGCCGGGAGATAAAGTACCGCTGTTAGTAAAGTTGCCCCACACCTGGCCAGTGCCTTTAAGAACACCAAAGTTTTGGAAATTTGCCGCAGGATAAATTCTTAATTGGGAATTGTTGGTGATTGTTTGCCCGCTCATCAGCGTTGTGCTTCCTGCTGTAAGTATAAGCCAATGATCTGCCGGCAAAGTAAGGTTGGCATCAATCTGTAACGATTTTGAAATTACAACTGCCGGTGAAGAAGAAATAATTGGTACTCGCCCACCTGCCCAGCTACTGCCCTGAGACCATGTGCTGCCAGTATTCTTTACATCAGTGATTGGCATGGTACTGTTTGCCGGAAGTGTACCACAAGGGTCGGTGTTACACGGTGGTGTAACACTACGAAAACGAACGCCCTGCACAAAACAGACACAAACAGCAATAAATGGACAGCATGGAAAAGCACACCCATCAGCAATTAACTCCCCGGTTATTCCATCAAGCTTATAAAAGCGGTTCCAATTGCTGGGGATCATTGGAAAAGTTGTTTCCGGATTATTTCCATTGAATGCATAAATTAATTGTATTGGCTTTAACCCATCCACTACGCTGCACGGCTGTGCGTAACCAACACAAGCAAGGAAGGTGATAATGATAAATGAAATTATTTTTTTCATTATTTTTAGTTTAATATTTTTAATAAATTATTTATTTACAAAAACTGAATTTATTTCGGAAAATAACCCACTACATACACATCCGTACCGGCAACAAAGACTTCGCTCGCCTCCGCATGTATACTGCCTCCGGTTAAAGCCGTGGATGTATCGTTTTTCCAAACTTTGGCTACCAGAATATTATTGTTATTGAATTCATAGCCTGCTACATACACATCTGTACCAGATACAAAAACAGCATTTGCCGATGTATTGAACTGGCCATCGGATAAAGACACGGATACATTGTCCCTGCAAACTTTGGCTACATCATGACTGCCGTTAAATTCATTTTCTTCAGCATAAACAACCGGCGGACTAGCAGGTGCGGTATCTTTATTTTTACTGCACTGTATAAATAATAAACAAGTGCTGAGTAATAATGCAGTGCGTAGTTTTTTATTCATAAAAATCTTTTAAATTTTTTGTAGATGTTTATTATTGTCTCGTTAATGCATCTTCATGGTAACTCATTTGCAAAGTGGGTGGAGAAGGATTTGTTTTATCATAGCCATTTCCCGGAAACGCAATTTTTATTTTTCTACCATCTGTATAATTAAAATAAATCGTGTAATTTTTCACCTCATACGTTCCAGAACCCGGTGCATTTCCAGGATTTACACAGTCTATATAATCATGGCATAATACTTTTATGGCTCCGTCGTCGGTAAACTTGCCGTTAGAACTAAAACTAATAGAAGGAATTTTTCCGTAAGATTCGCTCATATTATAAGTGCTATTAAACCTGGCTCCGTTTACGGTTGCGAGTTTAAAAAAAGGCCAGTCTCTTTGGTTTTTTGTAACGATAAGTTTTGTTCCTTCCAATCTGAAAGGGATTTTCCCAAATGGCATTTCTAAAATACCTTTACCGTTACTAAATGTATAAGTTGCCCAGTCCCTTTGATTAAGCTCGGCCAGTGTACGGCTGTTTACTCCATCTAATCCTTGCTTAGGAAATTTATTTCCAAAATATACTTGTCCGTTGTCCAAAAAAACTGGTGAAAAAACTTCTAACCGCACACCAGTAGCTGCGCCAGTTGACTGAATGGTGCCTTGCCACATACCAATTATACCTGCACCATTAACCGAGCCGGCTGATAATACTGACGAAGTAAAATCAGTAAACTGTATGGAGAATAAAAGATTTTCAATTGCGTTGCGGTAGTTTATCCTGTCGCTTGTGTAGTAACTGGAATAAAGTGGTTTGCATTTGGGTCTTGATTCTAAAACAGCTATCCGCTCAAACCGGTTATTTACTTTTATCACAAACACTTCAAGCCCGTACTCAGTGCCAAATTGTGTTCCGTCGTTTACTTTTATGCCACCCTTTCCACGGATATATTCCCAACTGTTGTAAGATTTCTTTACAGGATTCTTACTATACTTTCCCCCGCTTCCATACATGCTGCCAGCATTGTACATAATAGTGGCTTCTTCAAAACTTTTTATCAGGGCCTGTTCCAAACTTCCAACAGAAGTTAGCGGTTTCATTATTTGAATGGCCAGGTGTTCATTAGCTGGCATATCCAATGGTTTAAATACAACGCCATCGTCAAAGATTTCGTGGCTCCAGCCTGGAGGGGGAACATAAGTCATAAAACCAAATTTCCCAGTGCCGGTTGTTGATGCTTTTAAATTATCGTTGAGGGAAGGCTGAACATTATTATTTACTTTTTCAGTACTTGTTTTATCCAATTCCAATGAGGTAAAGAACGTTTCAAGTGTTGCTGCATAAGCCTCACTATTCATAGATGTGCGAATGCTCATCATTTTTCCAAAACCACTTACAACGGCCAGGTAAATATAGCAGTCCGTACCGTCCAATTTTATTGGAGCCGCAGCACTTATCATCTTCCAGCCATCTGCGGTTGTCTCTGTTTCTGTTTTTGGATTGGGGTCTGCCTTAAAAGGATTTACCACTAATGTTGCCCACTCATTTTTAAAATCTTTTTTTGCATCTCCGGTACTTTCCTTGCTGGCATACATAGCTATAACGCAAAAACTGCCTTTAGTTTCATTGATATTTGTGTAATTAACCACTCCCTGCTTGCTATCTTTTTTAAAATCTTCTGGTACTGTGTAAGTAGCGATATCAAAAGCTTCTGTTTGGGCTATTACCTGTTGGGTAATGATGGCCAGTAATAAAAAACTGAATATTTTTTTCATAATTATATTTTATTTATCAAGCATATCCTGCAATAATTTAAAGTCTAAATTTTTTTCAATATGGCCGGCAAAATCAAGAGAGGGTTTTTCAGTATTCCAATACCAGTACACGACTAAGAATTGTGGTACATAAGCCGGTAGCTTGTTATTAAAATAATTGTTATCTACCTGAACGATCATTCTTCCCTCGTTTTCACTGCCAAACTTCATAAATGAGTAGGAATAAGAAGTGTTTTCAACATAAGCAGGTTTATTTAATTCTGTAGCGGAGGTATTTTTTAAATAATCGTTTGCAGCCCTAATCTCTTTTTGATAAACTTCTTCCGCTTTGTTTAAATCTTTTTGTAGCCGTTGTTTCTCTGTAGTATACCCCCGTAAAAAAATACTTTTTGCTTTTTCTTTCGCAAGTTCATTGCCGGGTTTATTCATTTCTTTTTCCATTTGCTGATTTTTGTAAACTTGTTCTTCTGCATCACTCCGCACCTTTCTTTTTAAGAATCCTTCTTTTAATTGTTTGTAAGTTTCTGCTTTATCTTTCAGAAATGCTTGTAGATAATTATTTCTGCTAATAGGGATATAAAGCAACTGACCGGGCCGGCTGATTAGAACTGTTTTAGAAAAAGTAGTACCAGTATTTCGTGAGCTGTTATCATTTCCTTCAAAGACTGTAAAGCCATTTGTGCCGCCCATTTTTTTTGTAAGGAGATAAACAGGATTGGAATCTATTGTAAAACGCTCATCCTTTGAAGCAAACCACTTAAATTTATTTGCCCAAATATTAAGGCTATTACTGGCCTCACCACCGAGTAATAATTTTTTTACATGACTATTACAATACCAGGTAAAGAACATTGTATTTAAATCATAGGCAACTGAATTTTTATTCAGTGATTCGTAATACCCACCCATGGAGCGGGACCACCCTGCTTCTATTCCTCTTGGCTCGGGGTAAGCAGCCTGCACTACTTGCTGCATTTTATCAAGGCGGCTGATGATCTGTGATTGATTGCCCGTCTGCATGTTAGCATCGGAACGCTTTGTCCATTTGCCTTTTACGGCCATAATAATTTCATCATTACAATTCTGTTGTGCAAATGAACTATTCAAAAAAAATAGCATAACAAAAAGTTGAAACAAATACTTCATAGTTAATCAGGTTTGTAAATATTTACATTTTTATTAAGTTGTATTTCAGGATTGGGGCCAATCATTCCTTTAAATGGCCCTTCATTAAAATTGCAGCCAGAGTTGATACCAAATGTTGTACTAACAGCAGTCTCACTTTTTGTCAGATCCTTTTTTATATTTATTGATTTTTTAGAAGCTAATTCTTTACTACCTCCTGCTTCTACCCCCGCAGAAGCTTTTGCTTCTACCTTTAAACCAAAATCTGACACTTTGTTATTGCCATCAAATGTTATGAACAGGGTTTCGCCCACACCTGCACTCACTCCGGTCTTTACCGGACCGGCACTTAATCCAAGTTCCAGCTTGGCACCAATGCCAACACTAAGCGTGGATTGTTTCGTTTTAAAGTTTTTCTCGTAGCCAAATACAGCACCCTCACCTGCACTGAAAGAAATTCTGTCGCAATCCAGCTCAAACTTTCCTACAATAAAGGGAACAGAAATTTCAAGCGGACATTCTGCTTCATCTATTGCATTGCTTTCTTTAGATGATTTGGTAGCTGTAAATTCGCAAGGCTTAATAATCTTTGTCTGGCAAATACTTACCATCATGCCCATATACTTAATGATATTCTCATAGTACTGCAGCTTAAATTTATCGTCACCAAGGGGATGAAGGTTGAGGTATTGCCAGTAACCCAGCTCATCAAAATATTGCTGAAACACATGCCAGCCTTTTTTTTGCCATTCTTCTGTGAGGACTGCAAACTTTGGTAAATATTGATTGGCGAGTTTATTAAATCCTGTACATTTTTCTTTCAGGGTAGGGCAATTTATATTGGGTTTTCCATCGCCACATCCTTTTTCTCTTTCTGTAAACCCGACTTTTATAATTCTTAAATTGTTTTCATATTCATCATCCAAAATTTTAAAGTCTGCGCCAAATTTTTTTGATGTTAGCTTAGTAAAGTCTTCCAGCGCTTTATTAAAACTTGTCTGCAGTTCCCCCGCCATTATTCCACAAAATTCATGAAAGGGAGTACCCATAAATTCATCTTTCTTAAGAAGACGGCCTGCACCATTTGCCTTCATTAATTGCATGTTTTTTTGCGCTTCCTTCTGTGCCAGCACTCCGTATTTGGCTCCATAGAACTGACCCTGTTTTATCGCCATTTCCCTAAATGCTTTATGTTCTTCATCAGCTACAGCAGTATTATCGGTACTGGTGCAATGGGCGGGCAAGTCATATCTGAAAAGATTAAAATATTCCGGGATTTTTACCCTGGGCCTCACGAGTGGAGCGATCTCTGAATCCTTTTTTAACTTCCGGAGTTTGAGGTATGGTGGTTTGCTATAGGCACTCTTTATGGATTTTTCAAAATATTTAATGGCGCTTTCTTTATTACCTTTTGTTGCTTCAATTTGCCCCGCAGTATTACAGGCCTCGGAATTTTCGGGCGCAATTTTCATGCACCGGGCCAGGTAAACCATGGCGGTATCCATTTCTCCCAAACCAGCATAGGCTTGCCCCAGGTTGTTGAGCACCATAGCATCAGAAGGAAAAGATTGTAAAATATATTTCAGGATAGGAATGGCTTTTTGCTCAATGCCACTCATGTTTAAAATAGCAGCACAATTATTCAGGAGCATGCCATCGTCAGGACTAAAAGTGGCTGCTTTAATTAATAAAAGGATGGCTTCTTCTCTGTAGTTTGTATACCAGCCTACAACAGCAACATCAGCTATTTTGGCACCGTTATTATTATACTTTGCTGCAATAGATTGTATAGAAGAGCTTATACCTGCCTGAAATTTTTTTGACAATTGCGAATAGGTTTCATTTAAAAAATTTACCAATTCAGCTTTGCTGAGCACTTTAGATGGAATGGAAGCCAGAAGAACAGTTTGTTTTGGGGGAAACTTCCAATTGTCAACATTGCCGTAAGAACTGGGATCAGCACTGTATGTTGAGCTAACAGTACCGCTATTATTTTTGGGTTGGGTTTTAAACACTTTGTCTACGGCCGTGTCATTGGTATATTTTTTTGAAAGGGCATGGGCATCCTTTATCATTTTATTTATCTCGGCCTGGGTGGGTTGCTGGGCAAATAGAAATTGAATAGTGAAGCAGAACAAACACGCTGGTAAGCATATAATTTTTCCAATTGTTGAATTAAGCATGCTCAAAAGTAGAAACACCGGGTGTTGTTGTCATCCCCCTAAACAGTGATTCATCGGGATTGGGCAAGAATCACCCGAAACTGGTATTTTAAAGCAATTGTTTGTAATTGTGAAGTATTATCTCAACCTTTAATAAACAATAATCTTCTTATAGCTTTGCAGCATCTTCGTTTACGATATTGGATTTGTATCATTTTAGCATTTACATGCATCGCTCCTGTTCAGGCACAAACGAAGTGGATTGATAGCTTGCAGTCAGAATTAAAAAAATCTCCAAAAGACTCAGTGCTCGTATTTATTTATACGCAGCTTGGTAATCAATACTTCTCTTATGATACGCTTAAGTCAGCTCAATATCTGGCAAAGGGATATACTATCGCAAAAAAAATGAAATGGACTTATGCACTGGCAGATTATTATCAAATAAAAGGCGGAATAAAACAATACAGTTCTGACAATGTTATCGCAGGGTTATATTTAGATACTGCCATACAACTCTATCAACAGGCATTGAATAATCGGCACGATACCGGTAAAAATGCCGAAATGAAATTATCTATCGCCACCTGCCTCGGGCAAAAAGCTGACCTGTTGGCCGACCTTGGACGAGCTGCCGAAGCAATTCCTATTTACTTGTCTGCACTGGAAGCCTGGAAAGCTTCCAGCGATTACCAGAAAGACCAGGCGATCGGTATCTTCTACGAAAAGATAGCTACTGCCTATTATAATCAAAAGCTGTATGATAAATCTCTTTATTACGATCAGCTTTTTTTGTCATTAAGTATATCCGGCAATAATAAAGAAGCTAAAGGCCATGCTTACATCTACGTATGCGATGATTTTATAGCGTTAAAAAAAATCGATTCTGCCCTTGTGTATCTCAACCAGGCTAAACCGATTGTATTGTCATTAAATAATCATCGAATAAACCTTGGATATTACAACAGGCTCGGACAAGTGATGGTGGAGAAAAAAGAATATCGGCAAGCCATACCCTATTTTGAAAAGGCAGTAGCGGAAGCATTGTTCACCAATGCAAAACAACCAAAAGCATCAAATGAACGCATGATCGCCTTATGTTACTCAAGAATGGGGAACTATGCCGAATCACGCAAATATCTATTATCAGCACTTCCTGTGGCCATCGAAGGAAATTACATCTATGATAAAATAAATATTTTACAAGATCTGGTTACAACCGAAGAGAAAGACAATCAACCCGACGCGGCCTATAAATATCTGAAACAACTTGTTGCCTTAAAAGACAGTATGAACCAGGAAGAAACCAAAAGAAAGGTGGTAGAAATTGAAAATAAGTACCAGGCATCCGAAAAATCGAAGACTATTATTCAATTGGAGAAGGATAAAGTGATACAGGTACTTTCTATAAAACAAAAATCAACCCTCAATTATTTTTTGATCAGTGCTGTTGCAACATTATTAATTCTTGGTTTCGCAGGATATAGGAATTTACGCCAGCGGCAGCAGATATCAAGGCAACAGAACAGGATAGATGTGCAAAGAATAAATGAATTAGAAAAAGATAAACAATTAGTAGCGGTAGATTCGATGCTAAAAGGCCAGGAAGAAGAGAGAAGCCGGCTGGCAAAAGATCTGCATGACGGTTTAGGTGGTTTACTTTCAGGCGTAAAATTTTCAATTAGCAATATGAAAGATAATTTAGTAATGACCCCGGAAAATATGAATGTGTTTGAGCGCTCATTGGACATGATAGATACTTCTATCAAAGAACTTCGTCGTGTGGCACATAATATGATGCCTGAAATGCTGACAAAGTTTGGGTTGGATGAAGCGCTAAAAGAATATTGTAACAGCATCAACGCCACAAAACTGTTTATAATAAAATACCAGTCGTATGGCATGGATGCCCGGCTAGATAAATCGGTTGAAATAATTATTTACCGTATTATACAAGAGTTGCTAAACAACAGCATGAAACATGCAGCGGCAACGGAAACTTTTGTACAGGTGATCAGGGAAGAGAACCGGTTGAATGTAGTGGTAGAAGATAATGGAAAGGGGTTTGATATCAGCATGGCTGAAAGTAAAAATGGTGCCGGGCTTGCCAATGTACGCAGCAGGGTAGATTATTTGAAAGGACAATTGGATATTCATTCCGAGCCGGGAAAAGGCACATTAGTGAATATAGAATTTAACGTATAATCATGATTCGATTATTTATTGTAGATGACCATCCGGTTGTAATAGAAGGAATTCATTCTTTATTACAAAATGAAAAGGGAATTGAGTGGGCAGGGCATGCGATGAATGCCAACTCCTGCCTGGGCTATTTTGTACATAACACGGCCGATGTGTTGCTGATGGATATCAGCATGCCGGGCATGGATGGCGTAGAACTATGTACCATGATGAAAGACAAATACCCGGGAGTGATGATACTTGGCCTGAGCACTTTCAACCAGGGATTGTACATTAAAAAAATGATGGAAAATGGCGCCTCTGGCTATATACTCAAGAACTCTTCAAAAGAAGAGTTACTGGCCGCAATAAAAGCGGTGAACAAAGGCGACACTTATTTTAGTGGAGAAGCGGGCGAGGCGTTAAAAGCATATAGACTATCAGAAAAAAATCAGCTACCAGAACTCTCTCCAAGAGAAAAGGAGATCTTAGGTTTGATTGCGGAAGGCTACACTAATCCACAAATTGCAGAAAAAATATTCCTGAGCCCGTTCACCGTCGACAGTCACCGGAAAAATTTATTGGCAAAGCTGCAGGTGAAAAATACGGCCTGCCTTGTGAAGCTGGCGGTAGAGAATAAGCTTATTTAGGGTTAAAAACTGCAAACAAAAAAGCAAAAAAGCTAATGACCGCTACTTTTTACAGCAATAACTCTCAACCAGCCAAGGCAGAGCTGAGGACGTTGCGTGTGCCAGTATTACCATTTACATTTATTGAAATCCGTTTCTTAAATATGCTTTGAGCAATATGGCTCAATTATTTTCTGCCCGCAAAACAAAAATCTTTTGTGTATCGAAATATCGCAATGGTGTACGCAACGTCCCATGGCCAACCCACAAGACTCCACAGCCCCCAAAAGACTCAATTCCCGTATCTTCCCCGTAACTGATCTATTTTGAGCAACAACAGTAAAACAAACTTAGACTAAAGATCTATTTTAGAATCATTGCTAGCACCTTAAAATCATCCAATCATTTTGCCAAAAAAAATCTGAATAACTGGTAAAAAATTATTACCATAAAACGATGCCATTGCTTAAAAAGATTTGCCTCGAAGAACCGCCAACCTGTATTTGACAGGCTCCTTTCTCGGTGTTCCAGTCATTTTTATTTTCATCAAAATACTGAAACGCTTCTTTATTCAATTGAATGGAAACGGCTTTGGTTTCGCCCGGCTTCAGGAATACTTTTGAAAACCTTTTAATTCTTTATCAGCCCTGGTGATAGCAGATTTTTCTTTGTGTACATACCATTGCGCCACTTCGCCTCCTTCAACTTTACCGGTGTGGGTAATGGTAAATGTTGCTGTAACTGTGCCATTGGCCGCTTTCGAACATTTTAAATTTTTGTCAGCAAAACTGGTGTACGACAATCCAAAAAAAAATTCAAATTGCGGTGCCACTTTGTAGGTATCATAATAACGATAGCCTACAAAAATATCATCCTTATAAACTGCCACTCCATTCTTACCGGGAAAATCACCGAGCTTATGGGCAGGTACATCTTCTAATACTTTCGGAAAACTTACCGTCAATCTTCCGGGTGGATTTACTTTACCTAAATTAACCTTGGCCAATGCATTGCCTCCTTCCATGCCACCATACAAGGCACTCACAATTCCTTTTGCATCTGCCACCCATGCGGTCATATCAATTGGACCGCCACCCACCAGCACGATGATGGTTGCAGGATTGGCCATGATCACAGCTTTAATCAATTCATCTTGCCCAAAAGGCATTTTCATATCCGGTTTATCCGTTCCTTTTGCATCATAGGCTTTGTCCTCCCATTTGCTGTAATCATATCCATGCGTCCATCCTCCCACAAAAATTACCACATCCGATTTTTTTGCTGCTTCCAACGCATCATTGATCATGGCTGCAGTTGGCACCGATTTCCGT